>Ga0082212_10002961_pt1 | contig 24328 bp, 22 predicted proteins | sample TergutNt197P3_FD_71548 | JGI IMG/M metagenome (GOLD analysis project Ga0082212, IMG submission 71548) | Neocapritermes taracua P3 segment gut microbial communities from Petit-Saut dam, French Guiana - Nt197 P3 | ecosystem: Host-associated > Arthropoda: Insects > Digestive system > Gut ... | reverse complement strand
CTTTTAAGCAGGGTGTCCGCGGTTCGAATCCGCGGCGGGTCACCAGCCACATTCAAAGGCGAACTCCGGCAATCGTTGCGGTTGCTGGAGTTTCCTTTTTTGCTTAGGGCGGCATCTATTTCCTCTTTTGTAACGCATATCTCGCCGTCTGTGTATTTGAGGCAAATCAGCATCTTGTCATCGTAAACATGGACGCTGAGAAGATAAATATCAATCAACCGCTGTTTTTGCCCTGTATCGGCAACATCAATCGGACGGTGTTTGCATAACCAGAATTTGATTTGCTCTTTTGTCAGGATGGGGCGTTCCATCCGCGCTTTGGCGACATTGATTTCCTGCTCCTCTTTGTCCTGTTCCAGTTTCAAGAGGGTTTCTTTCATCGTGGGTGTGATTATGCCCTGCTTGATGGCATTCATCACGTTATCAATCTCTTTTTGAATCTGTGCAAGCTGTTCTTCAAGGGCGGGTAATGTCCTCCACCGGCTTGAAGCTGGCGAGCTTATGATGGTTTGCCGCTAACCGCTTTTGGCATCTCTCGAATGTGTTTACATCCACAAGAGGTGTAAAAGCGTTTTCGACAACGGTATCCCTAAATTTGTATTCACCTAAATAGCGGCGGTTTTTGAGCATTGCCGTGATGAAGCCATATGTAGGCGATACGCCGTAATTGGTTTTTAACCCCTGCTCTTTCAACGAAGCTAATATACACTTGGTGCTTTCACCGCTTGCATAACGCCGGAATATATCAACAACTATCAAGGCTTTCGAGGGGTCAGGCTGACGCTGAGCATCTGAACTGTATCGAGCATATATAATAGCTTTCACTTTTTCTCACCGCCTGACATCATGCGATACAGGGTATCTTTCAGCCTGATGCTCATCTTCGTTTTCGGGTCAAAACACACTTCGATAAACTGGCGGATTTCCTCATTGTCCCCGCCGATATTCGGACGACCCATGTAGCTTTTCCCCTACGGCTTGTCCGTGCGCCCGCAGATGTAATCAAGGGACTAATATAATTCATTATAAATCATATTTGTGCTAATGCCAACTACAATTACGGTGTATCACAAAATATTTAGATTTTTTCTTTCCACGCCTCATATAATCCGGCGATGACTTGCTCAATGGGGGCTTTGTTAATTTCCACATCTTTTACCCCGTCAGCATCGGATAGCTGTTTGAGTAAATGCTTAATCGGATTTTTCGTAACATCGACCTCAAACTCGAACACGCCGTTTGCGGAATTGATGAGCTTTCCGCCATCAAGAGAGAGCAGGGAATCGCCGTCCATCATCACGATAAATCGTGTCAGGCTTCCGGTTACTTCGCGCAGTCCGCCAAAGTCGCCATCGTAAACAATTTTACCGCCGGAAATCATAAGTATCCGCCGCGCCATTTCCTCAAGGTCGCCCATATCGTGACTGGTGACGATAATTGTCACTCCGTCATCGCGGTTTATGCGCTTGAGAAATTCAATCATCTGACGTTTGGCAACAACATCTAAACCGAGCGTTGGTTCGTCAAGAATGATAAGCTCCGGCGAATGTAAAAGCATCATGGCGAGGTCTGCTCTCATGCGCTGACCGAGCGATAATTCACGGGCAAATGTTTTCATCAGTTCACCGATGTCGAGCAGCTCCACAACCATTTCGAGATTGCGGTTGTAAACATCATTCGGAATATCCCACACAACTTTTTTCCACTCGAAACTCTGGGATACCGGGTGGTCCCACCATAACTCCGTGCGATTGCCGAACAGCACGCCAAATCTGCTCATAACTTTTATGCGCTCTTTGTCAGGTGACATACCGAGAACCGAAATCGTTCCTTCGGTCGGTTGGAGCATACCCGCTAATAATTTCATGGTCGTGCTTTTGCCCGCACCGTTCGGTCCCGCATACGCGATGAACTCCCCGCGCTTCACATTGAACGATACATTATCCAACGCGGAAATGATTTTCTTTTCCGGCTTGAACAAATTCTTTATCAACCCTTTGCCCGCATTCTCGCGCTGCCATTGCTCGAAAATTTTCGTGACGTTATTTACACTAACTGCGGTGTCCGCCGACATGGTATCTGTTAATCCCTTTTTTAACATAATATCGAAATCCTTTCTTGAAGAAGTATGAGGCGGCAAGCGAAATTACCGCCGCAAAAAATAGCGGGTAAAGGTTTGCCAATAGCGGCGTTTTGCCGAGTATAATAAGTGTCGGAAGCCATGCTATAAGACCTGCGGGGAACAAAGTCAGAAGCGGGATTTTCATATACAGTGGCATCCCCGACAGTGGAAAAGTTGCCGTATACTCTACGCTGTATCTGACCGTGCTTGAAATTTCCTCACATTGAACAGGCGCGTAAAACGCCAAACTGGAAACGAGATAGGAAAGTCCCACGACAATAATCATACTGATGATTATATTTGCAACCAAAACAAGCAACCACCACCACGGCAGAGTTACAGTTAATTTTCTAACGGCAACCACCATTAAAATAATTCCCGAGATAAACCTGCCCGAGCAGGTAAACGGGGCAAATCCCGCGAGCATTTGAACGCTGTAAGGCAAGGGCATAATAAACATATGCTCCCATTGCCCGCGCCCGATAATGCGGCTTGGAAATGAAGCGTTGCCGTGGTCAAAAATTCCGATTACACCGTTTACAATGCCGCCGTAAGCAAGCATGAAAAGTATTTCGTATTTATCAAGCCCGCCTATGCCGTCAAACCGCCACGCAAGTAAAAATATTCCCGATATTCCCGATATGTCCGCGCATATATCTGAGAGTAGCGCGATGAGCATAAACTTGGTATCACGCAGGAGCGCACCCAAATCCATCTTTGCGTATATCGCCAAAAGGCCGAGATAACGCTTGAATGATATTTTACCCACCGAAGCTCACCATCCTCTCTCGTGATTTATTGAACCATACGATGGTAAAACCCCAAATAATCATGTTCCAGAATATCTGTGTTGGAATTATCGTCAGCGGTTCTGCCGTACCGACGAATAAGGAAAGGGGTGCGCCGCCCAAACTCCCGAATGGTTGAAACACCATCCATTTATCCATCCCAAACGGAAGTATTCTGAATGGGATGACCGTTCCCGAAAAGAAAGACACCACCGCCGACCGTATAACCCACATCAGCCATACGACATTGCGTATCCTGAGCGTGACGCAAAAGAATAAAAACTCAAAAGCAAAACCGAGGGAAGCACATAAAATTATGGATGGGATTACCCAAAGTGTACGCGGAATAATCTGTATTCCGAAAAGCGGCGCGATTATCGCCATCGGTAAAGAAAACATCAGCAGCGTTGGTATCCATTCTCCGACCGTGCGAGATATAACCTGACCGAAAACCGACATCGGGCGGGTAAATAACACCGCACATTTTCCGGCAGAATCCCAGTCATTTATGAACGTATCGACGATAAAAATATTTGCAAGCAGCGCATTTACATAGGTGTAGCTTAGTAATTGTACCAAAGTCATTCCCGCGTCAACGCCGCTCGCCGTGACAATTCGCCATATGAACATCAGCGGTATGAGGTAAATGACCTTCGTTATGATTTGCGGGAACATATAGATGATTCCGCCGTTGGTTTGCCCGCGCAATGCCGTCTGCGCGGTTATGATATATTTACGCATTATCATAACCCCCTTCCGTGCCGTCATTTGCCCAATCATCGTACAGGGATGATATATGTTCCTCAAGCTGTTGCTTTTTTTGATAGAGTCCGTTTAATTCTCCGTACTTGGAATGAGATATACAAAAATCAATTTCACCGTTAAGTCTGCTGAGTTCAGCTTCCGCTTCATAAATTAAGGTTTCGGGTGAAATGCGTTTTGACTTTGACGGTTCTTTCGTTTTGGTGGGCAGTTTTTTCTTGGCAGCGAGAGATACTTTCACTTGGCTTTCTGTGACGGAGGTTGCCGCTAAAAAATCATCGAAACCACCATCAAATGCCATTATCCCACCGCCTTCCATGCTCCATATTTTTGAAGCGAATTTGTTGAGAAAATAGCGGTCATGGGAGATAAACAGAATAGTGCAGTCCCAATCGGACACGGCATCCTCTATCCATTCCCGTGATTCAATATCAAGATGGTTTGTCGGCTCGTCAAGAATCAAGAAGTTTGCTTTGCTCTGCATTAGCAGACACAGTTTTAAGCGGCTTTTCTCGCCCCCAGAAAGATTACCGACTTTTTTCAGCACATCAGGGGCTTTGAAACGAAAATTCGCAAGAATACTTCGTGTTTTTTCTTCGGGAAGCCCGGTCGCATTGCGTAAAGTTTCAAGCACCGTTGCGCTTTCATCGTCAAACAAGATTATTTGGGGCATATACGCGATTTTTATGTTACTGCTCACCTTCACCGTCCCGTTGTCACAGGCTTCTTCACCAGTTATCAGCCGGATAAGCGTGGTCTTTCCGCAACCGTTCGCGCCGATTAAAGCAATGCGGTCATTCCTGCCAACGCTGATACTTACGTTTTTGAGCAGCACGTTAGAGCCATAACTTTTACAAACTGAATCAAGCGACAACACTTCCTTCGCCGCATGACCTCCGCTGTTAAAATCCTCCGTCATTTTCTTTGATGTAACGGGTCTTTCAACTTTATCCATTTGTTCAATACGCTTGTACATGAGATGATGCTTGGTTGTGAAACGGTCTTGTTCAAGAAACCATTTTGCTCTATCTTCAAGCCGCTTGATTTCTTTTTGTTGCCGTTCATACTGTTGTGATTGTGAAATAAATCTACGTTGTTTTTCCTCGGCATACCATGAAAAATTTCCACTATAAAAATGTGCTTTGCCGTTGTTAATTTCAATTACCCTTGATATAACATTATCAAGAAAAACCCTGTCATGGGATATGACCACAACAGTTCCCGCAAAGTCCCGCAAAAAACTCTCAAGCCATGAAAGAGCAGTTAAATCAAGATGGTTCGTTGGTTCGTCAAGTAAAAGAATATCGCAGTCACGCAGAAGAATACGGGCTAAATTTACCCGCATTTTTTCACCGCCGCTCAATAAACTGAATGGACTTTGTCTTAATTCATCCCCGATGTTCATTCCGTGGCAGATTTTATCTATTTTGAAGTCTACCTCATACCCGCCGAGCCGTTCGTATTCCTCCATCAGTTTTCCGTATCGCGCTAAAACTGCCGGGGTGCCGTTGCCCTCGATTTTCTTCATAGCCGTATGGATTTCGGTTATTTCGTTAAATGACGAGCGCAGAATATCATCAACGGTATCGTTTGCGGCGAAAACGGGGATTTGCGCGAGTATCTCTACTTTTTTACTCGACGAAACCGATATGCTCCCGCTTTCATAATCCTCGTTTCCGGTGATTACCTTAAACAGCGTCGTTTTACCCGAACCGTTTTTACCCAGTAATCCGATTTTTTCGCCGCTGTATATTTCAAGCGAAATGCCTTTAAGAACGTGGTTAGAGCCGTAATATTTATTCAGCTCATGTACCGCTATATTAATCATAATAAAGAACTCCTTTACATTTAGACATGAAAAACCCTGTGCAGACTGCTTTGACTGCACAGGGCTACCAAACATAAAGGAGCGGAACTATGCCGCGTTTTCTGTTGGTGACAGGCATTCAAAACAATCTTGGGAATGAATAGACTTCCCCCTTGTAAATGCCTGATTTGCCGCTTGAATAGGGCAAACAACAGCCAAAAGGGCAGACTTATCCCTTGTATCGGTTATTTTGAATGCGCGGTTGTTGATGATTATGCTTCCGGGAAACACTTCATCCGCGTTTATAAACATAGATTGCTTCATGCCTTTCACCACCTTCCACGAGATATTATAAACATTTTACCACAGAAATGCCCAAAAGTCAATGAAAAATTTTAGTGCGCGCCGCTCATTATGTTGTAATACGGCGCACCGCCGTCCCGTAAGCCAACGCCAACAGCGCGGCGGCGGGCAGCCACCCAATCGGGTCGGACAGCAGAACGCCCCATTCGCCCCATAACGGTGTTAGTAGCAGCACCGAAGCGATGCGGAAAATCAACTCCGTAAAGCCGGACAACAACGGAATCAACGGTCGCCCTAACCCTTGCAGCGCGGAGCGGTAGAGAAACAGCATATAGACGACCGGAAGCCCCAGTGCCAACAGTCGTAGCTGCCAAACCCCGGCATCCAGTACGGCGGCGACACGCTCCCCTTCGACCAGCAATCCCAGTATCCAATGCCCGCACAGCAACGTGAGGGTCATAATGCCCGCCGCCGAAATGAGCATCATCCGCCGCCCGGTTTTAACCCCCTGTTTAACGCGCTCCATATTGCCCACGCCGAAATTCTGAGCAACAAAGGTTGCGGTGGCGGCCTCAACTGCGCCCCCTGCAATCATCAGCAGGCTGTACATCCGCTTCGCGGCCGCAACGCCTGCAATGAACTCCGTTCCGTAGCCGTTGACCGTGCGTTGCACGATAAGCCCACCCACCGCAATAGCGGCGTTGCCAAACCCGAACGGCAAGCCCATACGGAGCAGTGCCTTGGAGGATGCCGCGTCCCACTTGCGCCCCGCGCCTTTCATAACGCCTGTCATGTGCAGCACACGGAAGCAGTACACACAGGCGCACAGTTGCGAAAACAGTGTCGCTATTGCCGCGCCCGCAATCCCGAACGGTATAACCAAGGCAACGTCCAGCACAATGTTCAGCACCGTGGAATAAATCATGGCTCGCAATGGTGTCCTGCTGTCGCCCAATGCCCGCAGTATGGCACCAATAAGGTTATACATAAAGGTAACAGGCAGACCGCCCAGCAGTATGCCCAAGTAGACCGACGCGCCGTGCAGCAGTTCCGGCGGCGTTCCGAGCAGCCGCATCAGCCCGCCGCTCCCAAACGCGCCCGCAAGACCACCAAACACACCGATAACTGCCGTCAGCCAAACGGCGGTTACAAAGGCGCGGCGCAACCCTTCCGTATCCTTCGCGCCGAAGCGTTGGGCAAAGACGGCGCTGAAGCCGTGCGACATACCGAGAACTGCGGAGAGTACCAACCAGAACGTACTGGCCGTAGCTCCGACCGAGGCGAACGCCTCAACACCGAGCATTCGCCCCAAAACCGCGCTGTCTGCAAGCGTGTAAACCAACTGTAGCGCGTTAACCAACAGCAGCGGTATGGAAAAGCGTATCATTAGGCGGAGGGGATTCCCTTCCGTCATGTCTTTTAACATAAGCTCACCCTATTTCATTTTCGTTAAGCATCAACCCCTCTCGCCGCATATTGGCCCGCAATTATCATCATAGCACTCACCCTTTGTTTAACTGTGCGTCGAGCATTGCCTGAAACTGCTCCAACGGCACATCCGGTTGAACTATTCCCATCAGCGAACGCATATTCATATCCGCGAACATCTTTTCAAACATAAACCCCAACGACCCCGGCTCTTGTCCCTCCGTTGCGAACTGCGGCGATTGAGCCATCAGCCCTTTTACAAACTCCGCGCCGCCCGGCAGCCGCAGTATATCGCGGAACGGCGTGTTGACGGTCACGCGAAACGGAATTTGACTCGTTGAAGACACCTCCGCCAGCGTCTCCAACGCGATGTCGCGCGAGGAGCGGGCGACCATGATGCGGTATCTGCCGGACAGCACATACCAGTCGTTAATTTGCGTATTATAATAGGCAAACGCTGACTTGTCAAGCGTAAACGTCACCGTTTTTGTCTCTCCCGGCTGTAAGAACACCTTTTCAAACCCGCGCAATTCCTTTGGGGCGCGGATGACCCGCTCATCCTTTTGATCCGGACCGATGTAGAGCTGTACGACCTCTTTGCCCGCGGCTTTTCCGGTATTGGTAATGTCCGCCGTCACCGTCAGCATCTGCGTGTCGTCTATGGAGGGGGCACTCAGCCTAAGATTGGAATACGCAAAGGTTGTGTAGCTCAGCCCGTGTCCGAACGGGAACAGTACATCCGCTTCTTTTGCGTCATAGTACCGATAGCCGACAAAGATACCCTCGCGGTACTCTACTGTGTCGCCCTCGCCGATATAATACAGGTACGATGGGTTGTCGCTCAGTTTTTTCGGAAAACTCTCGGCCAGTTTGCCGCTTGGATTGACAGCACCGAATAATATGTCGGCGACTGCTCCGCCGCCCGCCTGTCCTCCTAGGTATGCCTCAAGGATTGCGCCCGCTTTGTCCGCCCATGGCATCTCGACCGGAGAACCGTTGTGCAGTACGACGACCACGTTGGAATTGACGGCGGCAACGGCTTCGATTAGACTGTTATGCCCGCCGGGCAGCCGCATATGCTCCCGGTCAAACCCCTCCGATTCATAGGCGGGCGGCAGCCCCACGAAGAGGACGCAGATGTCGGCGGCTTTCGCGGCGGCAACCGCTTCGGTCTCCAACGCGGAATCGGCTTCATCGCAGCGGTTTGTGACATAGCCCCGGCAATAGGTGATTTCTGCGTAGGCCTTGGAGGCCTCCAACGTACTTGTCATCATGACGGGGTTGACCTGTGAACTTCCCGCGCCCTGATAGCGCGGTGTTTGGGCAAAATCTCCGATAAAGGCGATTTTGGCATCTTTTTTCAGCGGTAAAAGCCCATCGTTTTTCAGCAGTACCATCGACTCGGCGGCGACTTTCCGCGCCAATGCATTGTGTTTTTCTTTATCAAAAGAAGGTTTTGTCCCGTCCCCCTTGACGCGCTCAATAAGCGACAAGACCCGTTCAACCGCAGTATCGAGAACCGCCTCGTCCAACGCGCCCGACCGCACGGCGGCGGCGATTTTCTTGTCGTCTTGGTCGCTCATACCGGGCATTTGCAGCTCCAGACCGGCGGCAAGACCCTTTACTCTGTCGTTGACCGCGCCCCAGTCGCTCACGACCAACCCCTCAAAGCCCCACTGTTCCCGTAAAACTTCGGTCAGCAGCCAACGGTTCTCGGAGGCGTATTCGCCGTTGATGCGGTTGTAGGAACACATGACGGTGGCGGGCTGTGCTTCCCTCACGGTTTTCTTGAAGGCGGGAAAATATATCTCCTCCAGCGTCCGCCTGTCTACTTTTGAATCGCCGCTCATGCGGCGCGTCTCCTGATTGTTGGCGGCATAGTGTTTTAAGCTCGTGCCGACACCTTTGGACTGAACGCCCTGAATATACGCCGTTGCCATTTCCCCGGATAGGTAAGGGTCTTCGGAGAAATATTCAAAGTTGCGTCCGCAGAGCGGCGATCGTTTAATGTTTACGCCCGGTCCCAAGATGATACGCACGTCTTCAGCGTTGCACTCATCACCCAAAGCCGTGCCCATTTCGCGCAGAAGCGTCCGGTCGAAAGAACAGGACGAAAGTGCCGCCGGGGGAAAACAAGTGGCAGGGACGCTCTGTCCCAGATGATCCGAAGCCACCTCCTGTTTGCGTAACCCGTGCGGTCCGTCGGTCATCATAATTGACGGCACGCCCAGACGCTCGATGGGTTGAGTATTCCAAGCACCAAGGCCGGAGCAAAGGGACGCTTTCTCCTCCAAAGTCATCTGCGAAACGGTTTTTTGAATCTCCATTCTCATACCTCCATGAATTGATTTATTGAGGAACGTTTGTTTTTGCTGAAATCCCAAGGTTCATGTATCTTGGGTACATCGGTCAGCAGACGTTTGGTGTAGTCCGCTTTGGGGTTGAGGATAACATCATCGGCCGACCCAAATTCCACGAATTTCCCGCGCTCCATAATATAAACGGTATCGGAAACGTAATAGGCAAGCCCTATGTCGTGTGTGATGAAGATAACCATCATACCCGTCTCTCGGCGCAGTTCCATCAGCATATCGAGGATGGTGGCGCGGGAACAGGCATCAATCATTGATGTCGGCTCATCGGCCAGCAGGATTTTGGGCTTTAACAGGAAGATACGCGCAATCATCAGCCGCTGCATCTGCCCCCCCGACAACTCAAAGGGATATTTGTCGGTCATCTCCTCATATTTTAGGTTGACAAAGCTGCACGCCTCCACCATCATCTCAGTCTTTTTGGCCTTGGACAGGTGGCGGCCGCCGCGCATATGGATGCAGTCGAGCAGCACCGTGTCTATTTTGTTGAAGATATTATAGGAGGAGAAGGGATCTTGGAATATGGCTTGAATGCCCCGCCAATACTCCTTCCTTTTGCTGTGCGAGCGGATGTCACGCTTCTGTCCCATGAAATAAATGTCACCATCGGTCACGCCGGTCAACCCCAACAGCATTTTGACTAGTGTCGTCTTGCCGCTGCCCGACTCCCCGACTATCGAAATCAGTTCACCGGAGTAGAAATTGAAGTCCACATGGTCAACGGCGACAGTCTTTTTCTCACCGAAGCCGAACACCTTGGTGACACCTGTCCCGCTTAAACAAAGCTCTCTATTATCATTGCTCATTGCCATAAGCCTCCCTGAGTTGTTCTTCGGGCAGAATGCACCGGTAATACCGTTCGCCCGGAATGGATAGATACCTTATGGAGGACGAGGTGCAGCCGGGGGCCGCGTATTTACAGCGTGCCGCGAAACGGCAGCCCTCCGGCGGTTTTTTGAGGTTGGGCGGCGTGCCGGGGATGGCGGTCAGTTTGACCTCGCGTGTCCCACCCTCCGGGACGAGTATAGAACCCATCAGACCCTTGGAATACGGGTGAATGGGGTCGAAAACCATCTGTTCGGCCGTTCCGCGTTCCACAATCTGCCCCGCGTACATAACCATGATGTCATCGGTTACGTTGTAGAGCAGCGGCAGCTCGTGGGTAATGAAAATCATCGACTTGATATACCCCAGTTCCATCAAATCATGGATCATCTTTATTACCATCTTCTGGCTAGTCACATCGAGGGCGGAGGACGGCTCGTCGGCGATTAGCACCTTTGGCGAGAGAATAGTGGAAACTGCGATGACAGTGCGCTGTTTCATGCCGCCCGACAGCTCAACCGAATGTTTTTGCAGTGTGTCGGCGGGCAGGTTGAGAATCTCAAAACGCTCCCGAGCCAAATCGTAAATATCGCTCTTGGCGGCCTTAGGGTTGTGCGCCCGGATGACATCTTCGATAAACCGGATAATCTTCTGCGTGGGGTTGAGCGCGTTCATCGCAGCCTGCGGTATGTAGGCGATTTCGGTGCCCAGCACGTTTTTGCGCACATCGTCCGGGTCGCGGCCGGATATGTTGTCTCCGTTTATGATGATGTCGCCCTCCATATAATGCAGCGGCGCGAAGTAATAGCCCATCAAGCTCAGAGCCAGCGTGGACTTCCCGCAGCCTGACTCGCCCGCTATGCCTAGCGATTTACCCTCCTCCACCTTGAAGGAGACACCGTTGACGGCGTAAACATCCTCGCCGAAGCGGGTGATATATTTAGTTGTGAGACCGTTGACCTCTAACATGACTTTTCCCATATCAACAACCCCCCTTAATCCCGTAATTGCGGGTTGAATATCTGATCCAACCCGGTATTCATCAGGTTGAGCGAGAAAGAAATCAACCCAATAAGCAGAACAATCGGATAGTATGCCCACCACGCGCCGTTAATGTGCGCCCCGAAGGAGAAAGACCAGTTCATCATCAGACCCAGCGTGGCCTGCTCGGTGGTTTTCGGTCCCAATCCCAGCATCGACAGCCCCGCCTCGGCCAAGATGGCGGACGAGAGTTGGAGGATGAACGCCATAACCACATAGGAGGCGATATAGGGCAGGATGTCCTGTACAATAATTCTTGCGAGCGAGTGACCCGACAGCTTGCTCAGGTTGACATGGTCGCGGTTGCGGAGAGAAATGACCTGCGCCCGTACTGAACGCGCCGTCCAGACCCATGAGGTCAGACCAATGACAACTGCCACTGTTGTAGCACCCCGCTTTTCCTGCCCTATGCCGTAGGAAATCAGAACCAATAGGATAAACCCGGGGATGACCGTGAGCAGATTGTTGACAAATTGGATGCCGTCATCCACAAAGCCGCCGAGATACCCGGAAAGCAGCCCGAGGACTAGTCCAATCAGCGTGGCGATAGTACCCGCGATGACACCCATTTGCAGCGATGTCGCCGTGGCGGAGACAAGCTGCTTGAGGACATCGCGTCCGAAGTTGTCTGTGCCGAGCGGCAGGAACAGCACATTGGCGACTTCTTTCACATTGACATAATCGGTGTCTTTAATACTGCCCGCTTCCTCATATTCGCCTGTCTCGATATTCAGCTTCATGAGGAGTATATCATCGGTGTCCAGCAAGCCGTCCACCCTGCGATCTAAGTTGCGGTAAAATGTACGCTCATGGTTTTTCAAGCCCTCCAACCTAATTTCGCTGTCGTAGTTGGCCCACCACAAAGCCGTCAGTGCCTCGGTATTCTCAATGTCTACCTCGTCCTCCGGGATGCCGTACAAAACCAACCACGTCTTCATGCTCTCGCGATCCTCCTGCATCAGCCGCCCGTCAATTCGCTTCTGCGCCGCATCGGAGAGCCTCAGCGTATAGGTGCGCTGAGTGTTGGCCGCATCGTACATCGAAACATAGGTGCCCGGTTTGAAGAAAGTCCCTATGCCAATCCGCTCCAACGGGTCGCCGGGGTTGAAGAGCGGGTAGAGGAACATAAATATAAGGATAGACAGGAAGACGCAGAATCCAAACATAAACCTCGGGGAGCGGCTCACTTGACGAATCGTATTCTTCATTTTTGTAACCCCCCTAATCTATCATCGCGGCTTTGACCCTCGGGTCGATAAGCCCGTAAAGAATGTCCAGCAGGAATACCACGACCAGCACCATCAGTGTGATAATCAGCGTGGATGCCGAAATCAGGGGGTAGTCGTTTTGGGAAATGGCAATAAACATGGTGTTGCCTATACCGGGGTAGGAGAATATCCTCTCGGCCACCAACGCGCCGCCAACCATCGTCCCGATTTGGAGCGCGAGGCCGGTCACTTGCGGAAGCATGGCGTTGCGGAACACATAGCCGACAATCTTGCGGTCTTTGATGCCCATGTAACGGCTGTACTTCACATAGTCTGCGTTCAGCTCGTAAATCGACATCGAGCGCATACCGATGGCCTGTCCTCCTATCGACATAAGTACAATCGACCAAAACGGCAAGTGGTAATGGCGTATAATACCCGCGAAAAACTCAAAAGAAAACGATGGGAGCAAACCTTGCGGGTATCCGCCTTGGACAGGAAACAATTTTAGGTTGATGGCGAAAATCGACATCAGTATGACCGCCATGCCGAACGCGGGAATGCCGCTGACAAAGAGCGACACGGGAATCATCACCTTGTCAAACCCTTTGCGTATGTAAGCGGCGACAGCACCCAAGATATTGCCTATCATCCATCCGACAATGATAGCAGGGAACTGAAGCGCGAGCGTCCACGGCAGGGATACTCTGAGGATTTCGGAGACGGGACGCGGATATTGGGAGAAAGAAAGCCCCAAATCCCCCTTTAACAGGTTTCCGATATAAATTAAAAATTGCTGAATCAGCGGCTTGTCAACGCCGAATTGCCTTGTGTAATGCTCCAAGACCCTGCGGGTGGTCTCCGCCTCACCGGCACCGCCTTGAAGCAGCCTTCCCAAAATAGTGGCAACCGGGTCGCCCGGCATCAGACGGGGCAGAAAGTAGTTAAGAACCACGGCGGCAATCAGCGTTATGACAAACCAAATTGCCTTTTTGCCAAAGTATTGGCGGTATCCTTTTTTCATACCAATCCCTCATTTCGGATTTATATAGGGGCGGCTATACAAGTACAGCCGCCCCATTTTAGATTGGGCATTATCCGATGCTTATGACAGTGACAAATTGTAGAGGTCTGCCATAGCGTAGCCGCTGACGCAGTTGAACGGCGGGACATTGCGGCCGTCGCCCTGTTCGGTGTAACCGGTCCACACGCCTTCGTAAACGGTGTGGAATTTATCGGGGCGGTACATCAGCGAGAAAGAGGGTACATCGGTTAGGTAAATCTCAACCGCCTCGGTGTAGAGGGCTGTGAGTTTGGCAGGGTCGGTTTCAAACGGGATGGCTTTGATAATCTCATCGGCGCGGGGGTTGACATACATGGAATAGTTAGAACCGTTCCAGTTGTGCGGCCACAGGTCGAGATTCTCTGAACCGATCAGCCAACGGATGCGAGCCCAGCCGCCGGTCGGGGAGATGGAGGTGGACCACATCATGAATATGTCGAACGAATCGGGGTTCGGCGGACCGGCGGTAACGTTGTCGTAGAATTCGCTTTCCGCAACGAAGTTGGTGGTGATTTCAATACCAATCGCCTTGCCGGCATCGGCTACAATCTCCAACGCGGCTTCCCAGTCGTTCCAGCCTCTCGGGCAGGAGGCGACAAGGGAGACTTTTTCGCCGTTGAAAGTACGCCAGCCATCGGCACCCATCGGGAACTTGCCGGATTCGTCAAGCAGTTTGTTGGCGGCATCGGCATCGTTGCCCTCCCATTGCAGGTGACTGACCTTACTGCGGTCATACAGAGCCTGCTCACCCGGGGTGGGGTTGAACAGGGAACGCGGCACCTCTTTGAAGGTCGGGCTCTGGTTTTCCATCGCGTTGGCAATGATGGAGTCATAGTCGGTCGCCCAAGCGATAGCGCGGCGCAGCTCAACCTGCTGCATGATTTCCTTGGTCATGTTGAAATGAGCCGTCGGCATATTCGCGGCCAAGTGGTACGGGGGTCTATCCACAAAGGTGGAGATGGGCAGACCTTGTTCTTCCCACAGCAGCTGGACACCGGGAATGAAGGACTGGCTGACATCTATCTCGCCGGCTTGAAGAGCGGCCAAAATGGCGTTATTGTCAGCATAGATGGCGGATACAAGATATTTCGGAGCGGGCAACTTGCCCCACATGGAGGAATCCTGACCCCAATAGCCATCGTCACGGATTAGGACAACTCTGGTGGTGTCTTCAAAATACTGGGTGTACGGGCCGGTCCAAGCAAAGTCGGCACCCGGATCGACACTAATCTTGTCGGCATCATAGTCACAGCGTTCAAGCAGGGTCTCCAACCATGCTTTTTGCAGGATATATTGCTGACCTATGTAGGTCTCGACTTGTTTGTAGAAGTTGGCAACGCCGCCGGTAGTCGCGGCTTTGACGACAACGGTGTCATCGTCTACGGCTTCGATGGAGGCGATATACGGAGTCCAGTTTCCATTTGCGTTTGTTGTATAGTAACCGGCTTCCCACGTAAAGGCCGCATCGTGCGCGGTGACTTTGGTTCCGTCGCTCCAATAGGCGGCGGGCTTGATTCTATAGGTCAGTTCGGTGAAATCGGCGTTCCAAGAGAAAGGACCGTCGGCGAGAAGGGGGTACATTTTGTCATCGAGACCGTTATACATATATGCGGTCTCGAAGACCATAGTGCGGCTTCCGCCGCCGTCTTGGTTTTGAGCCCAGTTGCTGGCATCTCCCATAAGCGGACTCCATCCGTTGATGGGTTCCCATTGCAGACCGCCGAAATACAGTGTTTCGTTACGCGGCAAGTCGCTGCTGACAGCGGGTTTCACATAGGGATCTCTGCCGCCGCCGGTATCAGCGGGAGCGGAATCCTGTTGTGAGTCGGCGGTGTCGCCGCCGCTTGACGGAGTGCTTGACGGAGTGCTTACGGACTGGTTTGTGTCGTTTGTCGCACAGGCTGCGAACGCAAAGAGCAGTAAAAAGGTCGCGAGGACAAGGGCAAGCAGACGTCTTAGTTTCATTTTCAATTTCCCTCCAATTTTTATTTCAAAGGCATAAACGCCTTATTATAAATAATTTAACACATTTCCTCCGTCTTGTCAAGCACAAATCACAAAAATATTGCCCGTTTCGATTGAATTTTTTATGTTTCACACAAATTATTTATTGCACTCGAACGCTTCTTTACTCGTACAATACACTATGTCAGAACGTCCGGCGATTTTACTAAAAATACGGTTGACCTGCGCTTCGGGGCATTTACGAAGACCGATTTCCATTTCCCAGCTGTGACCCCACATCGTAAAGAGCATATTCCCGTTTTTAGGTTCGGCTTGTATAAAACTATCCAATAATTCCATTATATTTTTCGCGTTGAACGCGCTTGTCGCTATGTACCCGAGCGGATCATCGGGAACATAAAATAACGGTTTCTTTCCGAGTGCTCTGCGGGCATAAAGGATGTTTTTGCTGCGGAGACAGTTTTCGGCGGCACGGGTACGCATATCGTATGGATATGCGTGTCCCGCAATCGGATACCCCATCAGCTCAGATAATTCCTGTATGTCCGATGTAAGCGAACGCTCTGTCTTGTTTTTGGACATATAACGGTACATCTCGTGTTTATAACCGTGGGATGCCACTTCAAACCCTTCGTAAACCTGCCGTATTTCATCCTTCGGGATATGGTTGATTTTCGCTATTGAGTGTTTAACTCCGAACAATCCCGCGCTTAGGTTAAACGTGCCGCGTAACCCATACTGTTTCATAATAGAAATAAACTTTTTATCATGTTCTACGCCATCGTCAAAACTGAGAGTGAAATATTTCTTATACATCACAGCTTTACCTCCCGCAGAATAACAGCGAACCTCCCGCAAATACTATGCGGGCACTGCCGAGCATCGTTTTTATTTTAATTCCTTTATTGGGTTTCGCTTCGCAGATTTCCGCGCAGCGTATTAATTGCCTGAGATATTTATTTCCGAGGGCTTTACCCGTATGCCCGACGTATCTGCGTTCTATTCCGCGTTCTTCGATAAAAGCCGAATACTTTTTAAGGACAGCTATGTACTCCGGCAAAGTGCTGGATTCGGCTAAAAAAAGCCAAGCCCCGGGTGCCGCCGCGTCTCCGTCAAATATCGTTTTATTCGATTCGTCAACCACGGCAACGCTTCCCTGCGTATGCCCCGGAACGTGCATCCATGTCACAATACGCCCGCCTAAATCGAATGATTCAATATCATCCAATGCTTTTAAGGCAGTATATTTTTTACCCGCCATTTGATTTACCAAATCAACGTAGCTTTGGTTTTTAAGCATCATTTTCGGTGGCTTCATCAACAACCCGTTTGTTCCCACGCTCGTTATCAATTCGGGGTCGGTATGGCGGCTGTATACATCGAAATCCTTGCTGTGAAGATATGCCTCTTCAAATTGGCAAGCCCCCGGCGCGTGATCTAAATGCCCGTGGGTACAGACACATATAACGGGTTTATCGGTTACGGTTCGCGCAACCAAAGGCAAATCCAATAATCCGTAACCGCTGTCAACAAGCAGTGCTTTTTGTGTGCCGACAAGCAGATACATATGCACCTTACCCTGCCCCATCCCGCCATCGATGACGGCGTAGGTGTCTGTATATAATTCCTTTATTTCATATTTTGGCTCATACTTTTTCATGCTTTGCCTCCCCTTTCTTTTGCGGTGCAAAATAATTCTTTACCGCGTATGAAAAACTCGTCATTAAGAAATCGACAGCGGTTTTTGAAATGTCCGCTTCCGGACACATTTGGTCGAAAGCGTGAAAGCACCCGTCATAAACTTTGAAGTGAACCGATATTCCGCATTTTTTCAAATTTTCCATATAATCCACCGTTTCATCGAGGAACGGTTCAAGGCTGCCTATATAAGAGCAAGCCGGAGGCAAACCCGAATAATCCTCCGCGCGGCTTGGCGCGGCGTATATCGGAGCGGTTTCACTCCTGTAATACTCGCCCATATACAACTTCCACGAAGCATCGTTGACTTTTGAATTCCAAAGCGGCGCGTTATTGTCGGTTGATGATTTTGTGGGGCGGTCGTCCATCATAGGATAAATCGGCATTTGAAAAGCGATGTTGACATCCCCCTTATCGCGGGCTAAAAGCGTGACCGCAGCGGCAAGTCCGCCTCCCGCGCTGTTTCCGCCAACGAATATCTGCCCGGGGTTAACTCCGTAATCCGCTCCGTTATCACGAAGCCACAGCAGTGCCGAATAGCAGTCGTCCAAAGCCGCAGGGTACGGTTTGTCGAGCGAAAGCGTATAATCCGGCGATACGACCGTACAACCGCTCGCTTGTACAAAGCGGAGGATAAACGCATCGTCTTGTTCGGGGATGCCGATGGAATATCCGCCCCCGTGTATCCACAATAAACCGGGGACATTCTCTTTTTGCTCCGGCGGCGTATAAACACACAGCCGCAATTCCGTTCCGTCCCCGCGCGGGATATGTATTTGCTTGTAATTCATTCGTTTATCATGCCGTCCGCGTAATAGACCGCACAGCATTTTCATCATTTTCGTTTTGAACGGCGAAAAACGCTGCGAACCTCTATACAGGGAACGCGCCTTTTTCCTAAGTTCGGGGTGTATTAACTCTTCCGCGATATTCGGCATATTATTTCCCTTCTTTTCTGACTATTTATATTGAATTTGCTTGATGTTTTTCAATATCCCAAAAGATAAGAAGACCGGTCAATATTATGCTCAGCACCATGGGAACGCCGATTTGTAAAATAACCATGGCGGTTAGTGCCGATGAGGCTTGGACTGCCGCGTCCGCGTTATAACGCCCCCATTCCAGCAGCCATCCAACCAAAGCCGAACCTAACCCGGTGCCTACCTTCATGCCGAAGCTGTTTACACTGGTTACCAATCCTTCCGCTCGCAACCCATAACGCCGCTCATCCAATTCTACAATATCGCTTGCCAGCGTAAAAATCGGCATCGAAAACATGATACTTCCAAAACCGCGTACTACGGCGAAAATCAAGTAAAGCGTAAGATTTGCGGGGTCAATTAACTGCAACGCGCAGCCTGCCGCCGTCACCAACGCCCCTGTCAGCATGACATTTCGTTTGCCGAATTTTTTATAAATCGAAGGTAAGAACGGTATGGCAATAAGCATGGGAAGTATGGCAATCGCGGATATAAGCCCAAACAGATTCGCATCTCCCATCACGTCTCTGGCAAAGTAAATCGTAACACCCCCGATGCCGGTGGTGGTGTAAAAAGCCACAAACAGTAAAGTTGCTATATAGAAGTATTTGTTGCGGATTAAAAGACTCAGTGCCTTTTTCACGGGTGCTTTGGAAGGCTTGCCGTCCTCGTCCACATGGGGGGAGATTTTTTCTTTCACACCAAAGAAGGTAATCAATAACATCGCCAGCCCGATAATGGCATAAATAGCGGAAATCGCACTCCATGTTCTTTGGTTTTGCTGTCCGCCGAAAGTTTCCAATAAAAACGGCGTACCGATGGAGATGGCTAACGCTGCGATAATAACAGCCAACCCCTTGATGGCTGAAACGATGTTGCGGTCGTGGGGCGTGAGGGAAAAACGGGGCAGCATGGCGTTGTAAGACAAATTTATGGCGGTGTAGCATATGGCGGCAAGGAAGATATAGGTTGCATAGATATAAATTTGCTTTGCCGTATCGCCCAACGTACCCGGCACGTTAAACAGCAAAACCAAACTTATCGCTAACGGTATGCAAAAAAACAATATCCACGGGCGAGCCTTACCCCATCGGGTGTTTGTTTTCTCGATTAGGACACCCATGCTGATGTCGGTCACTCCGTCCAGTATCCGCGCAGCAAAAAACATCGTACCGACAAAAGCGGCAGAAACCCCCACACTGTCGGTGTAATAAAGCATAAGGAAACCGGCTACGAACGTCCAAATGAAGTTGCACCCGATATCTCCGGCCGCGTAACAGAGCTTAGTCCCAAAGCTGCTGGCTTTCGATGCGTTCACGTCATTCCTCATAAAAGTATCCTCCCTATTTTTTAGTATTGCAGTCCGAAACCGTACCTGTAAAGCGGATTTTCCGTATCGAACGGAACATCGCATTTTTGCTTCCGAACCGCGTCCATACTTCTCGGCAGGTCGAAAGGAAGTTTGCCGCTCGGTGAAAACTCCCCAAATAGAGCTTCTAAAATAATTGTTTCTTTTGAACCGAATTCGCAGATAATGCCCGATGCCTGTTCGGCGATTTCAGGTATGACCGCGGGGCGAACCATGTTTATGCAAACAATCGTTGGACAAGCGTTCATAATCTTTTGCAACTGTCTCTTTTGTTTATCCGTATAATCCAAGTCCAGTCCCTTAAACATCATTGCGAGCAGCTCGCGTTTATCGCTCCTGTACGGAAAACCCAGACGTACAAGGGCGAAGTCGGCTTTTTGGGGATTACTCACGATTTCGGCGTAGGGTGATACGTTATTCCTTTGAAAACCCTTTACATATATTTTTGTGCCTTTACGGACAGGCAGCACCGGAAGCCCGTTATTACCGTTTTTAATAAGCGTTATGGATTTACGCATCGCCTCTTCGCCCGCTTGGGCATATTCGGGTTTATTACACGTTTTAACCGCTTTTTCTACGGAGACGAAAGGGTCGTCAAACAATCCGAGCCGGAATTTTAACGCAAGCACCCTGCGGCATGATTTGTCCAGTCTTTCCTGCGGCACCTCACCGTTACGAACGAGCTCGACTAACAACTCCGAGCAGAGTTCGCCGCCGAGTTGGTCGATGCCGGCATCTATTGCTTTTTTAACGCGCTGTAAGCCTGTTAGTTTCTCTGCACCCCATGAACGTGCGGGAAGCCTTATCCCCGCGATGATGTTATCCTTTATTATGCTGTAATCGGTATGTACGATACCCTGATATTTTAATTTTTCACGCAAAAGCCCGGTAACAATATCGCGGTTATAATTGAAGCCGACTTCTTCGATACCCGGCAACCCTACGGGAACTCCGTAATAGGGCATTACCGCCGATACACCCGCGTCTATCGCCGCTTCAAAAGGCTTCAAATGATAATCGAAGTTGTTTCCCGGATATATCTGCTCTTGCCCGAAGGAAAAATGAGCGTCGTCGCCGTCTTTTTGCGGTCCGCCGCCCGGAAAGTGCTTAACGCAGCAGGCAACGCTTTCCGCGTTTATTTCCGAACCTTGAAAACCGCGTACATAAGCCGAGGTCAAACGGGCGTTCAGTTCGGCATCTTCGCCGAACGTCTCTTTAATACGAGGCCAGCGCGGTTCGGTCGCGGTATCCGCCACGGGATGCAGCCCGAAGCAAATGCCTATTGCGCGCAGCTCTTTCCGTGCGATTTTTCCGAACTCCTCCGTCAGTTCCTCATCGTCGACAGCTCCGAACCCTATAGGTGCCGGCCATGTTGAAAGCCCGTTATCCACAAGGGTAGCAAGCGGATTGTTTTCGCCTACGAAATGATGCCTCGGGTCTGAACCGAGCGTAATGGGTATGCCAAGCCGTGTCCGGCGGGCGAGTTTTTGGCAGGCGTTGTACCATTTCGCGAAAACTTCCGGTTTGGCAGCACCCATACAACTGAATGAACTGATTCCTTTTTGAGCTACCGTTTCAAGCACCGTCCCCGCCGAAAACGGGCTTCCTTTTTTATGGAGTGCCCTTTCGTTTGTCGAGCTTAAATAGGGGCAAAACATTTGCCCCGCTTTTTCTTCTATTGTCATTTGCGATAAAAGGTCTTCAACACGTTTCTCAATCGGTTGGCGCGGATCTTCGTATACATCGAGAACCCCGTTCTTATTTAAGTCGCAATACGCGAAGCCTTGTTCATCCCGCAAGATCGGCGCGTCCGTTCCGAGTTTTCGCTCCATTTTTCTGTTCAAAACCAAACGGCGTACCGCGCGTACCGTCAGTAATAAGGCGAACAAAACAACGGGAAATAAAGCGGCACCAACCCATGAACCAATCAAAAGCCAACCGATTAAAGCCGTTAAGGCAACTAATGTGAACCATTTCCCCAAAAGTAAATATATACTTTTCATGTGATTAACAACCCTCCTGTATAAAGCAGATAATCAACAATAGTTGACAAACTGATTTTATACTGTTATTCTTATAAAAGCAATATGCAAATATAGACCGATATGTCAAATAATCAACACAAACTGTATTTATATTGATAATTTGCGAGGGATGATAATATGCCGAGACGCGCAGTGAATGAAAATGACAGGCGTACAAGATACACGAAAAATGTAATCAGAGAAGCATATGTGGAGCTCTTGGACGGGCTTCCACCCGAAAGCGTTACCGTAACCGAGGTGTGCAAACGCGCTGAAATAAACCGAGGGACTTTTTATTTGCATTATGAGTGTCTGCCGCAAGTTATGGAAGATTTGGAAAACGCGGTATACGATGAAATCGTTGCGTTTATAAACAAATCGCTTGCCGATGAAAAGAATCGCCAGAGCTTGTCGGACGATTTTTTCGTTAAATGGTTTCAGAATGGAAAAATCCAAAAAATTCTGTTTGACTCATATTATACGAAACGGTTGAATGAAAAGGTTATTGATTACGCCGAATCGCTATTGACCGAATTATGTGTTGAAACAGGACGATTAAATAAAACGGAAGCCGCACTGTTTGCTTCGTTTATGGTAAATGCCTGTCTTAAATCGGTCAGTAAGCTGAGGGAAAGCCCTAAAAGCGAGTTAATCGAACGCAGTGCTTTCGTTAATAAATTAGTGAAAGCACTGTTTGATGCGGTTATTGACCCGTATGAGATAAACACTACCTATAAAAAAAGATTAAATAACCAATAAATAAAGCGGCTATTAATATTGTTCGGAAGGTATTATCGACGTTGTTAGGTATATATATGCAACATGATGATTATTATTTACGCTCCACTGTCAGGACGTTTTGCTCGCCTATTTTTCATGTCATTCAAGCGGAAATACAAAAGCGAACGCCTCCCAATAGCAAAGTGCTGTACAGGACGGGTCTGTGTGTCTTTAGGTATGTCCTCCGCATTGCGCCATACCGAGTGATTGGTTCGGCAAATTCCTCTGGCGGAGCGTTCAAAATGATGTCTGGCAAGAGATAATCACCGTGACGTGTGTAACTGATGGTACTCATAGCCTCCCTCCTCAATTTCACAAAAATCATAACGGCAGTTCATGTGCATGGTATTTTGTAGTCACTTGAAATACAACGCCACCCCCACCGTCTCCGCAAAGCGGATGAGTTCGCCTTTGGAAAGGCGCGGGTCACCAAAGAAAACCCCTGTAGTTGTAATGACTACAGGGGTTTTTTGTTGTGTAGAGAAGGGGCAAATAATGGCGGGTTTTATCAAAATAATGTAACAGTAATGTAATTGGATGTTAATCGGGATTGGCGGCGTTCTTAAAGGCTTTTTGTTCTGCTTGCATATGGAGATAAAAAGGAGAAAAACAGGCGAGTAATACAACAGTAAGACATTTAGAGAATATTAGTTATTATTTGGCTCATTGAAATATCTTTGATTGTGAAGCATTTCATGTATGCGGTCGAGTGCTTCAAATTTTCCGCGCCTATTGAGAGAATTGAAAGCACCTATCATCTCTCTTTGTAACAATGAATCATGCACAATTCTAGTTTCTCGTATGAACACTTCATCTATTTGTTTATAATAATTCGCGATAAAAATGAGTTGTTCATCCTCTAGTTCTTCTAATAAATGTGATTCTTTATACTCTATCGCCTTTTGCTCATCGTTAGGAAATAGATTCTCTGCAACTAATTCAGCCACTAGCACTGTGTCAGCGTCAAACAGTTCATCAACAGAGATTTCAAACGCATTAGCGATTGCCTTTATTTGCGGCATTCCCGGCATTGTGGCACTTTTTTCAATATTGTATATGCTGTTTCGGTGTAATCCGCATTTGGTCGCAAGTAGCTCTTGTGACCATCCTTTCTTTTTCCTAAGATTTTTAATGTTATTCCCTATCATAGCTTATCACCTCGAAAGTATTATACACGATTTCACAATTAAAGTAAACAAAAGTATAGACATCATAATATAATTGTGATATTATTCAATTATCACAATTATATTATGAAAAGGAGGCATTACCCGTGACTGGGAAACTAACAGTAACGACATCAGCGAAGTATATCCGCGACACTTACGATGAACACATCACAACGGACACGCTTCGGGCGTGGTTGCGGTCGGGTCGATGTCCGTTCGGCGAGTACATACGCCTTGTGTTAACAAATGCAATTCCGCATAGGAAAGCGGGCAAAAAGTATCTGATTAACGATAAAATATTAGAAAACTACTTGCAATCCGGCGCGGTTTGTGGTAATATATAGATACAGGATTACCAAGCCGCTATTGAAAGGAGCGCGGCAATTATGGCAAGTATTAAGAAGCGCGGCAACAGTTTTTTACTCCGTGTTTCCAACGGTTACAGCGTGGAGGGAAAACAGGTTGACACAACGAAAACATGGAGAATCCCAGAGGGCATGACGGAAAAGGCGGCAGAAAAAGAAGCAAAGCGGCAATGGGCAAAGTTTGAGGAAGAAGTCAAGGGCGGCGCGATGTCATGCGGAACGGTGAAGTTTGATACATTCTTTACACAATGGTTTGACG
>Ga0082212_10002960_pt1 | contig 24329 bp, 20 predicted proteins | sample TergutNt197P3_FD_71548 | JGI IMG/M metagenome (GOLD analysis project Ga0082212, IMG submission 71548) | Neocapritermes taracua P3 segment gut microbial communities from Petit-Saut dam, French Guiana - Nt197 P3 | ecosystem: Host-associated > Arthropoda: Insects > Digestive system > Gut ... | reverse complement strand
TCATCACACATACGCCATGGGCGGTAGCAGCTGCCAAATCTACATTGTCATATCCTGCGCCGGCGCGTACCACGATTTTCAGTTGTTTGGCTGCATCCAACACTTCATTGTCTATGATGTCGCTGCGAATAATAACAGCATCCACATCACTTACGGCTTCTAACAACTGCGCTTTTTCGGTATATTTTTCCAATAACACCAATTCCATGCCGGCGCTTTCGATTACTTTACGGATACCGTTTACGGCAATAGCGGCAAAGGGTTTATCTGTTGCGATTAATATTTTCATCGTTATTATGTGATTTTCAATATTGTTTTTCAAATGCTTGCATAGTTTCAACCAGCGCTTTCACACTCTCTATCGGTAGCGCATTGTAAGTAGATGCTCTGAATCCGCCAACGGAACGATGTCCTTTGATACCGATCATACCGGCTTTTGTTGCGTACGAAGCAAATTCGCTTTCCAATGCTGCATATTCGTCGTTCATGACGAAGCAGATGTTCATCAACGAACGGTCTTCGGCAACAGCAGTGCCCTTAAACAATTTATTGCGATCTATTTCATCGTAAAGGATAGCTGCTTTTTCTATATTTTTCTTTTGCATTGCAGCAATGCCGCCTAACTCCTTATACCATCTGAGTGTTTGCAATGCGGCAAAAACAGGCACCACAGGCGGTGTATTGTACATAGATTCATTATCAATATGAATTTGATAATTCAACATCGAAGGTATCGGACGTTCGGCTTTTCCCAATGCGTCTTTGCGAACGATGACAATGACAACCCCCGCCGGCGCCAAGTTCTTTTGCGCCCCTGCGTAAATCAAATCGAATTTGGAGATGTCAATCGGACGCGAGAAGATGTCTGATGACATATCTGCAACAAGTGGAACCGATGCTTCGGGAATGTTATGTATTTGAGTGCCGAAGATCGTATTATTCGTTGTGATATGGAAATAATCCGAATCATCTGCAACAGTATAATTTTTAGGAATATAGGTATAATTCTTGTCCTTCGAAGAAGCAACAACATCTATTTCGCCGAAAAATTTGGCTTCTTTGATGGCTTTTGAAGACCATGCCCCCGAGTCTAAGTAGGATGCTTTCTTTTTCAAAAGGTTATAAGGAACCATACAGAATTGCAAACTTGCGCCACCTCCAAGGAAAATGACATCGTGCGTTTCCGGTACTTCTAATAATTCCTTTACTAACTTGCGAGCTTCATCGCTAACTGCTATAAATTCTTTCCCTCTGTGTGATACTTCCATCAACGATAGACCTGTATCTGCAAAATTCAGTATAGCATCCGCTGTGTTTTGAATTGTGTACGGGCTTAAAATTGATGGTCCTGCAAAAAAATTATGCTTCTTCATTTGTCTGATTGTATTAAATAATTGAACTTCTATACATATATTAAACGAAGCGCAAAATTACTTTTTTTTTTCGAAATATGCTTTTTGTTTTTTATTTTTTTAGTCAAATGGATAAACTGTTTCTTTAAAAAAAAGCCCCATTTCACAATGGAGCATTTTTTCCATGAAAACAAAAATTAATTTAAATTAAAAACGTGACAAAGATAAAAAAAATATTATATATACAAGTATCCGCAAAAAAAATATTTCTTGATTTTACTTTTTTCTTACCTTTGTATGCGCGAAAACTTCAAAAAGAAGTTTATTTTTTTGCTGCGTAGTTACTTAAGCGTATAAAATGGAAACTTTACTTCGTTTTTATAATAATCAAATAGTCTCTATTACAGCCAAAAGGGAGAAACTAAAGAAAAAAATTCATTTGTTAGGCACTATTCGTTTGCTATTATTTGCGTGCGCACTTATTTCGGTTTGGTTTTGCAGAGATTTCAATTGGTTGGTTTTGGCAGGAATCCTGTTTTTTTTTGCCATACCTTTTACCGTTTTGATGGTTTATCATACGAAACTGTTCTATCAAAAAGAATACGCCGAAGCCATGATCCTATTGAATACAAACGAATTAAAAGGAATTGATTATGATTACAACGCATTTGATGGAGCTGCCGAAGCAGCAGATTCCAATCATTCATTTACGCTTGATCTTGATATTTTTGGCAATCAATCTATATTTCAGAGCATTAATCGGACGGTTACCCCACAGGGTAAAGCATGTTTGATTGACTGGTTCTGCAATCCTTTGGACAATAAACAAGAAATACTTAATCGACAGCAAGCTGTACAAGAATTGGCAGACAAAACATATTTTCGGCAGCATTTTATTGTAACGGGCATGGCTTTCAGCGGAGGAAACGACGTAGCGGGACGCTACGCCGAGCTGGAAAACAGGGGGGAATTTGTTGAACGGCTTCATGCATTGGCAGCACAAACAACGCACTATTCATCAAGCCTTTTTTGGAAAATTGCTATTTGGATGGTGCCTTTTTTATGGGCGGGCGTGATTTGGGGCTGCGTTGCAGGGATTTTACCATTTAGTGTTTTGGGGGTTATGTTGGCTTTCGCTTTTTTGATTGCCTATGTCGAAACGCGAAAAATACAAAAAATGACAAATTCCGCAGAAAAAATCGAACAACGTCTTTTAACCTGCTCAAAACTAATCGAACAGATTGAACAGGAATCGTTCCGATCGGAATTATTAAAAGATTTTCAAAGCCTGCTTGTCACAAATGGTGAGCAGGCTTCCAAAGTCATCCGTAAACTTTCAAAAATTATCGGAGCGCTTAATCAGCGATACAGTTTTGGCGGCAACATTTTCAATCTGCTGTTTTTACGTGATATGCGGCTTGCCATGCAGTTGGATAAATGGGCGGGAATCTATGCAAAAGCATTTGACCGGTGGTTTAAGTCGCTGGCATGTATTGATGCAATGTGTTCATTGGGAGGTTTTGCTTTCAATCATCCCGATTATATTTATCCCGACATTGCCGACAACTATTTCGAAATGAAAGGCAAAGCGCTCGGACATCCGTTAATCCGGCGAAACCTCTGTATTCGCAATGATTTACAGATAGCAAAAAATCCGTATTTCTTAGTTGTTACAGGTGCTAATATGGCAGGTAAGAGCACGTATCTACGCACCGTAGGAATCAATTTTCTGCTGTCTTGTATGGGATTACCGGTTTGTGCCGAATCATTGACAGTCTATCCGGCGCATTTAGTAACGAGCCTTCGAACAGCCGACTCACTGACTGCCAATGAGTCTTATTTTTTTGCCGAACTGAAACGTTTAAAGATGATTATCGACCGACTGAACGCCGGGAAAAAACTGTTTATCATCCTTGATGAAATCCTGAAAGGAACAAACTCGGAAGACAAACAAAAAGGGTCGCTTGCGCTGATTAAACAACTGATTGCTAAAAAAACCTGCGGTATTATTGCGACACACGACCTCATGTTGGGTTCATTGGCGCAGGCATTTCCCGATGAAATCAGAAACTACCGCTTTGAAGCCGATATTTCAGGCGATGATCTGACATTTACCTACCGACTGCGAGAAGGTATTGCACAGAATATGAATGCCTGTTTTTTGATGGGGAAGATGGGGATTACTTTATCTAAAGATTTAAAAATTCAAAAAACATAATAAGGGGACTTTAGGCAGTTTACCTATTATGTTTCCAAAGTTGATACGAATTGATAATGTTCTGCATAAGGATGTAAGCCGCCGGTGCGATAGTAACTAAAGGATGAAGAAACATTTGCGCCATCCAAATGGCCAAGATCGTATTTTTTTGCCCCAAACCTTGTCCTGACGAAACGGGATCGTTGTACCGACGACCAATACGCCGCCCCACAAAAAACTGCAAACAGCAGAGTATGGAAGCAATGACAGCCAATCCGATTTCAATTGAATAGTCCGGGTTTTTGTTATGCAAAACAAACCGAACCGTTATCCCTGTCACGATGGTTAAGGCAAGAACCCAAATATAAAACGTCAATTTGGGAATACGAACCAAAACCAAGTGCACCTTCGGCACCCATTTGCGCAAACCGGTAGCTATAAAAAGTGGAAAGATGAGTAACGGAAAAACCTGTCGACATATATACCACACCGATTCCCAAAAAGACAACGCTTCATTTACGCCGATAAACGAAAAATAAACCGGCGCAACTATGGCAATCACAATATTACAAAACAGCAGATAGGCTGTCAGAAATCCTACATTACCTCCCAACATACCCGTAATCACTGCTGCGGCAGTAGCGGTTGGCGTCAGTAAGCATAACAGCGCCCCTTGCGCCAAAATTTCATTGTATGGGCGGATCAATACATAAATAACTATACTGCCTGTTAATTGAATAAACAACAACCATATATGCGCCGGATGAAAATGAATATTTTTCCACGAGATCTTACAAAATGTTAGTAATAACATCGTAAAAATAAGATACGGCGTCAGAAACGAGAGCTGCCCGATCCATTGATATGTCAACGCTCCGATAATCATTGCAATCGGGAGCGCCCAATCTTTAATACGTTTCAATATATATATATATATTATTCAGTTGATTTTCAGTTAGTTAAAATCAGATTAAATCTGAATTGGTAATGGATAAATAATGAGTAAATTGCTATGCATTACTGCATTTTGCATCATTTCAAATACTTCAGTGCAAAAGTATATCATATTCATCAATTAACCAAATCATTTAATGTACCCGGCTATTGGAGCAAAGAAATGGAATCTGCTCTGAAAAACAAGAAGATAGAGTTAATTCAGGGAACGATTTTTCAGTTTGCCTTTTTGTTATCCAACTCTTCAAACTCCGAATTGTTGCTTATGTATTCGGGAATGATTTCTTTCATGATTTTCACAATCTCCTTTTCGCTGGTTGTGGTATTGGTGGTATGCTGTAATTTTTCTATCCATAAGGACACTTGTTCGTAACTGTATTCGCGCACGTTGCCAATCATAATCTTTTCATTTTGCATCGTTGTGACATTTTCTTGCTGGTGCAATAATTCCTCGTACAGTTTCTCTCCCGGACGTAAACCGGTATACACAATATCAATATCTTTGTAAGGTTCTAAACCTGACAGGCGAATCATTTCCTCCGCCAAATCCTTTATTTTCACCATTTCGCCCATATCAAAGACAAACACTTCGCCTCCTTTTCCCAAATTGCCTGCTTCTAATACTAAGCTGCATGCTTCGGGAATGGTCATAAAGTAGCGGGTAATTTCCGGATGAGTTACCGTAATGGGTCCGCCACTGGTTATTTGTTTGGCAAAGGTGGGGATGACCGATCCGTTGGAACCTAACACATTACCAAATCTGGTTGTGATAAAGCGCACAGAAGGAGTGAATGTAACAGATGCGTTTTTCAAAGCGGTGGATTTACTTTGGATATACATTTCAGCGATCCGTTTGGAAGCCCCCATCACATTGGTCGGATTAACGGCTTTATCGGTCGAAATCATCACAAAACATTCCGCATTGTATTCAACGGCCAAATCCGCAATTATTTTGGTGCCGATCACGTTGGTCAGCACTGCTTCGCATGGATATTGTTCCATCAGAGGCACGTGTTTGTATGCAGCGGCATGATAAATATATTTTGGCCTGAACTTCTCAAATATGCGACTCATTTTACCTTTGTTTCGCACGTCGGAAACTAACGGAATGATCGTTGTCAACGTGCCATTATCTAATTCTAATGACAAATTATGCAACGGCGACTCTGCAATATCCACCATCAGTATTCGGTCTATTTTAAACCGGCATAGTTGTCGTACGATTTCACTGCCAATCGAACCGGCTGCGCCCGTAACCATTACGGTTTTTCCTTTTATATTTCGGCCGATTGACACTAAGTCGGTTTTTATGGGGACTCGTCCGAGTAAATCCTCTATATTGATTTTTCGTATTTTCCGGATATCGTTCACATTTTCAATGGTTGGCATGTACAACAGGTCGTATTTGTGCTCTATGAATTTGCGTAACACCACCTTTTTCTGCTCCGATTGCAAATCTTCTGCACGCACCAGCACAGTTTTGATTCCTTTGTTAATAATGTCCTCATTGAAAGCCTCTTCTGTTGAATAGACATTGCTGCCCAATATCTGAAAACGCTTGGGTATCGGTTTGTATGCAATAAATCCGACGACAGAATAAGGAAATTTATCGTCATGGCGTAACATCTTGGCTATTCCAATATGCACTAAATCAATGCCATAGATTAACAAAGGTGTGCCTGCCGATTTCGCAACGATTCGTAACATATAATCATTGATAATGCGTATGGACGTTCTGACAAAATAAATAATGAATGTCGACATGAGAAAACTGTAGATACATTCCACAATATCAAAACGTGAATAAATAAAAAAATCGTGAAATATCCGGAAAAGCGCAAACATACATGCATGGGTACAGAACAGCGCCATGAATATCCGCATAATGGTTTTGAACGATGAAAACCGGACATGTTCTGAAAACGTATTAAAAAGATAAAAGAAAACACCGGACAGCGAAACGCATAAAAGTAATTTTATGTGAAGGACGTCTAACGCTGATTTCTCGTACATAATCGCATAACTGATGTACATAGAAACAAAAAAGCAAAAAGTAACAACCGCTATATCACTCGCAAGAATAATACGCCGCGGCAGAAAAGGTACTTTCTGAATTTTTTTCAGAATGGAGATAAAATTAAAAGTCATGTTTGGTTAAATTTTTTAGAGGTAATAAAGAATATTTATGCGTGATTTCTCGTCTTCAGGTTAGATGAGGAACCGGGATTATTATTTTCAATGTTTTTAAGTGCAGATTTCATTAATCTGAATTTCAGTGAATAAATGATAAATAGAGGAAATAAGGACAGAACAAACAGCCATGCAAAGTCCATCAATTGTGTTTTGTAAACATAAATAACAGCGACACAAACCATCAGCTGTATAGTAGCATACAGTACGGAAACTTTCAGATGCGACATGCGATATTCGTTAGATAATATTTGGTAGAAATGCAAACGATGAGCTTCAAATATGTTTTGTTTCAAATAGATACGATGCAAAATCGTAACCACGGAATCTACACCGTAAACGGAAAGGAACAAAATCCAAACGAAAGAGCCTGTCGCCATCATCAGTTGAAGCAACAAAAAAACAATCCAAAAAGCGACCGCCATACTTCCCACATCTCCTGCAAAACATTTCGCCCGTTTTCTGAAATTAAAAAAAAGAAAAACAAGGCATGCCAATATCGCATAATTGATAAAATCGGGCGCTGTAAATGAAACTACCTGATAATTTACGTATTGCAGGCAAGTTAGTATTATCAGACTATAACATCCTGTTATGCCATTGATCCCATCCATAAAATTAAACGCATTCAACACTCCAATAAACAAGACATAAGCAATCGCTATCATCCATATAGGAAAGATCAGATATAACCCCAATCCATAAAACGCCAGACTAATCGAGAGAAAATGAGCTACAATTCGCACCTTCCCCGATAAAGAAGAAATATCATCCCAAAAACTTACACCACATAGTAGCGTCAGACCGGCCATGAAATAAAAACTTTCCGGCAAATTCATTAATGCAACCAATATGCCTGCCAACCAAAAAACGATACCACCTCCCCGAATAGTTATATAATTATGGGAACTTCGCTCATTGGGTTTGTCAATGATGTGATAATGCCGGGCTATCCTGAAATAAACAGCCATTCCGGCGAAAAGCACGACCAAAATAATCAAATAATGGAAAAAGAGATTATTCATGGAAACATTATACGATGAAACTATGTAAAACATTCATGGGTTGCCATCCCAAAGACTCTTTTGCTTTTTTATTTGAAAAAGTGAGTGGCATTGTCATTTTTTTCAATTTACCGGAATTAATCGGAAATTTAGCCCCGCAACAATCACCCAATACTGCCATGAATCTGGCTACCGGATAGGGGATAGAAAGAGGTTGTCGCTTCTCAGCTTGTTTCGAGATAATTTTGGCTAATTGCCTGAACGAAGGGTTTTCGTCATCGCAAATATTATAAACCCCTCCTTTTACCGCTACAAGAGGAACTAAATTGGCAATATCCTGCGCCATCAACATACTTCTCTTTGCTTTGCCTCCCGCAATATTAAAATAAAATCCGGATTGAATGCCACGGATCATAGCGCCTAAGTTACCGGGAGGATTTGAACCTGCAAGCAACGAAGGACGCAGAATGGATAATACGACCTGATTTTTTTCGCACCACGCCGTCAGATACTGTTCTGCCTGAATCTTACTTAAAGCGTAAGGGGAATCGCCTGTTAATGGATACTCTTCCGAAATATTTTCCCCACATTCACACCCGTAAACCGCTACTGTACTGATAAAAATAAATGATGCCGGCAGTCCGGACTGTTCCAAAGCTTTGCATAGATTAAATGTGCCTTGATAATTGACGTCAAAAAATGCTTGTTTTTCCGGTTCTGTTTTGGGAACAGCATGCGCCTTTCCTGCAGCATGCAGCACAATATCGTATTTATCTTCTAATGAAGGTATTTCTTGGCTGATATCGGCCATAATGGTTGCATTCGACAAGTCTAAAGTCGAAACGTTATAGTCTTTTTCGAGCGCCGGCAAAATATTTTTGCCAAGGAAACCATTTGATCCGGTGAAAAGTAAGTTCATAGTATGTGGTCGAAATGTTCAATTAATTGGTATTTACTACACTTTTCAGTACACACAACATCTTTTCCGCAAGTACATCTTTGTCAAATTCTTTCGCAGCTATTGTTTTAGCCGTAACTTGCATTTTTGTAATATCAATCTCTTTATCGGCTATTTGTATCAATACGTTGGCTAAAGAGCGATAATCATCCGATTCGATCGTAAAACCTATTTCATGCTTTTCAAGAAAATCTTTCATCCATCCATTCGTATTCTGAATAACCGGAACACCTGCTGCAAGAGATTCAAAGAATTTATTAGGTGAAGACGTTGAAAGAATGGGGAAAGATTGCAACGGAACTAACGAAACCATTGCATGTTGGATATAAGCTACTAAATCCGTTTTAGAGATAAGAGACATAATGATAAAATTATCTATTCCCATTTGACCGGCTTTGTTAGCTAAATCTGTTTTCAAGGGACCTTCTCCAATTAATAAAATATAAATATCATTACGTCCTCTTTTGGTGAGTTCGACGGCTGTATCAAGCAACCATTCAGAGTTATTGACGACACCGATATTGCCTGTATAAATTGCATATTTTCTATCACGCCATTCATTTATTTCGTGGCTGGATGGATTGCTAAACAGCACTATATTAGCAGAATTAGGAACAGATGTTACTTTTGTCTCCGGAAATCGGGATAAAATATCATTTACCATACCGGATGACAACGTAATTACATGAGAAGAAGCCTTATAACACTTTTTTTCGAACCAATAAGAAAACCGCTGAAGGAGTTTATTTTTCAGCATACCCATTTCGATCACTGTCTGAGGCCAAATGTCTCTGGCTTCAAACACAAATTTTCTTTTTCGGAAATAACGGGCGACTAAACCCGGAAATCCAACAGTAATCGGCCCCGAAGAAGCGATGACAATATCTGCAGATAAAAAAAGAGCATACCAGGAAGAAAAGAAAAGATATACGAGCCATGTCCATATCCTTTTGAGTGCTTTTTGTTTATTGTCAATGATGACATTTACAATTTTAACTTTTATGCCGTCAATGTATTGTGTCTCCAAAAATTTGTTTGCAACCAGATCTGATTTTGAATAGATACTTGTTACAACAGTTACTTCGTGTCCCTGTTCAACCCAATTACGGGCAAATTCATAGACCCTTGTCCCCCATGATCCTTTTGGAGTTGAAAAATATTGATAAAAATAGAGTATCTTCATTAATAATTATACTATCTTTGATAAATCCTATACCTTATTATTTACGCACGCCACAAAAATCCAGTTCGATTTTATTGTCTTGTTTTTGAATCGTCAGAAACGGTTTATGCCTTACTAACCAAACAACTATGTCGGCTTTGTTGTACGCTTCCCGGTAATGCACAAGGTTGAAACTTTTATTGGTAGCCACATAAGGTTCGACCACCAATATTTCCGCATGAGCCTCTGTAATAATACGCGCTGTGATATATTTGGCAGGCGATTCGCGCATATCGTCAATGTCCGGCTTAAAAGCAAGTCCCATACAGGCTACAACAGGTTCTCTGCCATTCTTTGTTTCAAATGCCTGACATGCTTCCACCACTTTGGTGGCGCACCAGTCGGCTTTATAATCGTTCGTTTCCCTTGAACGTTTTATAATCTGAGCCTGCTCCGTAAAATCGGAAACAATAAACCAGGGATCGACGGCGATACAATGACCTCCCACACCGCAACCCGGCTGTAAAATATGAACGCGCGGATGTTTATTGGCTAATTCTATCAATTCCCAAACATTGATTCCTGCCTTGTCGCATATCATTGAAAGTTCGTTGGCTAAAGCGATTTGAACATCGCGGGAAGAATTTTCAGTTAACTTACACATCTCTGCTGTGCGCGAATCGGACGGATGTAAATCACCCTTGACAAACAGCGCATAAAACTCCATCGCTTTTTCGGTCGATTCGCGGTTGATTCCTCCTATTACCCTGTCATTGTGCACCAATTCATAGATAACATTGCCCGGCAAAACCCTTTCAGGACAATATGCAATATAAATTTTGCCTTTTAACTCGGGACGTTCTTTCCAGATAAGATCAGCCATTTTTTCGGTTGTTCCTACCGGTGAAGTGGATTCGATAATAAAAACATTTCCTTCTCTCAAAAAAGGAATTACGGCACGTGTCGCGGATTCAACATAAGAAATGTCAGGGCGGTGGTTTTGACGAAAAGGCGTTGGTACGACGATTAAAAAAACATCCGCCTGTTCAGGTTTTAAAGAGGCCTTCATTTGTCCCTTTTCTACAACACGTTTGACAACCAAATCCAAATCAGGCTCCACGATATGTATTTTACCTGAGTTTATTGTATCCACAACTGCCTGATTTACATCTACGCCCAGCACCTGAAAGCCTTCATCTGCTACTACTGCCGCCGTAGGTAATCCAATATACCCTAATCCAATAATTGTAATATTTTTCATCTTCAATATCTTTGTTTATTTTATATTTTGTAAATTTTATAAAAGTCGCTATTTTTTTATGGTTTCTCATATATTTTAAAAGTTTCTAACGCGATACTATTCCAGGAAAATTCATTCTGTAAAAAAATCCAGGACTCTTTATCATTTTTTATATCTATTATTTCCTGTTTCTTTCTTGCGATAGATAAAACATGATTTTCGAGATTTTCATAATTAGGCTCTCCTATTGACCAACCTGCTTTTACCAAAGATAGAGGTTCGCTTAAACTGCCGGCAGAAGAAACTAAGAATGGAATAGATTCATTAATTGCAGTTAATAATACCCCGCTTTGAGAGATATCCCTATAAGGCATTAAAAGAACTGAAGTTAGTTGCATTGCAGCAAGAAATTCTTCATTAGTCAAATATCTATTATTGATATTAACATTTTCAATATTATCAATAGAAGAAGTATCAATTTTTTCATTCTTCCCCCAAAATAATAAAATGAACTTATTTTTGTCGTGTAATTCTACGTTCCTTGCCCACATTTTTACTACCATATCAGACCCTTTGTAAAAACTTTGCAGACCTAACATTGAAAAGACTATTTGGTCTGCTATATTTAAACTTTTTTTGATGCTCTCCTTTGTGATTCTCACCGCTTCTTTGTCAGTACACAGATCCAATGTCCCATGAGGTATTACATTTATCTTTTTATTGGGCACAAAAAAGTCTTCTTCCAATCGTTGTTTGCTTTCTTTTGTATGAACAATTATATCAGTTACATATTTATAATAAAACTTATATTGCCTGCAGACATACATCGTTGATTCATGAGGAACGACATTATGGGCAGTAAAAACAATCTTAATTTTAAGTATCTTAAGAAAAAACAAAAATATAATATCCACATACCAGAATTTAATCCATTGTATGTGTATTAGCCTTGGTTTGTCTTTTAAAATCCGAAACATTAGGGAGCATATAGACTTTGTGTAACTAAATGCCTTTTTCAATGAAGTTTTCTTTTTATTATATTTAAATAAAGGAATAAAACTTGTGGGTAAAACATTTTTTTTATAATCATATAAAGAGCTGCCAAAAAAAAGTATCTCTATATTCTGATTATGACTTAGAAGGCTATAATCATATACGGCTAAATTACCGTATGACATGGGATCAATAAAATAGATCATAGAAATTTCCGAGGTCTAAAGGTTGGTATGATGATTGATGTCATTTTTGGTGGAAGTGTCGTGTGTATAAAAAAATTGCAATCTTGTCACATGCCTTTCATCCTCCATAAGAATGACTCTTCTTATAAAAGTATATATTGTTGCCACTATACGATTCAGATAAAAAATAAATCTATAACGTTTTATGTCAGAGAAATATATTTTTGAATAATTATGATTGGCACAACACATGACTTTTAAATTCGAGGTGAAACTTCTCTTTTTTCTTGATGCAGAGTTCGCAGTTAACCTTCTGAAATAAATACTTTCCCTATCCGAAGAAAAAACTTGTGTGATATTCTTGCTGATCGTAAACATGAATAGAGCATCTTCACTTACGCTTAATTTTGTCTTAAAGCGAATATCTTCAATTACGCTCACAGGAATAATTTTAGCACAAACGGAAGAAAAAAAACTTCTATGTCTCCATACGGAAAATCTCCCTTCCTTGTTTTTACTAAATGCTCTCGATAGATAATCCAATCCTTCTTGATGTGTTACCGGATCGTATGTTCGAACATTTGAAACTACAATTGAATCCTTTCTTCCGGTAATTCTACCATATAAACCGGATAAATAATTTTCCGACACAAAATCGTCATCATCTAAAAAAACAATATAATCACCTTTCGAATGATCCAAACCTATATTCCGGGCATTAGAAACCCCCGTTTCTTCCGTATAGATTATTTGAATATTATCTAATCCTGTTTTTTTTATATTTCTATGAATATCGGATAGATATGGTTCTTTTTCCCCGTTAAGAACAACGATAATCTCAAAGCATACCCTTTCAATAGTTTGCTTTTCTAAAGATTCTAAACATCCTAAGAAGTATTCCTGAGGTCTAAAGGTAGGTATAATTACAGATAACATTTAAACAAAAATTTCTTCTAAAAACTTATTCTTTGCCAAATTTTTTCTATATTTTTCATTGAAAATATTTTTTTAATAAACGCTGAAAGTTGAAAGTAGTTAGAGCTATCGCTCGATCCGATTTATCTTTTGCGACTTTCCCTACTACCGAAAAATAAAGTTGCAGGTTATTTTTTTCATCCAAATAGGCAGTAGGTCGATAGGTCCTCAATAACTTTACCAACGGAGCGTCATAGATTCGAAAATTCTGATAATCTTCTGATACCGCCAAATAGGTCATCAGATGACGTATTCCTTTTTGGCGTTTGTTTCTGCCACAAAGAACCATATAAAGTTTGTTTTCAAACTCAAACAGATCAAAATGCCAAGGTTCTATTCCGGTTTCTTCTCTGTTCAAAAACTGCCCTGTTTTTACATGAGCAAAATTTGCTTTTTCAAAACTTGTACCTTCATAAATATCAATACCTTTACATTTGCCATGCTTACCAAATCCGCCATATACGTTTAAAAAATAAATTCGTTTAGTATTTGCATATTGAATAATCGAAGGCGATAACAATTCTTTATTGTCAGCTCTATCGACAATAATCGTTGAAGGTTTTGAAAAAGTCTGACCATCATCGGAATAACAAACTTCAATTTCTCTTATACCGGGCGTTCGTTCACATCTTCTGTTCAACAAGTACAATCTGTCATTTTCAAAGAACAAACACGGGTCCGAATTATATGCATCGTTTTCAGGTGGAGGCGGAATAATCGGATTATTCGAATTTGGAACAAAGATTGTAGGGCTTTCTTTGCCGGAAGCATAGTACAAACATGGGTTTTCATAACGAATATTTGCTTTCGGATAGGGTGTTGTAGCCAATATGTGCGTATAACCATGCCATTTATTTGGAAAATACAAGATAGACGGATGCGTTTGGCTTTGTGAATAACCCGCAGGTACGGGAACAAAGCAGAAGGTAAATTTTCCACCATCTAACACCACACGACTTCTAAATAACCCAATGGTTAATTTATCTACAATAGTCTTCGACATTTCCAATAAAAATGCGTATAACCTCATTTTAACTTAATTTTTGGGGTTGTAGAATAACTGCAAAAAATTTATAATCCTTTCACACGCCTTCCCATCTCCATAAGGATTATGGGCTTGGGACATCTGCGCGTAAATAGATTGGTTGTTCAATAACAAATTGACATTTTCAACGATTGTAACACCATCAGTTCCGACTAATTTTACTGTGCCTGCCTGTACGGCTTCGGGGCGTTCGGTGGTGTTGCGCATGACCAATACGGGTTTGCCCAAAGACGGCGCCTCCTCCTGTACACCCCCGCTATCTGTTAATATCAAATAACTGTTTTGCATAAGAAAGACAAAAGGTAAATAATCTAAGGGGTTCATTAAAAAAATGTTTTTTACATCAGAAAGCAACTCATAAACCGGTTTCTGGACATTGGGATTTAAATGAACAGGATATAAAATGTCTGTTTCAGGATGCGTAACAGCAATTTCTTTCAAGGCTTTACAGATATTCAGAAAACCGTCTCCGAAATTTTCGCGTCTGTGGCCGGTCACTAAAATATAATGTAGCGATGAGTTTCGATGACCAGCCGTATCCAATTGAGAATGGAGGATTTTAGGATATCCGGCATGGCTGATTTGTTGTTGAAGTTGCATTTGTAAAGTAGCATCAGCGTTGATTTTGCTTACCACCCAATACAAAGCATCAATTACAGTGTTTCCTGTGACCGCAATTTTTTCATCTGCGACGCCTTCATCCAACAGGTTTTGACGCGACCGGGTGGTTGGGGCAAAATAATAATCACATATCCGATCGGTTACCTGACGATTCATTTCTTCCGGCCAGGGGGATTGTAAATTATAGGTTCTAAGTCCGGCTTCTACATGTCCTGTCTTTATCTGTTGATAAAAGGATGCCAGACCGGTTGCCATGGAAGTGGTGGTATCTCCATGTACCAAAACAACATCCGGTTTATACTCACTCAAGACGCCGCGCATCCCTAACAATACTTTGGAGGTAATGTCATATAAATCCTGATTAGGCGCCATAATATCTAAATCGTAATCAGGTATGATATCAAAAATATCCAATACCTGATCCAACATCTGACGATGTTGTGCAGTAACACAAACCTTCACTTCAAAGGTTTCGGGACATTTTTGAAACGCTTTGACCAAAGGAGCCATTTTGATGGCTTCGGGACGAGTGCCGAATACGAGTAAAATTTTCATTTTATAATTTAAAAAGTAAGGATAATCCAATCAATGCGCTTTCGGTGTCCTTTTGGGCGATAATTTCGGGGGTTGTCATAAATGATGCTGACGGTCGAAACTCTTTGTTGAATGACTCTTCAATTTTATGCCAATAGCGGGAAATGTATCCCCCTGAAAACCCGATTGTTTTTGGTCTGAAAAGAATAGCCAACTGCGTAGAAAAAGCGCCTAAAAGAAATCCGAAATGTTTGTATGATTTTTCTCCCATTGACTGCTTTAGTTTTTCTATTCCGTTTTCACCTAATGCCCAATAAACGTATGGCTTGAATGTCAATTTTGCGACAGGGTTGGACATTCTTGTGGTAAGCAATAAATGTCCGATCTCCCAATTCTCGCCTGAAACGGTTCTGACAGGTTCTCCTCTTTCATTCAGTACGCCTAATACAATTGATGTGCCAATGGCCAAATTAATAGCGCCTAATTTTACATGAGGGATATTCAGTAAAGCTAATGCATGTGCTTCGCCATCGTTTACCACATAAATACGGGAATCAGGAAAAGCTTTGCAAAGTGTTTCTTTTAGATTTCCTTCCAGATAGGACGCACTATCAGAATTAATAACACAACCTGTCCCGGCATGAACTAAACCGGTCACTGAAACTGCAATCCCGTCAATATGCGAGAAACGCGATTTGATAACCTGAATAAGTTCCTCTTTTGAATTGATAAATTCACGTTGAACAGCAGCAACTCCAAATTCCGTTACTTCTCCGATTCTTGCGCCCGAACCTCCAATGTCGATAACAATATATTTACCCATTTTTCTACTGTAATAATATTCAGACACTTACATTTAATAAAAAACCTGATCCCAAATAAAATAAAACGGCGACATTTGTTCGGAACCAATGATTATATTATAAATAAATAATACAATCATTATTAAAAGAACAAAAACAAAGAAAAACATATTAACCGGATTTTTCCGATGATGAAAAAGATAATGAAGTAAAAATGCGATTATCAAAAATCTGAACTTGTAAAAATACCAGTTCATTCTGCTGAATACTTGAATATAATCAAGCAAAGGTTTTAATAAAAGACCTATATAAAATATATTCCAGTAAATCAAAAAACCGTTTTTGTGGTAAGTATCCTTTAGTTTCGGATAAAATCCGATGAGGATAAAATTGACTATCCATATCACATAAATACCCAATCCCGTTTCTACTAATTTATCGGCATCCAAATAATTTCCATAGCCTAATACTACAATTAATTGCGCTGAAATACTTAATAATTGCCCTCTTAAAAATGAAGACGCCAGCAGAAAAAACAATACCAAACCGAATCGCAGATAGACAGACTTAATAATTTCCCGTCCGGTAAAAAAGTACAAAGGAAAACAGATGAGCACACTTTTATGAAACAGAGAGGCTAATAAAACTGTAATTATATAATATACAAGTTTTTGATTTTTTATATGCTTTAATGAATAAAAGAAAATCAATAAAGCGGTGAAATGACGGACTCCATTTTCTAACGAACCGATTTCTGTCATGATGAATAAAGGGATAGCCCATGGAAGCAGAAACAGTAACGGTCGATCAAAAGCTTTATAGAAAAAGAAGATTTGAATGAATGCCGAAAGTATGAAAAAGAAACTGAAATGAAGGCTGTGCTTTTCGATAAACAAAATGAGGTACTGATAGACAGGTTCAATGGATTGAAAATAAAAATCAGACGCGCCATCTTCTATCAACATAAGATATCGTTCATAATCAATCCCAACCATATAACGCAGTCCGATGACTAAACTAAAAACAAGAATGGGGATAAAAAACGTATAATTTGTAACAGTTATATGTTTGCCTGTTTTCGCTAAAGAAACACTTCTCTTTGCAAAAAGTAGCATACATAAAATAAGCGAAAAATAAACAAAACAGGTCTGAAAATCCATTTTCTAATAAACTTTTATTTCCATTGATAAAACCGAACCCAGTCGATATACATTTCTACAGGCAGGTCATTCGGTTTTATTGTCCCTGCCCATCCACCTAACTGCATGTCGAGCAGCAGGTAATAAGGGCGGTCAAACGGAAATTGTCCTTCCATTTCAGTCTCAATACGCTGATATGATAAAGTCTGTTCGCCATTGATACTGAAAACTATACTATCGGTATACAGTGTCAAGCCATACACATTATATTCATCCTTTCGAATGGGTGCAACTGTACTGTTAACAGGTTCTTTTTGTTTGAGGTTGTATGTATAATGCGAATGTACTGTTTGGTAGACAATTGTGTCGCTGTTGAGATGTTCCATTATATCAATTTCGCCGCCGTACGGCCATCGTCCGTTATCGAAAGGCATCAACCAGAATGCCGGCCATGCTCCTTTAGCATTACTCAACTTAGCATTTATCTCTATCTTGCCATGATAGAATGCTTTTTTATTTTTTGTTGAGATACCTCCCGTAATATAAGGCAAAGGATCGCCGCGTAATCCCGGATTTACCATCCCGCGCAGAATCAGGTTGCCATCCTTCACATCATATAAAGCGTCATAGTCGGACATGTATTTCTCCCACGCAGCCTTGCCACGAGGAATTTTAGTCCAGAACTGTTTGTTAATCTCGCCCTCTTTATTAAAATTCTCTTCCCAAACAAGATTCCAACCCGGAATGTACGGCTCTTCAGGCTCTTCAGGCTCTTCCGGCTCTTCCGGCTCTTCCGGAACCTCAGTAATCCCCGGAGCCTCCGGAACCTCCGGATCGTTCGGGTTGTCAATACCGATCGAATGACATGAAATTATCATGACCGACAGCCCGATTAATAAATAAATTTTTAGTATATGATTCATCAACATAATTCAGTTAGAACGACACTTGTGTGCTTACATGATCAACGAATGGACATTTTATTTTTTTTTAAAATCTTTAAATAGGTCTTTTTGTTAAATAATTGCAGCAATCTGTAAACAGCAATATACCGATTGCAAATTTTAAATAATACACCCTCAACCCTGTATTTCACTATCGAACTTTTTGACAAAACAGTAATTAAGTGCTTTCGTTCAAATATTTTTTTTTCCCATTCTTTTTTTACCGACGGATCTTTTATTTTGTAAAAACCATGAAGCGCTTCATTGATAGCCAATGAGATGTAGTTGTAAAAGAAAGACAGGTATTGTTGTTCAACATAGGATTTGGAAAACTCATAAAGACTCTCGGCAACAACAATGTTATCAAATGATTTTTTTGGATTTATCGTTTGGGTAATTGATGCAGGATTTTGATAATAAAAATATAAAATCTCATTGATATAGGTTACTCTTTTTGCGAAATAAAACGCTCTTAACGAAAACTCGACATCTTCATGATAAATCCCAACCTTAAACTTTAATTGATTGTCCAACAAAAAAGACCTTTTATAAATTGAAAACGGCACACATACCTGAACCTTTCTATGCACAATGAAATATTTCCCTTCTACACGTTGTCCTGCTAATTCAGGATAAGAAAATCGCTGAATACATTGCTCTGCAAAACAATCAGCAGCCGAAAACAGACAAATATCCAACTCCTGTTCGTGCAGGATATCGGATAAATATTGGAGGTAGTTTTCTTTGATCCAATCGTCCGAATCAACGAACCACACATACGTTCCTTTCGCAACTGAAAGACCTGTATTGCGTGCCGCCGACAAACCTTGATTTCGTTCGTGCCTGATAATGCGTACGATGCCTCCATTCGGATGACCATTGGCTACCTGATGCACAACACCCATGCTGTTATCGTTACCACAATCATCAACTAAAATAACCTCGACTTCGTTGGGATCCGCCTGATTGATTACCGACCGCAAACAACGCTCTATATAGGGTTCAACGTTGTAAACAGGAATAATAACAGATAATAACATTTGTATAAAGTTAGTTGATAATTTTTCTTATCATCATCTTCAAATCCATTTTTCGGATGATGTAAGTCAAAATGGCTATATTGAAAATGACTAACAAAATGATATTGATTATTTCATTGTTATTTATGATCCTGAATAAATAACAAAGCATCATGCCAATAACCGCAAAAACCACATTTTTAACGGAAAAAAGTAAAGCGGTTTGTTTATAGGTAAAATAAGATGAAATCGCATAACCAATAATATGTGAAATGATCAATGAAACGGGGGCCATGATGACGCCGAATTTTGGAATAAAGATAAGCATCAAAGCAAAATTAATGATACTTCCTGTAATGCTTGCATAAGAAATATATTTGGTTTTTCTTATGATATTCGGGCCTATATTGGCAAACCATACTAAAATGGAAAAAAAGTAAGCCATACACAATAAAATGATATAATCGGACGCCTTTATATAGTTTGAATTACTTAACAAAAGCACAACTTGCTTGGAAAGGAGTGCAACATTGACGAAAACAACCAATAAAATGATAACGACATAATTAAATAAACGGTTCACTTCATGTTTAAAAGTGGGTTTTTCGAAATTGGAAAAAATATAAGGCGTCCAGACATTACCGAAGGCAGTATAGATTAATAAAAAAACAGATGAAATCTGAAGCGCTACATTATATACTCCTGCATCTTCAAGCGACGAAAATTTTCCAATAAATAACTGTCCCAATGAACTGTTTATCCAACTTGCTAAGATGGCAGGCAAGGCAGGAAGAGAAAACAGTAAAACCTTTTGCAAAAGTTTTTTGTCAAATGAAAATGCAATGTGCTCTCTATTAAGCACTATGAAATAAACAATGCCCACTAACTGACCTAATAACAGCCCATAAAAAATACCAATAACACCTATTTTTACATATAAAATGAAAAACAACTTAGCTGCGATTTGAACGGTTAATTGAATGATACTACCGACTAAAAACAGGATAGATTTTTGCTTCAGTCGTACCAAAATAGCGAAGTAGTAGTACAAACTGTCGGCCGGAATTGTCAGCAACATAATAATGAATGCTTTTTCATAATTACCGATACTTAATACGGATGAAACCCAAAAATTGCGTGAGATATAAAAAAACACGATGGTGAGTACCGAAAACGACAGAATGGATATAAATCCGGTAGATACCAATCGGGTTTTGTTGATATCAGGCGTATAATAATCGCGGGCAATTCCTGCATGGATATTCAGGTTAGAGAAAAGGTCGATAATCCCTTTACATGCAATAATAGTGGCAATAACGCCATATTCCTCACGCGTAAAAACGTTGGTGAAAACCGGTAATAAAAATACGCTCGATAACTTTGCAAGCGTAGTTCCCAAACTGTAGATTACAAACTGTTTGAAAAACTTTATCATTTAATCAGTCATTTACATATATATATACCAAAGGTGCGTCACTCCCATGTGAGAGTGACTATATTTTTGATTTACACGATGATACGATTTTATACAAAACCCATTTTGATCATCGCCGGTTACCTATCGCTTCCGTAATATTTATTATAATACTTGTTCGATCCGTAATTGTAACCGCCCCATTCATCATCTTTTACGCCATTGACTACGACTCCGGGATTTTTCAATTGTTTGGATAAATAAAGTTCATTGATCAGTCTGATTCGATCTTTTGGCGTATAGTTTTGACGTAACACATAAAGTGTGACGTCCGAATAGTTATTTAATATAATGGCATCGCTCATTAATCCGACCGGCGGCGTATCTATCACGATATAATCGTATTTCGATTTCAGATAGTCGAACAGTTGGGGCAACCTGTCCCCCAGCAATAGTTCTTGTGGGTTGGGAGCTATCTGTCCGCAGGTAATGACATCTAAGTTTTCGGATTCTTCTGTTTTGCGAATGATCTGCTCGAGCGTAGCATAGCCTGCTAAATAGTTACTCAATCCCATCTTATTATCAAGTCCGAAAAACTTATGCATTACGGCTTTACGCAAATCGCAATTGAGTAAAATCGTTTTTTTACCCAAGACTGCAAAAGACACGCCTATATTGGCCGACAAGAATGTTTTTCCTTCGTTGCTGATACTGGAAGTCACTAAAATTACTTTTGCGCTTCCACCGGCCTGCATATATTGGATATTGGTACGTAAAGAGCGCAATTGCTCGGCCGGGCGACTTTTGTTTTTGGTGGTGATTATCATGAAATCGCTATTCTTTCCAACATACGAAATTTCACCTATGACAGGTGGTTTCAAATGAGATTTCAGGTCGTCTTTTGTCCTGATTGTCGTACTAAGTATATCTATCAACCAAATTATTCCTGCAGGGATCAGCAGTCCGATCAATGCAAATCCTATTAAAAAAATCAGTTTTTTAGGTTGTACCGGAAAAGTGGTACTTCGTGCAGGGTCAATGATACGGCTGTCGGCTACCGTAGCGGCATGTGAGATGGCTGTTTCTTCGCGTTTAGAGAGTAAAAAGATGAACAATTCGTTGACGATGCCCTGCTGACGGGTGATATCTACCAATTCGCGTTCCTTTTTAGGCATTGAACTGATGATCGATCCCATACGGCGGCTTTCGGTGAGTAAGTTACGCTGTGTCGTTTCGAGGCTGCGACGCATGGACTGGATGTTATCAATCACTTTTCCTTTTAACGACATGATCTGGTCGTCTACTGCCTTAACCCTTAGATTGCCGGGTTGTACGGTAGCGAGCAACCTTCTTCGTTCTGCTTCAGCGTCAAGAAGCGATGTGATCAGCGAGATAAGAATCGGGTCGTCGCTCAATCCTAAGGTAGCAGGCGCCGATGAGGCGCCGCTTTCACCCGAGAGGACGAATTGTTCGATTTGACTCAATACGTCTAATTGTATCTTTACCTTATTCATCTCTGCGTCGTTTTGTTGTATGTTTTGGAGAAACAATGACGATTCGGTGCTGATATCGGTAATTCTTTGTTGCGTCTTATATTGTTCCACATTGCGTTCGGCGGTCTGTAAATCTTCCCCGACAAGCAATATACGCTCTTCGATGAAATCGAGCATTATGCGTGCCATATTATTCTTGTCGTTAATAGATGCATTGTTGTAAGACACAATCAATTGATTTATAATATCTTTGCCAAGTTGAGGGATGGGTGAATTGATAAACAGGTTGATTACAGATGTATTTTTCGATATTGACGCCTTCAGGTTTTTGCGTAACGATTCAACCTTTAACGATTTAGGGTTAAATTCTACTATCAGTGGATTTTCACTGTTCCAATGCTTCGGCAATGAGAGTGAATCATCGCTAATAGCGGTGATGCGAATAGTGCCAAACGATTCGGTAGCCAATGCGTCGCGTGGATAACGTTTCTCGTCGAAAACAATTTCATTGTTTTCAAAATACAGGTAAAAAGGACGGGAAAATAATTCGGTCGTCGGTGTAACGATTTCAATATGAACCGGCGAATTGTCATACAGTTGGATTTTCTGCCATTTATTTTTATATGAATATTGTACTTGTAGATTTAGTTCGTCAACAACCTCTTCCAATAAGGTATGGGAAAGCAGAATTTCCATTTCGTTTTCAACCACTTTGGTTGAATAAAACAAATCTAATTCAACAAGCATAGCGATTCCGGGATCTTTCTTTTGATCCTTGACTAAGATACTCGCCGATATCAAATACTGAGGCGTATACAGATAGATGACGCCAAAGCATAAAGCTATAAAGAAGATGAATGACAATACGAACCACTTCCAATGTTTGAGATATTTGATTAAGATTAACTGAATAGATAAGGAATCGTCGTCTGACGGGTCTGTTTCATGCAAAAGCGAATGGTCGGGGATAGGGGTCATGTCGGTAATTATTTTTTAATAATTGTATTTAAAAGTAACATAAGAAAAGACAACGAACTAATTAAGATAGGCGCCAACTGGTAGGTGCGGTCGGTCGACGTCAATCTGCCTTTTTTCGGCTCTACATAGATAAGATCACCGGCACGTAAATAATAGTAAGGAGACGTGAATAAACTCCGGTCGGTAAGGTCTACACGCGCAAAGAAGCGTTGTCCTTCCATTTCACGGATCACTAAAATATTTTCTCTTTTTCCGTAGATGGTCAGGTCGCCTGCAAGTGCAAGCGCTTCAGGCAGTGTAATCTGATTATTGGATAAAACATACTGTGCCGGACGGGTTACTTCGCCTAAAACAGAAATTATAAAGTTGGCAATATTAACCGATACAGTAGGCGAAATAAAAAATTCTTGCAACTGTTCGGTCAAGCTGACACCTAACTCATTGGTTGTCAAACCGGCTACTTCCATTTTTCCGATCTGAGGAAAATCAATACAACCTAATGAATCTACCGTAAACCCTCTGATGGGTTGAAGTACAATGAAACCACCCGTCTGCGGGTACTGTGTTATCGTATAGGGTGGGTTAAATATTTCACGGTCATCACGATCCAAACCATTCACCATGATGGATAAAATATCGCCCGGTTTGATTTTAGGCGTATAAGTAGCCAGCATACTTGTCACCTCTTCATCCATTGTTGGATGAATTGGTTGAAAGTAGATAATTGATTTGGTGGAGACACAACCCACCAACACATAATATACTAAAAAGTAGATTATGAATGATTTAACCGAAAAAACACGAATATTCATAACATTTTTTAATAAAAAATCGGGGGCAAAGGTAAATGTTTTTTTTGAATCCACAACATTTTTTTTTAATTTTGAAATATTTTTTATAAAATATTTTATTGTTTTTTTTGGCCATCAAGCCATTGTTGAAGTGGGTGTTACTGTTTGTACAGATAATGACACAAGACGCCCTCACCGGTTGTAGTCCGGCAGACCCCATCCGAAAGAACAGGTGATAATGAAATGCCTTCTGCCGGCAGGTTTTCAAAAAAAAAATTTGAGCCGAAAAAAAGTTGTATTTGGCTCAAAAAAGCTGTATCTTTGCGCCGATTAAATTA
>Ga0082212_10002959_pt1 | contig 24330 bp, 15 predicted proteins | sample TergutNt197P3_FD_71548 | JGI IMG/M metagenome (GOLD analysis project Ga0082212, IMG submission 71548) | Neocapritermes taracua P3 segment gut microbial communities from Petit-Saut dam, French Guiana - Nt197 P3 | ecosystem: Host-associated > Arthropoda: Insects > Digestive system > Gut ... | reverse complement strand
GAGGGGGTATATGCTGAATTTCAGGCATTTTGACGAAATTTTGGTTTAACGGCTGTCCAATATTTTGAATTTTAACCGAAATTAGATTTTTATCGACAAAATGATAAATTGTTCAGCGTTTCCTTAAGTATGCTGAATGATCCCACGTCGAACTCCTGCGTAATCCCTGCCGTGGTATTGCAACGAAAGAAATCCTATTCTTCCGTTTATTTTGCCCCGCGAGGACAAAATATTGGATTGGCTGCGTTACATTACATCAATGTTTGCTTTGATTTTTCAGGTACAAGACAATTTTCCCGTTAAACCGCTCTTCGCTAATTCATGCATTTCGTACTATAAAAATGTATACCTTTTGATAGTAAAAAGTGGAAAATATTTTCCTGTAGCAGACTCCTATAAGTCAAGCATTTTTGTTGAAATTCCCAAAATATCCGAAATTTTTACAATGATTCAGGCGAACTGAAGCACGTTTCGGGCAATTTCGAGCGCGAGGCACTATCAATCGGAAAACGCGGAGAGGCTTTCCTGCAGATCGCCGGGTTCAAGGACTGTTGAAGCGTATTTTTCGGGGTTAAACCGTCCTCCCGTCAAATAGGCGACTAAGCCGCCGCCGGCGACCCAGGGGGAAATAACCGCAAGCGGAACGACGTATTTTTTTGACATAACTATTGATTCAATTACGCCGCGCACCGCCGTACTTCGCGAAAGGTCCCCATTTACCTGCGAAATCGCAAATGTGAAAAATTGTAAATCGGGATTACGCCGGCTGAACCGGACGACAGATTTGGATACCTGTTTCGGCGTGGTAATGCCGGCGTCGGCAATAACGTTGCGCCGAACCGATTTCGGGTAATAGAAATTAATAATATCTTTGGCAAAATCCGCGCAGTTCCGAAAAAGCATGTTGAACCGCCTTTTGTTGGCGCGGTCGTTTAACATTTCAATAAGCGCGTCGTCGGCCGCTTCTTCGGTTTCGATAACAAATCCGTAAATTTTGCGGTCATACGCCGCACCCACGAGTTCCGTCCAGCTTCCTTTCACAACAGAGCTGCTTTCAGGGTCGGAAGAGTCGGCGGCGTCGGGTACGATATCGCGCAGATAACCGCGCCTCCATGATTCTCTGAGCGCCGCAACGTCGGCGCGGCTCACAAAGTCCGGCACCTGTTCGGGATAATCAACAGCGTACATAAAGGGAATAAGCGGGATGGCAATCCAGTCATACATGGAAACCCCCTTATAGCGGCTGATAACGACGCCATATTCGCCGTCGCCGCACCGGCGCAGCCGCACCGGCGATTCCGCGCACACTCTCGACAGATAAACGGCCGCATGCCCGGTCGGAGCAAAAAAACCAAATGCGCTATACGGTTGATGCAGAAGCAACGCCACGTCCGCGTACAAAGGCGCCGCGCCAAAAAAGATTATAAGCAGCGGCAGCAACAGCCGATATTTCAATTTGCAAAACCCCCACTCGTCATTTCCACGCATCAATTGAAGCCGTCCATCGCGGCAGGCCGTTCATAACATATCCGCTATAGGTCAGCCCCGGCCCGACAACGATGCTGACCAGCTTTGGATTCGGGAAGAATTTTACTATCGCGTCGGGTTGAGCGTTATCGCCGGTTGCCGGAGGCATCCAGAAAGTATTGTTCCATTCCGCATGCAGGTTTTCGCCCTGCACGGTGAACCCCGTGCCGACAACGCCGGAACCCAGTCCCCTGGATCTGGCCTTTTGGTTGGACTCATTACTGTAATCGGAAATCCACCGCATGGCCATTTCCCTGGTTACGCCGGCCCTGGCCAGATTCCGCGCGCTTGCCGGGCTTATCATAGCCATGAGCCCCTGCTGCGGCCGGTTCAGGTTTTTAGCGCCTTCGGCCAACTGCGCCAGTTGCGTCCGGCAGGCAGCCCACTGTTCTTTTGTATAACCCGTGGGTGGGGTCTCGACATCCGCGGCGGGCGCGGTACCGGAATACCGGTCGTTGATGCCGTGAAGCATATCTCCCCACAGGACGAACAACGAAACGGTGCTGTCGTTAGGGCCGAATCTGGAATTATTGCCCGCCGCCGGATTTTTGGCGATTACAGAGGACATTCCAGGCCAATCGGCTTCCGCATTAGCCTCGCCGATCACTATGCTTGTCTTAAAGGGATTTCCTACTCCCTTTGCCTCGAAGATGCCCGGTTCAGTTCCGCCGATGTTGATTTGGACAAGCCGCATGAAACGTCCAATGCCGGAATTTGCCGGCACGCCCGTTGTCAGCGGCGCCGGGCCTCCCCCCATAGGCGCGCCGGTGTTTATCTTCATTTCATCCAGCGCCGGGCCGTTTACGACCGTTCCAAAAGCGAAATATCCATCGGCGCCGCCCAGGGACGAGCCGAAATCGTGCGTATTTACCATGCATTCGGTGAGGGCGAGAAGCAGCGGCATGGTTTCCGGTTTCAAGCCCGCCATGATTCCGGCTATCGCGATATATTCAACCGTAGCCGGCGTATTATTGGGCTGAATCGGACCGATCACCGTATCGGGGCTTTTGGACGTGCCCCTGAGCATTTTTTCCAGGGCTTTTTCCGTGGGCAGCGCCACGGGCGTTCCGTCCGTAAACTGGGCGGCGGCCAGCGACGTCGTGCACCTGGCCAGGTCGCCCTCCATGGCGTACCTTACATCCTCGTAATTGCCTTCGGCAAGGTAACGCTGCTCCGGCGCAAAATCCCACGTACCGGCGTATGATTCCTCCTCGTTGAGCGGTCTTGTCAATTCATCTATGATGGACGCCGCTAAATCAGGAGCCTGATTTGAAACTCTTACGGTAGCGTCAAATGAAATTTTTCGCAATGTGGGCATTGCGTTCGCCGTGGTGGAAGCCGCGTCACGGGCGACGGACACCATTTCGTTGTAATGCAAAGAAATTGAAGGAATATTGAGTTTTTCGTAGGTAATTGCAGCCGTGGCGACCGACACGGACGCGTTCGCTCAAAATCCCATGCCGCTGATTATAGCGTCGGGCTTCAATTTTCCTTCTCTAACCGCGGGCTGGAACTCATCCGTATAACGCATGATGGTCCATTTATCAGAGGGCGGCTTGCTCGGATTGACGGTTTGACCGGCGACAACCGTCATATCGCCGACCCAGATAAGGCCGGCGCTTTCGGGCATCAGTTTTTCCACTTCAGCGACTATAGTCGCCGTATCAGGGTTGTAATTCGCAAGGACAACAAGGGTCTTATTTTCCCACCCTCCGCGCACGCGAGGCGCCAGAGGAACCGCTTCAACAGGCGCCCTGCTGGGCACCGGGTTAAGAACCCATATGTTTCCCGGATCTTCCCTGAGATTCACAAAACGCTGCAAACCCGCGGCAAGCTGCGCCCGCGTAATCGCGCCGCCGGGAACAAGCGCAGAGGCGGTTGCGCCGGAAATTATGCCTCTTGATATGGTCCAGCCCATGGCTGTTTCCGCCCATGAGCTTATAATGCCCGCATCGGTATAATCCGCAAAGTCCGACGTTTCCGGCAATTTAATATCCGCGTATTTAAAGAGCATGGCGGCGAATTGCTCACGGCTTATATTCTCGTTCGGTTTAAATCCGCCGGCGCCGATAAATTCACCCAGGAGTCCGGCCTTATCGGCCCATACAACCGCGTTTGAGTACCACTGCCCGGCAGGCACATCGGGAAAAACATCCTCATGCGCGACTTCAGGCTCTCCGGCCAGACGGTAAATTGCCGTCGCGGCAACGGCGCGCGAAACGTAGGCGTCAGGCATGAATCTGTCGCCGTTCCCGTCCATCAGGCCGCGTTCGGCGACAAAATTCACGGCGTCGCTAAACCAGTCGCCGGCGGATACGTCGTTGAACCGCGGCGCCGATAGCGCCGATAGCGACGATAACATGGAAACGGCAAGGATGGTAGACAGGATAAACACGAATAAAAGAGCGGCATATTTTTTACCAACCAACAGATACCTCCTTAAAGCTTAGTCCGAAGGGGTTCTTGCAAAACCTTCCGGCTTTGCTGGGAAGCGGGCTTTCAGCCCGCGTTTTTTATTACACGACCGGCGGGGACGCCCGCGCTCCCATGTCAAGGTTTTGCAAGAACCTCCGAATATTTTATATGGATTCTTCCGCCGCATAACGTCCGGCAAGATAGCCATGCGTCCACGCCATGCTGTGGCTGAGCCCCGGCAACATAACCGGATAGTCGTTGGCGAAACGCCGCCCAACGGTATTCCCTGCCAGATAAAGCCCGGCAATGACCCGGCCTTTGTCATCCAGCGGCTGCAGGCGCGGATTCACAATCAGCCCGCCCATCACGGCAAGAAAATCAGGCGTATCGCTCCAGCCCGCATAGAACGGAGGCCGGTTCACGGCGGCAAGCCTGTCGGCGCGCTTGCCGAAATCAATATCCTTCCCGTCCGCGGCCAGCGTGTTATAGCGCTCGATCGTCTTACGAAAAGTTTCTTCCGGGACCTTCATTTTTCCGGCAAGTTCCGCAAGCGTATCCGCTTTCAGAATTCTGTCCGAACGCACCTGTGAATCGAATCTTTTAATAATGCCGGCATCAGCGCGCCAGATACGCCGGAATCCGATGCCCATTTTTGAAACGTCATCCTTCCAGCCTTCGTCAAAAACCACCCAGTATCCACCCTGCTGCAAACACTGATTCGCGATGCTTTGCGTATCCACGTCTTCGTTTTCGTAACGCTCTCCGAATTTGTTGACTCGCAGAAACGCGTCTGTTCCCATTACATGAAACATGTGCGCCATCGGCGCGTGCGGCGCTAATTCCATCACCGCGCCCATCTGCATTGCCATTTTGTGCCCGTCGCCGGTGTTGAAGGGAACGCCCAGCGCGCGCTTGAGATTGGCGTTTGAGTTAGCCAGTTCCATAGCCTGAGGACAGTATTGCCGCATCATTTCAGGATTGCTGCCGTAGTCGCCCGTGCAGAGAATCACCGCTTTTTGGGCGTTGATCTGCACATAATCTCCCGCTTCTGTTTCGGCAAGCGCTCCATTTATCCTGCCTCTCCCGCCGGCAAGCAGTTGCGCGGCGCGCGTACTGTAATAAATCTTTACGCCGAGCTTCAGGGCGTTCTTTTCCAGCACGCCCAGGAGCGCCCGCTGATTCGCGCCTTCATTCCATCTGTGCGTAACAGGATATTCGATCGGTGATTCGTTGCGATAATTCCAGCCGGCTGGGAATCCCGTGGGATCAGGCCATTTATCGACAAGCGCGGCGTTCGAATCCAGTTCCGTGGGGAAATAGATTGCCGTCCGTACTCCGGCGGCTTCAGTCATATCAAGCAGCCAGTCCATGACGCTGCCGCAATGCGCCGCCCACAGCCTGATGAGGCGCGCGTCGGGTTTATTGCCGCCCCAGCGCATAAGCGCCTGAATGATTTCTTCCCTGTCGATTTCGATTCCCAGCTTTTTCTGCAGACGGCTGCCGATCGCCGCGTTGTCTCCGCCCAGGGCGGTAAACGTTTCGCTTTTATCAATAAGAACGACTTGCGATCCTGTCTGCGCGGCGGAAACGGCAGCGGCCAATCCCGCCGTCCCTGCGCCTATAACGAGGATTTCCGTTTTCAGTGCTTCCTTCGCGGAAAGCGGCGCTGCGGCTTTGTCCTGAACAATTTGAGCGGTTTGAACGCTTTGGGCGCTTGCGGCGGCCAGGTTCACGGCTCCGGCTGCAATGGCCGTCCCTGCGGCGGCTCTGCGAATAAACGCTCTCCTGCTAAGGAAACACTGATTAATTGCCTGGGCGAGCGAGGGCGGTTCGCGCACCGCCCCTACACGTTGCGCGGTGCTCGAAACCTCGACTACCCTGTTGGTATGTCTCGGATTCTGCGCTCCGGGCGCCTTGCGCTTCATCTCGCCCAGACAATTACTCAGTGTTTCCTCAAGGTTTGTTCCGACTGATTTTCCGTATTTCATATTTCCTTTACTTCGATAAATAACGCTGCAGTTGTTTTAGAACGTCGTCAAAATTGAGAGGTTTCCCGACATGACCGTTCATGCCGGCATCAAGACATTTTTCAACATCCTCCCGGAACACGTTCGCCGTCATGGCGATAATCGGAATGGATTTAGCCTTCGGCATGTCGAGAGCGCGAATGGCGCGCGTCGCGGCATAGCCGTCCATCTCCGGCATCTGTACGTCCATAAATATCATGTCGTATCTGTTCGGCGCGGTTTCGAACATTTCCAGCGCCTGCCTGCCGTTTTCAGCGCACTTTATATTCAAACACGTAGGCTCAAGCAAAGCCAAAACGATTTCACGGTTTATCTCAATGTCTTCCGCGAGCAAAATCGTATGTCCGGCAAAGTTGTCGGTTTTTTCGGCTTCCGCGCCGCACTCCGCCGCGCCGCCTCCCATGCACTCGTTTATAACATCTGCAATACTCGACCGGAACAAGGGTTTTTGCAGAAACCTGTCCACGCCCGCGCTGCGGGCGTCCGCCTCAACGACGCTCCAATTGACTGATGAAAACAGTATTACGATGGGTTTATGCGCCGCTCCCGTTTGTATTTGCCGGGCGAGATCAATTCCATTCATGCCGGGCAGCTTCCAGTCAATAAAAAAGATGTTGTAGTTGTTATCCCGCGCCAGCATTTCGGCGGCTTCTTCCCCGCTCGCGGCGACTTCGCATGAAATGCCCAGGCTTGACGCCGTATCCATGAAAAATTCACGGATTTCCGGCTCGTCGTCCGTCGCGAAAATACGGATATCGCTCCAATTAACACCTTCCGGAATCAGGCGTTTCCGTTTGCTTTCGTCCTTTTTCAGCAGAACGGTAAATGAAAATTCCGATCCGCGCCCCAGCTCCGATTTCAACAAGGCGGTTCCGCCCATCATCTCGACGATGCGCTTTGTAATGGCAAGGCCGAGCCCGGTGCCGCCGAATTTTCGCGACGTGTCGGTTTCGGCTTGCTCAAACGAACGGAACAGGCGGGCTTTCTGCTCGTCGCTGATGCCTATGCCCGTGTCGGAAACGCTGATTTTCAGCAGGCACATGCCGTCAGTTTCTGAAATCATGCGCGCGTCGAGAGTTATTGTTCCTTCTTCCGGCGTAAACTTGACGGCATTGGACAGCAAATTGGTTATTACCTGCGCCAGCCGCTGGTCGTCGCCGATGAGCGCGTACGGTATGTTCCTGTCGATTTTGACGTGAAAATGCTGCCGCCGTTCGTCAACGCGGAAATTTATTACGTTTACAACATTTTGCAGCATCTTTTCAAATTCAAAGCTGACGGGCGACAGTCCGAACTTGTTTGCCTCGATCTTTGAAATATCCAGGACATCGTTTATAACACCCAGCAAATGCTTTGAAGCGTTGTTGATTTTGGAAAAGCAGTATTGCGCCCGTTCCATATCCGTGGCGGACATCCCTATGGAAGTCATGCCGATTATCGCGTTCATCGGCGTGCGCATCTCATGGCTCATGTTGGCTAAAAAGACGGATTTAGCCTGGCTGGCGGCTTCCGCTTCGGATGTGCGTATATGCACAAGGGCTTCGAGCCGTTTGCTCTCATTGCGGTTCCTGTAAAAAAAGACGCCCAGAAATAACAGCGTCACCATAAGCGCCGTAGTGCCGATCATCCACGGGATTTGCGTCTGCGCCAGCCTTACCCGGTAATCGTATGTTTTGCGCGTCCATTGATCCGAAATTCCCTGTATTTCTATCATTTCCAGCGCTTTACCGACAATAGAGCACAGGACGGCTTCGTTTGTGTTAAAACCGAATGTCCATTCAACAAAGCGGTCGAATACGACATTGGCTTTATACCCGGTTTCTTCACGAAAATTTGTCAGGGCAAGAAGTTTATACATGCTGGACATCGTCACATCTACTTCGCCGCGCGCCAGGGCGTCAAAGGCGATATCCGAGCCTTCATACATGACGGTGTTCTTATGGCCTGGAAACCACGTTTCAAAAACTTCGTGATACGCGGTGTTTCTGGGTATCCCTACTTTAGCGTATAAAATTTCATTGATAGTGATATTGGGGTGTTCCGATTTGGACAGGAGCGCGTAATTATCGGCCAGGAGGACTATTGAAGGCCACAGGTAACGGCCTTCCCTTTCCGGCGTCCGGATCAATTCTGAAATCAGGGATATTTTTCCGTCGTCGAGCAACCCGAGCAATTCCGGCCATTCAGCGGTCGGACCATTGGCAAGCTCAAATGATAAGCCCGTCAGCTCCTCGATTTCGCCGAGTACGTCGAAAACTATTCCCTGCCACGCCTTTTCGCGCGTGTTGTAAAAGCTCATCGGATAGTTTTCGTGTTCCGCCGCAAACCGCACTGTCGAATGGCTCATCACATAGCTGCGTTCCTCCTCGCTGAATTTCATAAACAGCTTGTGCTTAAGATATTCCTTATAGCCGAGTTTTTGCATCGCCGTCAGATAATGGACGATTCCGCCCTGCAAAGCCTTTTCCATGACCGAAATGACAGGCGCAAGCTCCGGGTTCTGCGCCGTCATGGCGACCGGGCTGTAAATCAAGGGTAGAAAGTCCGTGGCGGCTACGTCGCCGTATTTATCAAAGGCCGATTCCACATTGCTCTCGGCAATAAAGACGTCTCCGTCACCGTTTTTGAGTTTTTCGTAAGCCGCGTCATAGTCGTAGACGTGGACGACATCATACTCGCCCCGTAACATCGAGGTAACGTCGGCGATTGTCGACGTGCCCCCAAGAAATACATAGCGGATCGGACGCAACGCGCTAATGTCCTCAAGAGGCCGGCTGTCATTGAGTCGAAAGGATTTAACCGTGCGCACGGCAATGGCTTCTTCGGTCATAAAATATGTTTTTCGGCGTTCGTTGGTGGGCGTCAGCTCGCCGGAAAAATCAATCGCGCCGGATTTCAGCCCCGCAAGCAAATCTCCCCATTCGTAGAGCGCCGGCCGGAATTCGATTCCAAACAATTCCGTCAGCCAGCGGCAAAGGAGGGCGGAATAGCCGTTTAGTCCGCCTTTTTGGAGATCGTCGAACATCTCGGTGGACGGGATCATTCCGTAAACAAAGCTATCGTACCGTTCCCGCAGCGTTTCGATTGCCAGAATTTCGTCGTCCGTAACGCCGGGAATTTCCCGGTACGAGGCATACTGTAGTGTTTCCCCAGGTTTTTTGCCCGATGAAGCGTTGCTGCATGAAAATATTCCAAACAGCGTCAGGAGGGTAAGCGACGCGAATACTGTTCGTTTATACATAGCGTTCACCCCTCGCAGCAGGGGTAATTGCAAACCCCCTGGGAGCGCGGACATCTTGTCCGCAAATCCTTGAAAAATGCGGACATTCCACCCGCGTTCCCGGCAAAGCCGGAGGTTTTGCAATTACCTCAGTATTATTGATTTCCTCAATTTTCACATAAACGTACGTGCGCGGCCACCTTGAAGTCCTCGTTTTTGATGTGGTTGATTATCCACCGTCCGATAGTAACACAGACATGGCCTACCAATTCGTCCGTGGGACCGTCCCGATGTAACTTGTAGGCCAGATTTTGCGCCACTTCCTTGAAATCGGCATGTATCTGCTTATGTTCGGCACGATGAGGGTACTCGGACTTTTCCTGAAGATTTTCTTCGTCGTTGAAATGCTTGATCGTGTATTCCACCAGAAAATCCATGGTGCGTTCCACTTCCTGGCGTCCTTTGCCGCCACGCTGCGCGTCAAAAAGGCTGTTCACCGCCGCAATCAACTGCTGGTGCTGACTGTCGATGAGTTCGTTTCCGGTCGCCCATTCCGGGTTCCATTCTGTATAAGCCATGTTTTTACTCCTTCCTCGCAGTTGGTAAGGCTGATTTTACGCCGGAATTTCGCAAAATGGTACATGTTTTTTTTAAATGCGTATATGTCCGAACAAGCAATATTTGCTGGAAATCCCCAAAATTCAGTGAATTAACAAAAATTATATTTTTTGGTTTTTTTGTGAATTTGCCCGTTGACTGTCGTGTTGCACGATGGATTACAGTGAAAATGTAATTTTTGTCAACAAAAGGAGGAGGTTCGTATGAAAAATATAAAGGTTGGCGTTAAACTGATTGCCAGTTACGTTATTGTAGTAGCAATTTCAGCCGCTATGAGCTTGTTCCAGAGCAGCGAAATGGCCCGGCTGAATGAACTGGACACGCAAATTTACGCGGCGGTGACAAAACCACTGGGCGCGGCTATTCCCATAGTCGCCTTTGTAGGGGAAATGCAATTGCACACTTACGAAATGGCGCTTGCGCCAACCGCCGCGGAGCGCGCCGCGAGATTGCAGGAAATTGACGACATATCCAGGGAGGCGATATCCGCTCTTACGGAATTGCAGAAATTGCTCGTCAACCCGGAATTGATAAAATTTACCGTCGACTCGAGCGAATCCATTACAAAATATAACGAAACGGTAAAAAACTTCGCGAGAGCCATAGAAAACGGCACAGCGGAACGCGCGATTAACGGCGCTCTCGTGGTTCCGCCCGAATTATCCGGCTTTACCGGTGAAATATCGAAAGGCGCCGACCGGTTCACGGAGATAAAGGTTCAAACAGGGGAGGAAATGAGCGCCAGAAACGACGAAATCGCGTATAAAATACAGCGCATCAGCTATATTTTGCTTGCGTGCATAGTCGTGTTCGCGCTTTCGATAGGCATTTACATTGCGAATAACATAACCGATCCGATAAAAAAGGTCGGCGAAGCCGTGGCAAAGGGCGAGCATGGCGACATGACCGCCAGAACGGGCATTGACCAAAAAGACGAGATTGGCGTTATGGCGGCAAATCTGGATAAATTTTTTGCGGGCCTGCAGGGCATTTTAAAGAACCTGCGAATGGATTCGGACACTTTGTCGAGTTCAGCCGAAGAGTTATCCGTGGTGAGCCGGCAGCTCGCGAGCGGGGCTGAAGAGAGCGCGTCCCAAAGCAACACCGTCGCGAGCACCACCGAGCAAATGGCTGTGAACATAAACTCAATGGCAAGCGGTGCGGAACAGGCAAGCGTGAACGCGAACGAAGTCGCGGGCGCGGCGGAAGAGATGAGCGTGAACATGAACACCATTGCCGCCGCCGTGGAAGAGATGAGCGTAAGCATAAACCAGATTGCCCGGAACGCGGGCGACGCGCGTGTTGTCGCGACCGAGGCGACGGATAAAGCCGCGGACGCCACAAAAGTTATGAACAAACTTGGTCTTGCGGCAAAAGAGATCGGCCATGTGACCGATCTTATTAAAAAAATAGCCGACAAAACCAACCTGCTTGCCCTAAACGCAACCATTGAAGCGGCCAGCGCGGGCGACGCGGGCAAGGGGTTTGCCGTCGTCGCCGATGAAATCAAGACGCTGGCGACCCAGAGCGCGCAAAACGCGGACGATATTGCCCGCCGCATAGACGGAATTCAGGGCGGCGCAAACGACGCGATAAACGCGATACAGGATGTTTCCGACATTATCGTGAAAATAAACCAGAGAGTTGTGGACATTGTGAGCCACGTTGAACAGCAGACAAATGCAAGCAACGAGATATCGAACAATGTCGCGCAGGCAAACACAGGAGCGAAACGCGTCGCCGGCGCCATAAACGAAGTCGCCACAAGCAGCAAGGATATCGCCCGCAACGCCGTTGAAGCGGCAAAGGGCGCGAACGACGTAAGCAACAACGTGGTTGGCATGAGCCAGGTCGCCAGGGAAAGCTCGCACGGCGCCACGCAGATAAACCAGAGCGCGGGCGAGCTGTCCAAAATCGCAAACGGTCTGAAGGGCACGGTGAATAAATTCAAGGTTTGATTGTAATGGACTATCCCCATTTTGCTCTGTCTTAGACATGGGACAGCGGGCGTCCTTGACATGGGATCGCGGGCGTTGACATGGGATCGCGGGCGCTGACATGGGATCGCGGGCGCTGACATGGGATCGCGGGCGTCCTCGCCGGCGTGACATGGGGTAGCGGACGTCCCGTCCGCGGTTTAATAAATAATCGCGGGCAAAGCCCGCTTCAATTGTAGGGCGCGATAAACCGCGCCCATTGTATTTATTAAGACGCATGCGGGACGCATGCTATCCCATGTCACGCCGGCGGGACGCCCGCGATCCCATGTCAAGGACGCCCGCGATCCCATGTCAAGGACGCCCGCGATCCCATGTCTAAGACAGAGCAAAATGGGGATAGTCCAAGATTTTTTTACGATTGAATTTTGTGGTAGACTCCTTCACATGACAAGATTCTTCAATACAACGGGGCCATGCAATCCCGAAGACCACTACATGCTCCCGCCGGGGGAGCGGCTTATCGGCGCGCAGGTGCACAGGTACGTCCGGGACAAGCTGTACTGGATGCTGCACGCTCCACGACAGACAGGCAAGACGACTTTCCTTTTGAGCTGGATGCACGAACTGAACGCGAAAGGCGACGTGGCGTCGTGTTATGTGAGCGTGGAAAAATGCCAGCCGTTTCCGGATGCGGAACGGGCGATTCCGGTCGCGTGTGAATGTGTTCGCCAATGGGCGGCGCGGGAAGGTTTGCCCGTACCCGAAAAGACAACGGATATCGCGGGCAGCGCATTGAGCGGAATACTTGGCGAATGGGCCAGACTGGTTGCGCCAAAACCACTGGTCGTTCTTTTCGATGAAACCGACGTGCTTCAGGATGACGCCCTGATCAGCTTTCTGCGGCAGTTGCGCGACGGTTTTGCAACCCGCGGCGTCGGTAAATTTCCCATTTCCATCGCTCTCGTGGGAATGCGTGATTTAAAGGACTACATCACCGCCAGCAAAGGCGGAATCGCCCCAAATCCCGGCTCTCCTTTTAACATCAAAAAAGATTCCGCCATCATCGGCAATTTCTCAAAGGATGATGTCGCCAGACTTTTCGCGCAGCGCACGGAGGAAACCGGACAGCGGATTACAGACGACGCGCTTGCTTATGTCTGGGATCAATCGCGCGGACAGCCGTGGATTGTCAATTCGCTGTTTGAACGCGCCACAATGCGCATTCTGGATGAAACCAGCACGGAAACCGTCAGCCTGGAACATATATATCAGGCCCGCGAACAGATGATTCTCGCGCGGGAAACCCATCTCGACGCGCTGTCGCGGCGGCTTGAAGATCCGAGGGTGCGCAAAGTCATGGAGACGCTCCTGACCGGCGAACCTGATATAAGACTGGCCGAAAGCGAAGGATTTGCTCTATGCCAGGATCTGGGTCTTGTCGCAATTGAAAACGGTCCGCCAAAGGTCGCCAATCCGATTTACACGGAAATCCTTGCCCGGCAGATGACTTATGGCACACAGATGGCTATGCAGGAACCGGCTTTCCGCTGGCAAAAGCCGGATGGAACGCTTGACATGGATTTGCTGCTCGCGGAATTTCAGGGATTCTGGAGGGAAAATTCCGAAATCTGGGAGGAAACGGCAAACTACACTGAAGCCTTTCCACACCTATTGCTGATGGCTTTTTTACAGCGTGTCACGAACGGAGAGGGACGTATTGAGCGGGAATACGCCGCGGGACGCGGGCGAATGGACCTGGCCGTGGAATATAATGGTGAATGGAATATTCTTGAAATCAAGCTTCTCCGCGACAGGCAGAGTTTTGAAAAAGTTCTGGAAAGCGGACTGAAACAGATAATTGGCTACCGTGATCTGTTTTCATCTTCATTGCGGATCAAAACAGGCAAACCGATTCCATGCTATCTCCTCATCTTCGACCGCCGTTCCGAAGAGAAAAAGCTTCCATGGGAAGAACGCATCCGCCGGGAAAAACACGGCGACGTCACAGTTCTGGGCTGTTGATCGGGCGAGTGGTTAGTGGGGTTGAAGCGGGCTTTGCCCGCTATTATTTATTAAAGCGCGGACGGGACGTCCGCTGCCCCATGTCACGCCGGCGTGGACGCCCGCGATCCCATGTCAACGCCCGCTGTCCCATGTCTTCGCCCGCGATCCCATGTCAACGCCCGATGTCCCATGTCACGTGTAGGGGCGCGATTTATCGCGCCCAATAATACCAAACGGCACATTTCTCGATCCGGATACTAATGTAGGGGCGAATAATTATTCGCCCCTACGCCGGTATCGGAATCCGGAATAAAAAAGGCGGGGATCGCGCCCCGCCTTTTTGTGAGAACCGACTGACGTCGATAGTTTCTACTGCGCCCTGAATCCGCTCAGTTCTTCCGCGGTGAAGCCGAACTCTATCATCTGTTCATCGGTGTAGCCGTTTTCCTCCATGCAGTCATACATATCCTGCTTGGTATACGGAAGATCCTCATCCACCAGCATCTTCATATTGTAGTCCATATGAAGGATGAACAGGTCAATCGGGAATCCAAGCGGCACTTCCGCGTCCGCGAAAGTCGTGTATATTTCCTCCGGAGTCAGCAGGCTCACTCCGTACTTGCAGTTGCCGTTTCCTTCGACAAGGGTGACGGTGACATTGTACGTGCCCGCGTCGGCCCAGAACTGCAAACCGCCCTTGGCAGTGAACTTGTTGTTGAACACCGCCGTGCCGGTACGAGCGTTGACCACGCTAACCGTAATGGCTGACTTATTGTCGACGCTGGTCGCGTTGAAATCCATCCAGCCGGCCTTTTCAACAACCACGCCCGTGTGAGTTGTAGCCGTAGGCACCTTGCCCTGTCCGCTAAAGCTGTAAGGCGTGCGCGCAAGTTTCGTTTCCGTACCCGCGAGTATGCGCACGTCGCGCGTCGCGCTTGCCGAAAGCCCGGCTTTGTTCGTCACCGTATAGGTCAGCTTGTACGTTCCCGCAACGTTTCTGTTGACGCTGCCGGATATCCGCACGTTTTTGGAAATATCGCCATCGGCCAGGTCGAGCGCGGTCGCGCCCTGCTCGGTGTAAGGCGTATTGCTGCCAATATGCAGGATGATCGGATTTGATCCGACGATCGTCACCGTCGGCGCGCTCGGCGGCGGCAGGGGAGCCTCGCGCTCGGCGACTATTACCGTGCGCGTCGCCCGGGCGGTGTTGCCGCCGGCGTCCGTAACGGTATAAGTTATAGTATAGATGCCCTTGGCATTGCTTTTGACGTTGCCGGCGACTTTAACGGCACCGGTCAGGTCGGCACCAAGGCAATCCACCGCTCTGTAACCCGGTTCCGTGAATTCTTCGTCAGTATAAATACCGACTTCCATGGAACCGTTCAATGTAATGACCGGCGGAGTCTTGTATTGCGGCGCAGGCTCCGGTTCCGGATCAGGCTGTTTCACAGGTTCCGGCTCCGGTGTCGGCTCAGGCTTCGGCGGCTCAGGTTTCGGCGGCTCCGGCTTTGCGATTACTTCCACCGTGCGCGTTGCCGACGCCGAAAGGTCCTTTGAATTGACAACCCTGTATTGCAGGCTGTAAGAACCCGGTTTGTTGTTGTCAACCGTCCCTGTTACAGAAACTCTGTTTGTCAGATTGCCGTCGATTTTATCCGTCGCCGTATACCCGGGTTCCTTAAACATATCGCCCTGGGTTATCTGCACTTTCTGCGCGCCGTTAAGCGTCAGCACGGGCGGATCGTAGACCACCTGGACGACTTCGACAACGCGGGTAGCCGTGCTTTTGTTGCCGGCTGCGTCGGATACGCTGTATTCCAGTCTGTACACGCCCGGAACGTTAACGTTTACCGAGCCTGTCACTACGACTTTGTTGGTGATGTCGCCGTCTACGTCGTCAATCGCGGTATATCCGGGATCGGTAAAACGAGCGCCCTGCTCGATTTCCATTACCTGCTCGCCCTTGAGCGTCAGTTCCGGCGCTGTGGCGTCCACCGCGGGGGGGGTCGATTCGGCAAGGGCTATCGAAAGGGTATTGCCGATATTTATAAACCCATAACCCAGTGTTGTATTGTATTTAGTGCTATTACTAGCTCCCCTTTGTATTAAGTCGTAAACCTGCTCGTTGGTCAGGTTCGGGTTCAACGCCAGAATCAGAGAAGCGAGTCCCGCAACCTGGGGCGCTGCGGCTGATGTGCCGAAAAAATTGGCATAGCCTCCGCTTGCATTTGTTGTATAATAGGCGCTTAATGCTACCACGCCTATTCCGGAACCATAGTTCGAGTCCGAAGCGAGTTTTATTCCGTCGAGGGTTGCACCGACAGCCATGACATTTGCGTATCGAGCGGGATAATTAATAGTGTTCTTTCCATCGTTTCCTGTTGACCCAAAAATTGCGCAACCTTTACCGAAAGCATAATCAATGGCGCTTTTAAGCGTTGCGCTGTCAGAAGTAAAACTAAGGCTCAGATTTATTATGTCTGCGCCGTTGTCGGCTGCCCAGATTATGCCTTTAGCAACATTTGCCACATTTAAAGTGCCGTTGGCGTCGTCAACCTTGACCGGCAGGAGTGTGGCATTCCAGTTAATGCCTACGGTACCTACGCCATTGTTGCCAATAGCACCTATAACGCCGGCAACGCCTGTACCGTGTATGCGTTTATCATTGTTCGGCGACAAACTGGATACCGCCGAAAAACCGGGAAGCATTTTGGGTAAGTCAGAGTGTTGAGCAACGCCTGAATCCACCACCGCTACTACAGGCCCCCCGCTATTTATTATGTCCCAACCGGTTTGCGCACCGAGGGCAGTTAAAGCAGTAGTCAAATTTTTATAACCAGGATCGTTTGTGGTGGCATCAAATTCCGCCGTGTAGTTCGGCTCGACGTATTCGATAAACTTGCTGTTTTTGAAGCGGTTTAATGTGGCGTTCGGGTTTCTGACAAAATCCTCGGCAGCAACGACATAAACGTTGTCTGTTACAACTGAAAGGCCGTCTCTCAGCACTTTCGCCACTTCGTCGTCGTATTGTTTTTCCTTGCCAGGGAACAGCGATCTGTCGAAAAATTTTATGATTATTTCATCAAGTACATACCCTACACCGTTTTTTTCCTCCGCGACGGCGGCAGTAAAGGATATAGGCATTGTCGCCATCATAAGCGCAACACAAAGGATGACAGAGAGTATTTTTTTCATATAACTCACCTTAAGAAAATTATTTATAAAAAAAGGCGGGGATTGCGCCCCGCCTTTCTACGGATTTCAAGGGAAGGATAAAAACCCTATTTTTTGCTCAGCTTACGCCTTGCGATAAGACCTAAGCCTACAATGCCGGTTCCCAGAAGCAGAATCGAACCCGGCTCTGGAACTGGTTCAAGGCAATAACCATTCGCAACGTACCAGTCATAATCCGGATGTCCCGGGGTGCAACCATCATTTTCATTGAAGCCACCACCAGAATTCGTATACAACGTGTAACTAAACTGGTTTAGTTTATTGTTGTTTCCAGGCGTTTTAAACGAAAGGTTTTCATTCCAAATCGCGTTGCCATCGGCATCTTTTTGCGTGGCGTCCCACCCCGCAAATGTTGTCCCCCATCCAGGCGTGGTTATATAGACATCTCCCAAGAAGGCATTTCCGTTTGAATCTTCCCAACCAAAAGAGAGATCGCTATTCAACCCTGCATCATAGTCATTCCTGAAGAGAAACCAAGCATTGTTATTGCCGTTTACCGACATAATCGCGTAAGTCCATGCTTCCAACTCATCTTCGAGGTTGTAAGAATAAGGGACAAGGGTATTTGCCTCCTGTGGAAGAAGCGATGGCGGAACACTGGGGTCATCCAAGCGATAATCAATGTTCGGGTCGGCATACGTTTGGAAAATTGTCAAAATACACGCTTCACTAAGTTTACCGTTGCCGCACCCTATGCTTTGATTGGTGCCATAAGCAATGATAGTGTCGTATCCACTCATCTGATCCGCCATTGCCGCTGTGACACCAAACAGCATACAGAAGCAAATTGCTAATATAAGATTCTTTTTCATATCAAAATTTCCTTTCAAAATTGTTTTTATTGCCTTCCTTCTAAAACCCTTTTTCGGAAATTATTAGAGCAATCCCCATGCCAATTTTTCAAACCAGGCTAAATACTGCATATATTGTTTAATTACAGCATGTTACCGCGACAGGATTCAGCGGGCGGCGATTCGGCAAAAAGCCCGTTTTTGTAAAGTTTTCCGACACTTTTTATAGGAACTTGCGTAACCATACCCTGTATCACCACGATATGCGCAATATTTTGTATATGTTACAAGAACCATCATCGCGTTTGCCCCAAAACCCAAAACCGTCGGAAACCTTTACACTTTTTACAGATAACATGGGAGCGCGGGCGTCCCGCCGGCGTGACATGGGGCAGCATGCGTCCCGCATGCGGGTTAATAAATAAAACGGGCGCGATAAATCGCGCCCTACAATTGAAGCGGGCTTCGCCCGCGATTATTTATTAAAGCGCGGACGGGACGTCCGCTACCCCATGTCACGCCGGCGAGGACGCCCGCGATCCCATGTCATGACGCCCGCGATCCCATGTCATGACGCCCGCGATCCCATGTCAAGGACGCCCGCGATCCCATGTCAAGGACGCCCGCGATCCCATGTCTACGCCCTCTGTCCCATGTCAGGGCTCCCGCTGCTCCATGGCCAATCTTCCTCTTTCTGCGCGAGGCCGGCGGCGACAGGGTTTTGGCGTATATAATTGCGCACCGTTTCCATATGCCGCTCGCCACGGATAAATCTGTCGTGGTATTCAGGCATCCAAAATGGTTTTGTCAGGTTAAAGAATTTCTTAACGGCATGGCCGGTATATGATTTCCATGAATGGACGATGGCGGCAAGCAAATGCCCGTTAATTGGAATGATAAGGACGTGTACATGGTTGGGCATAACACACCATCCCAAAAGCCTGTATCTTTCGTCGTCGAAATGTAACAGCGCGTTCTGTACGATTACGGCAATATGAGGGTTTTTAAGCAGGCAGTCCCCGTGGCACGCATCTTCGTATTTATCAACACGCCGCCGAAATTCAATATTCCGCGGATCATAAGACGAAAGACCGGAAGTTATTTTTAACTCGTCGCGCCAATCGGTAATTATCTTTTTGGGGACGCTGTCGGAAAGCCTGAATGTGATGTGCTGAGTGAAGCCGATTTCATCACAATGCGGCAGGTAACCGCGAGAACGCCAGTCTGGAACGGGAACCCATGCCAATCGGGCAACCTTTTGTTTGCAAACACGTGAAGCCGGCTTTTCACTTTTTAATTCCATTTCATCATAATATGTTTCCCGGGTAGCGGCGTTATTTCAGATATAACATGACATGGGAAGCGCGGGCGTCGACATGGGATCGCGGGCGTCCTCGACATGGGATCGCGGGCGTCCCGCCGGCGTGACATGGGGCAGCATGCGTCCCGCATGCGTATTGATAAATAAAACGGGCGCGATAAATCGCGCCCTACAATTGAAGCGGGCTTTGCCCGCGTTTATTTATTAAACCGCGGACGGGACGTCCGCTACCCCATGTCACGCCGGCGGGGACGCCCGCGGTCCCATGTCAAGGACGCCCGCTGTCCCATGTCTCGTCCGCTACCCCAATGGCGCCTCACTGATAACGCTTGACGAATAAGGAATAAGGAATAATATTTCTCAACGCGTATGGACGATTTATCACAATATCTCGCGGCGACGGACATAATGGACAGCGATCATCCCGATATCCGGGCGTTCGCTGAAAATCGCTGCGGCGGCGCAAAAGACCCGATTGAGAAAGCGGTGCGTATCTATTACGCCGTGCGCGACGAAATCCGCTACGATCCCTACAGGCCGTTTCATCTTCCGGAACATTATCGCGCATCTTCCATTCTGAAAAGCGGACGGGGATTCTGCATCACGAAAGTCTCTCTTTTATGCGCAACGGGCAGGGCCTGCGGCATTCCAAGCCGCGCCGGATTCGCGGATGTGCGCAATCATCTTGCGACAAGGCAATTACTGGAATTGCTTGGGTCGGATATTTTCATTTTTCATGGATACACCGAATTTTACCTTGAAGGGAAATGGGTGAAATCAACCCCGGCGTTCAACGCGGAACTTTGCACGCGGCACGGAGTAGCGCCGCTGGAATTCAATGGCCGCGATGATTCGGTTTTTCAACCGTACAACGACAGCAATCAGCGGTTTATGGAATACCTGGCTTTTCGCGGAACATACGCGGATATTCCCGTAAAAGAAATCGTCTCGGCCTTCCGCGAAACCTACGGGGAAGAAAGAGTTAAATACTGGATCGAAAGCTTTGAAAAACACGGCGCCATCCGACCTCAAGACAGTTTTGATAAAGAAGAAATCGTAACAACGTAATCTTTTGCCGTGAATAAGATCAATTGGGTGCGGGTTATCGCGCTCGTATAATTGGAAGCGGGCTTTGCCCGCGATTATTTATTAAAGCGCGGACGGGACGTCCGCTGCCCCATGTCACGCCGGCGAGGACGCCCGCGCTCCCATGTCTACGCCCGCTGTCCCATGCCATGGACGCCCGCTGTCCCATGCCATGGACGCCCGCGATCCCATGTCTCGTCCGCTGCCACATGTCATACGTTGAAAAAATCCACGCAGAATTGTTTGACAAGGACACACTCAGATTTTATATAAAACTTTGTTCAAAAAGTTCGGTAAATATTGGCAGTTATTTATTAAATAAGAAGACAATGAGTTAGCGGCAAAACCTTCGGTTTTGCCGCTAACTCATTCGCAAAAAGTTTAAGGAGGAAAAAAATGGGAAAGATAATCGGAATTGACCTTGGAACAACCAACTCCGTGGTAGCGGTTATGGAGGGCGGTGAGCCCAAGGTCATCACAAATCCTGAAGGCGGAAGACTCACTCCGTCCATTGTGGCAATAGGAAAGAACGGCGAACGCTTCAGCGGGCAGGTAGCCAAGCGGCAGGCGGTAACCAACCCGGAAAATACGATATTTTCAATCAAACGGTTTATGGGGAGACGGCTGGACGAAGTCGGCGAAGAAATGAAAATGGTTCCCTATAATGTGGTTTCGGGGCCGAACGGCGACGCGCAGGTGCGGATGGGCGACAAGAACTATACGCCGCCGGAAGTTTCCGCGATGGTTTTGCAGAAAATGCGGCAGTCCGCCGAGGAATACCTCGGTGAAAAGGTTGAAAAAGCGGTAATTACCGTTCCCGCGTACTTCAATGACAGCCAGCGGCAGGCGACCAAGGACGCCGGCAAAATCGCCGGTCTTGAAGTGGTGCGTATTGTGAACGAGCCGACGGCGGCGGCTCTGGCTTACGGGCTTGACAAAAAGAAAGATGAAACGATAGCGGTTTACGATTTCGGCGGCGGTACATTTGATATTTCGATCCTTGAAGTGGGCGAAGGCGTGGTCGAGGTCAAATCCACCAACGGCGACACCCATCTTGGCGGCGACAACATTGACCAGCGGCTGATGGACTGGATTATCGACGAGTTCCGCAAAGATCAGGGGATTGATCTTTCCAAGGACAAAATGGCGCTGCAGCGCCTCCGCGAAGCCGCGGAAAAGGCCAAGATGGAACTTTCAACCGTTATGGAAACCGAAATTAATCTTCCGTTTATAACGGCGGACGCGACCGGGCCCAAGCACCTTAATCTGCGCCTCAGCCGGTCTAAATTTGAACAGATGGTTGAGGATGTCTTGCAGCGGACGATTATACCGCTCAAGCAGGCTGTAACGGATGCCGGGTTGAAGCCTGGGGATATCGACGAGGTTGTGCTTGTCGGCGGTTCGACGCGCATTCCGCGCGTACAGCAGCTCGTGAAGGAATATTTCGGGAAAGAACCGCACAAGGGAGTTAACCCGGACGAAGTGGTGGCAATCGGCGCGGCTGTTCAGGCGGGCGTGCTGGCGGGCGACGTAAAAGAACTGCTGCTGCTCGATGTGACGCCGCTGTCGCTGGGGATCGAAACCCTGGGCGGCGTTTCCACGAAGCTGATCGAGCGGAACACGACGATCCCCACGCGCAAGTCTGAGGTTTTTTCAACGGCGGCGGACAGCCAGACATCCGTTGAGATTCATGTATTGCAGGGCGAACGTTCCATGGCGCGCGACAACCGGACACTGGGCAAATTCCACCTGGTCGGCATACCCGCCGCGCCGCGCGGCGTACCGCAGATCGAAGTCACTTTCGATATAGACGCAAACGGTATCGTAAATGTTTCCGCCAAGGATCTTGCCACCAGCAAGGAGCAGAAGATAACGATCACCGCGTCAAGCGGCCTGAGCAAGGACGAAATCGACAAAATGACCCAGGACGCCCAGGCGCACGCGGACGAAGATCAGAAAAACCGCGAAACGATCGAGGCTCGGAACAAGCTCGATAGCCTGATCTATAACACGGAAAAGCTGCTCACTGAAAACCGTGATAAAATCGGCACGGACGATGCTTCCGCGCTCGACGAGGCGCTTGGGAAAGCCAAAACGGTTCTCGAAAACGCTTCGGCGGACGCTGGGGAAATGAACGCTACGGCGGATGAATTGATGAAGGCTTCGCATAAGCTTGCTGAAGTGATGTATCAGAAAACGGCGGGGCAGCAGCCGCCCCAGGACGGGACGGCAACCGGAGCAGGTGATATGGCGGGCAACGCAAAGGAAGACGACGTTATCGACGCGGAATACGTCGACGTAGATAAAAATTCGTAACGGATTAATGTAGGGGCGCACCTGTGTGTGCGCCCTTGTTGCGTGGGCGCACACACAGGTGCGCCCCTACAGGGCATATGGCCGGCAAAAAAGAAGATTATTATTCGGTTCTGGGTATTTCACGCGGCGCGGACGAGGCTGAAATAAAAAAGGCGTATCGGCGCATGGCGCGGAAGAATCATCCGGATGTCAATCCGGGCGATAAAGCCGCGGAGGAACGCTTCAAGAATATCCAGGAAGCCTACGATATTCTCAGCGACACAAAAAAACGGGCAATCTACGATCAGTACGGGTTCTATTCCGATAATTTAAAGGATCAGCCAAACGGGCCTTCTTACGGGTTTGATTTTTCCGGAATGGATTTCGGCGGCAGCGGCGGCCATAGCAGTTTCCGGGATATATTTTCGGATATTCTCGGCGGCGGCGCCGGGCAGAGCCGTCAGCGCGGCCCCGCAAAAGGCGAAGACATTGAACAGCAGTTGAACATCTCCTTTATGGAGAGCGTTCGGGGGCTGACCGCGCGTATTAACCTGAGCCGGCAGGGCGCCTGCACGTCCTGCGGGGGCGGAGGCGTTGACCGCGCGGCGGAACAGCACACATGCGCGCAATGCCATGGAACCGGCCAGGATAGCCGGGGGCACGGTTTTATGCGTTTTTCAGGCGCCTGCCGCGCCTGCGGCGGAACCGGGAAAACCGGCGCGCGCTGCAAGTCATGCGGCGGTTCCGGCGGCGTGCCCGTTGAGGAAACGATCACTGTGCGCGTTCCGCCCGGAACGGCCAACGGTTTCCGCATGAGGGTTTCCGGCAAGGGCAACGCCGGGCGTTCCGGCGGTGCACGGGGCGACCTTTATCTGCGAATCGCTGTGCGCCCGCACGAGTTCTTTCAGCGGGAAGGAAACGATATCCTCTGTTCCGTACCGATAACGGTGACGGAAGCAGCGCTTGGCGCAAAAATTGAAATTCCTTCCGTTGATGGAAAAACACTGCTGAAAATTCCGCCTGGAACGCAAAGCGGGCAGAAATTCCGCCTGCGCGGAAAAGGGGCGCCATCGCCGCGGAATGGCGCGGCGGGCAGCCAGATTGTGGAAGTGCGCGTTATGACGCCCAAAGTGGCGGATGAGCGCTCGAAAGAAATTCTTATGGAACTGGCCCGGCTGAACCCGGAAAATCCGCGCGCTGAAATTGGGAATTTTTGATTGTTGATTTTTGAATTGAGGAACCGGTGAACTCGCATAAAAAAGCAGGCTACATGATAAGCTCGGTTGCTGAATTGTACCAGGTGCATCCGCAGACGTTGCGCCTGTACGAACGCCAGGGACTCCTGAAACCGTCGCGGAGCGATGGAAACACGCGGCTTTACACGGACGACGACCTGCGCAAACTGGAGATCATCCTGACTCTTACACGGGAATTAGGCGTCAATCTTGCCGGCGTGGAAGTAATTCTTCATATGCGTGAAAAAATGGAGAAGATGCAGGTGCAGGTGGAAGAGATGTTCCAGTTCGTTCGCGAGCAGGCTTCTTCCCCCACGCTGGATGGTTCGCTGCAGAGCGCGCTGGTGCGCGCGCCCGCGGGCAAAATAGTGCGGGTAAGGCAGTAAAAAATGGGAACCCCTGACATGGGATCGCGGGCGCTGACATGGGATCGCGGGCGTTGACATGGGATCGCGGGCGTCCTCGCCGGCGTGACATGGGATAGCATGCGTCCCGCATGCGTCTTAATAAACAAAACGGGCGCGATAAATCGCGCCCTACAATTGAAGCGGGCTTCGCCCGTGATCATTTATTGAAGCGCGGACGGGACGTCCTCTGCCCCATGTCACGCCGGCGAG
>Ga0082212_10002958_pt1 | contig 24346 bp, 29 predicted proteins | sample TergutNt197P3_FD_71548 | JGI IMG/M metagenome (GOLD analysis project Ga0082212, IMG submission 71548) | Neocapritermes taracua P3 segment gut microbial communities from Petit-Saut dam, French Guiana - Nt197 P3 | ecosystem: Host-associated > Arthropoda: Insects > Digestive system > Gut ... | reverse complement strand
GCTTGGAGGGCGCGCGTGTACCGGCCGGAAGCAGAAGAACAGAGTTTGATCGACAAGGTGGTCCACATCAACCGGGTGGCCAAGGTGGTCAAGGGCGGCCGCCGTTTTTCCTTTTCCGCCATCGTGGTGGTGGGTGACGGCAAAGGCCGGGTCGGCTTCGGCCTGGGCAAGGCCAACGAGGTGCCCGAGGCCATCCGCAAGGGTTTTGAGCAGGCCAAGAAGGGCATGTTCAAGGTTGACCTGGCCGGGACCACCGTGCCCCACCAGATGGTGGGGCATACCGGCGCCGGCTCGGTGCTCTTGAAGCCGGCGGCCAAGGGCACCGGCGTCATCGCCGGCGGGGCTGTCCGGGCCGTGGTGGAAGCCGCGGGCGTGGAGGACATTTTGACCAAGGTCCTGGGCTCCAACAACCCCCACAACGTGGTCCGGGCCACCATCGACGCCTTGAAGAAGATGCGCCGAGCCCAGACCGTGGCCCAGGAGCGCGGCATACCGGCCGAGCGGCTGCGGGTATGATGGTGAATCAGCATGGAAATTAAAATAACCCAGATCCGTTCGATCATCGGCCGGAAACCCAAGCACCGCCGCACGGTGAGAGCCCTGGGCCTTAAGCGCATCGGCCACACGGTGATCCAGAATGACACCCCGGCCATCCGGGGCATGATCAACAGCGTCTCCTATCTTGTCAAGGTCGAGGAATAGATATGGACCTCTCCAGTCTCAGCCCCCCCCCGGGCTCTAAGAAGAAGGCCCGGCGCATCGGCCGGGGCGAGGGCTCCGGTTGGGGCAAAACTTCCGGCCGCGGGCACAAGGGGCAGAAGGCCAGGAGCGGGGGCGGCGTGAGCCCCGGCTTTGAAGGCGGCCAGATGCCCCTTCAGCGCCGCCTGCCCAAGCGCGGCTTCACCAATATTTTCAAGAAGACCTACGCCCTGGTCAACCTGGGATCCCTTAAGGACTTCGAGGCCGGAAGCACCATCGATGCCCGGGTCCTGGCCGCGGCCGGGCTCATCCGCAAGGAAGGCCTGCCCGTCAAGCTCCTGGCCAAGGGGACCCTGGAAAAACCGCTGACCATCAAGGTCGCGGCCGCTTCGGCCAAGGCGGCCGAACTGGTCAAGGCCGTTGGCGGCACTTTGGAAATAAATGAGATGTGAAGCCCGGATTGGTGAGACTTTTGGATAAAGAGGCGGGACAGTGGCGTTAGGCGGGCTTGAAAATATCGGCCGGGCCCCGGAACTGCGCAAGCGGCTGCTCTTTGTGGTGATGATGCTGGCCGTTTACCGGGTCGGGGTCCACATCCCCACCCCCGGGGTCGATACCGTCGCTCTGGCCAGTTTCTTCAACAATTTCAAGGGCACCATCCTGGGCCTGTTCGACATGTTCTCCGGGCGGGCCCTTTCCCAGTTTTCGGTCTTCGCCCTGGGCGTCATGCCCTATATTTCGGCCTCCATCATCGTGGAACTCCTGACCGTGGTCTGGCCTCACCTGACCCGGCTCAAGAAGGAGGGCGGCCAGGAGGGCCGGCGCAAGCTGACCCAATACGCCCGTTACGGCACCGTCGTCCTGTCGCTGTTCCAGGGCTACCTCATCGCGGTGGGCCTGGAGGGCAACCTGGCCACCGGCATCAGGATAGTGCCCGAACCCGGCCTCCAGTTCCGGCTCATGACCATGATCACCCTCACCGCGGGCACGGCCTTCATCATGTGGCTGGGGGAACAGATAACCGAGCGCGGCATCGGCAACGGCATTTCCCTGATCATCTTCGCCGGCATCGTCGAAGGCCTGCCCAGCGCCTTTTTCCGGACCATCGACCAGATTTCCACCGGCGAGATGTCGGTGGTCGCGGCCCTTTTCCTTCTGGTCGGCATGGTGGTCATCGTGGGCGCCGTGGTCTTCTGCGAAAGAGCCCAGCGCCGCATAGTTATCCAGCACGCCCAGCGCATGGTCGGCCGCAGCCTGATGAAGGGCGGCATGTCCCACCTGCCGCTCAAGCTGAACCCGGCCGGGGTCATCCCGCCCATTTTCGCCAGTTCCCTGGTCATGTTTCCCTACACCATGGCCCAGTTCATAAACGTGGAAGCCTTAAAGGATGTGTCCAACTGGCTCGACCCCGGGGGCTGGCTCTACAACGTGCTCTATGTGGTCCTGATCGTCTTTTTCTGCTACTTCTACACCGGGGTGACCTTCAATCCCGTGGACGTGGCTGAAAACCTCAAAAAACAGGGCGGCTTCATCCCCGGCATCCGGCCCGGAGCCCGCACGGCCGAGTATCTCGACAAGATACTGACCCGCCTCATAATGTGGGGCGGCCTCTATGTCTCCCTGATCTGCTTGCTCCCCAGCTTCGTCAGCCGCCATTTTCACGTGGATTTCTATTTCGGGGGCACCGCCCTTTTGATCGTGGTCGGCGTGGCCATAGACACCCTGGGCCAGATCCAGAGCCATTTGATGAACCAGCATTACGCCAGCTTCATGAAGAAAGGCGCCACGCCCTCCGCCGCCTTCTCTCCGGGGCAGCCCCGGGGGCGTATCCAGCGCTGAAGCTTAAGGCCGGCAAAAAGAGGGCTTGACAATTTTAGGTGTTTTGAGTAATAATATGTGTTTAGCTCTGGCTTTCGCCTCTGGGCTCGGCCGAGCCGGGGTTTGAGGAGAACATTGCGGAAGGTTTTCGGCTTTAAGGCCAAAGTCGGAAACATAGGGTCAAGAGAGGTGATATGATCATCATTCTCCTGGGGCCTCCCGGGGCGGGCAAAGGCACTCAAGCCGGAGCCATCTCCGAAAAAATCCGTCTGCCTCATGTTTCCACCGGTGATATTTTCCGGTCCAACCTCAAGTTTGGGACGTCTCTGGGACTTGAGGCCAGGAAATATATGGAAGCCGGAGCCTTGGTGCCTGATGATCTGGTGGTGCGGTTGGTGGCTGACCGCCTTTCGGCCCGGGACGTCTGGAAGGGAGCGCTTTTGGATGGCTTTCCCCGCACCGTGGCCCAGGCCGAGGCCCTGACCGGCGTTCTGGCCGATGTCGGCCATCCGGTCAAGTGCTGTCTCAGCCTGGAGGTGTCCGACGCCGTCCTCCTGACCCGTTTGGCCGGCCGTCGGTTGTGCCGGAGCTGTGGCACCGGTTATCATATTTCTTTCTCCCCTCCACCGGAGAACGACCGTTGCGCCCGTTGCGGGGGCCAGATTTATCAGCGGGATGACGACCGGGAGGAGATCATAAAACACCGCCTGGAAGTTTTCCACCGGGAGACCAACCCCCTCACCCACTGGTACGAGGAGCGCGGTCTTTTAAGGACCATAGACGGGGAAGGCCCGATCGAGGAAGTTACCAAGAGGATCTTAGCCGTCCTTGAGACCTGAAGAATGTCCGGGGCCTAACTGGCCTTGGAATGATGAGCCTTGAAATGATGAGCCTTTGAAAGGCCGGGGGCGAGAGAGGAGGCCGACCATGAAAGTCCGCTCTTCAGTAAAAAAAATGTGCATGAAGTGTAAGATCATCCGACGTTTCGGCCAGGTGCGGGTCATCTGCGAAAATCCCAAGCATAAGCAGCGCCAGGGCTGACCGTCCTGGCCGGCGGCGGCGGCCATTCGGCCGCCGCTTTTTCCCCGGCCTTCGATAACCATACAGACCCCGCCTTACGGCGGCGGGGCCGCCGCCTTGAGGGAGGAATTGACAGGTGCCCAGGATTTCCGGCATTGATTTGCCCCGCCAGAAGCGCGTTGAAATAGCCCTGACCTATATCTACGGCATCGGCCGTCCCAGCGCCCAGGCCATATTGAGCAAGGCCGGGGTGGATTTCGGCATCAAGGCCGACAACCTGACCGATGACGAGGTTTCCCGCATCCGCCGGGTCATTGACACGGAATACAAGGTGGAAGGTGATTTGAGGCGGGATGTGACCATGAGCATCAAGCGTCTGATGGACCTGGGCTGTTACCGGGGGCTCAGGCACCGCCGGGGCCTGCCGGCCCGGGGCCAGCGCACCCACACCAACGCCCGCACCCGCAAGGGGCCGCGCCGGAGCGTGGTCGGCAAGAAAAAGAAATAATAACCAGAAAGGTTTAAATCCACAATGTCCGCCAACAAGGCCGCCCGCAGGACCCGCAAGAAAAAGGAAAAGAAGAGCATTCCCGTCGGAGTGGCCCATATTCAGGCCACGTTCAATAACACCATCGTGACCATTACCGACCCTCGGGGCAACACCGTAGCCTGGTCCAGCGCCGGCGTCCAGGGTTTCAAGGGTTCCCGCAAGTCCACCCCCTATGCGGCCCAGACTGCGGTGGAGGACGCGGCGAAAAAGGCCATGGAACACGGTCTCAGGACCGTGGAAGTCTATATCAAGGGGCCGGGCAGCGGCCGGGAATCGGCCCTGCGCGGGCTGCAGTCCGCCGGGTTCAACGTCACCCTGATCCGCGACGTGACCCCCGTGCCTCACAACGGCTGCCGGCCCCCCAAACGCCGCCGCGTCTGAATTTTTTTTAGGATCAACCAGGCCCCGCAAGGCCCGCTTTAAGGCGGGGAGGGCGCCTCTAATTTCGGCAGCCCCAAACCCGCCGCCCCCATAAGGAGGCGGCCCGGCCCGGAGCACTTCCTGGGAGAGGGTATGGATAAGAACTGGAAAGACCTGATCAAGCCGAAAAAAGTCGATGTTGAACTCTATGACCGTAACGCCAACTACGGGAAATTCGTCTGTGAACCCTTGGAGCGCGGTTTCGGCCTGACTCTGGGCAACGCCTTAAGGCGCATCCTTCTGTCATCGCTCCAGGGGGCCTCCATCATATCAGTCAAGATTGAAGGCGTGCTGCACGAGTTGACCACCATCCCCGGGGTTTTGGAAGATGTCTCCGACGTCATATTGAACCTCAAGGAAGTGCGCCTAAAGCTCCACTCTCCCCAGAGCCGGACCATCCGCATCGAGGCGGTCGGGCCCCACAAGGTGACCGCCGCCGACATCATCACCGACGCCCAGGTGGACGTGCTCAACCGCGACAAGCACATCGCCACCCTGGCCCGGGGCGGGACCCTGAAGATGGAGATGACCGTGGCCCAGGGCAAAGGCTATGTGCCGGCGGAAAAGAGCCCCACCGACGAACAGATCATCGGCGAGATACCCATCGACGCCCTCTATTCGCCCATCCGCAAGGTCAATTTCGTGGTCACCAACGCCCGGGTGGGGCAGAAGACCGACTACGACAAGCTCACCCTGGAAGTCTGGACCGACGGCAGCCTCACCCCCCAGGATGCGGTGGCCTACGCCGCCAAGATACTCAAGGATCAACTGACCATTTTCATCAACTTCGAGGAGGACGCGCCGGCCTTGGGCCCGGCCGCCGCGGACGAGCCGGGAGGGGGACTCCAGAACGACAATTTCTACCGCACGGTGGACGAATTGGAGCTTTCCGTCCGCTCGGCCAACTGTCTTAAGAACGCCAATATCTTCTACATCGGCGAACTGGTCCAGCGCACCGAATCGGAAATGCTGCGCACCAAGAACTTCGGCCGCAAGTCATTGAACGAGATCAAGGAAGTTTTGACGGAAATGGGTCTGTCCCTGGGCATGAAAGTCGAGGGTTTCGTGCCCCCGGCCGCCCGCCCCGGCCAGGAAGGAACGAGGTCATGAGGCATCGCAAAGCCAACGTCAAACTGGGACGCACGGCCAGCCACCGTGACGCCATGTTGCGCAACATGGTCACCAGCTTGTTTGAACACGGACGCATAAAGACCACTCTTTTCAAGGCCAAGGCCGTCAGGCCCCTGGCTGACCGGCTGATAGGCCTGGCCAAGGGCGGCAAGGCCGACCTCTCCGCCCTGCGCCGGGCCGCCGCCGTCATCACCAAGCGGAAGGTCTTGGACAAGCTCTTCGGCGAGGCCGGAGACCGTTTTGCCGACCGCGGCTCCGGCTTCACCATAATGGTTAAGACCGGGCTCCGGCCCGGCGACGCCGCGCCCATGGTCATTCTGGAACTGACCGGAGCCGGCCAGGCCCAAGCCGCTGTCGGCGGTCAGGCCAGGAAACCCAAGGCCGGGACCGGAGACCGGGCCAGACGGGTGGCCCAGTCGGCCCGGAAGGCGGAGGCAACTGAAGCGGCTCCGGTTGAGGCGGCCGAGGCTGAAGCCGCCCCGGCTGCTGAGACGGCCGAGCTTGATACGGCTCCACCTGAAGCGGCCCCGGCTGAGGCCACCCAAGTTGAAGCGCCCCCGGCCCCCCCGGAAAAAGACGACGAAAAATCCGAGGCCTAAATCCAAACAAATGGGGTTATCGACCAGCCACCAGGGACGCCGCCGGGAGTACTTTCCGGCGGCCTTCTATTTTTAAGCTGTTGCAAGTTGACCCGGCTCAGGGTATAGTGGACTATTAATTTCAGGCGAGCGGTAACGACCGATGCGTTTGCCCAACCCTTTCAAGTGGTTCAATATATTCTCCAACGATATGGCCATCGACTTGGGCACGGCCAATACGCTGGTCTATCTCAAGGGCAAGGGGGTGGTGCTGGCCGAGCCCTCGGTGGTGGCCGTGCGTAAGGACGGCAAGGCCGGCAAGGTCCTGGCCGTGGGCCAGGAGGCCAAGGAGATGCTGGGCAAGACCCCGGGCAATATCGTGGCCATCCGGCCCATGAAGGAAGGGGTCATAGCGGATTTCGAGATCACCCAGTCCATGCTCAAGCATTTCATCAAAAAGGTTCAGAAGCGGACCTTTGTCAAACCCCGCATCATCGTGGCCGTGCCTTCGGGCATCACCCAGGTGGAAAAAAAGGCCGTCCGCGAAGCCGCGGAACAGGCCGGGGCCAGCGAGGTCTATCTCATCGAGGAGCCCATGGCCGCGGCCATCGGGGCGGGCCTGCCGGTGACCGAGCCCACGGCCAACATGGTGGTGGACATAGGCGGCGGCACCACGGAAGTGGCGGTCATTTCCCTGGCCGGCATAGTCTATTCCAAGAGCGTCCGGGTGGGCGGAGACAAGATGGATGAGGCCATCCTCAGCTATATACGCAAAAAATACAACCTTTTGATCGGCGAGCGCACGGCCGAACTCATAAAGCAGGAAGTGGGCACGGCCTATCCCTCTGACCAGGTCGATACCCTGGAAGTCAAGGGCCGGGATACGATCACCGGTATTCCCAAGGTGGTGGCCATTGATTCCGAGGAGGTCCGCAAGGCCCTGATCGAACAGATCGCCGCCATTGTGGATACGGTGCGCGCGGCCCTGGAGAATACGCCGCCGGAACTGGCTTCCGACATTGTTGACCGGGGTATTGTCCTCACCGGCGGCGGGGCCAAGCTCCGGCGCCTTGATGTCCTTTTGAGGGAAGAGACGGGCCTGCCGATCTCCATAGCCGATGACCCCCTGATCACCGTGGCCGTCGGCAGCGGCCGGGCCATAGAGAGTCTGGACGTTCTGAAGCTCATCAGCGTCCAGTAGAACGCCCCCCTTGTTCTCGCGGCTTAAACTGATACTGCCGGTTTTGACCTTACTGGCGGCCCTCCTCGTCTTGTCAGCCTCGACCCGGGCCGGCGGCCGCGGCGGCCCTTGGCGCAGCCTGTTTCTGGAGGCCGCCGGGCCGGTGGAGCGGCTGGTCGCAGGCGCGGTGAGCGCGGTGGGGGATTTTTGGCGCGGCTATTTCTACCTGGTGGATTTGCGCAAGGAAAACCATGAGCTGAGGAAGCTCCTGGATGACCAGGCCCGCCAGATAGTGGAACTGGGCGAGAACCGGGCCGCTGTCGCCCGCCTCACCAGTCTCCTGGGTCTCCGGGAAGCCTATCCCCATCTCCTGATGAAACCCGCCCGTATCCTGGCCTGGGACCCCGGGCCCTGGTTTCGTTCCGTCATCATCAACCTGGGCGATCGCGACGGCCTGGCCCGGGACCAGGCCGTGGTCCACACCCGGGGCGTGGTGGGCCGGGTGATGGAGACCTCGCCCCATTACGCCCGGGTGCTCCTGGCCACGGATTTTTCCAGTTCCATAGACGCCTTCATCCAGCGCAGCCGGGCCCCGGGAATCCTGAGCGGTGAAGGCGGCAGCCGTATGACCCTCAAATATGTGCGCAAGGACGAGGATGTCCGGCCGGGTGACCAGGTGGTGACCTCGGGCCTGGACGGCTTTTTCCCCGGGGGACTGGCCCTGGGCACAGTCAGCCGGGTCAGCCGCCAGGGTCCCGGTCTGTTCATGGAGGTGGAAGTGAGGGCCCAGGCGCCTTTTGACCGCCTGGAAGAAATTCTGGTCCTGGTCAACCAGGGGCCGCCCATAGAGTGGCTGAGCCTGGCCCCGGCCGTAAGGCCCCTTTTGGAAGACGCCCTGGATGAGGAGCGCAACCAGTGATGAGCCTGGTTTCCCAGCCCCCTTTCGGGATCTCCGGTTTTTTCACGGTGACCGTTCTGGGCCTGATCCTGATCGCCGTCCAGGGGGCCGCGGTCCCCTGGACGGGCGGAGCCGGCCCGGAGGTGGCGGTGATACTCGTGGTTTACGTGGCCTGGCGGGCCGACAAATGGGCGGCCGTGGCGGCCGCTTTCATCCTGGGCCTGTTCCGCGATGCGGCCGGCGGCGGCCTTTTGGGGGTTTACCAGGTCACCCTGATCCTGACGGCCTGGGTCTTCCACCCCTGGCGCCGCCGGGTCCGCCTGGAGGCGCCCCTGTCCTTGATGCTCTGCGTCTTCAGCCTGACCCTGGGCGGGGACCTTCTGGTCCTGGCCCCGCTGACGGCGCTTTTGGGCTGGCCCGGTCCGGGCTTCAACCCGGTTCCGGACTTCCTGGTTTCGGCCCTGGCCTCGGCCTTGGCCGCGCCGCCTCTGTTCTGGGTCCTTAAGCGGCTCCCCGGAAGCCGCCCGGCCGGAGTCAGGCATGGATAATGACCATCAACCCCTGTCCGGCCGTCGGGCCGGGCTCGGCCGTCCCTACCAACTGCTGACCTGGGGGGTTTTCGCCGTCTTTCTGGCCCTGGCCGGCCGTCTGTGGTACCTCCAGGTTGTCCAGGGGCCGGAATTCCTGAACCGCAGCGACCTCAACCGCACCAGGAAGGTGGATATCCTGCCGGTGCGGGGCCTCATCATGGACCGCAACGGGTTGGTGCTGGTGGATAATCGGGCCAGCTTCGACCTCTGCATCAAGAAGGCCGACATCAAAGACTCCGAAGCCCTCCTGGCCGAACTGGCCGGACTCACCGGGCGATCCCTGGGCGAACTTAAGCGGCGCTATGAAGCCTTGGGCCGGGCCGGCCAAAACCAGTGCCAGACCCTGATTCACTCTTTGACCCGGGAGCAGCTCGTGGCCGTGGAGAGCCGGCGCTACCGCCTGCCCGGAGTCAGCACCCTGGCCAGTTCCGGCCGCCGGCCCCTGTCCGATGTCCTGGCCGCCCACGTTTTAGGCTATCTGGGCGAGATAAGCCAGGCCCAGTTGACGTCCGAGAGACGGCTGATGGAGGAGGAAGTGCGGCGCTTGGTGCGCGAGGGTGAAACCCGCCGGGCCGCCCAGGTGAAGGTGGATCTCCAGTTCAAACCCCATCAGGCCGGCGACCTGATGGGCCAGTCCGGCATTGAGCGGAGCTTGGAATATGACCTGGCCGGGCGGCGGGGCTACGCCGTCCGCGAGGTGGATTCCCGGGGCCGGGTGGTTTTGGAGAGGGAGGGCCTGCCCCCCGAGCCGGGGCACAGCGTCCGCCTGACCCTCGACAGCCGCCTCCAGGCTCTGGCCATGTCCCTTTTGGACAGCCGGGCCGGAGCCATCGTGGTCATGGATCCGCGCAATTTCGAGATCCTGGCCCTGGCTTCCAACCCGACCTTCCTCCTGAGTGATTTCAGCGGCGGCCTCAGTTCCCAGCGCTGGCTTTCACTGACCGAGGACCGCTTCAAGCCCTTGCTTAACCGGGCCATAAGCGGCCGCTATCCGCCGGGATCCACCTTCAAGATCGTGACGGCCCTGGCCGCCCTGGACGAAGGGGTCGTCACCCCGGATACGGTGTTCGAATGCCAGGGCAGCCTTAAGCTCGGCGACAGCGTTTTCAACTGCCACAACTACGCCGGCCATGGCCGGGTGGACCTGCGCAAGGCCCTGATGCATTCCTGCGATGTTTACTTTTATGAGGTGGGACGCCGCCTGGGCATAGACCGGCTGGCCCGCCGGGCCCGGGAGCATTTCGGATTGGGCCGGCGCACCGGGGTGGACCTGGTGGGGGAAATAGAGGGCGTCATGCCCGACACCGAGTGGAAGAGGCGCGTGACCGGCCGCAAGTGGATGCCGGGCGAAACCCTGCCCGTGGCCATCGGCCAGGGCGCCGTCAGCACGACGCCCCTCCAGGTGGCCCAGTTCACGGCGATGGTGGCCAACGGCGGCCATCTATACCGGCCCCACCTGGTTAAGGACCTGGTGGATATCGAGGGCCAGCCGGTCAGGACGGTCGAACCGGAACTGGTCTCCCGCCTGGACCTGTCGCCCCGTCATTTACAGGCCGTGCAAAGGGGCCTGGAGGCGGCGGTGGGAGAGGCGGGCGGCACAGGCCGGCTCGCGGCCCTGCCCGGCCGCCGGGTCGCGGGCAAAACCGGCACCTCCCAGGTGGTCAGCAATCGGGTTTTCCAGAGTTTTTCCCGCAACCAGGTGCCTTACCGCCTGCGGGACCACGCCTGGTTCTCATGCTACGCTCCTTCGGACGACCCGGAGGTGGTGGTGACCGTCCTTCTGGAACACACCGGCGGCGGCGGAGCCTTCGCCGCTCCGGTGGCCCGGCAGATCCTGGCCGCCTATTTCGACCCGGCCATAGTCCCCCTGAAACTGCCCCGGCCCCAGGTCCAGCCCGACCTGGAACTGGAGGGCGGCCTGGCCGCCAGACTGGATTGGGTTAGGGATTAGAGCCAAAATATTTGACATTGACGGCCGGCCGCGTAAATGTTAAGATATTAAGCTGTTATCCAAATCGGCCGCCAAAGATCAGGCCGGCCCCGGGAGAATTCAGCCTTTGAGAAAATTCAGCCTCGACCACCGGCTCCTGGAAAATTTCGGCTGGCCCCTTCTGTTGTCCAGCCTGGTTCTTTGCGCCGGCGGCCTCTTGAACCTTTACAGCGTTTCCTCCGCGGTTGAATTCTCCGGCGACTGGTCCTGGTTCAAGCGCCAGAGCTTTTACCTGATTCCGGCCCTGGCCGTTCTGGGCGCGGTGCTCCTTCTGGACTACCAATACCTCAGGAAATTGGCCTGGCCCTTATACCTCCTGGGCCTGGTGAGCTTGTTCGCCGTGTTCTCCTTCGGCACCAAGGTCAACGGGGCCACCCGCTGGCTGGACCTGGGCCTGTTCCGCTTCCAGCCCGGCGAACTCATCAAGGTGGCCCTAGTGGTGGTGCTGGCCGCCTGGCTGACCAAGCGCAGTCCGGCCGTCGGCCTGGGTTTTCGGGATCTCTTTGTGCCGCTCCTCTTGGTCGCGGTCCCCTTCGTGCTCATCCACAAGCAGCCGGACCTGGGCACCGCCCTACACTTGGCGGCCACCTGCCTGCCGATGTTCCTGGTCTTCCGCTTCCGCTCCCATGTGGTGCTGATTCTGACCTGCCTGGCGGCCGTCCTGGTGTGTTTCGTCGCCTTCATGCAGTTGACCGGTTCCTGGCATGTACTCCAGGAAAAAGGCCTGGTCAGGCCTCACCAGGTTGACCGGGTCAAAGCCTATTTGAACCCTGAAGAACACCGTGAGGCCGGGGGCTGGCAGGTGGGCCAGTCGAAGAACGCCGTGGGCAGCGGGCAGCTCACCGGGCGCGGCTTCATGGAAGGGCCTCAGCACCGCAACGGCTTCCTGCCCGAGGTGGAAACCGACTTCGCCTTTGCCGCCCTGGCCGAGGAGTGGGGTTTCGTGGGCTCCGTGACCATCCTGGCCGTCTTCGCCTTTCTCCTGACCCACGGGCTGGCCGTGGCCCAGTTAAGCAAGGACCGCTTCGGCAGCCTCATGGCCCTGGGCCTGACCTCCATGCTGTTCTGGCAGGTGGTCATCAACGTGGGCATGGTCACCGGGCTCTTTCCGGTGGTGGGCATCCCTCTGCCTTTCATAAGCTACGGGGGCACCTCCCTGGTGACCACCTTCCTCTCCGTGGGCCTTATTCTCAACATAGGCATGCGCCGCTATCTCTTCCAGGAGCGGCCGATCCGCGCCAACCCCGAGATCTGGACCAGGGGCCAGGAGGAAATATCAATCCCGAACCGCGGCTCGATCCGGCCCCTGGTTCAGGACACGCCCTTCAATCCCGAGGTGCATCCCCGGCACCGTCTGCCCCATGTCCGCCCCTGGGCCAAATACCTTCGCAAGACCCGCGGTCCGCGTGACTGGCAGATCCCGGATCAGTTCGCCGACTGAACGCGCCCTAAGGGCCGGACGCCTTTTGACAGGAGATGCTCATGCCGTTTGAATTCGCCCGGAGGCTCCAGGCCCTGCCCCCGTATCTGTTCAAGGAACTGGACCGGATGCGGGACGAGGCCGTGACCCGGGGCGTGGACATCATCGACCTGGGGGTGGGGGACCCCGACCGCCCCACGCCGCCCCACATCATCGAAGCCCTGGGCCGGGCGGCCGCTGACCCGGCCAACCACCAGTATCCGGCCTATTCGGGCCTCAACATCTTCCGGGACGCGGTGGCGGCCTGGTATGGGCGGCGTCACGGGGTCAGGCTGGAAGGAGCCCGGCACGTCTGCTCCCTAATCGGCTCCAAGGAGGGCATCGCCCATTTCCCCCTGGCCTTCTTGAACCCCGGCGAGGTGGCCCTGGTGCCGGAACCGGGCTATCCGGTCTATCATATCGGCGCCCTGTTCGCCGGCGGGGAGCCCCACTTTATGCCCCTGTTGGAAAAGAACGGCTTCAGGCCCGATTATAAGGCCGTCAGCGAAGAGGTGCTGAAGAGGGCCCGGCTCATCTGGGTCAACTATCCCAACAACCCCACCGGGGCCACGACGGATCTGGAATTCTACACTGAACTGGTGGCCTGGGCCAGGCAACGAAACCTCATCGTGGCCTCCGACGCCGCCTATTCCGAAATGACCTGGAGCGACCGGCCCCACCCGAGCATCCTGGAGGCCCCCGGAGCCCTGGACGTGGCCGTGGAATTCCACTCCCTGTCCAAGACCTACAATATGACCGGCTGGCGCCTGGGCTGGGCCGCCGGCAATGAAGAGTTGATCCAGGGCCTGGGCCGGGTCAAGAGCAACGTCGATTCCGGGGTCTTCCAGGCCGTGCAAATGGCCGGCCTGGCCGCTCTGGAAGGTGACCAGGAGCCGGTGCGGGCCATGGGCCGGCTCTATCGGGAGCGGCGGGCCGCCCTGACCGAGGGGCTCCTGGCCGCGGGCCTTTCGGTTTTCCCCTCCGAAGCCACTTTCTATGTCTGGGTGCGGCTGCCGGTCGGGCTCTCCTCGGCCGAATTCTCCTCCCGGCTCCTGGACGAGGCCGGCATCGTGGCCACGCCCGGCAACGGCTTCGGCCCCTCGGGTGAAGGCTACGCCCGTTTCGCCCTGGTCCAGGAGGTCTCCCGGCTCAAGGAGGCCGCGGCCCGGCTGGCCAGGTTGAAGTTCAAAAAATAATGTCGGCGGAGGCCGCCCTCATCGGCCTGGGGGCCAACCTTGAGAACCCGGCGGAGATGATCGCCGCGGCTGTGGAGCGCTTGGCCGCCGGGCCGGGCCTGAAACTTTTGGCCGTCTCCTCCCTCTACCTCAGCGAACCCCAGGGCGGCCCGGCCGGTCAGAACTGGTACCACAACGCCGTGGCCGCCTTCGCCTCCGACCTGGCCCCGCGAGAACTTCTGGCCCGGCTTCTGGCCGTGGAGACGGCCTTGGGCCGCCGCCGCCTGGAAAAGAACGGACCCCGGGTCATTGACCTGGATTGGCTGGCCCAGGGCGGCCTGGTGGTGGAAGAGCCGCCGGAACTCATAATCCCCCATCCCCGGCTGGCCGAGCGAAGATTCGTGCTGGTTCCCCTGGCCGAGGTGGCCCCGGGGTGGCGTCACCCCCGCCTGGGCCTCTCGGCCCGCGAAATCCTGGAGACCCTGCCCGCCTCGGGCCAGGGCTTGAAAAAATTGGATGCTGTATAAGGCCTGAGATATGATCCGTATCCTTGGCGTGGCCCTCCTCTTCGGTCTCATTTTCGGCCTGGCCCGTTCTTTCGGCCGGCCGGCACAGTCCGAAGAGGTCCAGGAACTGGTTCAGGACGCCCTGACCCGGGTCTATTTCCCCAAAAACGCGGCCATCAAGGTGGTCAGGGGCGGAGAGACGCTTCACTTTCAGAGCCTGGAAAACCGCGACAGATTTTTGAGCCAGAACAGGTGAGGCCCGGCGTCGTGGATAAACTCCGCTTGAGCGCGGCCCTGTGGCTGCTCTTGAGCCCGGCCGTCCCGGCCTGGGCCGAAGGGGCCCTGTTCGCGCCCCAACAACCCCGGGTCGAGCAGCCGCGGGCTGAGCAACCGCGGGCTGAACAGCCGCGGGCTGAACAGCCGCGGGCTGAAGCTCCGTCGGCCCCGGCGGTCCCGGAGTCCCGGGCGGCCGACCGCATCACCGCCTCTTCCGGGCTGTTCTCGCCGGAGATAAATGTGGATGAGCGGGGCCACAAGACCTTGGTCATTCGCGGCGGGGACGAGGGGCTGGCGGGTGACGAGGGGATCCGCTCGGAGAACCTGGCCCCCACCGTGCGCCAGACCCTGGTCATTGATGAGAACCGGGCGGTCGCCAGGCCGCCCGAAGAAAAACCCTACTGGGTGGTCGAAGCCCGGCTGGCGGAACGGCCTTATTTCCAAGCCGAGGCCAAAGCCCCTGATACCCCCTACTGGCTGGAGCGGGAAGACCGGGACGATACACCCTATTGGCAGGTCGGGGAAGCGGCCCCGGAGCGGCCCTATTGGGAACCGACACCCGAACGGGTGGAAATTCTCGCCCATACGGTGGAACCGGCGCTCACCGCCCCGCCGCCCGCGCCCGAACCGGCCGGGGACTTGCGGACCATCTCCTACTTCATGTTTCAGGACGAATTCGGGATCAAGCACCTGTCCAACGTCCCGGACGACCCCCGCTACCGCGAGTTCACCGTGACTGTCAGGTTGCAAAGGGGCCTGGCCGGGGCCCGGGCGGGCCAGTTGCGCTTCACCCATGAGAGCCTCAGGCCCATCATCCTCCGGGCCGCCGCGGCTTACAACCTGGACCCGGCTCTCATCGCCGCGGTCATCAGGTCGGAATCGGCCTTCGACGCCAACGCCGTCTCCTGGGCCGGGGCCCAGGGGCTCATGCAGCTCATGCCGTCCACGGCCCGGGACATGGGTTGCGCCGACCCCTTCGACCCGTATCAGAACATCATGGCCGGCAGCCGCTATCTGCGCCTGATGCTCAACACCTTCGGCGGCGATCTGACCCTGGCCATCGCCTCTTACAACTGCGGCCCCGAACGGGTCAAGCGTCTCTGGCGGGTGCCCAACATACCGGAAACCAAAAATTACGTCGTCATAGTCTCCCGCAACTACGAGCGTTACAAGGGCCAGCTTTAACGTCCCTTTCGCGCTCGGGAAATGAGACCGTCCATGACCGCCATTCTGAACCGCCCCTGGCTGCCCAACGCCGTCACCCTCGGCCGGCTGGCCGCCGTGCCTATCATAGTCTGGCTCCTGACCGTTTACAATGACGGCGGGGAATTTATCTCGGCCCTCACCGCCCTCATCTACCTGGCCGCGGCCCTGACCGACCTCCTGGACGGCCACCTGGCCCGCCGCTACAACCTGGTCAGCACCCTGGGCACCTTTCTCGACCCCTTGGCGGACAAGCTTCTGGTGGCTTCAGCCCTCATCATGCTCCTACCCCTGGGCCGGGCCCCGGCCTGGGTGGTCTTTCTCATTGTGGCCCGGGAAATGGCCGTCACCGGCCTTAGGGCCGTCGCGGCTGAAAAGGGCCTGGTCATCGCGGCCTCGGAGTCGGCCAAGCGGAAGACCCTGGCCCAGAACATCGCCCTGTTCTGCCTCCTGTGGCACCACCCTCTCCTGTGGGCCGACACCGCCCTGGTGGGCACGGTCATTCTTTATGTGGCCCTGGCCGTGACCTATTGGTCGGCCTTCCTGTATTTTCGGGATTACCGCCGGGCGCGGCCCGCCGGTGAACCCCGATGATACCTCGGTGGCGGATCAATGGATTTTGAGGGCTTAAGCGCCATAACCATCATCGCCGAGCGGCGCATCGCCGAGGCCATGTCCCAAGGCCTGTTCGATTGCCTGCCCGGCCGGGGCCGACCCCAGGACCTGGAAGACTTGTCCCACCTGGCCCCGGAAATGCGCCTGGCCTACATAGTTCTCAAGAATAGCGGTTTTCTGGAAGACGGGGTCGGCCTGAAGAATGCCGCCCCTGATGGAACCCACGGAGATTGGTCCCGCCTGGAACGCCTGAGATTCAAGCTGACCCGGGTCGCCCGCCAAGGGCCGGAGTCCGACCCCCTAGAGGACCTGGATCCGGCCTATGTGGGGAAATTGCTTGATCGGCTCTGATGATATCATTTGCCAGATCCAAGCGATTTAAAGGTCCGGCTCCGCCGGCCTTTTAAATCGCTTGAGGATCTGACCAGGCGTGGCGGCCCACCAGGGCCACGAACCGGCAGTCGCCAAGAGTGCGGCGGTCGGCCGTCCGACCCTGGCCGGCCTTGGTGACCAGGGTCAGCTTCTGCAGGGCCGCCGTGGGGCCGACCGGTATGACCAGCCGGCCCCCGGGCCCCAGTTGATCCAGGAGGGGCTGGGGCACCCGGGGCCCTCCGGCGGATACGATGATAGCCTCGAAAGGGGCCAGCTCCGGCCAGCCTTCGGTGCCGTCGTCCAGTTTCAGGTGAATGTTGCCCTGGCCCAGGCGGGCCAGGTTGCCCTGGCCCTTGCGGAACAGGGGCTCCAGACGCTCAATGGCGAAAACCTCCCCGGCCAGGCCGGCTAATAAGGCCGTCTGGTAACCCGAGCCGAAACCTATTTCCAGCACCCGGTCTGTCGGGGCCAGGTCCAGGGCCGCGATCATCAGGGCCACGATATAAGGCTGGGAAATGGTCTGGCCATAACCTATGGGCAGGGGCGTATCAGCGTATGACTGGGCGGCCTGGGCCTCATCGACGAAAAAGTGCCTGGGCACGCTTTGCATGACTTCCAGAATCCGGGGATTGTCAAGGCCCCGGTTCCTTATCTGCTTCTCCACCATCTTGCGGCGGGCGATGTGGTAGTCGTCCGGGTTCCAGCGATGCTGGTTCCAGCGGCGGGGGGCGGTCGGTTCGTTCATGTTTGGTCTCATTGAGGGGCGGGTAAGGCCGGGCGGGGCGAGCCGGTTGCGTTGGTAACAGGACGGTGAAAGGTCAGGGCCGCCCCGGCCGCCCGCCCGGCCCTGGCGCTCTCCGGGCAGTAGCCACGGGCGCCCTTCCGGCCGGCCCGGGTCACCCGGGGGTGGCGTTGGCAATAGAAAGATTCCAGGGCCCGGTCCCGGATCGGGACCAGGGCTGAAAAGCCGCCCGGACTTCCGGCTTCAGCCGCCCCCGCTTCCAGTTTCCGGTCAAAACCCGCCAGTAAACCGTTTATAAAACTGTGGCGGGCGGTCAGGCCACCGCCAGGGTGCCGTTGGTGGTAGTCTTGCCACAGGGTTTCCGAGCGTTCCAGCAGAAATAGGCAGACGTGCTCGGCCAGGCGGGCGTTTTCCGGGCGGCCCAGGACTTCCAGGTCGTGGTGTTCCCTGTCGGTCCGGGGGTCGTAGCCGGGCACGAAGATGGTTTTGACGAAAAAATGGCGGCTCAGAATGTGGCTGATGAGGGTCAGGCGGCGGTCCAGGCGTCGGGCGGCCAGGGGTATGCGCCGGTATTCAAGGGTTTGGTCCGGCCCGGCTTCGGCCAGGTCAAGGTTATGACGGGCCAGGAGGCGGGCGGCGGCGCTCATGGCCGCCTGGGCCTCGGCCGCCACCGGGGAACCGGCCAGGGCCAGGAGTTTTTGCACTTTCTCCAGCACCCGCCCGGCCCGGTTGGGCAGAGGTGAGGCCTCTTCGTCCGGCCAGGGCCGGGGGCAAGGACCGCACAGGTCCACAGACGGCCTCAGGTAAAAGGGGTCCACTCCCAGGCGGGCGCCCAGGGTCTGGAAGGCCGGGCCGTGGGGCCGCTGCCCATGCCGCGCTTGGGCCGGGGTCAGATCGCCCACCAGTTGGTGGAGGGCTTCGTGGGCCAGAATGCCCAGCACCGCCGGCCAGGGTTGCTCAATTATAAGCTCCTCGCTCAAAACCAGGCGGCGCTCCCGCTCCAGCCAGCGGCCCCAGAGCCGGACGGACCTCATCAGCCCCAGGCTCACCGGCGGGGTTGACAGGCCGTGCTGCCATAACAGGTTGTCATAGACCTTGCGCAACTGCTTCAGCCAGACGGCTCTGAAATCCGGCATCAGTCCCCCCAGCGAAAGGGGGAGAAGCGGGTCTCCCGGTCATAGAAGTCGCAGTCCTCGGCCCGCTTGACCAGGTTCACCAAGGGGGCGACCAGGGGCAGGAGCAGGATTTCCGCTCCCACTTTGAATATGTAATTGGAACAGACCAGACGCCACCAGAGATCCCAGTCGATGACCCCGATGAAGGCGATGGAGGCGAAGATGAGGGTGTCGAAAACCTGGCCCACGGCCGTGGAGCCGATGAGACGCGAGGCCAGATGGCGGCCGCCGGTCCTGACCTTGAGCTTGGCCAGCACGTAGGCATTGACGAATTCGCCTATGAAATAGGCGGTCAGGCTGGCCATCACCAGGCGGGGCCACAGGCCGAGGATGGAATCCCAGGCTTCGGCCCCCTCCCAGCCCTCGGCCGGGTCGAAGAGGCCCACCAGGGCGATGGCCGCGGCGGATATACCCAGGGCCAGGAAGCCGGTCCAGATGACCCGGCGGCTGCGGCGGTAGCCATAAACTTCGGTGGTGAGGTCGTTCAAAATATAGGTGAAGGGGAAGATCAGGGTGCCGGCGTCGAATTCAAATATCCCGCCCAGGCTGATAAGGCGGGTGGAACAGGTGTTGGAGACGATGAGGAGGGTGGCGAAAAGGGCGGTTATGAGTTCCAGATATTTGAAGGTCCGTTGTTCGGTCATGCCCGGCGATCCCCCGCATTATTTCCCGCCCTTCGGGTCACGAGTTCCTGAGCTTTAATATCATAACCGGAGGCTTCCTGGCAACCAGGCCCTGCCCCACAGTGTAAATAAAATGCCCGCCCTTAAAACAAATGAATTGTCCGGTTAGGCTGGAGGCGGAGGAGGAACGGCGAAGCCTGGGGACAAGCCCCAAAGAAAACACCGGGCGAAAAATCGAGCAATTTTGGGGCAATTAAGCACCGGCCCATGGACACTCGCTTGCCTGTCTCGGCCTTGCCAGCCTGGGGAAATTTGGGTAAAGTGGTTTTGGGCAGTCCCTCAAGCCCACCGGGAAGGCAGTGGCTGCAATAACAACAACCGCTCGAATTTTCTGGCAACCTTCAACCCTCAGAGCAGGAGCCATGATTATGCGTAGTGTTCTTGTGTTCGCCTTCATTTTCTCTTTGGGCTTTCCCGCCGCCGCTTTCGCTGCGGAAAAATTGCCTCCCGGCTTTATCGCGCTGTCTGGTGACAAGATGAGCTGGCCCTTTGCCAAAGCTTTTTGCCATCAACAGGGTGGCAGATTGCCGTATATTAACAATAGCGATTCATGGGTATGGAATGCAAACGATGAGGTAAATATTGATGGTTTTGGCGCTTGGGGTGCTCCCTGGCCGTCTGGTCTGTCTAATGGCTTCTACTGGACGGGCACGAAGTTCACCAATGACCCCGGCCGTTCGTGGGTCGTCAGCGGTGGCGACTACATCGACGGCCTCGGCCACCAGAGTAGCGATGCCCGCGTAGTCTGTGTTCCGCTCAGCGCGGAAGAGGAACGCAGAGCGAGAGAGGAGTTCAAGCGTAAATTCATCGCGTTGTCCGAGACCAGTATGACCTGGTCCGATGCCAAAGCCTTTTGCCAGCAACAAGGTGGAAGATTGCCGCGTATTAACGATAGTGATTCCTGGTCAGCAAGTAAGCCTGTTACTCACATAGATGGTTTTGGCGCTCCAGGCGCTCCAGGCGATCCCTGGCCGTCCGGTCTGCCCGGCGACTACTACTGGTCGGGTACGGAGATCACCGAAGGCCCCGGCACCTCGTGGCTCGTCGGCGACGGTGGCGGCCACATCGTCGTCGGCGGCACCCGCCAGAGCAACCAGAACCGCGCTGCCTGTGTTCCGAAGTAGGGCTCTTAGCTCCTTTTAATTGAAGGTATTTACAATGAAAAAAATTTTTCTATTTTCTTCTTTGCTTTTAAGCTTTTGCCTAAGTTCCGTACCGGCTTCAGCTCAAAGTTTCGGCTACGATGTAAATGGCATGGTGGCCAGATCGGATAGATTTTATAAAAGATGGGAACAAAGCGTACAGCTTCGTTCGCAGATGGACAGGCTAAGGCAGCAGGGCGAAGATAATATAAAGCGTATGCGTATGAGGAGCAGCTATAGTGCCCCCGATTTTAAGCCCAATTTTTCCTTTAGATTTCAACCGAACACATCATTAAATAATTTCGATCCAAGCAGGCATTTAGCCCAGGTGCAAAAAGCCGCTGAACAAGGGCAGGCTATGGCCCAATATAATTTGGGACTTTTATATTTTCATGGAAAGGGCGTACCACAAGATGATGTCAAGGCTGCCTATTGGATTCAAAAAGCCGCTGAACAGGGGGAGGCTAACGCGCAATTAGACTTGGCCATAATGTATGCCAACGGAAGAGGTGTACCGAAAGATGAATCCAAAACCGCTTTTTGGCTTCAAAAATCCGCTGAACAAAGGGAGGTTGAGGCGCAATTAAATTTGTCAGCCATGTATTCCGAAGGACGCGGCGTACCCAAAGATTATGCCAAGGCCGCGCAGTGGTATGAAAAAGCCGCTGAACAGAGCGGTGCCGAAAGGCAACTCCTTTTAGGACTACTGTATAGTCTTGGAAAGGGTGTGCCAAAAGATGAGGCCAAGTCCGCGTACTGGATGCAAAAGGCCGCTGAAAAAGGGTATCTCGTAGCTCAATATTATTTAGGTGAGAAGTTAGCCCATGGACAGGGCGTACCCAAAGATTATGCCAAGGCCGCGCAATGGTATGAAAAAGCCGCTGATCAAGGACATTCCGTCGCGCAGCTTAATTTAGGTATTATGTATCTCCAAGGGCAGGGCATACCTAAAGATGAGGCCAAGGCCGCACAGTTGATTCAAAAAGCCGCTGAACTAGAACATGATGAGGCCCAATACCTTTTAGCGATGATGTTTACCCGGGGACAAGGGGTACCGATAGACTACGCCAAGGCCGTCTATTGGCTCCAGAAAGCCGCTGATCATAGATATTCCGAGGCGCAATTTTTTTTAGGCTTAATGTCTATCCAAGGGCTAGGCGTTCCTAAAGATTTGGTCAAGGCCGCTTATTGGTTTCGGGAGGCGGCGGAAGATGATTTCGCGGAAGCCCAATTCCATTTGGGCTTAATGTTCGCTCGCGGACTCGGTGTGCCGAAAAATGAGGCGGCGGCGGTTCAGTGGTATCAAAAAGCCGCTGGGCAAGGGCTTGCGAAAGCGCAATTCCATTTAGGTGTGGCGTTCGCCCAAGGGCAAGGCATACCTAAAAATGAGGCTCTGGCCGCGCAATGGTTTCAGAAGGCCGCGGATCAAGGGTTTGATTTTGAAAATTTCAATTAAGATTATGATTCTACTCACCTGGCTGGCCAAAACCGGACGGTTCGTTTGCTCCAACCAGCGGCCCCAGAGCCGGGCGGACCTCATCAGCCCCAGGCTCACCGGCGGGGTTGACAGGCCGTGCTGCCATAACAGGTTGTCATAGACCTTGCGCAACTGCCTCAGCCAGGCGGCCCTGAAATCCGGCATCAGTCCCCCCAGCGAAAGGGGGAGAAGCTGGTCTCCCGGTCATAGAAGTCGCAGTCTTCGGCCCGCTTGACCAGGTTCACCAAGGGGGCGACCAGGGGCAGGAGCAGGATTTCCGCCCCCACCTTGAATATGTAATTGGAATAGACCAGGCGCCACCAGAGATTCCAGTCGAGGACTCCGATGAAGGCGATGGAGGCGAAGATGAGGGTGTCGAAAACCTGGCCCACGGCCGTGGAGCCGATGAGACGCGAGGCCAGATGGCGGCCGCCGGTCCTGACCTTGAGCTTGGCCAGCACGTAGGCATTGACGAATTCGCCTATGAAATAGGCGGTCAGGCTGGCCATCACCAGGCGGGGCCACAGGCCTAATATGGTATCCCAGGCTTCGGCCCCTTCCCAGCCTTCGGCCGGGTCGAAGAGGCCCACCAGGGCGATGGCCGCGGCGGATATACCCAGGGCCAGGAAGCCTGTCCAGATGACCCGGCGGCTGCGGCGGTAGCCGTAAACCTCGGTGGTGAGGTCGTTTAAAATATAGGTGAAGGGGAAGATCAGGGTGCCGGCGTCGAATTCAAATAGCCCGCCCAGGCTGATGAGGCGGGTGGAACAGGTGTTGGAGACGATCAGAAGGGTGGCGAAAAGGGCGGTTATGAGTTCCAGGTATTTGAATGTCCGCTGTTCGGTCATTGTCAGGTGTTCTACTTGTGGTTGGAGCTGCCAAAATTTCCTTGTTAATATGCTCTAATTCCGTTTGTCCAGCCAAGCCTTGACCGCTTTTATCACAACCTCCGCCGGAATAGCCGCCAAATACCGTTCCTTGGTTGCGGTATTTATCTGCCTAAAGTGCGGCAGCTCACGGTAGCTGCCAGCCCATAACAAGGTATGGGGCGCTTGCCAGGGATACCATTGCGGCAGGTTGGTGGGACCAAACAGCGCCACTGAAGGCGTACCCAGGGCCGCCGCCATGTGCATGGGAGCGGAATCCAGGCCGATGAATAGTTTGGCCCGTTCAATCAATACCGCCAACTGAGTGATTGTCAATTGCCCGGCCAGGTTGACAATTTTGACGCCGGGGTCAGCTCCGGCCAGGATTTCGTCGATCGTGGCAAGTTCGTTACCGTCCTGACCGCTGGTCAAAACCACTGTTTCGTCGCGAGTGGACAAATAATCAATCACCCGGCTGAAGCCCCGCGCTGGCCAAGTCTTGAACGCCCAGTACGCCGTAGGCTGGATGACCACATAATCCTTCAGCCGGTGTTCCACGCGAAGCTGATTGAAACGGTCAACATCGGCCTGTCCATAGGACATGGTCACCTTTGTTGATACTTTTGGAAAACCAAGCGGCGCAAGTATGCCCAGATTGTTCAAAACCTCATGTTGGCTGAAAGCTTGCCTGTTGGACCGGTTGGCCAGCATTGTGTGGCAGCCGCCCCACAGTAAACGGTTACGCCGTTCGTGCGTAAAACCGATGCTGTACCGGGGCTTCAGCAGGCGGCAGTATATGGCCGCCCGCCAGCGGTCTGACAAATTGACGATAAGATCATGGTAAGTCGCCTTAATCTGCTGGAATAACGACCTTTCTCCCCGTATTTGCGCTGACGGCCCACGTTTTTTCAGCGTGCGGTCAATCTTAAATATATTATTGACTTCAGGGTTGGCGGCCAGCATGGCTTCGGTGCCGGCATATAGCAAGACATCCAGCCTGGCGTCCGGGTAATAATGCTTAAGGTTTGATAAAACCGGTGTGGACAAAAGCACATCGCCAAGACGGTTCAATTTTATGACCAATATATTGCGTACAACTTCCTGAGATAATAACAATCCGTTTGGTTCAGTCATTATCCACGCCCAGCATTGGGTAAGTGTCCATTCCTAATTGACCGCGTTAAAATTATAGCATAACGGCTGGTCAGATGAAATGTTAGAAATGAGCCTCAAACGGTATAAGTGGAATAAAAAGTTCTTGACATTGGTAGTATCAGTTTGTTATATTCGGCAATTACCCGCCCCCGAAAGGGGGTTTGAGATCTTTGAAAACTAAACAGCGGACAGACAAAGGCGAGCGAATGATTTGGGCCCGGCCATCGTAGTATGGCCAAAAAGATAGAGATATCTTCGTAGTATTAATACACACGGAGAGTTTGATCCTGGCTCAGAATGAACGCTGGCGGCGTGCCTAACACATGCAAGTCGAACGAGAACGGTGGGCTTCGGCCCACTTAGTAAAGTGGCGCACGGGTGAGTAACGCGTGGGTAATCTACCATTGGGTCCGGGATAACGTTTCGAAAGGGGCGCTAATACCGGATAAGACCACGGTGACTTAGGTCAGAGGGGTCAAAGGGGCTTTCGGGCCTTGCCTGGTGATGAGCCTGCGTGACATTAGATTGATGGTGGGGTAAAGGCCTACCATATTGTCAACGATGTCTAGCTGGTCTGAGAGGATGATCAGCCACACTGGGACTGGAACACGGCCCAGACTCCTACG
>Ga0082212_10002957_pt1 | contig 24349 bp, 25 predicted proteins | sample TergutNt197P3_FD_71548 | JGI IMG/M metagenome (GOLD analysis project Ga0082212, IMG submission 71548) | Neocapritermes taracua P3 segment gut microbial communities from Petit-Saut dam, French Guiana - Nt197 P3 | ecosystem: Host-associated > Arthropoda: Insects > Digestive system > Gut ... | reverse complement strand
AGCCATTAAGACACCGACGAAAAGCTAAACATCCTTCAGCTTAAAGAATACGGCGACCCCCGCTACAATAAACGCTACCTCCCCCAATATCACTAGACTTAAGACTTTCCCTATCCCAGTATTAGGGCTCTTTACGGATTCTAGTTCAGGTTTTGGCTTCGGAGTTGGCGGTTCTGGTTTTTCTCCTTCCTCACAAACAATCATATCCACTACAATATGCACACTTTCACCATCAACCCCGTTCAACCCTACTAGCTCTACGTTTTCTTCCGTGTTTTCCATATACACTTTCTCATATGTAGAATAACCTACCTTCGTCCAGCCGTCGGGAATTTCTATAGGTACGTTAGTCGTTAGTGTCACCGTTACCGCAATGCATTTATCGTCTTCGGCATCACTGTAAATCACGCCAACGGGTTCGGACATGTTAAGATATTTGACAATAATAGCATCATAGCCACCTTTAGCGAGACCAGATAGGTCTCCATTAGTCGATTGAGAATATCCTGCTGCTATATAGCCGCCATCAAGGGTAGGGGTTACTGACCAGAAAAGATCTATACTAGACCCACCGAAGTTTTTATTCCACTCGACGTTACCATCTGCGTCATATTTGACGATGATCGCGTCAACGCCTCCTTTATTCAAACCGGCTACCAGATACCAGACTACGTAAAAGGCATGACCCTGCCGGACGAGATTACTGTTCTATACAACCGCCTGTCCCGCGACGATCGCGAGAAGGAGAGAGAGGACGACAGTAATAGTATTGTCAACCAGAAGAAGATACTCGGTAAATACGCACGGGAGAACAACCTGCCGAATCCTGTTTTCTTCACGGACGACGGCATTTCCGGCACCGCCTTCGAGCGTGAGGGCTTCCAGGCCGCGATCGCGCTCGTGGAGGCGGGCAAGGTGAAAAACTTTGTCGTGAAGGACATGAGCCGCTTCGGGCGGGACTACATCCAAGTCGGCCTATACACCGAGATGATGTTCCCCGAGGCCAACGTGCGCTTCATCGCGCTTTACGACAACGTGGACAGCGACAAGGGAGCCGACGACCTGACCCCGTTCCGCAACATCATGAACGAGATACTCGCATAAAGAAGGGAAATGCACCGCCCGTTTTCATAGTATTGCACCCCGCACAACCGCCAGATACACAAGCGGTTGCGCGGGGCTTTTACGGTTATTTCTTTTGTTTTTTCGTTTTCCACATAAGCACGGAAGACACTATTAAAGTACCGTAATCCTGCCCGCCTCCGGCGCAACCGCGGGGGAATGCGCCCCGACATATGCCGCAAGGGCCTCGTCAGCCGCGCAAAGCTCCTGGTCCACGGGGATTTCGCCCAGCATGGTATAGGCGTCGCCGCCGGTCATCACGTAGTTGGTCCCGGCTAGGCGCAGGGGCGTGGCGGTGTCGTCCAGGGGCAGTTCCAGGCCGTCGTCCAGGGTGATGGAGACGATGCGCTGCCCCACGGGCGCGGCTGGGTCATAAGTGAAGCGGAAGCCGGAGGGGTGCAGGAAGCGCCCCTGGGCCGACTGCTCGTGGTCGATTTTGCCGTCCGCGCCCAGGACGATGCCGCTGACGCCGTTTTCCAGGGCCGCGCGCAGCTGGGCGGGGGTGACGGTCTTGACCATCAGCGTGTTGCCGAAGGGCAGGACGCTGACGATATCGCCCTTGGTCACCTTGCCGGCCTTGAGGTCGGCGCGGATGTCGCCCCCGTTGGCCACGGCGATGTGCGTCCCCGCGGCTTCGCGGTAGGCGTCGGCCAGGAAGATACCGAAGGGCATCTCCTGCGTGCGCACGCCTGGCGCGCGGGCGGCGGACATGGCCGCTGCGGCCTCGCCCACGGGCTCCCGCAGGATCACTTCCTGCTCCGCGAGGATTGCGGCGAGGCGTGCCGCGACGGCCTCGTCAGGCGCTGTCTTTTGGGCCTCATCATAGTCAATGAGCGACGCGGTTTTGGAGGTGATTTTGCCGTCCTCCAGCGCAATCGTTACTTTGCCGAGATACTTCCCGTTATCCCCCGCCTGGGCGATCAGGACCCCGTTTTCGGTCACGCCCTGCTCGAGCACGGTGTGGCTGTGGCCGTCGATGATGACGTCGATGCCCGGCACCGCCCTGGCGAGCTCCGGCGTGAGCGTGCCGCCCTCCGTGGGCACGTAGCCCATGTGGCACAGCGCGACCACTACATGCGCGCCCTGCCCGCGCAGGGCATCGACCTTCGCTTTCGCTTCCGCGACCGTGTCCTCGAAGGCCATGCCGTCGATGTAGGCGGGCATGACCAGGTGCGCGGCGTCCTCCGTGATCAGGCCGAATACCCCGACCATGACGCCGTCCGCCTCAATCAGCACCGTGTCATCCAGCGCGAGGGCGCCGTCCTTTTTCATGTTCGAGGCGAGGAAGGGGAAGCCCGCCATGTCCCGCAGCTCCCGCAGGCGTTCCCAGCCGTAGTTGAACTCGTGGTTCCCCACGGCCATGGCGGCATAGCCGGCCTCGCCCATCAGCGCAATGATGTCCGCGCCGCGCAGTAAAGTCGCGATGGGCAGGCCGTGCGTGGCGTCCCCGGCGTCGAGCAGAATGGAATTGGGGAGCCCCGCGTGTATGGCGGCGATGCGGTCGATGCCGATCACGTCCGTGTCGTTGCCGGCCACGCGGCCATGGGTGTCGTTGGTGTGCAGCAGGATGATCTCCGCCGTGGGCCCCGGTTCGGGCTTCAGAACGCAGCCGGTGAAGAATGTGGCCGCCAGCGCCAGGATTGCCGCGATGCATAGGAATTTCTTGATGCTTGGTTTGCGCATGGGTTCCCTCCTTGTTTCATGATTTTGCTAATGACTACTGAACAGTACCAGTTTTTCCTCTCTGGAAAGCGCCATGCGGATAGCGGACCTGGAGGATATCTTATCTCTTTGTCTATTTTTATGCTTTCGCATATTTTATCGCTAAATCTGAGAAGAATTTTTTCAGTTCGTCGCCGCCGGGTGGCAGGTTCCTCAGCGAGTGAATCGTCAAATCGTCATGATCCGCCCACCGAAATGTCACCGAGCATTCAAGCGCGTCGAGGACTGGAAACTTCCGTTTTGCAGGGTCGTTGTCTTCTGCGTTCAAATAATCGTGCTCTCTTACGAATTCTCGCAGTTCCATCATATACGCAGGGGTTATAGGTACGCGTTCAAGTTCTGTTTTTTCCGCTACTCCGCTTGCGCCTACGGCATAATAACGGCATGAAAACAGAACCGCTCCGTCCTTGTCCTCTAGCTCATACATGCAAGACAAGCACAGGTTCCTGCTCCCATAACAGTTTACCCTCAGCCCCGTTATTTCCTCCGGCGTTCCGTGTTTTCTCATAAGCATATCTCCAAAATTATAGTTTCTTACGGCTCCATATTTCCGAGTTGCCGTATTGAAAACCCTCCTAATGATTGCTGAACAGGATCAGCTTTTCCTCCCCGGAAAGTGTCACACGGATCGCGGACTGGTCGCCCGCGAACAGAACCATCTCGCCGCCCGGACGGAAATAGCCCAGCAGGACGGATTTGTTGTCCTCCGGGGAGGCGTGGTAGACCGCCCGGATGAGCTCGGCCGCGGTGCAGGGTCCCGGCAGCTCGCTGAAGAACGCGGACGCCTGTTTGATGTACAGCTCCTTGGAGTCCTCCGCCTCCTCGCCGGGCTCGTCGAAGGTTAGGATGTCCTGGTAGAAATCCAGCAGGGAGTCCTTTTCGCCGATCTGCATGACGATTTTGCTGATATAGCGGTTGCTGATCACGATGTTGTTCGTGCTGTAATTGCATGCGATGTCGTAGTTCTGCGGATCAAGCAGCTCCACGATCAGGTCAACGCCGTCCGGGTCGAAGCCGGGTTCTCTCGCGGCGCGGGCGCGCAGGATATCCTGCACGAGGATCAGGTAGGTTAACGCGTCGGCATCGATCTCCTCGTCGGGGGCCGTATCGTCCGAAAGGATCATGATGCAGAGATCGCGGTCATGGTGGCCGAGGGCCGCGTCGAGCGCGCCGCAGATGATGTCCTTCTCGAAGATATCCGCGGCGACAACTTCCTGAACAAACGGGTATTGCTTGTAGTAATCCTGCTTTGCCAGGCCCGCCTCGTCGTCGATCACGGTGATGCGCAGCACATCCTCGCCGTCCTTTTTCCATTCCTCGCAGAAGGCGTCGAAGCCCTCCATGATGGCGGCGCTCTTGCTGTTGTGCCCCAGGATGACGACATGCTTGTCCGCGATTTCATACGCGGGGTTGAGGGAAACCCGCAGCGTATTTACGGGCACTGTTTCACCGCCGCGGAGATGCCGCTCGCTGCCGGCCAGATAGTAGCAGCGGGCTGCGCCGTCGCCGTCGCGCATGACAGTGAGCGGTATGGCGTTCAAATGGCTTTCCAGACCTTCGGAGACGAAGCGCTCCTCGGTGAGTGATTCATCTTCGGCGGGCAATGTATAGAACGCGGCGCCGTCGTTGGAGAACATCTCGCTATAGACCAGGTTGAGCTCCGGCATGATCGCGAACTGCGAGAAAATCTGCCCCAAAATCCGGTTGACCTTCACCGGCACGACGATGTCGCCGCCACCGCGCGTTTTGTGCGAGATGATCGTATCCACCAGGTCCTGGGTCCTGTCGTCCTCGGTTTCGACGACCACCTTCTGGCCGTCCGGGGAGCCCTCCTCCGCGATCAGCTGTGAAACCTGGATCAGCGTCTTGATCGTGAGGATGTTGCCCTTGTCCCCGTTGGCAACGCTACCGCTGAGGATGATCACGCTCTTCGCCCGCTGGATCGAAATATCGTCCAACTGCTTGGCGGAGCTGGCGTCCCCCTGGCGCACGATGACGGTCAGCCTGTTTTTCAGGCCGCCCTCCAGTGTGTCTGCCAGCCGCTCGCCGATATCCGTCAGGATGTCCTCCCGGTCCTGCGCCGCAAGGACGACGACCTTTTCCCTTGTCCCTTTCAGAACCAGCTCGTTGATGATTTCAGCCGCGCGGTTGTTCCAGTTCAGAATGACGATGTGGCCCGATATGCGCAGCTTGCGGGAACTGGAATCCGCGTCCTCGATAAAGCTGGAGATAAACTCGGACATATAGCCGATGATCGCGCCGGTAAAGACGACCATACCAATGATAATGGCCCCGATGCAGCACAGCACGTAAATCACATTGGCTTCGCCGATATCCTCGATGACGTTCTCCACGCCGCCCACGCCCAGGACCATGGTGGTCGTGTGATACACACAGCTCCAGAACCCGCTGTTTTCCAGCGAAGGCGGTGCCAGCAAAGAGATAACCAGTCCCGACACGCCGATGATGGCCAAATTAGCGACAAAAATGCCGAGCAGGACCATCCTGCCGGGGGCCTTCACGATGTGGACGCTGACCCATTCACGAATTTTTCTCATAATATCACTCTCCTCGCAATATTCGGCTGCTACTTGATGACCAGCCTGCCCTCCACCTGCGCGTCAGGGTGCAGCGCCGCGGCGAAGCACTCCTCCAGGATATCCAGCAGAGAGGTGGCCGCGACCGTGCCCTTGCCGCCTTCCAGCTCCGACAGGGGCAGGCCGAAGAAGGTCTCGAAATTTTTGTAGTGGTATTGCTGCAGCCCCACCCGCAGCACCCGGTCGTCCGCCAGGGGCAGGCCGCCGTATTCGAAGCGCTCGAATTGCCGCAGTCCGCAGTCGTAGGTCACGTGGAAATCCCGCGAGAACTGGTAGAACTCGCCGTGGGCGCCGCCGAGGTTTTCGTCCCGGAGCACGTGGGCGATCATACGGCGCAGCTGCGCCCCGGTGACCTTCAGCACGTAGACCTGGTCGTCGAAGGGCATCAGCTCCGTCAGGCCGCCCCGGGTGAATAGCGGGCCGGCCTGCGTCTTTCGTATCGAGCCCGAGCCGCAGAGCATTAGATCCACGCCCAGGCTGTCCCGCAGCGTGTCGCTCATGAGGTTGCCCAGCTCCGTTTCGCGGTAGCGGTCGGGATGCGTAAGGGGCCGGAGAAACTTGCACAGCACGCGGTCATATTTCTCGTCCACGTGGCGCTGGAAACGCGCGATGGCGTTTTCCAACTGGGTATCCCGCGGGCAGTGCGCGCCGTCTATGGGGATCAGCTGCCATTCGTAGCGGTGCACGTCGTTCGTATCGGTATCAATTACAATGTCAAAGCGGCCGATCTGTTTCGTGCCCACGCCGGCCTGGGCGATCAGAATATTGTTGACCAGCGCGGGCTGCTCCAAAACGGTGTGGCTGTGCCCACCGATGATCACGTCCACCCCCCAGGCGGGATCCAGCAGGGCAGCAAGGTGCTTATCCTCCTCAAAGCCGATGTGGGTCAGCAGGATGGTGAAGTCGATGTCCACATTGCGGTAGGCGTTGCAGATGCGCCCTACCTCCCGCGCGGCGTCCTCCACATCTACCAGGCTACCCAGGAGGCTGTCCTGCTGGATGCTGTGCATCACCTCCCGGGTCACGATGCCGATGAACAGGATGTTCATGCCGTCCATCTTGATGATCTTGTGGGGTCTGAACAGGCGGGTGTATGGGTTTTTAATGAACAGGTTCGCGTTGACGATGGGGAACTTCGCGCATTTTTCCAAAAACAGCAGGTGGGCCAGGCCGTAGTCGATCTCGTGGTTGCCCAGGGAAACGACGTCCGGGCTGAGCAGGTTCATGATCTCTATGGTGGAGATGCCCTTGAACTCGCTGTCGATGAGGGAGCCCTGCAGCATGTCCCCCGCGATGCAGTAGAGCGTGTTTTTGCGCTCCGCCTTGACCTGCGAGACATAGCCCGAGAGCATGGATATGCCCCCGAGCACCTTCTCGTCCGCGTGCTCGGAGAGGAAGTCCCCGTGCATGTCGTTGGAGTGCAGCAGGGTCAGGTTTCTGTAGCGCCGGGCCATATGATTCTCTCCTTATTTCAAGCTTTCCGCGATAATCTCCAGCAGCCGCGCCGGGTCGGTCTTCACCATGAGCTGTACATTGCTCCCCTCGGCTACTGTGCTTTCGCCGTAGCGCTCCCTTTCGCATTCCACCCGGACACCGCAGGCCTTGAATTCGAACAGCTCGGGGTAGAGGTAGGCCAATACCGCAGTAGAATCGTGCATGGTGGCGCCCGGTTCGCCATAGGCGACGCACTGCTCGTAGTTGAGGGTGAGCATCGCCTCCATGGCCACGGCCACGGGCGTGCCCACGGCGCCGATCGCCGCGATCTGCTCCATGTTGAAGTTCACCTGCGTGGTGATGTCGATGGGGGCCAGCACCAGATCAGGTACAGCGGAGAGGACATGATGGGCGCTTTCGGCGTCGCAATAGAAATTGAACTCCGCGAATTCCGTCACGTTGCCAAGGCCGATGCCGCCGCCCATGGTGATCACCTGGTTTAAGTGCTCCACAACGTCCGGGAAACGTTTAATCAGCGCCGAGAGGTTCGTCATGGGGCCGAGGGTGATGTAGTCCACGCTGCCCGCCTCCACAATGGCGTCGTAGACAATCCGCAGGGCGATGCCATCCAACGGCTCTTTCACCGGCAGTTTTTTGAACAGTTCGCTGTCCTGCAGGCCGCCGATGCCGTCGCCGCCGTGGATGTAGGAGGCGTCTTCGTATATGGCGTTGCCCGGCCCGGGCTGCGCCGCCCCGCGCACCACGGGGATGCCCGCCGCGTTCAGCAGGGCCAGCAGGCTCAGTGCATTGCGGGTGGATTTCTCCAGGGGAATGTTGCCGTAGGTGGTAAGGACCAGCTTCACCCGCTCTTTGCAGGTCTTCAGCAGCACGGCCATGGCTACCGCGTCGTCAATGCCGGGGTCGCAGTCCAGGATGATTTTGCGCTCGTTCGCTTCTTTCAAGGCGGTTCCTCCTTATATGATTATATTTTTTTGTACACGCCGTCAATATAGACGTTCGCACCGAACAGTCCCTGCACATTCTCGCTCGCGGAAACAAGCAGCTTATCCCCGTGCATGACGAACCCGAACGTTATCGTTTCGCCGCTGTACTCGTCCTCGTATTCGAGGACAGCTTTGTTCTCCGCCGTAAAGTACGCCGTTTCCTCCAATTCCCCGATATGCGCCGCGCCGTAGGGGTTGATATGTAGCCCCTGGAACAAGAAATCGAAGGCGTCCTCCGCCGCATTCACGATGGTGATCTCCGCAGTGTCGGTCTCGGCGCCTACCCTGTTCCACGTGCCTTCCCAGGCGCGGGGGTTATGTTGAAGGATCACGTCGGCCCGCTCGTATTCGAGGGTAAAATCCTCATCATAATCCGCGTCACGCTCTATACGCAGCAACAGCTTGTCCCCCGTAATGGCGGCATAGAAGCGCTGCGCCGGATCACTGTTGCCGCCTAACGCTACATGCCACGCTTGGTTCTCGCAGCCCTCCCAGCCAGCGCCCTCCTTGCGTTCGACACGCAGTCCGTGTTCCATCGCCACAAAATTGCCGTCCAGCCGCCAGTAATCCGCGCCAAAGGCCTGGTGGCGAATGGTGATTTCCGATTCGTGGCCTGCCTCGGGGGCCATCCGCCATGTGCCGTACAATTCCGGAAGCTCCCACTGCGCGCCGTAGGGGGGCATTTCGCCCCGCTCCATGACAATTATCATGCCCTCATCGAAAAAGCCGTCATAGGAAATTTCCAGACGATCCTGTTCATATGTACCGGTATACACTACGGCAGACGGGGATTCCGGTTTCGACAGCGCAAGGGCTTCACCATCCAGAGCCCAGCCGCAGTCGAGCATATCCCGGAAGCCCCAGAAGCCGCTCTCCTGCGTGGCCTGGCTAAAACGGAAATAGCCGGACCCATCCGCCCAGAGGAACAGGTCCGCCCAAAACTCGTCCATTCCGGTTCCTTCGGCGCGAAACTCCACGGCTTTCCAATAGGAATCCCGCAAATCATGTGTGTTCTGCGGGACGTCAATGGGCTTGCCGCAGGCCAGGAAAAGCCAGACAAAAAGGCTTGCCAAACAAAGCAAGCAGATCACGCGTTTCTTCATCCAAAAAACCTCCTTGTTGAATATGGTCAACATCTACCAGGGGAAATCATCATTCCAGTCATCATGCAATGCGTCGGCCCTTTCGCGAATGATTTCTTTGGCGTTTTTATCGACTGCGATAAAATCCGCTGTTGTCGCATGAGAAAATTCGCCGTCATGATATACCTGTTCATTCAGCCAAAAAATGTAATAGTTTTGGTCCTTCGACATTCCGTAATACTCCATACGCCGTGGGTTCGCATCGATGTAAATTTGGTATTCGTAGCCAAGAAACTCGTTATCGACGAAATCGACAAATACCATGTCTTCTGCCGCTTCAGTATCATATAGGCTGTTGAACAGAAAATGAAGGGCGCCGGTTTTTCTCCCCCATTCCGCATCCTTCACTAAATTGTTGCCATTCCAAAGCAGCTTTTCCATTGTGCTGTTGGTTGAATCGTTCTCTCTGATAAAGTTCCTTATGTACCCGTCATACACCTCATACCATGAAAGCATTTCAAACCCTTTATAGCCCACTTTTATGAAACTATGAGAACCAGTATCCCAAATGTACAGATCGTGTGTTTCGTTCACAGTGCCGCCGGTGCACACCGCGATGTCGGTGTACCCGTCCAAGTTTACGTCTTCCAATTCGATGCTGACAAGGCTGCCCAGAGGCAAGGACTGCAGCTGATTGGACTTCGCGTCAAAAAGCCGTAAAACCTGGTTTTTGTCAACCGTTGCGGTATAAACGGCACCGTCCTTTTCATGACGGATTTCGTATGTGTTTGCGGTCATGGAATCCGGTTTGGGTTCACATTTGATGATGGTGTAACCATACGCCGAATCGTCCGCTTTCAGGAACCGAAGGGTATATCTGCCCAGCAGCGTCGGAGGCGGGGAGTCCTCGTCGAACTCCAGCTCGTATAGCGCAGCGGTGACCTCGAAGACGCCATCGCCTGCAAACGCCGTGTCTTCCGCCTTCATTTCGTAGTCCGTGATCCCCTTATCTGATCGCCCGTAGACATATTCCCCCATCTCATTGCGCGAAAGGAACACATCCGCCGCCGGAACTATCAGCGCGGGATAATCGCCGATGTACTGCCGCAGTAGATAAAACATGTCCTCTGCCTCCAGTACGCACTGGAAGTTTTCGTAGTCGTTCCCGGGATGTATGCTCTCGTCGTAGAGCTCGGCATTCAGAAATTCGTAGAGCAGCGCATCCGCGAAAAGGCGATCTACCTCCGACCCGCGCGCGGCGTCGAATTCCGCGGCGTACCCCCAGCCGACGACAGAGCCCGCGGCGTAGATCAGCGGCTGCACCGCGTCCACGGAAAACGCGGGAACCTGCTCGGTAACGGGTTGTGTTGCCTGCGGGGCAACAGGCGCGGAACCGCAGGCGACCAGCAGCGCCGCCATGCAGAGAACAAGGGCGAACAGTATCAGTTTTTTCATGAACACTCTCTCCTCATATAAAAATAATTGCTGCAAATTGTGTGGTAAGCCCTACGCCCAGCTGTCCGCGGCGGTGGGAACGCGTATATCGGGTAATAGCCCGTTGTACTCCCATAGGAACCACTGGTTCGTGCTGGGCTTGTGCCGCATCGTGATGGGGCGCGGGCTGTCCGCCCCGGAGGACTGCATCAGCAGCCGGGCATAGTGCACCGGCCCGGCGGAGGATTGCGAGCTGTCCTCGCTGAGCCAGCTGTGGGGGTTGTCGAACACCGTGACCCGGTAGGGTTGTGATGGCGTATAGTTGTTTTGCGGTGCGGCCCCCTCGAAGTAGGAAAAGGTCTTGTAGCCCTTGCCGCGCAGCCTGTCCCGGATGAACTGCAGATCCCTGGGCGTCAGGGGGCGCGGCCCCCGCAGGAAATTGAGCATGTCCGCCACCGCCTGGGGGTTTGCCTCGTAGGCGCATAGGGCCGCGATGGCCAGGGCCGCCGTACCGTGGGGCGAGGCCAGGCTGGACTGGGGCAGTGCCAGAAGCTTCGCCACACTTTGGGGGAGCGCCTGGAATGTGATCGTCTCCCGCTTGTTCTTCAGGTTGTCGAATGGCATATGCGTATCCTCCTTGCTAATCTATGTAGTCAGCCGCACAGCAGCGCAAAGATGCGTTACAGCGCGAGAAAGCGTTTCATGGCATACTCCTCCTTATATGATTTTCCATATAAAGTATAGCACAAATAAATCCGCCTGTCACTCCCCCTGGCGGGTAGTTTTTTTGTTTTAACGACAAATTTCGCGAAAAAAGCGGGGCTTGTTTTTCCGAAAGATTTTTGCTATAATAAAATCATGCAGAAACAACTCGGCTGAATAGTATCGCGGAGGTGGCTTATGAAAAGCATATGGAATGTCTTTTTCATCTTTGGGTTGGTTTGCGCGGTGTTCGGCGCTTCCTGGCTGTCGCTTCAAATCGTCAGGCAAAAGCAATGTACGGCGCAAGTGAACGGCATAATCAGCACCTGTTATTGGCATGGCGCGCCCTACCTGGGGCTCACCTACATGGTGGACGGCGTCGAATACAGCAAGCCTTTTTCGGGCAGCGACACGTTTTCCGCCGGGCAGGCTGTTACCGTGGTTTACAAACCGTCCAACCCGGAACGATACTACATCGCGGAGGATAAGCAGAACGCGAGGATACTGGGGCTGGCGTTTGCCTTCGGCGGCCTCGTTTTTGTTCTGATTGGGTACGGGCATTATCGCGGGCTGTTTTAGATGCCGGAGGACGAAGAATGAAATTCATAATAAACGAAAGCGGCGTGCTGGAAGGGGCGGAGCTTGGATATGGACTGCCTGCGATACCGGACGGCGTGAGGAACATCGGCGAGGGGGAGTTCTGCGACCCGGTCGCGCTTCTGGATGTAGTGATACCTAACGGCGTAACGGGCATTGGCGACGGCGCGTTTGCCCGCTGTGACTGGCTGGAAAAGGTAACAATACCCGGCACGGTCACAGCTATCGGGGATAAGGCGTTTTACGACTGCTATTCGCTCACGGACGTCGTAATGACGGACAGCGTGACGCGCATCGGAGACGACGCCTTTGCCGACTGCAACCAGCTGGCAAAGGTAACGCTGTCTAGACGGGTGACACATATCGGCGACAGGGCTTTCGCATGGTGCGAATCGCTCAGGGACATAGAGATACTGGACAGCGTAATGTATATTGGTGCGCGGGCGTTTGCGGGATGCAGCTCGCTCAGGGGCGAAATTATATTGAACAGCGAAACGCAGGTTGAACCGGAAGCATTTCCGGATGCGATAAATATCCGGCGTTCACGAAGCTAGAATTGGTACTCCCGGCAAATCATGCTCTGCTTCCAACTATCCTCTCCCCATCCCTTTAAACGCCGCCTTCATCTCCTCATCTCCCAACTCCCCGCGTTCCGTTCGAGCTTTTACCTCTTGGGCTTGCGCCACAGCTGCATTCCATTCATCAACCGAAATTTTTCCCCGGCTCTTCTGTGTCTTCAGTCGGTTGTACACGCGGGCATACTCTTTCTGCGCCGGCGTCCTCTCTTTGGCCTCAGCTTTCTTGTGTGCCCCAACCTTGCGGCAGGTGCGTTCGGTCTCGCCCGGCGCGATGTTGTTGCAGTAGCATGTATTGTACCCCGCGGTGAGCAGAAAGAACCTGCCGCAGTTATGACAGCGGCGCGGAGCATTGCCGTGTTGCAGCGCACGGAAGAAGTCAGTCTGCAGGAAATCGCCGAGGCGGATGAACGCCATACGTTCCGCCAGGATGTAGCGCATCTTATCCGTCGGGTCGGGCATCGGAACATACTGCTGCGTAGCGTCACACATCTGGGAAAACTGATATATCTTTTCATCCGGCAAAGCGGAGGCAAGCGTATTCAGCGTATCCAAATCTCCAAAATATTTATATAGCCCCACTGCGTAGGCTTCAGCGTTGCGCTTCTTCAACCGCTCGAAAAAGATATCCAGCATAGGCGTCACGTAGTGCCGGAAGGTCAACAGCTGCACAGCGTTGATAGAAAACTGGCTGGTGAGCGCGGAAAAGTATTTCCTTTCGCTGGTTCCGGGCGTCATCATCCGCTTCCACATCTCCGGCCTTTCTTTGCGCGTGAGCAAAAATAAGTTCCGCAGGCGGTCGTGGTCCATGTTCAGATCACGGTAGAGCGGCAACTTCAAAAACCAATCCAAAATCCAGTTGAGCTTGTCCTGTACATCGGCAAGCACGGCTGGATTGTTTTGATCTGCCTCGCTGCCCTTGAGCAACACCTCCTCCGCATATCCATCGAACATCGCGCCGTGCAGCGCCAGCAGATCTATCGTCTTGGTGTCCAGATTCAGATACTCTGTTGTGATCTGCCCCAGCGGATATTTCTTGCCACCGATGAAAACGCTGTCGTTGGAAAACATCGCAAAAAAGTATTGAATTTTATCTTCATACTCGTATGTCCGGGTTTCCTGCCATGGCATGCGCGTCTCTTCTTCCTGTTACCGATTGAAATTTGGGATTTACCCAACAAAGCCCAAACCTATTGAAAAACATTGTAGCAGGTGCTAAGATAAATGTCAATCAGAAATCCGACAGCGATTTAAAACTGAATAACGATTTAGCAGATACGTTGCCTTTGCCGCCTGGACACATAGGAAACAGGGCGAGCTACAGGAGTGGCCGCGCGATGACCCCTCACGGGAGAGCGACCAAGGCCAAAGCTTCAAACCCCGGACTGGCAATCCGGGGACTGCGATGAAAAGCAAAGGTGATAATGATACTTCCGCAAAGACTGCGGGCCGCGTGAAGGGGCCGGTGAAATTCCGATGAGGGCTGCCAAGCCGTCTGCTAAAGAAAACTCAAAACCGAAAAGGAGAAAAAATGAACCCCAGCAAACTCGAAACCCTTACTGGTGCGGCGCTCATATCCATGCCGCTGCCTGCAACCCGTATGATCGTCGAAAGCCTTGTCCCGCAAGGCCTGCACATCCTCGGCGGCGCACCGAAGATCGGAAAGTCGTGGTTAACCCTCTGGCTATGCCTGCGCATCGCCCAAGGCGAACCCGTCTGGAATCTATCGACAGAGAAAGGCGACACGCTTTACCTGTGCTTGGAGGACAGCTTCGCCCGTATCCAGAACCGCCTGCTCGATTTCACCGAGGACGCGCCTGACACGATCCACTTCGCGACCATGTCCGAAACCATCGCCGGCGGCTTGGTCAAGCAGATCGAAAACTTTCTCGCCGAGCACCCCAAAACAAACTTCATCGCAATCGACACCCTGCAGCGCGTACGCGATGCCGCCGGCGAAGCGAACGCCTACGCCAACGATTACCGCGAAGTCAACGTGCTGAAATCTCTCGCGGACAAACACCGCATCGCTATCCTGCTCATCCATCACCTACGCAAGCAGGCCGATGACGACCCCCTCAACATGATCAGCGGTACAACTGGTCTTACTGGAGCCGTTGACGGCATCTATGTCCTGAAGAAAGAGAAGCGCACCGGCAGCACCGCGAAGTTCATTGCGACCGGCCGCGACATCGAACAGCGCGAGCTCACTTTGGAATTCGACCCGGACTCGCACCTGTGGAATCTCGTCTCGGACGACACGGAACATACTTCTTCCCCTGCCGGTGCTGTTCTCACTGCTGTGATAGATTATCTTCAGCGAGAAGAAATCTTCATCGGCAGCGCAACAGAACTGGCAGGACAGCTCGGAACAAAAATGACGCCCGCTATCCTGTCCAAGACTCTCATGCAAAACCAGCAGGCCCTCGCCGCTCAAGATATCCAGTGCAGCTACTCCCGCACTGGCCAACGACGGGAGATCACCCTGCTCTATGACGGCAATGACGGTAATGACGGCAAAAACGATACCGCCCCGGTCCCAAATTTACTGTCACTGCCGTCACTGCCGTCACAACGGCCACCGTAGCCCCTGTTTGGCCCGTGTTCGCCTCGTGCGCCGCTTTCATGCCCCCAGTGCGAGGATGTGCCCACGGAAGGCTAAAGCCCCGCCCTTGCGCCCCGTGTGGCCGAGTTTGCGACAATGCGGATTTCCACGTGATTTATGCAGATCACCGAACAAACCACAGGGATCACGCACGAGGGGATAAGCAGGATAAAGCAACGGTCACATAGGTGCCCGTTGCGGACCACATCGCCCGGCAACGCCGGTCGAAAATGGCGGTGTTTCGGGGTTTTCGCGGGGAAGCAGCAAAATGTTTTAGGTGGCTGTGTTTATGTCAGAGATTCAAAAATGGTGGCTGTAAAGTGACAAAACAAGCCTGAAACGCCGAAACACTGCGGTCTCATAGGTGCACCTGTTTTGGTGTCAACGAAAATAAGGAGATATCATGGAAAAGCAAAGAATCAGCATATATCTGGACAGCGACCTGGTGCGGCGGGCAGACGCCTACCAGAGCCAAGCGGATTGCCGCTCGCGGAACGAATTCGTCGCGACGGCGATGGAGAGCTATATCGCGGGCTTACAAGGCCACGCCATGGAGGACGCGCTCGTGAAAAAACTGGCCGGCGCCATCGAAAAGGCAGTGGACTTCGAAGCTGTGAAAATCTCGAAAGGGCTGTTCCGTTACGCCGTAGAACTCAACGTGATCATGCAAATGATGGCGGAGCTACAGGCGTTTACGCCGGACGAACTGCAGGAATTCCGCCGGGAGGCCGTGAACAATGTTCGGCGCACTCGGGGGAAGGTCCGGCTCGACGACCTGTTCCATCGGAGGGACGAAGAATCGTTATGAGCCAAAAAATCATTGGGAAGGAGGGAGATCTTGCAGGAACCGAAAAGCGCGGGAAAGGCAGCTCACGCGCCAATCGTGCGGCGGGAAGTGGTCATCCGCGGAGTAACATACCGGCTGACCAGCAGTTTTGAAGGGCTAAAAGACATCAACAGCACAGTAAAACGGCTGGCTGTCAAGTACGCCACGAAGCCCCTGGCCGCAAAATAATCCCGTTTCACCGCTAGCTTTTGGCAGCGAGGTATGGTATAATACTCCTTGCAATACTGCTGAAAGCGGGCGGCTACATCACACGAACCGATAGTTCATAATGCAAATTGGGTTCGTGTTCAAGAAAGGAGCTGCCATGCAACAGCAAAACTACAGCGTCGGCATCTATGTTCGTCTCTCGAAAGACGACGAGAGGGCCGGGGAATCCGTGAGCATTGAAAATCAAAAACTGATGCTGCGGAAATACGTTATGGAACAGGGGTGGGACGAAGTCGGCTGCTATGTCGACGACGGCTACAGCGGAACGAATCTCGAAAGGCCAGGCATCCAAAGGCTGCTGGAGGACGCCAAGGACGGCAAGGTCAATCTAATCTTGGTGAAGGACATGAGCAGGCTGGGCAGGAACTATATCGAGGTCGGAAGGCTCACGGACTACGTGTTCCCCATGATCGGCTGCCGGTTCATCGCCCTGAACGACGGGGTGGATTCGATCCACAGCGACAACGACATCGCCCCGTTCAGGAATCTGTTCAACGAATTCCAGTCCAGGGATACTAGCAAGAAGATTAAGGCGGTGAAGCGTGCCTGCGCCGGCAACGGCATGTACCTGGGCTGCTACGCGCCCTACGGCTACAAAAAGGACCCGGCCGACAAGCACCATTTCCTCATCGACGAGCCCGCCGCAGAAGTTGTCCGCCGTATCTATGCGCTGCGCTGCCAAGGCTACGGATTCCGGAAAATAGCCGGGGAACTCAACGCTGAGCACATCATTACGCCGAGGGATTACTACTATCAGCAACTCGGCAAGCCGAACCTCTCCTACTCGAACCACCTCTGGAACGACGTGACGATCCGGGTAATCATCCGCAACGAAGCCTACATAGGCAACATGGTACAGATGAAAACCGGCACGCTGTCCTACAAGTCGAAGAAGTTTATAACGAAGCCGGAGGAGGACTGGATTCGGATCGAGGGGACCCATGAGCCGATCATCGACCGGGACACGTGGAACTTGTGCGTACAGCTGGATCAGAAGATCGGCAAGCCAAGGAGCACGGGCGAGGGCAAGCTGAGCCTGTTCAGCGGGCTGCTGCGCTGCATGGACTGCGGGTTCAAGATGAAGTACAACCAGGAATCCCACGTGCGCAAGAACGGCAGGAAGGTCACGTATATCAGTTATCTCTGCGGTAACTACTCGCGCAGCGGCAAAGGCGCCTGCAGCATCCACACCATCTACCAGCAGCCCCTGGAGGAACTGGTGCTGGAGGATATCCGGCGCTACACCGGGCGGATCCTGGAGGACGAAGACGGTCTGCGACAGGAGTTGAAGGCCATCAAGGACAAAGATTCTGCCACAAAACAGAAGGCTGACCGCGCCCAACAGAAGGCCCTACAAAACCGCCTGAACGATCTCGAACGGCTAACGCGGAGCCTCTATGAGGACAAAGTGCTTGGTTCCGTGCCCAATGCCGTGTTCAAAAATCTGATGCAGGGCTACGAGCAGGAGCGGCAGGAGAAAGCCGCCGCCTTGGAAGAAACCGAGCGCCGGCTGGCCGAGAGCGCGCAGAACGACCGCGACGTGGAATTCTTCCTCTCCGCCGTCAAGAAGTACGTCGCCTTGGAATCACTCGACCGGGAGATGCTCCTGGAACTCGTGGACTTCATCGAAGTCGGGGAAAGGTTCGAGAAAGGCAAACAGAAGTACCGCGACATCGTGATCCACTACCAGTTCATGGGGGCTATCGAGGCCCCCGAAAAATACCCTGCTTAATGCGAAGCTCTCTAACGATATGTACGCCCGCGACATCAGCCGGAAGACCCGCGCAGCCTTCAACGCCAAGGCAAAGAGCGGCCAGTTCATCGCAAGCCGCGCGCCGTTCGGCTACAGGAAGTCGCCCGAGGACAAGCACAAGCTGATCGTTGACGAACCCGCCGCCGAGGTTGTCCGCAAGATTTTCGATCTGGCGGTGCAGGGCTACGGCTACAAGCGCATCGCGAAGGCCCTCCGCGCGGAGAACATCCTGAACCCGCAAGCCTATTTCAACCAGAACAACCCGGACTTTTACCAGAGCGATTACTGGAAGCAGCCCTTCGACTGGCACACGACTTCGGTGCGGGCGCTCCTGAACAACATGGCCTATCTCGGGCACATCGTGTTCGGCAAGGAGCGGATCACGACCATCAACGCGAAGAACGGCACGAAGATGCCGGAGGACGAGTGGATCGTCGTGCGGGATACCCACGAGGCGATCGTCTCGCAGGAGCAGTGGGACGCTGCCCACGAAATGCTGCGCAGCCGCAAGCGGGAAAACAGTACCGGCGAGGTGCAGATGTTCGCGGGTCTGCTCTACTGCCCCGACTGCGGATCGGCGCTGTCCTATCACGGGCGCAGGGAAAGGAATGGAGAGTTTTCCTGCCTGAAGTACAAGACCCACGGCAAGGCCCACTGCTCCAGCCACTATATCCGCTACGACGCGTTGTACCAGATTGTGCTGACGGAGATCCGCAGGCAGGCCCGCCAGGCGGCGCATTGCGAAGCGCAGTTCCGCAAGCGGCTGCAGGAGATCGACGGCGAAAAATCCAATGCACAGATGGCCAAAGCCCGCCGGCAACTGGACGCAAACGAAGCCCGCGCCGGCGACCTCGAGCGCATTATGACCAGCCTCTACGAGGACAAAGCCCTTGGCCGACTCTCGCAGGAGCGCTTCGACAGCATGACGGGGAAATACGAGGCCGAGCAAAAGGCCCTGCTGGAACAGGTCAACGCCCTGCGCGAGGGGATTGCCCAAGCGGAGGCACAGCGCGACAACACCGCCCGCTTCATGGAATATATCCGGCAGTACACAGACCTCCAGGCCCTCGACGCGTCCATCCTCAACCAGCTGATCCAGCGCATCGAGGTCTACGACGCCGAGAAGGAGCCGGATACGGGCAAGCGAAAACAGAAGGTCTGCATCCAGTACAAATACGTAGGCATATTCGGAGTAATAACGATATGAATAACATGTACCGTTACGTGCAACTGGCGGTCAGCAGTTCGAATCTGCTTGGAAGCTCCTGCGGCAAATCGCCGCTCACAATTCGCGCACTCACATTTTGTGGATGCGTGATTTTTGTTCCCGCGCGTCTATGGGTTGACAGCACCGGCGCCGTGTAGTATACTATATTTTATGTAGATGCGACATGGAACAGGAGACAAGCGCATGGCTTCACAAATCATCACTGAAATTCTTTCGGCGGAGCAATCCGCGGCTGCAGTCGTTTCCCGGGCGCAGGCGAAAGCGGAAAAGCGGACAGATGCGGCCGAGCAGCAGGCGCAGCGATACCTGGCGGACGAGGCGAATAAGACCGCCGCCGCCGTGCAGGCGATCGCACGTGAAACCCAGGAGGAAATCACCAGTATCAACAGGGAAGCGGAGAAGAGCGCGGGGGAAAAAGCGCGGGCCATCCGGCAGGCAGCCCTGCAAAAGCTGGATGCCGCGCAAGCTCTCGTGATCTCCATGATCATTCCGAAATAGGAGGAGACACGCGCGGTGGCAAAACTGCGAATGAAACGCATTGAAATTGTCGCGCCCCTCAGCGAACGCAAAGCGATTGTGGAAACCCTGCAGCGGCGCGGCGCTGTGGAGTTCATTGATCATGTGGGCGAAGGCCTTGCCAAGCTTGACACGGCGGGCAGCGCCACGCGGTTTGAGCAGGCGCGGGCAGTTGCCATGGCCGCCCAGTCCGCGCTGGCGGAATTTTGCGTACCCGCAAAAAAGTCAGTTTTTGTGGCTTTTTCCGGCAAACGCGAAATGAAAACGGAGACCTTCGGCGGGCAAGCGCAAGCGGCGGATGAAAACTTAAAAAAATGTTATCATATCAACGCATTACAAACCGCCATCGCCCAGGCAAAGACTGATATCGCGCGTCTGCGCACGCAGTCAGATCAGCTGTGGACTTGGGGAGCGTTGGACGTCGCTATGGATTTCAAAGGCACGAAAAACGCTGTAGCTTTCATAGGCTCAGTGCCCTATATGTGCGACGGGGATATGGCGGAGAAGCTGCCGCGGCCAGGTGAAATCGAAATCTTGGCAGCTTCCCCCGAGCAGAGCAATCTTTTTGCCCTGTGCCACAGGGACGACGAGGGCGAGGTTGCCGCAGCCCTGCGGGAGCTCGGCTTCATACACGCAGATGAGTCGGTGCACCTCCCGCCGGCGGAGCAGATGGCCCGGTACGCCGAAAAAATCGCGGCGCTTGAAGCCAAAATCGCTCAGGCCGAGGCGGACATCAAAAGCTTCGTGGGCATGGAGAGCGAAATTGAATTTTTAATCGACTATTTCGATGTGCGCAGGCAGAAATACGAGGCGCTGGGCAGTCTGGCGATGACGGACAATGTGTTTGTCCTGAGCGGCTACATCCCCGAGAAATACACCGCGCGGGTTATGGCGGAGCTGGACGGGAAATATACGGTGGCCATCGAAGTTTCCGAGCCGGAGGAGGACGAGGACGTCCCCGTCCTGCTGGAAAACAACGCCTTCGCCGCGCCGGTGGAATCCATCACGGAGATGTACGCGCTGCCGGCCAAGGGGGACATCGACCCCAACCCCGTCATGGCGTTTTTCTATTATTTCTTCTTCGGCCTGATGCTTTCCGACGCGGGCTACGGCCTGCTGATGGTCCTCGGCTGCGGCCTTGCACTGAAAAAATTTCAGATGGCCAAACGAACGCGCAATAATTTGAAGATGTTCTTGTATTGCGGTATCTCCACCATCTTCTGGGGTGCGATGTTCGGCAGCTGGTTCGGCAACATCATCCCGATCATTTTCACGGAATTCCTGGGGAGACCCGCGCCGAGGCTCTATCTTTGGATGGACCCCGTGGCCAACCCCATGAAGCTGCTGCTGGTCTGCTTCGCGCTGGGCATCGTACACCTGTTCGCGGGCGTGGCGGCGGGGGCCTGCGCGCAGTGGAGGGCGGGCAAAAAATTCGACGCCCTGTGTGATTGCGTCCCCATCTATCTCGCGGTCCTGGGCGCGGCGCCCCTGGCGGGCGGCATGCTGACGCAGGTGCCCCCCATCCTGTCCTCCATCGGGAAATGGGTCGCCTTGGCCGGGGTCATTATGATCGTTCTGACGGCGGGCAGGGCAGGAAAAGGCGTCATTGGCAAGCTGGGTGGGGGCCTTGGCCTCAACGGGCTTTACGGCATCGCCGCAGGATACTTGGGCGACATCATCTCCTATTCGCGGCTGCTGGCGCTGGGGCTTTGCACGGGAGTCATCGCCAGCGTGGTAAATATGCTGGGTACCATCCCGCAAAACCTTGTTGTCAAGGGGATTATGCTGGCGGGGGTGTTCATTTTCGGCCACAGCCTGAACATGGCCATCAACGTCCTGGGGGCGTATGTGCACACCAACCGCCTGCAATTCGTGGAGATGTTCAGCAAGTTCTATGCCGGCGGCGGCCGGGCATTCAAGCCGTTCAACATGAAAACCCAATATATCACACTCAAGGAGGATTTGCTCAATGATTAGTCTTGGCGTGGCGCTTGCGTTGGCGGGGGCCATTTTCGCGGCGGGGTTCGCGGGCATCGGTTCGGCTGTCGGGGTCGGCATGGTGGGGCAGGCCGCGGCGGGCGTCGTCACGGAGGACCCCAGTAAATTCAGCAAGGTGCTGATTCTTCAGCTGCTGCCCGGCACGCAGGGGCTTTACGGCCTGCTCACGGCGTTTATACTTCTCAACCAGATCGGGTTCCTCGGCGGCGACATCGCGCAGCTGACCACCCTACAGGGGGTCGCCTATTTCGCCGCATGCCTGCCCGCCGGAGTCGTCGGGTACTTCTCCGCGATTCACCAGGCGAAGACCGGCGTAGCGGGCGTGGGCATCGTGGCCAAAAAGCCGGAGGAAAACGGCAAGGCCATCACCATGGCCGCGCTGGTGGAGACCTACGCAGTGCTGGCCCTGCTTGTTTCCATCCTGGCGATTAATGGCGTGCAATAGGCAGGAGGGCCCGCATATGACCGGCGCAGATAAAATCATCGAAAAAATTACCCGGGACGCCCAGGCGAAAAGCGAAGAAATTCTGGCCCGTGCGGAGGCCCAGGCAGAGCAGACCCTTGCGCAGGCCGCGGCACAGGCGCGGGAGGCCTCCGGAACGGCCATCGCCGCGGCGGAGGAAAAGGCCGCGTTCGATATCGCCGCGGCGCGCTCACGCACGGCCATGACCGAGAAGCGCATCCTCCTGCAGATGAAAAACGAGGTCATCGGGCAGGTGGTCGCCTCCGCTCTGGCCCGGCTGCAGGCCCTGCCGGAGACGGAATATTTCGGCGTGCTTGCCCGGCTGGCGGCGGAATACGCTTCACACGATTTGCCGGGCGTGACGGGGCAGGGAGAAATGCGGCTCTCGCAGCGCGATCTGGACAGGCTTCCGCCAGACTTCAAGCCGGCGGGCGTCAGCATCTCTCCGCAGCCTGCCGGGATTGAGGGCGGCTTCATCCTGGCCTACGGCGACATCGAGCAGAACTGCTCCTTTGAAGCCCTGGTTTCCGTCCGCCTGGACGACATCAAGGACGCGCTGCACGCTTTTATTTTCGCATAGGGGGGCCGATTCTGCATGAGAAACATGGATTACACCTATGCGGTGGCGCGCATCCGGGCCAACGAGCCAACGCTGCTCAGCGCGGCCGACATGGAGCAGATGATCTCCGCGCCGGACTGCCCGGAACTCGCGGATGTCGATGAAAAAATGGCGGAAACCTGGCGGCTGATCACCGAGATTCTGCCCCGGCCCGGCGCGCTGGATTTTCTGATCATCAAAAACGATTTTCACAATTTGAAAGCGCTGCTGAAGTCCATTTTTACGCAGGACGAACCGGAGCGCTATGTCCTGCGGCCCTGTGTGTTTGACCCCAATGAGGTCCGGGAGTTGCTGCGGGAAAAATATTTTGACAAGCTGCCCACCTGCATGGCCGGCTGCGCGGAAGAGGCCTATGATCTCCTCGTCAAAACCCTTGACGGCCAACTGGCCGACGCGGTGATTGACCGGCAGTGCCTGGAGACTACGCTTGCCATGGCGAAGGCCACAGGGAACGATTTCGCGTTCACCCTCGCGCAGATGATGTGCGCATTCGCCAACGCGAAAATCACCCTGCGGGCGGCGAAGACAGGCAGGGGGCAGGCGTTCCTGGAACGGGCGCTGTGCGGATGCCCCGCCGCCGAACTCCCGGAGGAGGTCATGCGGTCCGGCGCCGCCTTCGAAAAATACTGCGACGACGCGCTGCTGGAATACGCGTGCGCGGCTAAGGCGAAGCACTTCGGCCCGGAGCCGCTTATCGCCTTCTTTTTGGCGCGGGAGGCCGAGGCGAAAACCCTGCGCATCGTGCACACCTGCAGGGAAAGCGGGTGCCCGGCGGAGGAAATCCGGAGAAGAGTGAGGTTGCTCTATGTATAAAATCGCGGCGATGGGCGACCGGGACAGCATCACCGGTCTTGCCGCGCTGGGCATTGAAATCTTTCCGGCCGTAGAGGCAGGAGAGGCGGCGCGGCTGCTCAAATCCCTGGCGGGTGGCGGCTACGCGGTGATTTACATCACCGAGGCCCTGGCCGCACAAATCCCGGAGGGGATCGAGCGATACCGCTACGCGCGCATTCCGGCGGTGATCCTCATCCCGGGCCTGCGCGGGAACACGGGTGCGGGCCTGAAGAATATCAGCATATCCGTGGAGAAGGCCGTGGGCTCGGACATCATATCATAACGAGGTAATTCTATGGACAGCGGAACCATTCTGAAAATATCGGGACCCCTTGTGGTCGCCGAGGGCATGCGGTCGGCCAATATGTTTGACGTCGTCCGCGTCAGCGCGCGGCGGCTCATCGGCGAAATCATAGAGATGCGCGGCGGACGGGCGTCCATCCAGGTATATGAGGAAACCTCGGGCCTGATTCCCGGCGAAGCGGTGGAATCCACCGGGCAGCCAATGAGCGTGGAGCTGGGGCCGGGCCTCATCGGCGGCATATTCGACGGCATCCAGCGCCCCCTGGACGAGATCATGCGCGCCACGGGCAGCAATAGCCTCCTGCGGGGCGTGGAGGCCGCCTCCCTGGACAGGGGTAAAAAATGGAAGTTTACGCCTGCCGCCAAGCCGGGCGATCAAATCACCGGCGGCGACATCCTCGGCACGGTGCAGGAGACCGACGTCGTCCTGCACAAAATTATGACGCCGCCGGGGACAGAGGGCACGCTGAAGTCCATCGAGGCGGGCGAATTCACCGTCACAGACGCCATTGCGGTGATCGAGACGAACAAGGGTGATGAGAATATTACCCTGATGCAGAAATGGCCTGTGCGTAAGGGCAGGCCCTATAAGACAAAGCTTTCGCCCGACGAACCGCTCATCACCGGGCAGCGGGTGATCGACACCCTCTTCCCCATCGCCAAGGGCGGCGTGGCGGCCATTCCGGGACCCTTCGGCAGCGGCAAGA
>Ga0082212_10002956_pt1 | contig 24363 bp, 18 predicted proteins | sample TergutNt197P3_FD_71548 | JGI IMG/M metagenome (GOLD analysis project Ga0082212, IMG submission 71548) | Neocapritermes taracua P3 segment gut microbial communities from Petit-Saut dam, French Guiana - Nt197 P3 | ecosystem: Host-associated > Arthropoda: Insects > Digestive system > Gut ... | reverse complement strand
ACCACCTACCCGGTGTCGGACGCAAGTCCCAAGAACTCTTCGATGAAATGCTCCAATGCATTCTCGAACATCTCGGAGAGGCGATTGCCTCCGCCCCTTACCGTCAACGGCGGCGGTCAGGGGGGCGTTGTCTGCGGCAAGGACGTTTGGCAAGACCATCGCAAGAGCGTGGTGAAAGTTTTCGACGGTGGTTTTGTGGAGAGAACGAAAGAGTGTTGTTTCGACAGGCGGTTTTTTTCGTTTGAAGCCGAGGGGTTCGCTGAGGGTTTTCCCGTGTCGTTTGTCCCAGCGATCGATTTCGGCAACGTAGGGCATTCCGGCGACGAGTCCGAGGAGAACGAGAGCCAGCATCCCGTGATAGGGATGGGACACGCCTTGTTTGGAGCGAGGGTCGGGAAGGGATTCGAGGATGGCGGCGAGTGAGCGGAGCGAAGATGCGGACATAAAAACCTCCAAGTGGAAAGAAAAGGGTAAGGATACTCAAGTATGACTACGTCGGAAATGCCGACGTGTTAGGCAAAAAATGCCAAGGAAAACAGGTTTTCAAAAATTAAAAAAATTGCAGGGTACGTGCGTGCCACATCCCCTGACTATCATTTTGTGAACAATTTGCTACAATACCCTGGAATTGTTGTTGAACCTTTGGAGGGTACGTTCAATGAAGGATGTTATTGCATTGATTCTTGGCGGAGGGCGCGGGACCCGGCTCTATCCGCTCACTCAATTTCGTGCTAAGCCAGCTGTTCCTATTGGTGGAAAATACCGCCTTATCGATATTCCGCTCTCAAATTGTATTAATAGTGGTGTTGACCAAATTTATGTTTTGACGCAATTCAATTCTGCTAGTTTGCATAACCATCTTCATTCTTTCTATTTTGATTATCTGCACGGCGGGTTTGTTGAAGTGTTGGCAGCACAGCAAACGATGGGAAGTGAGCAGTGGTATCAGGGGACTGCCGATGCGGTGCGGCAGAATTTCGATTATATTAAGCAACGGCATGTTGAGTATGTTTTGATTCTGTCCGGTGATCAACTTTACCGGATGAATTATAGAAAAATGTTGAAGACGCATATCAACGCCGGTGCTGATGTTACTATTTCAGCAGTGCCGGTTCATCAAGAGCAAGCTTCTGCTCTTGGAATTATGCGGCTCGATGATACCGGTAGAGTTGTTGGTTTTCTTGAAAAACCGAAGTCTGATCAAGAGTTGACACATGTTCGAACCGATCCTGCCTGGATTGATGAACGAGGAATCCGTTCACAAGGCAGGGAATTTTTGGCAAGTATGGGAATTTATCTTTTCAAAAAGCAGGTCCTTCTCGATGTGCTTGAAAAAACTGATTATACCGATTTCGGAAAGGAAGTATTTCCGACAGCAATCCGAACGCAAAAAGTACAGGTACATCTTTTTGATGGGTACTGGGAGGATATTGGAACAATCAGAGCGTTCTTTGATGCCAATCTTGCGATGACCCGTGAGAATCCGCCGTTTTCGCTTTGGCATCCCGATTGGACAACCTACACAGCCCCCCGCTTTTTGCCGCCGACCCGAATGGATGGAGCCATGATACGTGAAAGTCTCGTTGCTGATGGTTGCACGATTGGTAGTGGAACGGTCATCGAGAACAGCATTATTGGTTTGCGATGCCATATCGGTAAAGGGGTACAGATTCGCAATTCAATCATTATGGGAGCGGATTACTACGAAACGGAACCGGAAATTCAAGAGCAACGGCGGCGCGGGATTCCTCCGATCGGTATCGGCGAAAATACGGAAATCGAACATGCGATTATTGACAAGGATTGCCATATCGGTAAGCGTGTAAAAATTGTAAACCGAAACGGTGTCGTGGATGGCGAAGAAAAGCCCTACGGAATGATTCGGGACGGAGTCATCTGCATTCAGAAAAAAGCGGAGATTCCTGATGGCTGGACGCTGGTATAAAGGCAAGTTCTATGATTTTGATGATCGACAACTACGACTCTTTTACCTTCAATCTTGTGCAGTATTTGCGCATGTTTGGAGGAGAAGTTCAGGTATATCGTAATGATAAAATTGATTTGACAGCAATTACTGAACTGCACCCTACGGGTATTGTGATTTCACCGGGATCTGGTACCCCTGAAAAAGCCGGTATTTCTCTCGCAGCCATTCAAGCATTTGCCGGAAAGATTCCCATTCTGGGAATTTGTTTAGGACACCAGGCTATTGTACAAGCCTTTGGCGGTGAAATTGTCCGTGCAAAAAAAATCATGCACGGTAAAACATCCCGCATCCAATGCGACGGTAAAGGAATTTTCAAAGGCGTTACCGGTGTATTTGAAGCGATGTGCTATCATTCCCTCATTGCCCGGCGGGAAACATTTCCCCAAGAATTGATCATTACTGCCGAATCCGAAGACAATCACGAAATCATGGGAGTCCGCCATCGGGAATTTCCACTCGAAGGAATCCAATTTCATCCAGAAAGTATTATGACGATCATCGGCAAACGGTTAATCCGAAACTTTTTAGAACAGTTTCAAAACTGATACACCAACCCGCTACTCCCGTTTCATACTCTATACATCCCTGAGTGAAATAAATAAGGAACCATCGTCAATGCTTCATGCTGAAAAAGATGCTTTACGTCGGGAAATACGTTTACACTTGGAAAAGATTGCCGACACAATTCAAGCAAAAAGCCTATTGATTCGTAACCGCTTAATGACAATAGAGGCTTTTCAGCATGCCTGGCAATCTGAACGATTAATGAGTTTTGTCAGCATGCCGCTGGAAGTGGACACTGTACCATTTTTTTCGGGTCATTCAATAATCGTCCCCTATTGTGAAGCAAATGAAATCGTTCCGGTACGGATTCTGTCTTTGGACGAACTAAAACCATCGGGCAACATGAAAATCTTAGAACCGAAATTATCCGTTCGTCAGGAGAAATCGCGACAAGTTTTGCTGGAACAAATTGACGTGATACTCGTTCCCGGCTTAGCATTTGACCATTTTGGAAATCGGCTCGGTCGTGGTAAAGGCTATTACGACCGGTTTTTACAACGGCTTCCTTCCACTGCCTTAACAATCGGGCTGGCATTTGACAAAATGATCCGCGACTGGATTCCTCATCATGAAAATGACTATCCTGTCAAAATAATCGTTACGGAAAATCGAACCTTACCCAAAACAATTTTTGATCACCCTTGACATACAAGTAATCTTCCGGTAAAAATTTACATTAAACCTATGCGGCGTTCACTCAAAGGAAAGCGGATTCTGTTAACCGGTGCTTCTTCGGGAATCGGAGCGGTACTGGCTTCCACACTGGCAAAAGAAGGAGCAGACCTCGTTCTGCTTGCCCGACGAAAAGAGCGGCTCCAAGAAATTGCCGGTCAAATAAAACAACAATTCGGCAACGACCGAAAAGTTATCCTTATTGACGGCGACATTACCGACTCCGAAGTACGTCATCGGGCAATCCAATCAGCAATCGAACAACTCGGCGGACTAGACATTTTAATCAACAATGCCGGCATCGGAGCAACCGCTCGGATCGAAGATTCGACACCGGAAACATTACGCCGCATCTTTGAAGTCAACTTTTTTGCTCTCTTTGAATTAACTCAACTTGCGCTACCATCCCTGAAAAAAGGAACAGAACCGATAATAGTGAATCTAAGCTCCATCGTCGGTCTGCGTGGCGTACCACATTACGGCGTATACGGTGCGGCAAAATTTGCCGTTACCGGCTTATCCGAATCAATGCGCGCCGAAATTGCCCAACATGGAATAGACGTACTTCTCGTTTGTCCCGGAACAACACAAACGGAATTCTTTGATGTTTTATATCAATCAACAAGCGCACCCACCTTACCGGTTCATCGTCCCGTCACTTCAGAATACGTAGCAATTCGTATTATTCGGGCAATGAAACAGGGCAAACACAAAATCATTCCGTACTTTCCTGCCGTTCTTCTTGACAGGTTAAACCGTTTTTGTCCGCGATTTGTTGATTGGATTATGACAAAATATGTGTGATCATTTCAAACACTTTGTGTGCTATTGTGCCATCTCTAAAAATTAACACCGAATTTATTTTTTCTTAATAATTCCTTAACATTGCTCGATACAATTTCACGCAAGATGTTGGGAAGGTTCCCGACACATAGGAAATCAAAACAGAAAGGAATTATGATGAAATTTTCACGTAAAACGTTGTCAACCTGGGGGGGGGCAATCTAGGAAGACCCGCCGCTTTCACCCTCGTCGAACTGCTCGTCGTCATCGCCATCATCGGAATGTTGATCGCTCTCCTTCTGCCGGCAGTGCAGGCGGCTCGCGAAGCCGCAAGGAGAATGCAATGTTCCAACAACCTCAAACAAATAGGGTTAGCATTGCACAATTTTCATGACACCAACAACGCATTTCCTGCATCGCGGGATTTTTTGACAGTACCGAAGCCGGAACCAATTCCTGACGTGGCAGAAACGGACCCCTACACTGGGGAAAATAACTGGGGCTCCACAAAGTGGATAGCCACTGGCGGCTGGAGCACATCGGTCTTTTTGTTCCCCTACATAGAGGCAACTTCACGCTACGATAGCATCCTCCAAAAAAACGCCGCCGGGCAAGCACTTTATCCCGCTACATGGGACACCAAAGATGGACAACGTGCAGAAGGTTTGAGGACTGCCATTGCAGCCTTTCTTTGCCCCTCATGTACTGCTGGTCCGCTTTCTACCGTAGTATGTCCAGACTATGCACCGTCGGCACGAACAAATTATGCGATGTGCCGCGGAGATGCGCTACAGGACACCGAAGCGTTCCGAAACTTTGCGGCTGCCCCGTGGACAGATTCCAGGACTCGCAGTCTGTTTATTCCGCTGGAACGCAGAGGAATTGGCTACATCCAAGACGGTACAAGCAATACGCTTGCCGCAAGCGAAATGATAAAACCTTCATCACACCCCTCTCTTTTGGTAAAGGGAGGCGTGATCGACTTACCCCCAACGCAGGCGAACTCTATCTCTACTCCAGGTGCCACGAGAGTTTGCCTGACTTTATCGACTGACCGCATAACAATACCCACTGAACCTGTGAATCTCGCCTCCAGCACTTTTCATGGGTCTTTCACCCGGGCATTTCTGATCGGACTCGGTACAGTCTGTATGCATGGTTTTAGTACGGTACTGCCGCCGAATTCACCCTCCTGTATCGCCACCGTGGGAATGTTTGAAGATGGCTGGGGGATTTATTCTGCCCAAAGTAACCACCAGGGCGGCGTTAACGGCGTGATGTTCGACAGTTCGGTGCGTTTCATTACTGATACCATTGACTTCGGTCCGGCAGACTCGGTTTATTTGCGGACGGACGGTCCGAGTCCCTTTGGTGTTTGGGGGGCATTGGGAACCCCAGATGGCGGCGAGTCTACCAGATTGTGAGGCTTTCGCTGAAAATCGCTGAAAAGTAACACACCGTCATTCCCGCGAAAGCGGGAATCGAGACGTAACATTCAACAAACCTTAATAACTTATGAATCGCACATTATTATCCGTTTTAGTAGTGCTTGTCTTGGTTTCGATGACCGGTTGCGGCGAAAGACTTCCTCCCGGCATGCCGAAACTTTATCCCGTTTCAATTACCATAGTGCAGGAAGGCACCCCCCTCGCAGGGGCTGTCGTTCAACTGATTCCAGAAGACCCGGCAAAGATTCAATGGGGACCTGGAGGGAGGACAGACGAATCGGGAGTGGCGGCGCTGCGTACAAATGGACCCTACAAAGGTGCTCCATTGGGGAAATATAAGGTTGTCGTTACGAAAAGTGAGGTGGAGCCGCATCCCAATCCTGTACCGTCGGGACCGGGTGTTACCCGAGAACAACTAGCAAGGCACATGGATATAATGAGACGACTCAAGGCGTACAATTATGTTGAAACTCAGTACGGTTCGGCAACAGATACGCCTCTCCAGGTGGAAATCACCGCAAAGGTAAAGACCTACACACTTGATGCCGGAAAACCGATCAAGAAAGAGGTTCCAAGGGTGCGGTAGATGGTGCTGCGTTCAAAGATATACTCAACACGGCATGAATTGCCGTTTTCCTCCTTGTGTATCCTTTGTGCTCTTTGTGCCTTTGTGGTAAAAATCCTAACCACAAAGACACGAAGGACACAAAGAATTCACAAAGAAGAATGAACATTTTATTTCCGGTTACAGTATTAATTTTATTCTTCCAATGTCACGTATCATCATTTGGGTAAAATTGTTATCGCTTTTTTGCGGTTGCTTGCTTCTATTGAGTCAAGCCATCGGGGAAGTTTTTGCGGAAGAATCCGAAGATGGTCAGGATATTATCTTCCAGATTGGACGACCGGACGCTGTTTCTTGGGAGTTCCACGGTTCTGTCGATTGGCAGAGAAGCCGCAACAGGGACGGAGTTGCCTTTCGCTATGTCGTTGGCAAAAATACGACAAAGGATTGGGTCGCTTTTCATCCCGGCACGCGGGATTTCGGTAATGCCGGTCGCAGTTTTACGACACAAATCGAGTTTGAATTGCAAGACGAACCCCCCGCCGAACTTTATTTCATCATGGGGTTTTGCTTCGTCAGTTGTCATGAACCGTCGCTAATTCGAGTGAAACTCAACGGTGCCGAGGCGGCACCCGTCCGCCAACCGGACACGTATAACGATTACGGCTACAAACCGAAAGAGGAGGTTGGTCTGTTCGTGTCGCTAACAATTCCCTTGCCGACCGGCGCAGCAAAAAAGGGAACCAATGTTATTTCCATCACGCTCGAAGACGGTAGTTTTTATCTTTACGATTATGTGATGCTTCGAACGACTCCGACCGTTCCTGAACAGTTGCCAATCCGTGATTTATTGGCAGAATTTCGCGCTGGACAGGAACCGGCAGTTTTTTGGGTAAATGAAAATTCTTCCGAACAACAAGACTGGGTAGAAGATTTGCTGTCTCGAATAAGTATAATAGATTCAAATGTAAAGGTTTGTGTATTAGATACCGGTGTAAACAATGGACATCAACTGCTTCAACCATTGTTGGATAACAATAATACGTTAACTGTAAATCCCAATTGGGGAACATACGACCATGGAACAGGTTCCGGACATGGAACTTTAATGGCAGGCGTTGCAGGTTATGGAGAGCTGGAAAGGGCATTGATAACAGGGAATAATATAATGCTTTCACACAAACTTTGTTCTGTTAAAATTTTACCGCCACCTTCACAAGACAGTACTCCAAAAGAATTATGGGGATACATTACCCAACAAGGCATAGCAAGAGCCGAAATTCAAAATCCAAATGCAAATTTTGTTTATTGTATGGCTGTTACTTCTTTGGACGATACAGATAAGGGAAGACCCTCATCATGGTCGGGAGCAATAGACAATGTTACTTTTGGAGACGGAAATGATAAAAAATTAGTCATTATTTCTGCGGGAAATATTAGTCCTGATGATTGGACTAATTATCCAAATTCAAATCTTGCGTCATCAATACAAAATCCTGCCCAATCATGGAATGCCTTAACTGTCGGTGCGTATACGGAAAAGGTACTCGTTAATGACCAAAATTATACGAGCCACACCCCATTGGCAAATGCAGGAGAATTGTCCCCACATAGTACAACCTCAATGGTTTGGGAAAAGATTTGGCCCTTTAAGCCGGATGTTGTCTTTGAGGGAGGAAATTTGTTGAAAGCCCCTGATAATTCAGTTGTTGAACATGAAGATTTGGAATTATTATCGACATCAAAATCATTTAATATCAAACCTTTTGATACGGTAAACGCTACAAGTGCTGCTACTGCACAAGCATCATGGTTTGCTGCTAAAATTGCTTACCTGTATCCTAACGCTTGGGCAGAAACGATCAGAGGCTTAATCATTCATTCCGCCAATTGGAAAACATCAATGCTTAACCAATTGAATGTTAGACAAAACAACAAGAATGATTATAGAAATGTGCTGAAAGTTTTTGGTTATGGCGTACCCAATTTAGATAGTGCATTATACAGTCAGGAAAGTGCATTGACATTTATTGCAGAAGAAACCATACAACCTTTCAGATTTAATGAGAAGAATAAACCTGCAACCAATCAGATACACATTTTTAATTTACCATGGCCAAAAGAATTGCTATTGGACTTAGGAAATATTCCTGCGAAGCTAAAAATTACACTGTCCTATTTCATTCAGCCGGGAGCAGGAGAAATTGGATGGAAAGATAAATATCGTTATCAATCACATGGCTTACGCTTTGATGTAAATAATATCAATGAAGATGTAAATGCTTTTAGAAGACGAATTAATGCTGCGGTAAGAGATGACGAAGATGAAGTACATAGTAGTGGGAGTGATAGATGGAAACTTGGAAGGAATAGTCAAAAAAATGGCTCAATCCACTCTGACATTTGGGAAGGAACAGCAGCAGAATTGGCAACTTGTCATTATGTAGCGGTTTATCCTGTTATAGGATGGTGGCGGGAAAGGAAACATTTAGGCAAGGTGGAAAATCAAACAAGATATTCACTAATTATTTCACTGGAAACTCCAACGCAAGATATTGAACTTTACACTACTGTTAGAAATATGATTGAAATCCCTGTTGAAATTCTAATTTCAGAATAACCATGAAGTCGCTATTATCCGAAAACGAAATAGAAAACATTGCCCTATCCTATTTGCAACAGTTGGGATACGAATATATACATGGCGCCGACATTGCCCCAGATGGCGTACACCCTGAAAGGCAATACAGCGAAGTTGTTTTGAGAACTCGCTTGCGTAATGCGATTGACAAACTCAATCCGCACATCACGCAAGAGGCAAAAGAAGATGCACTCAAAAAAGTATTGCGTGCCGAAAGCCCGAATTTGCTTATCAACAACGAAAACTTTCACCGCTACCTCACAGACGGCGTAGATGTGGAAGTGCGTACAGATAGCGGTATTCGCGGCGAAAAAGTTTATATTATCGATTTCAAAAATCCCGAAAACAACGAATTTCTTGCCGTAAATCAATTTACCGTAATCGAAGGCAACCAAAACAAACGACCCGATATTATTCTACTTATCAATGGTTTGCCGTTAGTGGTTATAGAACTTAAAAACGCAGTTGACGAAAACGCGGATGTAAAATCGGCATACAACCAACTGCAAACCTACAAACAGGCCATCCCTTCGCTTTTTACTTACAACGAACTGTTAATCGTCAGCGATGGTTGGGACGCAAAATGCGGAACGCTCACAAGCGATTTCGGCAGATTTATGGCTTGGAAAACCAGGCCCTCACCCCTGGCCCCTCTCCCGAAGGGCGAGGGGAGAAATTATCGTGCGGGATTGTTTTTTTCAGGATTACTAAAAAAAGCAAGAGAATTAAGACAAAAACAAACAAAAGCAGAAGACATATTTTGGCAATTAGTCAGAAATAGAAAATTTAATAATCTGAAATTTAGACGACAACACCAAATTGGAAATTATATTGCTGATTTTTATTGTGATGAATTGAAGTTAGTCATTGAATTTGATGGTGGAATACATAGTACGATTGAACAACAAAAACACGATATTAAACGAGATAAGTTTCTAAGCAGTTCCGGATTTAAGGTTATTAGATTTAAAAATGAAGAGATAATAAATTATCCTGAAGCGGTTTTTCAAAAAATAGAATCTGAAGTCATTGCCCTCACCTCTGACCCATCTCCCAACAGGAGAGGTGGGGACATCATATCTCCCTTAGGGAGAAGCGGGAGTGACTTTAGCTCCTCTCCCTTAGGGAGAGGCGGGGACATCATATCTCCCTTAGGAAGAAGCGGGAGTGACTTTAGCTCCTCTCCCTCAGGGAGAGGCGGGGGTGAGGGCTTGGCGATGGAAGTGATGTTCTACGGCATGTTGAACAAAAAAACGCTCTTGGATGTCATCCGTCACTTTCTCGTTTTTGAAAAAAGCAATAGCAAAATACTCAAAAAAATGGCGGCATATTTTCAATATTATGCTGTGCAAAAAGCCGTTGAAAGTACCATAAAAGCAAGCGCCGAGCGTGGAGACAGGCGTGGTGGCGTGGTATGGCACACACAGGGAAGTGGGAAAAGTTTGAGTATGGTTTTCTTTTCGGGCAAACTCATTATTGAGCCGCAAATGGAAAACCCGACATTGGTTGTGCTTACTGATAGAAACGATCTGGACGAACAGTTGTTTGAGACTTTTACCAATTGCCAACAATTATTGAGACAAAAACCACAGCGAGCAGATAGCAGGAAAGATTTAAGAGAACTTCTGACAGTGGCTTCGGGTGGCATTGTTTTTACCACCATTCAAAAATTTATGCCCGAATCGGATGATGATGTAGAAATACAGGATGGCGTGCTCCGTGAGCCAAACGTCAAATATATAGGTGCAAAGGTTAAACCGTTCAGCGAAAGAAAAAATATTGTTGTCATTGCCGATGAGGCACACCGCAGTCAGTACGATTTTATTGACGGTTTTGCTAAAAAACTGCGCGATGCTTTGCCAAACGCAACATTTATTGGTTTTACCGGAACACCCATCGAAAGTACCGATAGAAACACACAGGCAGTTTTCGGTAACTATGTCGATATTTACGATATTCAACAAGCCGTTGAAGATAAGGCAACCGTCCCCATTTTTTATGAAAGCCGTTTGGCGAAAGTGCACTTTGCCGAAGACGAAAAAGTGCATATTGATGAGCAGTTTGAAGAACTTACCGAAGGCGAAGAGTTGAGCAACCGCCAACAAATACGGGCAAAATGGACACGCTTGGAGGCAATCGTAGGAAACCCAAACAGAATTGAAAAAATTGCACAAGATTTGGTTTATCATTTCGAGCAACGAAACGCTGTGTTGGAAGGCAAGGCGATGATTGTTTGTATGAGCCGCCGTATTTGCGTGGAACTCTACGAAGCGATTACAAAAATTCGTCCGTTATGGCATTCTGACGATGACGATAAAGGCAATATCAAAGTGGTAATGACAGGCAGCAGTAGCGATGTATTGACTATGCAACCGCACATTCGCAACAAGCAACGCCGAAAAGAACTTGGCGACCGCCTTAAAAATCCGAACGACTCGCTAAAACTTGTCATTGTGCGCGATATGTGGCTCACAGGCTTTGACGCGCCCTGTTTGCATACTTTGTATGTGGATAAACCAATGCGGGGACACAGTTTGATGCAGGCAATAGCACGAGTAAACCGAGTATTTACAGAAGGAAAATCGGGCGGTTTGGTGGTTGACTATTTGGGAATAGCACAGGAATTAAAAACTGCATTAGCGGCTTATACCGAAAGCGGCGGCGAAGGAAAACCTGCTTTAGACCAAGAGTTGGCAGTAGCAAAGATGCTCGAACTTCACGAAGCAATAGACAACCAGTTGCGACATTTTGACTGGCGTAAATTCTTTACACTCAAACCCGAAGAAAAACTGAAATATATTCCCGTCATTGTCGATTATATCTTCAGTCAGGAAAACGGCGAACAGAGTTTTACCGAAAACACCCAAAATCTACTCAAAGCATTTGCTCTTTCCGTTCCGCACGAAAAAGCCATGTCCATTCGTGATGACGTGGCGCTGTTTCAAGCCATAAAAGCGCGATTGGTAAAAATATCAGACCGCAACGAAGGCGGAAAAACTGACGAAGAAATGGAAACGGCAATCAAGCAAATCATTTCCGAAGCAATCACCGCCGACAATGTAATTGACATTTTCGATGCTGCAGGATTGAAAAAACCCGACATTGCCATCTTGGACGAGCAATTTTTGCAGGAACTCAAAGATATGCCGCAAAAGAATTTGGCGGTCGAATTGCTGAAAAAATTGTTGAAAGACGAAATAAAGAAACGAAGTAAAATCAATCTGGTAGAGAGTAAAAAATTCTCTGAAATGCTCGAAGATGCCATAAAACGTTACCACAACGGAATGATTGACACCGTAGAGTTTTTGGAAAAAGTGCTCATTCCCTTTGCCGAACAAATGAAAGAAGCCGACTGTCGAGGCGAAAAATTAGGATTGGATTACCGCGAATATGCGTTCTACACAGCATTGGAAGTAAACAACAGCGCTGTAGCCATACTCGGCGATGAAATTCTGAAACATATTGCACAAGAACTCTTATCAACCGTTCGCAACAGCGCCACCATCGATTGGACAATCAAAGAAAGCGTGCAGGCATCCCTGCGCCGAAACATACGCCGCATTTTGCGAAAATTCGGCTATCCTCCCGACTTGCAGGAAAAAGCGGTTGATACGGTGATAACACAGGCGAAAATGTTAGCGGAAGACTTGGTTAATAACGAGAAATTATGATAATTGGGTATGGAAAATGCAACCACAATATATATGAATAAAATATCAATCCGTTTTTTTGATGACCGCGAAGTGCGTGCAATTTGGGACGAGGAAAACAACAAATGGTGGTTCAATGTTGTAGATGTTGTCGCTGTGCTCAATGAGCAGGACGATTACACAAAGGCAAACAACTACTGGCGTTGGCTGAAACGCAAACTAACGAAAGAGCAAAATCAACTTGTGAGCGCCACTCACGGTTTCAAATTCTTGGCGCAGGACGGTAAAAAACGTTTGGCAGATACACTTGACAGTGAAGGTGTTATTTCTCTTGCAAGAAACTTCCCAAGCAACAAAGCCATCAAATTTCTCGACTGGTTTACATATAGCGACAACAGCATTGACGGGCAAAGCAAAAAAAAGGCATATTCCTTTTTTGAAAGTAACCTCGTTGATACAAAGGATATTGGCACTGCGAAAAGTTTGCAGCAAATTCACGCCTATATTTTTGGCGGACTTTACGATTTTGCCGGACAGATAAGGCAAAAAAACATTTCAAAAGGCGGATTTCAGTTTGCCGTATCTCACTTTCTGGGCAACACATTAAAACAAATTGAAGAAATGCCCGAAAATACATTCGAAGAAATTGTCGATAAGTATGTGGAAATGAACATTGCCCACCCGTTTATGGAAGGTAATGGGCGAGGCACGCGCATTTGGCTTGACCTAATACTGAAAAAACGCCTTAAAAAATGTGTGGATTGGAGTAAAATCGGCAAAAACGATTATTTAAATGCAATGATAAAAAGTTCCACCAATAGCGCAGTATTAAAAAACCTGCTCAAAAACGCCCTGACCGATGAAATCGACAGCCGCGAAATGTTTATGAAAGGAATTGATTATTCGTATTATTACGAGGAAAACTAATGTCGTTTTTATTAACGATTAAGAATTTGTGTATGTTATATGTGTTTTTGATTTGAAAAATGTGTATATTTGCTGCATTATTGATTAGATAAATGTGATTATGTATAGAAAAATCATACGACAACTCGTTGAATGGAAAGAAGATAAGCAACGTAAACCACTTCTTTTAGAAGGAGCAAGACAAACGGGTAAAACCTACATATTACAACATTTTGGTAAAGAACATTTCAAAAATGTGGCTTATATCAATATGGAAAATGCCTCTGATGAACTTAAACAAATTTTTGACGGCTCAATCAATCCGCAACGAATTGTACAACAGTTGGAAATAATATTTGGTTTTGCTATTTTACCCGAAACAACTTTATTGATTTTTGATGAAGTACAGGAAATCCCGCGTGCGCTTACTTCGCTCAAATACTTTTGCGAAGATGCTCCTGAATATAATGTAGTTGCTTCGGGCAGTTTACTCGGTATTTTTCTTCACCCCGGCGCCTCTTTTCCTGTGGGCAAGGTCGATTTTATGAAAATGCAGCCGATGGATTTTGAGGAGTTTCTTATTGCTAACGGCGAACAGCGACTGGTAGATTTTGCCCGCGAAAATGTAAATGATTTGGCTTTTCTTTCGGAAAAACTTTATGATTATTTCAAGTATTATTTGGTAACAGGTGGTATGCCCGAAGTAGTGCAGTCGTGGATTACCGAGAAAAATATTGAGAAAGTTGAGAAAATTCAGGATACAATACTGCAAACTTATATTCGCGATTTTTCGAAGCACGCCAAAGAATCTGATTGTATAAGAATTAAGCAAATTTTTGATTCTTTGCCTGACCAGTTTGCCAAACAAAACGATAAATTTATTTATGGCGTAGTTCGCGAAGGTGCAAGGGCTCGTGAATATGAATTGGCAATTGAATGGTTACTTGCAGCAGGTATTGTACACCGCGTAAATCATGTGAAATGCGGCGACAAACTGCCTTTGCGAGCATACAGTGAACGAAATTCGTTTAAACTCTATTTCATTGATGCAGGTTTATTTCGCCATTTTGCAAAAATTCCAACTGCCGTTGTTCTTAACAAATCCACTATATTCAACGAATTCAATGGCTTGCTTGTCGAACAGTATGTTTTGCAGGAATTAAACAAATACGAACTGTTCTATTGGACAAGCGGGGCGCAAGCGGAAGTCGATTTCGTTACGCAAATAGACAGTAAAATTATACCCATAGAAGTAAAAAGCGGCTTGAATGAAAAAGCCCAAAGTTTAAAAGTTTACAGGAAAAAATACAGTCCCGAATTAAGCATACGGTTTTCACTGTTGCCGTTCAAAAACGACAACGGATTGATTAATATTCCTCTATATTACAGTTTTTTGTTTCCCGATAAAATTATTAATTAACAACTCCCTGCTACTTCGAGAGCGGAAGCCCGCGAGAATAACCGAAGTATGAGAATAACTTCCGACCGTCGAACACCATCAAACGACTGCTTCATAAGATAAAAAACGTGAATTTGCCGCTTTATGTTGATAATGTTTGATATTTCAAACAAAATCACTATCTTTGTGCGCAATATTAAACATTATGAATCGAGAAAAATACACATTACTCCCTCGCCTGACAAAACTTTTGGAAGAATTAGGCGAAGACATTAAGTTAGCAAGACTCCGACGAAAACTAAGTGCCGAACAAGTTGCCGAGCGAGCAGGTATTTCACGCTCAACACTTTGGCAAATTGAAAAAGGACATCCGAATGTGTCAATGGGTTATTACGCACAAGTGTTGTTTGTGTTAGGTTTGGAGAAAAATCTTTCTAACTTGGTTACCGACGCGCTTGGGCGCAAATTACAAGATGCGGAGATATTGGTAAAAAAACGTGCTCCAAAAAGAAAAGTAGCAAAAGATGAATAGCAACAAAGAAATATTGGTTTATGCCGATTGGGAAGGCTTGGAAACGTCCCAATTCATTGGAACGCTGTTTTCTTCGTATTCGCGAGGAAAGGAAATCTTTTCTTTTGAGTACAACAAAGATTGGTTGCAATCGCCTTTTGTACAAGAAATTGACCCGGATTTGGGACTTTATTCCGGTATTCAATATTTGCGTGATGAAAAAAGCAACTTCGGCGTATTTTTGGATTCTTCACCCGACCGTTGGGGACGCGTATTAATGGACAGGCGCGAATCTATTCTTGCCCGAATAGAAAATCGTTCGCACCGTAATTTGAACGAGTCGGACTATCTATTGGGCGTTTTCGATGAACAGCGTATGGGCGCTTTGCGTTTCAAAGAAATTGCATCGGGCGCATTTATGAATGATAACCAAAATGTTGCAACTCCGCCGTGGACTTCTATCCGTGAACTCGAACAGGCGAGTTATCAGTTAGAAAATGAATTATTTGAAGATGATTCCGAATTATTAAAGTGGCTAAATATGTTACTTGCACCCGGTTCTTCTTTAGGTGGAGCGCGACCTAAAGCAGGCGTCAGAAATACAGACGGCGTATTGTGGATTGCCAAGTTTCCAAGCAAGGAAGACCGATACGATGTTGGCGCGTGGGAAATGATTGTGAATGAATTGGCGCAAAGGGTAGGGTTGAATATAGCGCAAGCAATGGCAAAACCATTTTTCGGCAAACATCATACTTTTTTGACGAAACGCTTTGACCGAACTGCTACCGGAAAACGTGTGCATTTTGCTTCTGCTATGACGTTGTTGGGTTATACCGATGGTATTGATTTTCAGGACGGAGCAAGTTATTTGGAGTTGGCGGAATTTATTATCCGAAAGGGAGCAAATGTAAATCAAGATTTGGAAGAACTGTTCAAGCGAATTGTATTTACCATTTGTGTAAGCAATACAGATGACCATTTGCGAAATCACGGTTTTCTTTTGACAACTGAAGGTTGGATTTTGTCGCCTGCCTACGACATCAATCCAAATCCGAAAGGCACAGGTTTGAAACTGAATATCTCCACTCACGACAATTCGTTAGATTTGAATTTGGCAACCGAAGTCGCTCCTTTTTTCAGATTGACGAATGATAAGGCTATCACGATTATTCAAAATACGGTTAGTGTCGTATCAAAGTGGAAACAACTCGCGGCGAAATACAAACTATCAAGAGACGAACAGGATAGAATGAGTCCGGCATTTAGAACTTAAACAGAACTTGTCTGAAAATTTGTATCGCAAAAATGCTTAAAATGCAGATACAATGAAAGTTATATTTTCTGTATCGGCAAATAAGTATTGATTATCAATGACTTACAAAAATCACTAAACTTTATACGGTAATTAACACATGAGTCAGAACAAACAAAAATACGCCTCTTGGAATCCGTGGCACGGGTGCGTGAAGATCAGTCCCGGTTGCAAATACTGCTATGTCTATCGCCAAGATGAGATGTACGGAGCAGAAGGCAGCAGCAGCGAGGTTCGCAAAAACCACAACTTTGACATGCCGCTGCGCCGCAAACGAGATAAAAGTTACAAAATACCATCGGGAGCCATTGTTTTCACCTGCTTTACTTCTGATTTTTTGATTGAGGCGGCAGATGAATGGCGCAACGAAGCATGGGCTATGATAAAAAAACGCAGCGACCTTATGTTTTTCTTTTTTACCAAACGCATCGACCGATTTGCCGATGTGATTCCTCCGGATTGGAGTGATGGTTACGATAATGTGATTATAGGCTGCACGGTCGAAAATCAGACTACGGCAGATTATCGGCTCCAGGTATTCAATCGATTGCCCATCAAGCACAAATTTATTATCGTTGCACCCATACTCGAAAAGGTCTCTTTATCCTGTTATTTGGACAATTCCATAGAAGAAGTTGCTGTCAGCGGCGAGTCAGGCGTGGACGCAAGAGTATGTAATTACGAATGGGTACTTGACCTGAGGCGGCAGTGCATAGAAAAAGATGTACCTTTTTTATTCCATCAAACAGGTGCCAAGTTGTTGAAAAATGAAAAGTTGTACCGTATAATGCGAAAATTTCAAATTTCGCAGGCTTACAAGGCAAATATCAACTACCGAATTGGAGAGGATTGGAAACCAGTAATTTGACGGGCTCGCGTTATCTTATGACAGTCTAGTCTTTTAATATATTTATTGAATCGTATGGGTAAATACATTACGTCTCATCTGGTCTTGGTATTTAACGGCTCCTGACGATCGTTATAAAATTCATTTTGCAAGCGTATGGTAATTTGATCTGCTTTAACTGCTTTGATTAATTCGCTTAGTTGCCGACTACGTCCTTCTATGCTGAGCTCCCCTATCGCAGTGTTGGCATCTTTAGCATCGCCAGCATAATGATTCGGATATTGCGAATACCACCTAATACCTGTATATAAGGCAGATGGCAGATGCTGCAATCGGCTTTGATTACTACCCGATTCACTTATGGCGCGATCTAATTTTACAAGATCAGGACGAATAACCATCATAGCGCTTGTTTCTACTTCGTCGGCATGTCCGCCGGTAGTAGTTTTACGTAGTTCCGTAATCTTACTTTGGATATCCTGATTTACTGAAGGTGTAGTATAAAACACTGCATAATCGCGAGGTGATTCTAATTGTTTCTGGCAAAAATATTGCAACCATGCAGTATTTCCGCCATGACCATTAACCAGAATTATTTTTTTGATTCCATTTCTCGAAATTTCTTTGCAAGTTTCGTCCAGTAACAGAAACAATAATTCGGAACTGTAGGCAATTGTTCCGGGCTGGTGTTGCGCTTCAAAAATTTGCCCCATAAAATAGTAAGGGTAAATAATACAATACTCTATTGCAGCAGCACGACGGCATATTTCCCGCGAAGTATATACGTCAGTTCCTAAAGGCAACTGCTGTCCATGTTTTTCAATCACGCCCATAGGTATCACACAAACACCTTCCGATTGTGTAACAGCTAAAGCAAAATCTGATGCAGTAAGTTCTTCCCAATTGGCAGACAACTTCTGACCAAACAGCGTTGATAAAGAGAACAAAAAGAATGTAATAACAATAAATAACGACTTCATAAAAGCTAAAAATTAGAGGTTTAACAATTAACTTATCGCGTAGTTACAGCAAGTCTATACAATGCATGCAGTCTAAAACTTCAAAAATGCAGAGGATCTGACTCCACATAAAGGACAATTGTCCACTCCTTCAATGTCATCGAACAAGTCGCCGCATTTTGGACAAACGTACCACTCCGATGCTACCGTTTCATCGCTTCCTGTTTCTCTCAGTATATTAAGAGCTTGTGAATATAACATTGCATGTGTGGCTTCGGCATCGCTTGCCAACGAGAAAGAGTTAAATGCATCAAAACTTTGTTCTTTTTCGGCTATAGCAATAAAATCCGGATACATAATGGTATATTCGTATGTTTCGCCTTCAATAGCAGCTTGAAGATTGTCAGCCGTAGAAGACACTTTTGGTGTTCCGGCAGTAGGATTAAACGCTTTTTCACCCAATTCTACCAATACGGCATTATGATTTTTTACGTGAATTGCTTCAGCTGCCGAAGCTGCGGCAAACATCTTGGCAATGTTGTAATAACCTTCTGCAGCGGCTTTTGCCGAGACGGCTTGATAAGTTGCGCTGGCATTTGTTTCGCCAGTAATAGCAGCTTTCAGATTTTCGACTGTTTTAGTAGAACCTGAGCACGATACAGCAATAGCGACAACTGCCACAAACAATGCTGTCAATTTGAAGTTTCTTTTCATATTTTTCTGATTTTTATGGGTAATTAATAATTATATATGTTTTTGCGGTAAAAATATAAAAAATTTTATTATAAACAAAATTTTTGCTTTTATTTCTTCAGTTCGTTAATTCTTTCTGTAATTGCAGCAATTTTTGTTTCGGCATCGCTTTTTTTCTTGCGTTCAAGTTCAATGACATTAGCAGGAGCATTTTGAACGAACCTTTCATTATCAAGTTTTTTCATAACGCTTTCAAGAAAACCTTTGTTATATTTTAAATCTTCTTCAAGTTTGGCAATCTCAAAGGCAGGGTCTATCGAATCAACCAACGGAACAAAAAATTGAGTTGTTCCAATTAAAAATGAAGCCGCTCCATCTTGTTTTGCCGACACAAATTCAAGTTCCGAAAGATTACACAACTTTATGATTACCGGAAAATATGTCGATTCAAATTCTTTCTTTTCGTCCAAAATCAGCAATTGTAACTTTTCCTTCTGATGAATTTCTTTTTCCTTGCGGATTGTCCTTACCGAGCTAATTATCTCTTTAGCAACATCAAAGTCGGCAACTATTTCTTTGTCATGAAATTGCACATCGGGTTGCGCCGAAATCATAATACTTTCGCCCTGTTTTCTTTCCTTCAAAAGTTGCCATATATCTTCCGTTATGAAAGGCATAAAAGGGTGAATTATTTTCAATAAAATTTCAAAAATTTCGATTGTCGCTTCGTAACTCTTTTTATCAATAGGCTTCTGATATTCAGGCTTTATGATTTCGAGAAACCATCCCGAAAACTCGTCCCAAAAAAGTTTATAAGCAACCATCAACGCTTCGGATATTCTGAACTTTTTAAAATTATCGTCAATTTCGTGAATTGATTTTTTCAGCATTTCATTCAGCCATGCAACCGCTGCTTTCGAAAAATCGGGTTGCGCTATCGTATCATCAACCTGCCATGTTTTTACCAGACGAAATGCGTTCCATATTTTGTTTGCAAAATTACGCCCCTGCTCGGGAAGCGAGTCCTCATACAGAAGGTCGTTTCCGGCAGGCGAGCAAAGCAACATTCCAACCCTTACCCCATCGGCACCGAACCTCTCTATCAACTCAATAGGTTCGGGGGAATTGCCAAGCGATTTACTCATTTTTCTTCGTTGCTGGTCGCGGACAAGCCCTGTAAGGTAAACATTTTTGAAAGGCTTATCGCCTTTATACTCATAGCCTGCAATTATCATTCTTGCAACCCAGAAAAATAGAATTTCGGGCGCAGTAATAAGGTCGTTTGTAGGATAATAATAATTATAATCCTCATTATCAGGGTTGTTTATGCCGTCAAAAGAGGTTATGGGCCACAGCCACGATGAAAACCACGTGTCGAGCACATCTTCATCTTGACGAAGGTCGCTAAGTTGCAAAGATTGATTGCCCGATTTTTCCCGAGCCAATTCCAACGCTTCCAACTCGCTCTCTGCCACAACAAAAGCATTATCGGCATAATACCACGCCGGAATCCTGTGTCCCCACCACAACTGACGGCTTATGCACCAGTCGTGAACATTTTCCATCCAATGTCGGTACAGATTTTTGAATTTCGAAGGGTGAAGTTGTATGTCGCCGTTCATCACCGCATCAAGCGCAGGTTTCGAAATATCTTTCATTTTCAAAAACCACTGCACCGAAATGCGCGGCTCAATAACGGCGTTTGTCCGCTCCGACCTGCCTATTTTATTATTATAGTCCTCAATTTTTGCCAGATTTCCGCTTTTTGCCAACTCTTCGCCGGCAAGGTCGCGGGCAGCAAACCGGTCAACGCCAACAAAAACGCCTGCCTGTTCGCTTATCGTGCCGTCTTCATTAAAAACATCTATTGACGGCAAATTATGGCGCAGCCCGATTTCATAATCGTTTACATCGTGAGCCGGAGTGATTTTCAGGCAACCCGTACCAAATTCTTTGTCAACATAACTATCAAAGATAAACGGTACTTCACGGTTTACCATCGGCACAATCACTTTTTTCCCTTTAAGATGCTGATAGCGTTCATCATCGGGGTTTGCACAAACGGCAGTATCGCCCAAAATTGTTTCGGGACGAGTTGTTGCAACGGTTATATAATCGTCTTCGCCAACTATCTTATATTTAACATAATAGAGTTTCGATTTTTCTTCGGTATAATTCACTTCTTCGTCAGATACGGCAGTTCGGGCTTGCGGATCCCAGTTTACCATTCTTATTCCTCTGTATATCATGTCTTTCTTATACAAATCGACAAATACTTTTATTACCGACTTGTATCGTTTTTCGTCCATAGTGAACAGTGTGCGATCCCAGTCGCACGAAGCACCAAGCCTTTTTAACTGTTCAAGAATTATACCTCCGTGTTTATCAGTCCATTCCCAAGCGTGTTTCAAAAATTCTTCCCGCGTAAGATTGCGTTTTTCAATTCCTTCGTCTTTAAGTTTTGCCACAACTTTTGCTTCGGTGGCTATGGAAGCATGGTCGGTTCCCGGCACCCAGCAAGCGTTTTTGCCCATCATGCGGGCGCGCCTCGTAAGCACATCTTGAATTGTGTTGTTTAGCATGTGTCCCATGTGAAGCACCCCTGTTACATTGGGCGGCGGAATAACAATGGTATATGGCTCTCTGCCGTCGGGAACGCTTTTGAAAAATCCGTTTTCCATCCAATATTTGTACCATTTGTTTTCGGCATCGGCTGGATTGTATTTTGAAGGAATATTCATATCATGCAAAAATAAAATGAGGTGCAAAATTATAAAAAATCATTTATTACAAGAACAAAAAACGACTACAACATATTAAAAAATGGAATGATACTTCTGAAATGCGAATATGCAATCTCTTTTTTATTATTTTTGCGGGCTAATAAATAATAAAATTATGCCAATTATTTCAGAAAGAGGCAAAGCAATGCCTGAGTCGCCTATAAGAAAACTTGTTCCCTATTCGGAGGAAGCAAAACGCAAAGGAAGAATCGTATATCACCTCAATATAGGACAACCCGACATTCTTACTCCAAAGGTTGCGCTTGACGCTATGCGAAATATTGACATGAATATTATTGAATATAGCCACTCAGCCGGTAACGAGTCGTATAGAAAAAAATTATCTGAATACTATCGCAAGCATGGAATTGAAATAGATTATAATCAAATACTTATTACCACAGGAGGATCGGAAGCCATTTTGTTTGGACTTATGACTTGCATCAATCCGGGCGAAGAAATAATAACTCCCGAGCCGTTTTACGCAAACTATAACGGATTTGCAACAACCGCCGGAGTTAAAATTGTCCCCATAACATCACGCATAGAAGACGATTTCAGGCTTCCTTCTATTAAAGAGATAGAGGCGCGCATAACTCCAAAAACAAAGGGAATAATAATATGCAGCCCAAATAATCCAACAGGTTATCTCTATTCGGAAGAAGAGTTTCTTCAACTGCGGGATATTGTTAAAAAACACGATTTGTATTTTTTTGTCGATGAATCGTACCGCGAGTTTTGCTACGACGGCGCAAGACATTTTTCAGCGTTAAGTTTAAAAGATGTTGATGACAACGTAATAGCACTCGATTCTGTTTCAAAACGTTACAGTGAATGTGGTTTAAGAATAGGCGCACTTATCACTCGAAACAAAGAAATAATTAACTCGGCTCTTAAATTTGCTCAAGCCCGATTATCTCCTCCCGGATTAGGTCAAATAGTTGGCGAAGCATCTATTGACACGCCAGATACATATTTTGAAAGCGTAAATGCCGAATATACCACGCGCCGCAATTACCTTGTTGAAGCGCTTAATAAAATACCCGGCGTATATTGCCCAAAACCCAAAGGAGCATTTTATACGGTTGTAAAATTGCCTATTGACGACAGCGACAAATTTGCGCAATGGCTTCTTGAAGAATTTGAATACAACAATCAAACCGTTATGATAGCCCCCGCATCAGGATTTTACTCAACGCTCGGGCTGGGAAAAAATGAAGTAAGAATAGCCTATGTGCTTAAAATTGATGACCTTAAAAATGCAATTACAGTTATTGAAGAAGCGCTGAAAGTTTACCCGGGCAAAGTGTAGTTTTTTCCTCATATTTTCCAAACAAAAAAAGCGGAACTGTTTTCACAGCCCCGCTTGGTAAATTAGGCGACGACCTGCTCTCCCACGAATGCAGTACCATCGGCGCTGACAGGTTTAACTTCTCTGTTCGAGCGATACAACGTGGGAGACAGCGCAACGAAAGTTTGTCTGGTTATCCTTTCAATTGCTCACAGATATTTCATTTTTCTATCCTGTTCGCATTTTTGATGATCAGTTTTCCATTTGGTTTCAAAATCACGGTATCATTTGTAAATACATCGCCTTGATACACATCGTTTAAAAATATTTGATTACCTTCGTTTAACAATATTCGGTTAATATCACTGCCCCCTGACTTCCAACGCGCCTCACCGCCCCCTATTTTCATACTCAAAGTATAAGGAAGATGATTAGGAGAACGGAAAGTGATACCTTTGTGTACCAGAATTGTCTTATATTCCACTCGTCTAAATTCCAATTTTGCCTTTTCAAAGAGTGTACCTTTATTCAAAATAACGGTATCTCCTTCTTCAACAAAATCCACAAATTCTCCATCAAGAAATATTTGCTTATTATACTCTTGAATACGATATTTCCCAAATCTATAGAGGGCGGTGTCTTTCGTGTTGGATATAAAAATATCACCGGCATCCCTTGAAATTTGATAAACAATTCCCCTGCTTGGAAGGTAGCTCTCACTGCCAATTTTTTGCGCGTTACTTTCGGAGCATAGCACAAACAATCCAATTCCTGTGGCTACAATAGCCGCTGATAAAATCGATACTTTTTTCATTGTGTTGATTTTTAAGTTAAACAAATCTTTTAAATTATTACGTACATGTTCAAAATGAAGTCTCATAAAAGAACTGTCGTCTTTGAGCGCAGCAAAAATTACCCTGACCGTATAAGCCCTCGGCGCAACAACGCCACTTTCAATTCTTTGCAGCGTCCTTGCGCTTATCTTGCATTGTTCGGCAAGCTCTTCCTGCGTCAAACCTTTAGCTTTTCTAAGTTCGGATATCCGTTTGCCCAAATTCGGTTGCTCCATGATGCTTCAATTTTTGAACAAGATTATGAATAACATAAAAATCTACCAAGCAAATATAAGGTATTTTTCACGACAATCGACACGACATTTACACGACACATTGTAATCATCTATTTATCAATGAGAATAAATACCTACCACACAAAAAACCCCCTCACTATCACTAATGAAGGGTTTAAAAAATTTGGCGGCGACCTACTCTCCCACAGATGCAGTACCATCGGCGCTGACAGGTTTAACTTCTCTGTTCGGAATGGGAAGAGGTGGAGCCCTGTCGCTAAAA
>Ga0082212_10002955_pt1 | contig 24363 bp, 13 predicted proteins | sample TergutNt197P3_FD_71548 | JGI IMG/M metagenome (GOLD analysis project Ga0082212, IMG submission 71548) | Neocapritermes taracua P3 segment gut microbial communities from Petit-Saut dam, French Guiana - Nt197 P3 | ecosystem: Host-associated > Arthropoda: Insects > Digestive system > Gut ... | reverse complement strand
CGTCCTCATCTTCCTCTTCCTCATCTTGCGCTTCCGTTTTGTAGCTCACATAAGTGCGCTTGAGAAGCGCGATCGCCTGCTCGCGGGTCGTGTTGCTCAGCGGGTCGATCGTCGTGTCCGACGTGCCGTTCATGATTTCGTTTTTGTTGCAGAACCGCATCGCCGCATATGCCCAGTTCGCTATCTTGTCAGCGTCGCTAAAGGCGAACGCGCCGCCCTCGCTCTTGTCCAAGCCCGCTATCGCCGCGTCCAGCGCGCGGTAGATCATCACGCATATCTCCTGCCGCGTAATGTTCGCATGGGGCGCGAACGTGTCGTCAGACGTACCGAACACGATCTTCAGCTTGTTCGCCTTGAGTATCTCCGGGTTGCTCGTGTCCACGAACGGGTTAGGCGTGATCGGTGCCGCCGTTTCCCCTGTCAGCTTCTCGTACAGCTTGACCACGATGGTGCAGAATTCCTCGCGCGTGATGAACGTATTGTAGTTGCCCATGATCGCAGGGTAGGTCAGCCCGTAGTCGTAGGCCTCCTGCAGCTCCGGCTTCGCCCACCCGCTCTGCGTGCCGTCGAAGGTGAGTTCCTCGGCGGCCGCAGTGAACGCCAGCAGCCCGAACACCATCACCGCCGACAGCAACGCGCTCAAAAATCTCTTTGATTGCTTTTTCATTCCGGTTTTCTCCCTTAAAATTTGGTTGTGCTGTTTTGCTTTCGCAACTTCGATAAGGCTATTTTACATAATCTTGGAAAAAAAGTCAAGGCATTTCAAAAATAATAATTTGTGTCCATATAATTTTTTCGTTTTGTCTGGTTTCTTGACAACGGGCGATATTTGTGGTATCATGCTTATGGTAAAAAAATTAAATGCAGGGTTTTGGTATATTTAAAATGATTGTATTGAACTGCGATGGCATATGTTTTTCCGCAGGGGCGAAGGAAATATTGAGCGAGGTCTCGTTTTATGTCGAAGAGGGCGACAAAGTCGGCGTCATCGGGGTCAACGGGGCGGGAAAAACCACGCTTTTTAGGATAATCACGGGCGAGCTGCAAAGCGACAAGGGGAGCGTCTCGATAAAAAAGGATGCCTCCATCGGCGTTTTGCGGCAGGATCCCGCGCTAAACGAGAACGACAGCGTATACAAATCGGTCATGGGGGTTTTTTCCCATTTCAAAAATCTCGAGCTAAAAATGGCCGATGCCGAGCGCCGGCTCGCCGAATATGATGCAGGACTGCATGAAAACGACGAAGAGAAGCTCGAATACCTTCAAAAGCTCCTGGACTTGCAATCGAAGCTTATCGCCGAATATGCGGACAGGGGTGGCTACGAATACGAAGGCAAGATGAAATCGGCCCTGGAATCGTTAGGCTTCCCCCCCGAAACCTGGGAGCAGCGGATATCCACTTTAAGCGGAGGCCAAAAAACGCGCGTGGGGCTTATCAAGCTGATTTTGGCCGAGCCCGACCTGCTGCTTTTGGACGAGCCCACAAACCATGTGGATATCTCGAACTTGGAATGGCTCGAGAATTACCTTAAAAACTACAGGAAAACCGTGGTGATCGTCTCCCACGACCGGTATTTTTTGGACAACGTGACAAACAAAACGATAGAGCTGGAGAATACGAGGGCATATTCGTACAAGGGCAACTATACCGCGTTTTTAAACAAAAAGGCCGAGGACAGGGAACTCCGGCAGCGCAGGCACGAGCTCCAGCAAAGGGAGATCGAGCGAATAGAGGCCATGATCGAGCGTTTGAAGAACTGGGGGCGCGAAAAATTGGTGAGGCAGGCCTTCAGCAAACAAAAAATGCTCGACAAAATGGAAAAAGTCGAGGCTCCCGAAAAAGCCCCGGACAAGATAAAATTGGCCTTCGGCGACAAAAAGCGCAACAAGGCCATAGAATCGGGCGACGACGTTTTGTCGGTGATCGATCTCGCGAAAGCGTTTTTGCCAAAAAAGCTTTTCGAAAACCTTTCATTTGAAGTCAAAAAGCGCGACAACCTCTTTATCATCGGCTCCAACGGCTCGGGAAAATCCACCCTGCTCAAAATATTGACAAATAACCTGACCGCGGACTCCGGCAGGTTCTATTTCGGGTATAACGCCCAAATCGGGTATTACGACCAGGAAAACCAGCATTTGGACGACGAAAACACGGTGTTGGACGAACTATGGGACGACTACGAAAGCATGACGCAGCTGGAAGTGCGCAACATTCTCGCCGCGTTTTTGTTTCGGAACGACGACATAGAAAAAAAAGTGGGCGTGCTTTCCGGAGGGGAAAAGGCGAGGCTCACCATCGCCAAGCTGATACTGAAAAAATCCAACGTGCTGATCTTAGACGAGCCCACCAACCACCTCGACATAAACTCGCGCGAAGCCCTGGAGGCGGCGCTGCAAAATTTCAGGGGGGCGATAATCGCGGTGTCGCACGACCGCTATTTCATAAAAAAGCTCGCCACCCGCATAATCGAGCTGGATCCCAAATATTCGGGCGGGTATATAGACTACAAGGACGGGTACGAGGAATTTTTAGGCTACAAAAGGGATTATTTGAACATCGGCGAGGATCGAACTCCAAAAAACCAATCCGCCGACCCCGAAAAAGAGCGGAGGATGCTCGAGCATGAGAGGCAAAAGCAGGAAAAAAAGAGACAGGAGCAGCTGGAAAAAGAGAAGAAGTCGACCGAGCTCGAGATAAAAATGGCCGAAAAAAGGATGGCTGAGCTCGACTATATGATAAAAGACGACGAGGTGGTGGCCGACTATGCGAAATTAAACGAGATCTACGAGGAAAAAAACATCTTGGAAGAGAGGCTCGAGACGCTGTACGAAAAATACTGCGGCGAATTCGAAACGTAAATTTTTTTCGAAACCGCGACGGCCTCCCCGCCCTTGGCATATCATCGGCCGTCAATCGAGAGCCGCGAATTTTTCATTGAATTTGTCGAACGCTTTTTCGTATTTGCCCAAATTTTTATCGTAGAATGAAGTTATGTCGGCGACATCGTATATGATCTGGCGCATCAGGTGCCCTATGTCCCCCAAGCTGTTCGAATAGATGATCGCGGGCTGGAAGGTGATTTGAGCCGCGAGCATATCGAGCATCTGCGAGGATTCGTCGTCGCGGCTGTATTTGTTTTTCAGCGCGACATCGAAATACGCCGGAGTCACGGTCCTGTACCCTTCAGCCGCGACCGCTTCCGTGACTGCCCCGACCATCGCATATCTCGACGGATCCGCAGTCACCGGGACGCACAGCAGTGAATAATAGTCGTGGGAAACCGTATAATAGTTGTCCTGCGTTTTGTCGTATTTGGGATGCGGAATTATCCCGTAATCGGATTCCATGTCCCTGTACTGCTCGCAGTCGGTCAGCAGCACGAAGTTGAACAGCAGCCTGTCCTCGCTGAAAAGCGTTTTTTCATGGGATCGGTCCGCGTGAAGCGCCTTTATCGAGTACGAAGCCGTGCTGTGCGCGATTTCGTACATCCTGTTGTATGCGTTCACGAATTTTTCGCTGTATACAGCCAGCTTCAGCGTCCCATCGCTGTTCGTTTCGGTCATGGGAAGCTGAAAAGCGGGGAAATATTCGTCGTAGGAAAGAGTCGCCAGCCCGTATATGTCTTCTATGCCCCACGCCCCGTCGCCGTTCACGTCCCTTGACACGCTTTTAACCGTTTCTTCGAGTTTGTCGAGAGTCCAGTCCCCGTCGCGGACTATCTGATAGAGATTAGGCAGCGAAAAATCCTGCGCCACCTGCTTGTTGAATACGATGCAGTGCATGGCTCTGATCAGTGACAAAGTATAGTCTCCGGTCATGAAATACAATTTGCCGTTGATTTTCAAATGTTTGGTTATGGAATCGGGCCACCAGGGCTTTTCATAGTCTACATACGGAAATTCGCCGAGATTGACGAAGCTGCCTTCAAGGGCGAGGGGGGTTATGAAATAGGCGTAGCCCGCTATTATATCGTATACATCGTCCCCCGTTTTCACGCTTTTCCTTGTGGATGCCACCGTATCGTCGGTGACTATCGCGCTTACGTTTATGCCAAGCTTTTCTTCGATCGATTTCTGCCGCCTGTATACGGCGTCGTTCACGATCTCGCCGATTTCTTCGCCGGCGAATTCGGCATTCAGGAACACTTCGCTGTTGTCCGACCTTGTCAAGATTCTGTATTCCATACCGCCGAAATCGAGATCGTCGGGCAGGCTGTCCTTGTAGCCCGCCCTGCTGTCTTCGTCGCCACCGGCAGCGTCGTCTGCGCCGCCGCTTGACGGATCCGCCGGATCATCCGCGTCATTTTCGCCCGAAACGGCTTTGGCGTCGTTGTTTTCCGCCTGGCACGAAGCCGCCGCGAACAGCGCGAGCGCCAAGGCCGCAAGCGCCATGAGCGCCAAAATTTTTTTTGGTTTCATAAATATCGTTCTCCTTGCCTTCGTCATATCGGCTATATTCATTGATTGTATCAAATTATTTTCATTTTGTCAAGAAAAAAACGATATTTATTTTCAACTCGCCCTTGATAAATGCGGCGGGGTATGGTATAATCGCCTTGGAAGAAAATATGCGAATATGAATTTACGGGAGGATAACAATCATGGCGCACAAAACGGACTGGTTCTACGAAAAAAAATGGGGCGCGTTCATCCATCTTCTAAACGGCGTGCAAAACAGCCCCGGCAGGGCCGCGAACATGGGCGCGGGCAATGCCGACTGGAGCGATTACATCGATTCGCTCGACGCGGAATTCATCGCCGCGCAAATAGCGGAGGCGAACGCGGGATATTTGTTTTTGACGCTCATGCAGAGAAGCAGGCATATGCTCGCTCCAAACGGGACATATGACAAAATCACCGGATATAAGCCCGGCGAGGCCTGCGCGAAGCGCGATTTTGTCGAGGATATGTATCAGGCGCTGAACAAGCGCGGGATCGAATTGATGCTGTATTTCACCGGCGACGGACCGCTCGACGACCCCATCGCCGGACCCGCGTTCGGATTTGTCAGCCAAACTCAGAAAGTCACGGCCGAATTCGCGCAAAAATGGGCGGGCGTCTTAAAAGAGTACAGCCAAAGATACGGCAAAAAAGTCAAAGGGTGGTGGGTGGACGGCTGCTACCCGTTTATCGGCTACGACGAGCCGAAGCTCAAATTTTACGCCGACGCCATAAAAGCGGGCAACCCCGACGCGCTCGTCGCGCTGAACGTCGGCGTCGAGGCGAGGGTTTCGGCGTACAGCCAAAGCGACGACTTCACCACCGGGGAACAAAACGAGTTTGCGGATTTGCCGGACAGCCGCTTTCTCGGCGGGTCGCAGTGGCACACTTTGTCGTTTTTGGGAGTCCCGCCCGACGGCACGGCGTATAACGGATGGTGCCAGCCAAAAAGCAAATACACGGGCGGATATATGCGCGACTACGTGGAAAAAGTGCACGAGAGGGGCGGGGTGGTGACGATCGATCTGTGCATGTACCGCGACGGGCACATCGACGGCGACCAGATGGATGTGATAAGGGCATTGAAAGATTTGAGGTGAAGTGATTTATGAAAGCGTATATATCCTCGATATCGCTCCCCGGGTGTCCCATAATCCATGAAAATCCCCTGCCGTATTTCAGGGACCAAAACCAAGACCGGAAAATAGGCAGCGACGGCTCCCTTTTGCCGGAACATTTCGAGAACGCGGGGGAAAATTCGGCTTTCCGCGTGCTGCCGTACAGAATGCAGGACAACTACTACAGGAAACGCGATATTTGCTGCGTAAAGACGGCGGTTCTCGAAAACGACATAATGGTCGCCACATTTCTGCCGGATTTCGGCGGCAGGCTCTATTCGCTCTTCAACAAGCGCGACAACAGGGAGCTGCTGTTTTCCAATCCCGTGATGCAGCCCGCCAACATCGCGATCAGAAACGCATGGATTTCCGGCGGGATCGAGTGGAACATCGGAAGGACCGGCCACACATACCACACCTGTTCGCCTGTATTTTTTCAGAAGTGCACCGATGCAAACGGGGAGATGTTTTTGCGGATGTTTGAATATGACAGGTGCGAGGGGCTTTGTTTTGGCATAAATTTCAGGCTTCCGGAACACAGCGATGTCCTTTATGCGCAGGTGAAAATAATAAACGCGCAGGACAGGGAAGTGCCTATGTATTGGTGGACGAATATTGCAGTGCGGGAGGTGCCGGACTTGCGGGTATTGTCCGCCACGGACAAGGTCATATTCCAAAATCCGCATGGAGGGGGATTCGGATTCGGGGAAATGCCGCATCTCGCCTCCATGCCCGGAAAAGACGCATCTTTTCCCTCCATATACAATTATTCGACCGAATATTTTTTCCAGATCCCCGAAGATATAGAATACCCGTGGGAAGCGGCGGTATATCCCTCGGAAAACTGGTTTTTCGCGGAATATTCGACGAGCGACCTCAAATACCGCAAAATGTTCGCATGGGGCTCCCATCAGGGCGGCAGGAAATGGCGCGACTTTTTGTCGGATCCCGGGATGGGTGACTATATTGAAATACAGGCGGGAATGGCGCGGACGCAAATACACGGCTTGACGATGCCCGCAAATGCGACCTGGAGCTTCACGCAGGCGTTCACAAGCGTGAATGCCGACGCTGCGGCGATTTGCGAAATGGAATACCACGAAGCTTCGGCGGCTGCGGCAAATCTGTTTTCGCGTGATATCCCCGAATTCGCGCCCGAAAAATGCGCCGAATACATTTCTTTGGGTTCGGGCTGGGGCGCGCTCGAGCAGCGCCGCAGGCAGCTATGCAACCTCGCGAAGCTGCCCTTTGATTTTCCCGAAAGCTCAATGGGAAGCGACTGCCTGCCGTGGCTGAATCTTTTGCTTCACGGCAATTTGCCCGATGGCGCCACCTCTTTCATGATCGGCGCGGATTGGCGCGAAATGCTCGAAAAAGACGCCGGAAGCGGCAGCAAAGAATCGCTTGTCCATCTTGGGATATTATACTATGAGAACAACATGGAAAAGGAAGCGGTCGCAGCATGGGAGAAAAGCCTCCCGCACGCGCTCGCCTACAGAAATTTGAGCCTCATCGAAATAAGAAACAAAAACAGCGCGGAAGCGCTGAACCTAATGGAAAAAGCGGTGCGGCTGAACGGCTCGGATGCATACAGATCCGAATATGCGGATTTATTGATCAAGGCCGGCGAATATGATAAATGCTGGGAACTGCTGGCGGCCCTGTCAGACGACGCGCCGGGCAGGATGTGGATATACCGCGCACAATGCGCATGGCATACGGGACGCCTGGACGAGCTCGAAAGGATGTTCGGGCGCGAATATTCATGCATCCGCGAGGGGGAAACCGCGCTGACCGATTTATGGTTCATGTGGGCGGAAAAGACAGGGCAGGCGAACAAGGAAAATCCGCCCAAACACATCGATTTCCGCATGAGTTCGCAAACTTGATGGATAAAGCGCGGTACAACAACGAAAAGGAGGCAAATCGAGTGAAAAAAACAATGCGCCTATTATTGGCATCGTTGCTGCTGATGGCAGCGATATGCATGTTTTCATGCGGAAACGACGACGGTGATGCGACCCGGGGTTCTGAGGACAATGCGGCCGGCGGGTCAGACGCGCAGCAAAGCGAGCCGGAAATAAAGGATTCGTTGCCGGAGGGGCTGGAATTCGGCGGGATCGCGATCAATTTGCTGATTCCGGGCGGCGAAGTGAATCAGGTCACCATGGATGAATTTTATGCAGAGAGCGACACGGGCGACATCATCAACGATGCCGTTTATCGCCGCAACATGGCCGTGGAAGAACGTCTGAATCTGAAATTGAACGTCATTTGCGGGCCGGATCTTCACCACTGGGACGAAATGAACAAAATGATACGGACGAGCATCTTGGCAAACGACGACGCATATCAGCTGATAGCGGGCTGGTCGGCGCGCGCCCCTGCCCTGGCTCTTGACGGGCTGTTCCTGGATTTGAAAACGCTGTCGTATCTCAACCTGTCCGAGCCATGGTGGACCCAAAGCATAACCGAAGAACTGACGCTTGGCGGAAAGCTGCATTTCGCCGCCGGAGATATGACCACTTCGATGATCGCAAGCTGTTCTGTCATATTTTTCAACAAAAAGCTTCAGCAAGACTATACGGTGCCGGATCTATATCAAATCGTTCTCGACGGAAAATGGACGCTCGACTATATGGACGGGCTGTCGAGGGGCATTTCATCGGATTTGAACGGCGACGGGATCATGGACGAAAACGATTTGTACGGAGCGGCATATACCACCCTCAACGTCGTCGACGGATTTTTGCAGAGCTCCAACATAAAGATGACGCGAAACGATGACAGGGGCATGCCGTATTTGGACATGGAATATGAAAAAATCGGCGTTCTCATAGACAAAGCATACACCCTTCTATATGAAAACCCCGGCGCCTACACCCTGCAGGGCGACAACTTCGAGAATCTTGTGTGCAAACAGTTCGATATGTTCAAAAACGACCAGGTGCTGCTTCTTCCCCAAGTGCTGCTTCCGAATTTCATAGGGCAGCTTCGCGACATGAAATCCGATTACGGCATCATCCCCTATCCTAAATTCGACGAATTTCAGGAAAAATATCTGAGCCGCATATGGGACATCGTTTCGCTGATGTGCGTCCCGCTGAACTGCGGGGCGCCCGACGCGGTCGGCGCGCTGATGGAAGCGATGGGTTCGGAGAGCTACAGGAACCTCACTCCGGTCTATTACGAAACCGCGCTGAAAATAAAGTATTCAAGGGACAGCATTTCCTCGCAGATGATCGACATAATACGCGAAGGAGCGTATTTGAACTTTGCCAGCATATACAACGAAAGCATTGAATATCCCTGGTTTTGCATGCGCGATCTCATGACAAACAAACGCAACAACTTCTCCTCGTGGCATGAAAAAAATGAACCCCGAATAGCCAAGAGAATCAATTCCGTCATAGAAAAATATCTCGATTCGGAAACTTGACGCAAGCGGGGGATAAAAAATCAATTTTGGAAAGGAATCATCAACTATGAAAATTTTGGTCACAGGCACTTCCGGCAGTTTCGGGAAATGGGTGGTAAAAGATCTGCAGGCGCACGGGCACACGGCAATAGGCATGGATTTGCACCCTTCTTCCGAGGTGCCGTGCCCGCTTCTGATCGCGGACCTGAAAAATGCGGGCGAGGTGTATTCGGCCATATCCGAAGAACGCCCGGATGCCATCATGAACCTCGCCGCGATTCCAAGGCCGGGCATAACGACTGCAAGGCACACTTTTTTGACAAACGTGGAAATCGCATACAATGTTTTCGAGGCGGCCGCCGCCCTCGGAGTGAAAAAAGTGATCCACGCGAGCACCGATTCGTCATACGGATTCGTGTTCGCAAAGCATCCGATCCTGCCAAAGTATCTTCCCCTCGACGAAAATCACCCTCAGCTTCCGCAGGACTGCTACGGGGGCTCCAAGCTTTTAAATGAGCATACGGCGCAAATATTCGCCCGCGCGAATCCGGGCATGCAGATCACCTGCCTCAGGATATGCGGCCTGGCATCTCCCGAAACCATGGCTTATTTCGCAAAACGCGACAATGCGCCGGAAAATATCTACAGGGAATATCGCGGGCTATACTCATATGTCGATATGCGCGACGCCGCAGCGGGCTTCCGGCTCGCGGCGGAAAAAGATCTCCCCGGCTTTGACGTGTTCCACATAATCGCAAAAGACACGAATACCGCGATTGAAACAAAAAAACTGATTGAAAACTGTTTTCCCGATGCCGAAATCCGCAAGGAATTTGCCGGCAACGAGGCGTTATTTTCGACTGAAAAGGCCACGCGCGTATTGGGTTGGCAGCAATGCTGCACATGGCGCAACGCCGACGGGCGCGCGTGACGAAGCGAAAAATGTGAAAAAAACTCCCAAACCTATATCGGGAATGGGAGTTTTTTTTGGCTGGGATGGCTGGACTCGAACCAGCGGAATGCAGGAGTCAAAGTCCTGTGCCTTACCGGCTTGGCGACATCCCATCGAAAGATATCAAAACGCTGTGATGTTAATTATACAACGGATTTATATAATTGTCAAGTTCAATTTGATACTTTTTTATTTAAAAGTCATAAAAAATTTAAAAAATTTTTATATTATGCCTGCCGGATGTGCTATAATTGCATTATCGGCTAAAAAAATTTGAAAAAGGAGCGAAAACCGTGAAAGAGAACAACTGCAATTACCTCCAATGGCTCGGCGGGGCGGGATTTCTCATCGAATGCAACGGGGCAAAAATCGGGATCGACCTATACATGAGCAATCACTGCATGAACGAAAAAGGCGAATTCAAGCGATTGACGCCTCCCCCCTTTCCTGCAAGCGCGATAAAGATGGACTATCTCATATCGTCGCACGAGCACGGCGACCATTTGGACATGGGGAGCCTAAAAGAATGGTTCGCCGCCAGCGATGACCTGAAACTGATAGGCCCCGATTCCTCTTTGAATGAAGCCGAAAAACTGATCCCGCGAGACAGAATGATCGCGCTCAACCGGGGCGGAAGGCTCGATGTGAGTCCGGGCATTTCGCTTGAAGGGGTGTACTGCGACCACGGCGCGCAGAGCCCCGGCGCGATCGGCGTGGTGCTGGATTTGGGCGGGCTGAGGATATATTTTACCGGCGACATGCAATACCGCGCGGACATAGCGGAGGCGACCGGGGTGAGGGACATAGACATCCTGCTGATCCCGATCAACCCCGCCTTCGGCAATCCCGGCGCGGAAGGGGCGGCAAAAATGACAAAAATGCTGTCTCCCAAAACCGCCGTGCCCTGCCATTTCTGGCTGTTCAAGGAACATGGCTGCGGCGACCCCGAATCATTTGAGAAAGAGTGCTCAAGGCTCTCGCCGGATACGAAAATCGCCGTATTGGCAATCGGCGAAAAAATGAAAATATGAATCGAGGAACGCTATGAACATCCTGAAATATTTCGCAGGCGGCAAATGGCTGGAATCCAAGACAGGCGACTATAGAAATGTGCATGACCCGAGCACCGGGGAGATAACGGCGCTGGCCCCGTGCTGCACGATGCCCGAGGTCGAATCCGCCGTCCGCTCCGCAAAGGAGGCGTTCCCCTCATGGTCGGCTGTCCCGGTCATGAAGCGCGTGCAGGTGCTGTACAAACTGAGGGAACTGCTCATCGGCCATCAGGACGAACTGACGCGGCTTGTCGCGGCGGAAAACGGCAAGGCCTGGGGAGACGCGGCGGGCGACGTGCTGAAAGCGAAGGAGGCGACGGAAGTCGCGATAAACGCGCCCGCGCTGATGATGGGGCAGTCTTTGCTCGACGCTTCGACGGGAATCGACACAGTCAGATACAGGGAGCCCCTCGGGGTGTTTGCCGGAATCGCGCCGTTCAATTTCCCCGCCATGATACCCATGGGCTGGATGACGCCCTTGTGCATCGCGGCGGGCAACACGATCGTGATCAAAGCCTCGAGCTCGACCCCGCAGACCTGCATGGAAATCGCGCGACTGTACGCCGAGGCGGGATTGCCCGACGGGGTGATAAACATAGTGACCTGTTCCAAAAACGGAACCGAATATTTGATCACGCACCCGGACGTGAAAGGGGTTTCGTTTGTCGGATCGACCGACTCCGGGCTTTCGGTCTATTCAAAGGCGGCGGGCGCGGGCAAGCGCGCGCAGGCGCTGTGCGAGGCGAAAAACCATGCGCTGGTGCTTGAGGACGCGCCGATCGAGCGCGCGGCGGCGGGGATAATAAACGCCGCATTCGGCTGCGCCGGAGAGCGCTGCATGGCCTTGCCGGTCATCGCCGCGCAGGAAAGCATCGCGGATGAGCTTGTGGCCTCGCTGACAAAAAAGGCGAAAGCGCTCAAAATAGGCCCGGCGTACCGCAAAGACACCGACATGGGGCCGGTCGTGTCGGAAAGCCGCAAAAATTCGATAATAGCCTGGATAGACAAAGGCATAGCCGAAGGCGCGGAACTCGTGCTCGACGGAAGGGAGTGCAAAATCGAAGGTTTTGAAAACGGGTTTTATCTCGGGCCCACGATTTTGGATCATGTCAAGCCGGGAATGACAGTTGGGGACCGCGAGATATTCGGGCCCGTTCTGTGCGTGAAAAGAGTTTGCGATTTTGAGCGGGGGCTTGAACTGATCAATGAAAACCCATATGCCAACGGCTCCGTGATATACACGCAAAACGGATATTACGCGCGCGAGTTTCAAGTCAGGGCGCATGGGGGCATGGTCGGCGTGAATGTGGGCATCCCCGTGCCTGTGGGATATTTCCCCTTCTGCGGGCATAAACGCTCGTTTTTTGGCGACCTGCACTGCCTTGGAACCGACGGCATCAATTTTTACACGGAATCGAAGTGCGTGAGCGCGCGCTGGTTCGACGAAGACGAGATGAAGCGCGAAAAAGTCGATTCATGGGACGGAACCATATGATAAAATGAAATAGGCAAGCCCTCAAGAACCCCGCTGGTTTAGGCAGCGGGGTTCTTTGACGCGAAAAATTAAACCAATTTAAAAAAACAGTATATTAAGCTAATTTTAATAAAATGCAAAAAAATAAAATATTTTGCAATTACATCTTGACATTTGCGCGAATTTATGATATACTTACTCCGAAAACGTAGAATTGGCTATATGCCGGATCAGCAAATGAATAACTGGAAAATTTATCCATAAATTGCGAAACATATTCAAAAAACCGCGTATTGCGCCAAAATGACCAACCGGGCGGCAGTCCGTGAAATTACGGCGACCAAAAAATTTCATTAAAAAATAACGCAAAAAAGATTATTTTGTGACTGGTTTGTGACTGTTGTGTTGTATAATCAGAGATATAGCGTGTAACTTGTGACTGGAAATTTATAATTCATGGAGCAAGGGATGTAAATTTATGAAGAAATATTATGATTCGTCTGAATCCGAAAAAAGCATGGGAAATATACGCGGCAAAGGGGCGGCGCGCATGGTGCTGACGTGCTGCGCGGGGCTTTTCGCCGCGGCGCTGATATTCGTTCTGTATTCCCGCTTGGCCATGACGCTCGAAACGCAAAATCAAGGGGCACTTACCTGCGGCCTTGAAGAACATTCGCACGGCGAGGGATGCTTTGAGCAAATGCTCATATGCGGCATGGAGGAAGAGGATGGCGAAACAGATCCCGATTTGGCGGAGCCGCCCGAAGCCGGCGCATCCGCGCATACGCATACAGACGGCTGTTTCGCGGATCGGTTGATCTGCGGGGCGGAGGAACACATCCATTCGGGCGAATGCTATGCCGAGCCAGAAACGGAACCTGAAACGGAGCCCGAGACTGAGCCGGAGACCGAGCCTGAAACAGAGCCAGAAACAGAGCCAGAAACAGAGCCAGAGACCGAACCTGAAACGGAGCCGGAAACGGAACCTGAAACGGAGCCAGAGACAGAACCGGAGGCTGAACCGGAGACCGAACCAGAGACAGAGCCCGAAACTGAGCCTGAAACGCAGCCGGAACCCGAACCGGAGCCATGGCCCCAACTCCAGGCAGGCCAAAACACCGAATACAGCTTCGAGGATTTTGAGTGCGCGTTTTGTGAAGATGCCATTTTGCACGGGCACGCCGCCGCATCCGCAGTCGCCGAGGAGCCGGTCCCGCTCTCTCCGGGATTTATGGGCATCACGGCGATGGCCGCGTCCGTGAGCGACACTTGGGATCTCTCCAATTTCATCCCGGCCGCAAACGGCATTGTCATAAAAGATAAAAACAACCAAGTAGTCGATCCCGCCACGGGCACGTTCTACTATGGCGACACATACACCTTCACCATACTTTTCGCGGAAAAAGCGGGCGCCAACGGGCAATTCGCGTACAAAGACGGGTATTTGGAATACGATCTGCCCGATGTGCTTCAGATTGTCTCCGCGATTACGGAGGCCGACCCGGGTGTCATACTTGTCGATAACGGGGCCACGATCGGGTGGTACGCGATCGACCTCGACGGGCACGTCAAAGTGTGGTTCGGCGATTTCGACAACAAGGGGAACCCGATAGCCAAAAACTTCATAGACGAATACACCGACGCGAGCTTTGTGCTGAACATAGCGGCGGAATTCAAGGCGGGCACGGAAGACGGGATAGTGCTGTTTGGCACGGACGCTTCGATCGTCATAAAGATAAATTACCCGGACCCCGGCATACAGGTAAATAAAACGATTCCCCCCGGCGGGTACGACGCCGACGCGGAGACCGTGAAATACAGCATAACCATCAGCGCGCCGAGCTCCAACGCGGCCGCCAGCCCCTCCGTGCTGCAAAACATCGTGCTGACCGACATACCGCGCATAGGCAGCAGCACGTATTTGGGCAACTCCACCGAAAATATCTATTCCGAAATAAAATACAGCATAAATTCCGGCGCGGAGACCGACATAACATCGCAAGTGCAGTGGCTCACCACCGGCGGCAGCCCGAGGCTCCGCTACGCCTTTCCGAGCTCGGTCGCGATGAACCCCGGCGACACGATTACGGTGACGTATACGCTCGACCTCAAAAAAATCGTCGAAAAAAATCCGGCGGCGGGAACCCCGAGCGGCTACTCTTTCACCCTCAACAACACCGTGACCGCCGAAAGCGGCACATACAGGGACAGCGCCTCCGCAGGCCAGGCGGTGAGAAAAATGACCACGCTGAGCGTGACCAAAACCAACGACGGATTCGCCAATGCCGCGGAGATCACATATACGACCACAATCAGAGCCGCGGCGGACAACGCGGGCACGGTCACCGTCACAAAATTCACGGACAGGCCCTGGATCGCCGCGACCTCGGGAGCCGGCGGGAATGACAGGATATCCATCGAAAATCTTGCCGCCGCCTACGGTCCCGTGACGTACAGGGTGTACAGCGGCGGGGCATGGAGCGCGTGGAGCGATATCACCGCCTCGGTGGTCTGGGTTCCCGGCGCCGCAGCCGGCGAAAACCGCGCGAGATTCGAATATGAATTCGCCTCCCCGGTCGTGCTTGGACCCGATGACAGGATAGAGGTGCGCTATAAACTGAACGTCAAAAATTTGATCGACGAAAATCACGCATCGACAGTCATCAAAAACAAGCTGCAATACAATTTTTGGATCGGAAACGAAGCGGTCGTCACAAGCAGCCTCGGCACAACTGCCGTCACTTCGCCCGCGAGGCAAATGACCAAAACATTCGCCATTTCAAAATCCGGGCAGCGAAACGGCGACAAGATCGACTGGACGCTCACAGTGGGCGATTCATCCACGACGGAGCTCAACGACGGCATCATAACAGACACTCTATCGGTGGTTTCGGGCAGCGGCGTCATAGCTTTCCCGCCTCCCTCGGAGATCACGGTGCGCCTGTACACTTCCCCGAATGCTTCCCTGACTTTTACAGCGGACAAATTCGGGAGCGCGTTTGCCATAAGCGGAAATACATTTGAGTTCACCATCCCCGGCATAGGGACGACGGATAAAATAAACGGACATATTGCGCCGATTCCGGCGATATACCGGGTCCAGATAACGTACGGCGCGCCAATTACGGTCCCCGCGACCGGACAGGCGTCGGTCGTTTACAGGAATACGGTATATTATGACTCTTTCAACGCTTATCAAAATGTCACCGTAGGGCCCGCAGTCGCCATTTCAAAGATCGGGACGCTGAACGGCGCTGCGGGAAGCAGGTACATCAAATGGAACGCCTGGGTGGGAGAAGGAACGGCGGAGCTCAACGGGGGCACGATAACGGACACCTTGGATCCTAAGCTGAGTTTCCCGTCGTCGGGAGCCATAACGGTGAAACTGTGGGGCGAGCCGAAGGGTGCCTGGAACAACCTGTTTTCCGGCTCCACATATAATATAACGCTGACCGCGACCCAGCTGGCGGGCTATTTTAGCTTCGATATCGCGCTCAACGCCTTTGATTTCACCGTGCCGGCCGAAGGCGACCCGATTCCCGGCGGCGGCGGGGTTTTTCCGGAGATATACCGCGTCGAGTTCACCTACGACACCCCTGTGAGCCCGGAAGTCAGGGTCCAGACGACATTCACCAACAAAATAAAGTACAATACCGAGGTCACCGCCAATGTCACCGTTCCCGCGGTGGCCACCGGCGCGCCGACCATCGCCAAGGACACCTCGCATCCGAAGCTCTCGGCCTCGGATCCGGGCGCATATGAAATAGATTACACGATCAGCTTTACCGTGCCCGCCTGGAACTCCGGGCAGCTGATATACTTTTACGATTCGATGACGCCGGCCCCCGGAAATTTATCGATCTCCGACCTCAAAAATTTGACCGTCGAGGTGGACGCGCTCGAAGCGGGCGAGCCGGAGCTGATCTGGAACGCCTTCACGGGCAACGGGGGCATATGGTACATAGGATTCGGCAGCCCCGGCGCCAACCAGTCCACCAGCTCATGGCAATACGATACCGAGAAAACCGTGACAGTCAGATACACGCTGCCCCTTGGCCTCGAACTGGCGACGGGCGCAACAACGATCGAAGAATATCTCAAATCCGCCGGGGCGAACGTTTTTACCAATGCTGGGCGCGTGTACCGCGGCGGCAGCAGCTGGAGCTCGACTGTATACGACACATGGCCGATACATAAAAGCGGGCAGGCCTCGGCCGCCGACGACGCGGTGTTCAACTATGCGGTGAGCTTGAACGGCAGCGGCGTGAACAGCTATATGTATCCGCTGTTTCTCGCAGGAGGCGCGGCATTTGCCGACACATTTGATCCGCTGCTCGAATATGTGCCGGGTTCGCTGTATGTGGTCGCCGCAAACAGATATTACGGCCCCTACGACGCGAACAAAACCGACATGACTTTCGTCGCCGGCAATACGATTTCGGTGGATTTTTCGGCCATGCGCGAATTTAACGGCTGGAACGGAAGCGTCGCGGGCACCCCGCTGCGCTCTTCGGTGCAAAACCCGGGCTGGTACACGCAGGCAGTCAGAATGGAAGTGCGCTACCAGCTCCGCCTCAAGGACCCGAACAGCGCGGAAGGCATCACCTTTTCCAACGAAGCCGAAATCAGCTCGACCACGCAAAACAGCAGGTTCAAAAACGGCGCCACGGTGACCTTCGGCAAGAAAAACCCGATAACAAAAAATATGATGACCGACGGCTCCGATGTGGCCGACATCGAGATTGTCATAAACCCGCTTGGCAGAAGGCTGCGCATAGATATAAACGACCCCGCATGGCTTACAGCGCGCGACACGATGAGCGGCTCGCTGGCGTTCTTCCTCAGCACCATTTCGATTTATACACAGGACAAGAACATCGACGGAAGCTGGAACGGCCTCTGGAGGCCGGTGACGCCTGCGGACATGACCCCTGCGGGCTCCAGCCATCTGTATGACATAACGAGCATAAACGCGCGGGTGGTCGATATCATCATCCCCGACGAAACGCCGATAAAGATCGCATACAAGGCGCGAGTCATGGTGGATCCCGGTGAAACGGCGGATTTTGAAAATACGATCACGGTGCTCGGATACAGCGCGACCTACAAAAAGGAAAGGTACGAAGTTTTGACCTCGACGGCGAACGCCATGGCCGACAAAAAACAGCTGACGCTCTATAAATACGACGAGGACAACCAGACGATACGTCTGGCAAAAGCGGAATTCGAACTGTGGATGGCCATACCGGGAGGCGGGTACTACGAAACCGGCGCCCCGGACAAGCCCCCGATCTGTTTCGGCAATGTGAATTCGGGAGTCTACGATTATGAATTTTACTACGTGCAGACCGCCGAAAACAGGGGTGGCGGCGAATATCTGTTTGATTCGTACTGGCTCACCCCGACGCACAAGGCCGTGTATATGATAGTGGAAACGGCGGTGCCCGAAGACTACCAGACGCCGGTCTCCCCGTATACTTTCGTCGTGCTGCATCCGATAGGCGCCGCCGAAAAGAGCGCACTCGAGGCGAAGCTCGGCTTTGAGGCGCAGTATGCTTCGGTGGGCAGCGTATTCGTGGGCAACAAGCATATCGAGCCAGTGGACATAGCGATCAAAGCCGGCAAATCCATAACCGGGCTGAAGCAAACGGACGAGACATTCGAATTCGAGCTCGTCGAAGTGGAGCCGGACGGCCAGGGCTGGAAAGCCAAAGCCGGCGGCCATGCGGATTCGGCGGGCGTCGTGGGCGAGGGCAGCTTCGGATTTGAAATCAAAGGGCTCGCAAAAGGGGCATACTGGTACCGGATAACCGAGAAGCCGGGCAGCAACACCTTATGGGCATACGACGCGACGGAATATATAGTGAGAGCGGAAGTGGCTAATGACGGCAATGTGCTGAAGACGACGATAACTTACACGTACAATACCGGCGGCGGGTGGGTAAATCCCTGGTATGAATACATCGATGATTTGGTGGCTTGCATCGATTTCACCAACGATTTCATCGGAGGCCCCAAACTGCCCGACACGGGCGGAAAGGGATCGGCGTTCGGCGCGATAGGGCTGATCATGACGCTTTGCGCCGCAGGCGGGATCGCAATCCGGGGAAAATCAAAAAAAATTCGAAAAAAATTGTAAAATTCATAAAATTTCATAAAATATCATTTGAAATCCGTGAGTTTGTGACCGGTTTGTGACCGGAAAGTGTTATAATATCATACATAAGACTTGTAAATTTCACAATCGTCAAAAACACATCACAAACAAAAAAGGAGAAGATAACCATGTCTGACAAATCACTTAGATTCATGGACAAAACACAATTGCTCAACATCATGCGCCAGCAGGAACTCGAGATAGAGCGCTTGAACACGGAGGTCGAAAAACTGGTTTCCGGCAGGGAACAGCAAATCGACAGCCTATCTTACGGCTCCGAGCAGCTGCTCGCCGAAAAGGATGCGCAAATAAGGAAGCTCGGCGAGGAACTCGAAAGGGTGTACGCCGAAAAGAACGGCGGCGCCGAAACCATGGCCTTGGAATTCGAAAAGCTTGTCGCGGAAAAAAGCGAACAGATCAATCGATTGGCCGCCGACGTGTCGCGCCTGAAATCCGAAAACGAAGAACTGGCCGCAGCCGGCAGTGAGAGCGGGCAAGCCGAAGGGCTGCTCGCCGAAAAGGACGAACAGATAGAGAGGCAGAACGCCAGGATCATCAGGCTGACCGTCGAGAAAGACGAGCAGCGCAAAGAAATGGAAAGGCTGATAACCGAGAGGGACGAATTGGCGAGCGCGTCGAAGGCTGCGGGAAACAAACAGCCCTCCCAGCTCCCATTGGAGAACCCCGGATCGCTGGCCGAGGCGTCGCTCTCAGTGAGCGGGGTGCTGAAGGCGGCCCAGGAGGCGGCGGATGTGTATCTGGAGAACATAAGGCTGCTGGAGGCGGAGAAAGCGGCGGAAGCCGAGAAGATCGAGAAAGAGGCGATGGAGCGCGCGGAGGCGATAATCAGGGAGGCGGAGCATAAGTGCAAGGAGCTGGAAGAGGCGGAGAAGAAGGCGCTGGGCGACCTTAGGAGCGTGTCGTTTCTGTACATGGATTTCATCGACAAGTCGCACTCGGCGCTGCACGACATGATAGACAAGTACAAGCTCACCAAATCCGCCCATAGCGACTAAAACAAACCGCGAGCAATTCAATGCTTGGCCCGAGCACGGACGATATCGGTTGGCGCCAACTGGATGTGAACAATTATAAATTGCGTTAATTTACGAACCGGGGGAAATTTTGAAACATTCTGAAAATTTAGAAAATTTAGAATCGAGGCAAATGAAACAAAAGGATTTCCAAAAAAACGAACCGGAAAACGACAGCCCCTCTTCCGCGCACCGCCCCACGCTGGAACAGATCGAGCAGGAGCTCAGCCGCCGCGAGGGCGGGCGGGAACTGAAAAAAGTGATATCCGACACGGCAAAGAACCTCGTCGTGATAGCGGCGGCGGCCATTCTTGTGGCAAATTTGCTGATCGGGGTGCTTTTGGTGAACAGGAGCTCGATGGCCCCGACTTTGACGGACGGCGACGTGGTGGTGGCGCTGAGATGGATCGGCGTGAAACCCGGCGACATCGTGGCATTCCATTACAACAACAAGATACTGCTGAAGCGCGTGATAGCGAAAGAGGGGGACTTGGTGGACATAGGCGAGGACGGCACGGTTTATGTGAACCGCGAAGCTTTGGAGGAGCCGTACCTCGCGGAGAAGAGTTTTGGAGAATGCGACATCAGGCTGCCCTACGAGGTGCCTGTGGGGTGCGTGTTCGTGATGGGGGACAACAGGGCGATTTCCGCGGACAGCCGCTTGCAGGAAATAGGGCCGGTCTCATCGGAGCACATCGTGGGAAAGGTGATCTTGAGGATATGGCCGCTGTCGAAGATAGGATTCCCGAAGTGAAAATAACCCGGAGCTTTGTTTGACGATAAAAATTTGACAGCGCTTAGGATGGGCCGCTGCCAAATATTTATAAAAATAAAAAAAAAGGTAGGTAAGAAAATGAAACGCAAAATTTTATCGTTCGCACTGGTCATGATGATGGTGCTGCCGCTTTTGGCCGTGAATGTGCTCGCGGCCGACAATCTGCACGCCGCCCATTTCACCGCTGACCCGAAGCCGATCACCATCTATGGCTCCTCAAGCGTGAACATCAAGGGAGAGACATTTGACATTTATAAGCTGTTCGACCTCGAATCCTGGGACATTTTGACTTCCGGAAACGGATACGACCCCGCAAACCCCCTCAACAACGAAAGATTCGCTTACAGGATCAACCCGTTGTTCGAAGGCTTTGACGGCGCGCTGACTTGGTCATTCGCGCAGTCGTACTTCACCGCCATGCCGGCCGAGCTCGCAGCCAAGGGGAACGCCCTGCTTCTCAAAGAACTGCTCGAATACCTCAGGAGAAATTCGAACCCGAGCAATCTTTACGCCGACATCGCGGATCCCGACGTGCTCGAGCAAAACGACGACTCCTGGGCGGTCCCGCTCACCAAGGCGCTGATCGACTACATAACCGCCACAGGAATATCCCCTGATTGGCAAAAAACCGCGACCTCCGATCCGTTTGTGATCAGCGACCTCCCCCTCGGATATTATTTGATCCGCAGCGAAAACTACAACCCGACCAGCAGCAATGACGACGACACCTTCACCGGCACCGAGGCCAAGGATGACAGGGTCACCGCGATCGCGGCGCTCAGGACAAACGAAGTGGCGGTGGAAATCCACTGCAAAGTGGACGCCCCCCCGATCGACAAGGATGTCTGGTACAACAAAAACAACGCTCCCGACGATCCCGCAATCCCCGCGACCCCGGACTGGGGAGGCTTCACCGACGTGAACATAGAGGACACGGTGTGGTTCAAGCTCACCTCCAAAGTCCCCAATATGCGCGGCTACAAAACATATCAGATGGTCATGTACGACCTTTTGAGCGAAGGGCTGAGCTTCAACGACGACATCCATGTGTTCATAGCTCCCCCGACGGCAAATCTGACGAGCCAGCCTCTGTCCTATTTCGTCAATTACAACAGCGAAACCGGCGCGGCCATTTCCTGGAACGCCGTGGCCAAGGATGTCACCGCATCGCTGGCCAATGTGGGCGCCGCCGCGGCAGCCGCATATAACGTCATAGTCGATTTCGGCGACATCAAGCCCTGGTACAACAACCAGGCCGACGGCACGCTCACAAACGGGATAACGAATTACGTGGGCTGGGACATCGTGGTCATATATTCCGCCGACCTCAACGACAAAGCCGTGATAACCAAAGGCCAAACCACCGGGGAATTCGGCAATCCCAACAAAGTCTGGCTCGAATACAACAACAACCCCTATGACCTCACAAAGAGAGGCGTGACGAGGCAAAAGCACGTCACCGTGTTCACCTTTGAGCTCAATGTGAGAAAATACTTCACGAGCGCGAACGGGCCGGTGACCGACCTTGTGGAAGGCGCGGTGTTCAACCTGTACAAGGCCGACGGCTTCGCCTGGAACTATGACAACGGCACAAACAAAGTCCAGGTGACAAGCGGCACCCCGCAAAACTTCGTGGACCTCAACGGCAAGGCGAACCCGAAGGGCGGAACGTACATCGAGGGCCAGTATATGCACACCGTCAAGCCGATCGACGGCACGGGCGCAAACGGCACCACGATAAACCTCCACACCCCGATAGGCGCCACCATGAACGGCCTGATCGACATCATAGGCCTTGAGGCGGGCGAGTACTATCTGGTCGAGACCGACGCGCCGAAGGGTTACAACCTGCTCGAAGCGCCGATCAAAGTCACGATAACATACACAGCCGGCACCACCAAATTGACCCCTTGGAGAGCTTTGACCCTCATCAAGAAATACAAGAACGAGGCCGACTATATTTACGGCGACATAAGCGGCACCATAGAATGCACCAACCCGGACGACAAGATAGAGATCGAGAACAAATCCGGCATCAAGTTCCCCGAGACGGGCGGAATCGGAACGGTCATATTCTACATAATCGGCGGCCTTCTGACAGTGGGCACAGGGTTCCTGCTCGTGGTGCGCTCCCAGATGTCAAAGAAAAGGGAACGCACAGACCGCTCAAAGCAACCCGAAAAAGCCGCGATCTAAAAGATTAAAAATCGCCTGAACACATTTGGCATATCGGAGGGCCCTCCATGAAAAAACGCATTTTAACCACAATAGCCCTTGTATTCCTGTTTTTAGGGGGGCTCTCCGTTTTGCTGTACCCCACTGTGAGCAATTATATCAACTCCCTGAGCCAGTCGCGCATCATAGAGGGGTACAGCGTGGCGCTGGCGCAGCTGAGCGAGATCGACTACACCGATATCCTCGGCGCGGCCGAGGCATATAACAGGGGGCTGCTCACCAACGCCACCCGGTTCTCGATGACCGACGAGGAACTCGAGCAATATCACGGCATACTCGACTTTTCCGGGACAGGCGTCATCGGCACGCTTCAGATAGACGTGATAAAAGTAAACCTGCCCATCTACCTCGGCACGGAAGAGGACACGCTCCAGGTCGGGATAGGCCATATCGAGGGCTCTTCGCTTCCAATAGGGGGCATAGGCACCCATAGCGTCATCTCGGGTCACAGGGGGCTGCCCTCCTCCACCCTGCTCACCAATGCCGACAAATTGTTGGAGGGGGACGTGTTTGTGCTGAAAATACTCAACGAGACGCTGCACTACGAAATCGACCAGAGAGTAATAGTGCTCCCCGAAAATATGGATTACCTGGAAATAGACCCGAATGAGGATTACTGCACCCTTGTCACCTGCACGCCGCTGGGCGTGAACAGCCACAGGCTGCTGCTTCGCGGGCGGCGCGTGTTCCCCGAAGCGGGCGAAACGGAATTTGTCACATTGAACCGGAACTTTCGCGCGGATGCGCGGCTGGCCAACATACTTGTGCAGTACGCCATCGCCGCCGTTCCGGTATTGCTCATGGCATTGGTATTCATGTTCATAAAAAACAGTAAAATTCTAAGAGGAAGAAATTGATATGGCCGGAAATATAAAAATCAAAAAATTAGCCGCAGTTCTGTGCATTATGACGGTTTTGGCGATGATATTTTCGGCAGGGGCCTATGCCGCCGCGTTGTCCGGCCGGGGAAGCCTGACAATAATCGCGGAATACGACAAACGCGCAGTGCCGAAAATAAACATAGAAATTTTCCTGATAGCGACGGCGGCCCATAACGGCAAATTGGAATATACCGCGACCGCGCAGTTTTCCGAGGCGCTGAAAGATGAAGCATATGACCCAAACGGCATGATGGCATCCCAAAACGCCGCCGTGACCGAAAAGCTCAAGGCGTATGTCTCCGAGAAATCGCTGAGCGGGACCGCGCTCGAAACGGACGACACAGGAACGGCGGTATTTGAGGGCTTGGAAGCGGGCGTGTATTTGGTTCTCCACAAAGCTTCGCCGGCGGAGGACACCCTCGGATACAATATGCAGTCGTTCATAATTCCGGTGCCCTATCCCGATCAGTCGGGGCAGCCGAATTATATGGTGACCGCGCATCCCAAAATAGAGCTGAAAAAGGGCTCGCTGAAACTGACGAAAATTGTCTTGGCAAGTCCCGGGATCCCAATCGGCGGCGGTTTTTGGTTCACCGTGAAATTCGCCTATCCCGCAGGGCCCGTCCGGGACGGAATCATGCTCGGCGGGGCGAAAATAGAAGAAGAGCTGTCGTTGTTTTTGAGGGCCGGGGAAACGGTGGAATTTACGAATATACCCCTCGGCACGGGCTATGAGATAACCGAAGTGAATATTCCGGAGGGGTTCTCGCTCGCGGGCATCACGGGGGGCGGAAAAGGGGTCATCGACTCCGCCGCGACGCTAAAAG
>Ga0082212_10002954_pt1 | contig 24364 bp, 30 predicted proteins | sample TergutNt197P3_FD_71548 | JGI IMG/M metagenome (GOLD analysis project Ga0082212, IMG submission 71548) | Neocapritermes taracua P3 segment gut microbial communities from Petit-Saut dam, French Guiana - Nt197 P3 | ecosystem: Host-associated > Arthropoda: Insects > Digestive system > Gut ... | reverse complement strand
CAAAATCAATGGTTTTCAAAACTTTAGTTGAATAGCACATAAAACCGGCGGTGGTATCTTTCACGGGAATACCCAATATAAAGCGCACATACATAGAGCCATAGTACGACATTAACAAGCGTGTCATAGGCCAGTTCAACACATTAACGCCCTGACAATAGCGCGAGCCTACCGCTACATCTGCATTATGTTCTAAAACAGCAGCATACAAACGCTCTACATCTTCCGGATTGTGCGAAAAATCGGCGTCCATTTCAAAAACATAGTCGTAATCTCTCGCCAATGCCCACTTAAAGCCGTGAATATAAGCAGTTCCCAAACCTAATTTTCCGCTACGCTCTTCTATAAAAAGCCTGTTAGGATATTGTGTGATAACGTTTTTCACAATATCGGCGGTACCGTCCGGCGAGCCATCATCAATCACTAAAATATCCGAATCGCTCACAGAGAACGTTTTATGAATAATTGCTTCAATATTTTCTTTCTCATTATACGTGGGAATAATAATAATTTTTTTGTGGGTTTTTGGTTCCATATTTTACTTGCTACTAAGGTTTAATTGTATTTTGATTTAGATGTGAATAAGGTTTTTAATTTAGTTATTAGATTTTAGATATTAGATATTAAATCTTAAATCTCTTAATTTTTAATTCTTAATTCTTAATTCCTAATTCTTCTGTAGGATTATATAAACCGGAAAATGATCACTATACCCTCCGGCATAACTTCCTCCTGCATAACTTCTGAACGGGTATCCTTGAAATGAACCGGTTTTGGTTTTTAAAAAGTTTGGGCTAAAAACGTGTGCCGAAACAAATCGGTAACCATTTGGTTTTGAATGTAAAAATGCGTAAGAAATCATAATTTGGTCAATCAATTCCCAATTATCTTGGTAGGCATACGAGCCAATGCCATCGCGATACATTTTCCACATCGGGTTGAAAATATCGGTTTCTTTCACATCATTCATTTTTCCTTTGGCGTTGAGCCCGTTCATTATAGGTTTTGAACTTGGGTTATCGTTCAAGTCTCCCATAACCACAATTTTAGCATTCGGATTTATGTTCAGTAGCGAATCCACAATAGAACGGGTAAGTTTAGCGGCAGCCATACGCAATGGCATGCTTCGCGCCTCCCCTCCCCTTTTCGAGGGCCAGTGGTTTGCGATAAGATACAGTGTATCAGTTTTATCTAAAACACCCACCAAAAGCAACTGATCTCTGGTTTTAAATCTTGGATTATCCGGAATGGTTAATGTATGCGGTTTCTGCGAAATAAACTCAAACCTGTTGCCTTGATAAATAAAAGCCACATCCACGCCGCGATAATCGGGTCCGTCGTGGTGAGCAACTTTGTAATTCAATGGTTTCAGGGCATCTTGCGCCACTAAGTCATTGAGTACGCGCTCGTTTTCCACTTCGCAAACGCCCAGCACCACTACCCCACCCTGCTCTTTTCCCATTTCGGAAATAGCGATTGACAAGTTTTTCAGTTTGTGATTGTAACGTTCAACCGTCCATTGGTAAGCGCCATCGGGCAAAAACTCGCTATCGTCCGCAATGGGGTCTTTTTCTGTATCGTAAAGATTTTCAACGTTATAAAATCCTAAAATGGCGGTTTGCTGCGCTTGGGTAAAAAAACACACGCAAAGCAATGCAATGAAAATGGAGGTGATTTTTTTGTAATTCATAATTATTGTTTATTATTTTTCTAAAATAGTTTTAACTTGCTCTATTGTTAATCCCGTAATGGTTGCAATCATTTCTATCTCTAAACCGGCATTTGCGCTATTTTTAACTATAATTTCCTGATTTCTTTCTATCCCTTTTTCTATGCCTTTTTCAATCCCTTTTTCTATGCCTTTTTCTATCCCCTCTTTGAGCCCTTTTGCTGTGGCTTTTTTAGTTGCTTTTTCCACTGCTTTTTTTACGGCTTTTTCCATAGCAAAATCATTGCAGTTTTTCGTATCTCTGTAATTCTTAATATTATCCACGTAGCTTAGGTATTCTCCTTTGCTTAATTGGGCAACCTCGGCGGCAGCAAACATTTTTTCAAAAATATTTTCTCGTAATTTATCAGGTAAATGCTCCAATCGTTGAAGATTTCTAAGCACATACATCCATTTTTCAAAGCGATTTTTCAATTCATCAACCGTTTTGGTAAACTTGGGCATCTCTAAATAGATAAAGGTTAATTTATCATAAAACACTTTTTTGGTTACAATATCCGATAACTTAATGTCGTAACGATATTTCGTAAGATCGTTTTTATCTTCTTCAAACACAAAATCAAGAATAGCAATTACATAAACCGATTTCAGTTCGTAGTTCCATTCATTTCCTTTGGGCGCTTGCTCCACAATTGGAAAAGTGGAGTAGTACAATGTTCGGTCTTTAAAGTAAATTTGTTCCGTTTTTTGAAGTTCAACGATAAACTTCTCTCCTTTTTCATTTTCGCAGTAAATATCGAAAATGGCATTACGAAAGCGTGGTGTCAAACCCAATCTCTCTGACGGCAGGTAAGAAATTGAAACGATGCGCCCCTGTTCTTCATAAAGCAGTTCATTCAAAAAATCGAGCAACAAATCTTTATTGCATTCCTCGCCAAACAATTTCTTAAATCCGAAATCTGTAAAAGGATTAATATATTTTTCGTAAATTTTCTCGTAAAACATTTTTTTCTTTGATTTAGGGTGAGTAGCATTTTGAGTTTTTTTAGGTTTCATTTGAAGTTAATTTAGTGATTATTAGTAATGATAGTATTCATTTTTACCAAAAAAAATGAAGTGGCAAATATAGAAATTTATATCAAAATTGAAAAATGAAAATTTCTATTTTTGCGAAATTTTAAAAAGAATGAAATTAACAATTTTAAGTCTCTGTTTAACAATTTTAACTTTTGCACAAATCAATAACAATGCACAACCAATTCATTTTGCAGAACCGGAATTAATTGAAGTAAAAGGCGGAACATTCAGAATGGGCTGCCGAGATTATGATGGCTTTGCTTGGGAATATCCTGTGCACAAGGTAGCCGTAAGCAGTTTTAAAATAGCCAAATACGAAGTAACTCAGAAACAGTGGATATCTATAATGGGAACTAACCCAAGCCATTTTAAGGGAGATAATTTACCCGTAGAAAATGTGAGTTGGCTTGATGTTCAAGAGTTTATTTCAAAACTAAATGAAATTACAGAAAAAAATTACCGTTTACCAACGGAAAGCGAATGGGAATACGCTGCACGTGGCGGTAAGAAAGGCAAAAACTACAAATATAGCGGTAGTAACAAAATAGATGAAGTTGCGTGGTATCTCGAAAACAGTGAAAATTCAACACATCCTGTGGGTACGAAGAAGCCGAATGAATTGGGTATTTACGATATGTGTGGCAACGTTGCGGAATGGTGCGATAACGTGTATGAAAATTATTTTGGGGCGGAAGATTTTCAATTTGATGATTCTGAAATATTTCGTGTTTTGCGCGGCGGAAAATGGGATAGCGAGCCACCGTTTTGCCGCGTTTCTTTTAGAGGAAGAACACCGCAACATTTCAAATATAATTACCTTGGATTTCGATTGGTGTTGCAGGAGTAACATATAAAAGTTGTATTTTCGCCGCAAAAAGAGAAGCAATGAACGACAATAAATTACCAACAGAACAGCTGACACGCGATTTTGGGAAAGGCTTTACTGTAACAAATTTGACTTATATGAGGCAATTTTACCACACTTTTCCAATTCGTCACGCACTGCGTGATAAATTGGCTTGGACTCATTATAGGTTGATTATGAAAGTTCCTGATGAGAATGCTCGCAATTTTTACATTGATGAGTGCATTAAATCTAATTGGAGTACTCGCCAACTCGAAAGACAAATCCATACACTTTTCTACGAAAGATTGTTGTCGAGCCAAAACAAAGAAGCAGTTGTTCGTTATACACTTGCCGAAGATAACAAACAGATTTTTGCTTCAAAATATATGCTATACTTGCCTACTGAAGAGGAATTAAAAAATGAAATCTATGCGGCAATTAGTGAAAAATAAGGAAATAATTACCGGAAACAAAATCTTAATGCGCTACTTTATAGAACTTGCCTACAACGGAACTCCCTTTTTTGGCTGGCAGCGCCAACCCAAACAGATTACTGTTCAGGAAGTTTTGGAAGACGCTTTTTCAATGCTACTAAAAAACAACATTGAACTTGTGGGCTGTGGCAGAACCGACACCGGCGTACATAGCAAACAATATTTCGCTCATTTTGAATATGATGAATTGTTTTCAGAGAGTTTTTGTAAAAAATTAACCCAAAAACTCAATGCTTTTTTACACAAAGAGATTGTTATTTTTAGAATTTTTAAAGTGGAAGATGATGAACACGCGCGTTTTAGCGCCCTAACGCGCACTTATAAATATTACGTTGCCACCTCAAAAGATCCGTTTCATTTTCAAACATCTTATCGCGTTTACGGCAAGTTGGATGTTGAAAGTATGAATTTGGCTGCCCGTTTGTTAATTGGTAATAAAGATTTTACAAGCTTTTCTAAGTTGCACACCGATGTAATTAACAATTTTTGCGATGTGAAAGTAGCGTATTGGGAGCAACATAATGAGCAACTTGTTTTTACGATTACCGCCAACCGTTTTTTGCGTAATATGGTGCGCGCCATTGTGGGTACTTTGTTGTGGGTGGGAAAAGGCAAAATTTCCATAGCAGATTTTCAGGAAATTATGCAACAAAAAGACCGATGTAAAGCGGGCGTTTCGGTGCCGGCACACGCGCTGTTCTTGGAAGAAGTAAAATATTTGATTAGATGATTAGATAATTAGATGATAAGATGATTGGTAATGTGTTTGTGATTTTTTTTTGGTTTTCAATTATTTTTTTGGTAATTGCTTTGTTTTTTTCTAAAAAAAGTAAAAAACGAGCAATTATCTTTCAAATATTCGGTGCGTTGCTATTTTTAGGATTTATGGTTTGGTTGATGTTTGCGGTGGAACGTCCGCCGGTGTTGCAATCGGTGTGGTTTATTCCGCATGTTACGGCATATATGGTTGGCTATATTGCAATTGGGTGTGCTGTGTTGTTGGGCTGTATTGAATTATTCAACAACAAATTCTCTTTGTGTCCCTTTGTGCATACTTGGTGTACTTTGTGGTTAAAAAAATCTTTTACAATAATTTCGCAAAACATCCCTACCAGATGCGATTTTTTGGTTAAAATCGGCACCATTGCATTGGGCTTTGGCTTATGTTTCGGGGCATTGTGGGCAAAAAAAGCATGGGGGCAATACTGGTCGTGGGATATTAAAGAAACTGCCGCACTTATTACCTGGTTAATCTTCCTTCTATATATTCATCTTCAAAAACTTACAAAAATAAATCGCAAGTTTTTATTCATTATTTTGATGATTGGATTTCTTTCGCTGCAATTTACGTGGTTTGGGGTAAAATTTTTACCGGCAGCGCAAAAAAGTCCGCATACGTTTTATGACATTCCCTTTGTAATGCCCCGATGATTTTTCGCACTCGTAATGTAAGTTATTGATTACAAACAAAAAAGACAGCCTTTTCAGACTGTCTTTTGGAGCGGAAAACGAGACTCGAACTCGCGATTTTTCACACTCAAAAAACAGTAAAAACTTCTTTCGTATCTTTCTGGTTAATAATTATTTATATTTTGGTTTTTTTTGTTTTTTTCTAATTTTTGTCCCGTTTTCGTCCCGGTTTTTCGTTTAAAAATAACTGCTATTCAGGCAGTTATAACGGGTGCGTTTTTTTGTTTTTTATATTTTTGGCTTTTTTAGCTTTTTATTTTTGTTACGTTTTTAGTCCGTCTATTCTAAATTCCAACTCATAAAGTTACGTAATAAGTAACCGGACTTTTAAGATTATTTATTATGAGGCTTTAAGTAAGAAAAAAAAGAACTTTGACGTTTTTTTTTACCCATTAATAATCCATATAAAAATTTAACTATCTTTGTCGCAGACACTTACGTTTTGTAATTGTAGCAAATAATTGTAACAATTATAGAACGCAAATATAATACAATTATTAACATAAATCAATTAAATTCAAAGAAGAATGAAAAAAATTTTTTGCCTGTCAGACGCGGCAATTCAAGTACTCAAAACCAACGGTGTTAAGGGAAAAATTATGTATGTTTTGGAAATAAACGATACCAGAACGATTGACAAACACATTAAAAACAACTTTCCAAACAATCCTTTGTTAAATTTTAACGTGCGCGAAATTATTAAGGAAGTCGCTCCGGATCTTAACGACAAAGACATTTTTCGCAAGTTAACGAAAAAAGATATTGAACGGTTAAATTGCAGGCGCAGGGAACAGCAAGCCCTAAACGCAAAATATAATAATCTTAAAAGACAAAGCGTATGAAAAAACTTACCAAATCTCAACTTGTTACACATCACATCATCACCGTTGGCGCGGTGCTGGTGGTTTTGAAACTGTTAGAGGCTGCCAACTTCAACTGGGCGGTAGCCTTAACGCCTTTCATCATCCTGTTTTCCGTTAAGGCAGCGTTTTTTGTTTGGGGCTATGTTATGTACCTTAAAAGCAAGAAGTTATGATAGAACGTGGATTGGGACACCTGAGCGCGTATCTTCCGCACGGTTACGCCAAAAGGTTTGGAGAGCATTTTGGCTGCAGCAGCAGTAAAATATATAAGGTAGTGAGCGGAAAACTTATGGACTACCGCATTCTTAAAGCCTTGAAGGAGGAAGCGGAAAGCAATTTAAGGCTGGCACAGCAAATTAAAAATACCAACAAAAAATTGAAGCGATGAGAGTTTACAAAGACTGGAGTTTTCCGGATACCAAATATTTTAGAGAGAAGACAGAGAAAAAACAGATAACGCTGCACCATACCGTTTCTGGTCCGGGTGTGGAAGGCGACGTGGCGTGGTGGCTGCAAGGCACAGAGCGTATCGCCACTTCTTATATTATAGACCGCGAAGGGCGTCTGCACAAGTGTTTTGATGATGATTACTGGGCGTGGCATCTGGGCTGCAAGGCTGCGGTGTTTGCCGCCAAAGGACTGCCTTACAAAAAACTTGACCCGCACAACATCGGTATTGAGTTGGACAGTTGGGGCGCACTGGCAAAGCACAGCGACGGGCTGTTTTATCCGGTAACTTTCGTTGGCGGCAAAGCCGTTCCCAATCTCAAATGCAAACCCGTACCATATATATATGAGTATTGCACTACTCAAAACTATCGCGGTTTCCAATACTACGAGCGTTATACCACGGCTCAGTTAAACACGCTGCGCGAACTTTTGATTTACCTAAAACTCAAACATAGCATTCCTACCAACTACCGAAGTGATATTTGGAATGTGTGCGACAGGGCATTGAAGGGCGAGACGGGCATTTTTTCGCACACCTCTTTCAGAGCGGACAAAACCGACTGCCACCCGCAAGTAGAACTCATTAACCTTTTGAAACAACTTTAAGATGAAGGTTTACTTTAATATTTTTTTACATATAATTGCCGCCGCCGTTATTTTTCTATTACTGTTTCGCACCTGTAAACGCGATACAGTAACCACCACCACACAGACCATAACAACGGTGCGTATTGACACGCTACGCCTGCGCGATACTTTCTATTTTCCAACGCCTTACAGGGTTGTGGAACTTCAAATAGACAGCATCCACGTGGACACTGCGGCAATTATCCGCGATTATTACAGCGAAAAATATTATCAAATTCACCACACAGACAGTTTGCTTAATGCCACAGCAGAGATTAAAATAGCAGAGAACACCATAAAATTGACCACATTAGACTACCAAATATTTCGCCCCACCATTCACACCACAACCATAGTAACTCAAAAACGTATCAATCGTTTTTTCTTTTCGGCAGGTGGCGGCATCAATTATAACATAATGAACAATAGAGCGGGCGTAGAGTTGCTGGCGGCAGTGGGCATCAAGCGGCACAGCCTCCACATCGGCTACGACTTCCTTAACCAAACGCCACGTCTTGGATGGCAATACCGAATAAAATGATTTCAAAAGAACAGATTACCAACATAGTGCTGGCAGCCAACTTGGTCGGCATTGTAGAAGATACGGGGGTAAAACTCCGCAAAACAAGTAATTGGCTATATCAGGGGCTTTGCCCTTTTCACAACGAAAAATCGGGCAGTTTCTTTGTAAACACCCGCACCCAGACTTACAAGTGCTATGGCTGTGGAGAATGGGGCAACGCCCTTGACTTTGTGATGAAAAAACGCAATTTCACCTTCTTGGAGGCGGCTCGCTCGCTTGCCGACAAATACAACATTATCATTGAGGAGTTTACGCCTACCAAAGAACAGGAGGCGGAAGAAAAACTGCGCGGGCAACTGCTCAGGGTTTACGAAGACGCTGCGCAGTTTTACGTTTTACAGTTGGAGGAGAACGCACCGGCGCTGGCGTATGCCCGCAGCCGTTTCAGCGATGAAACGTTGGACGCTTTCCGGGTGGGCTATGCGCCAAAAGGCTACAACGAACTCTACCGGCACTTGCGCCAAAAGGGGCACACGATGAATCTGCTGGAAAAAAGCGAACTGTTTCGGCAAGGCAAGGACAGAGGCAGTTACGATTTTTTTCGCAACCGTCTGATGTTTCCCATTTTCGACATCACCGGAAGGGTGATTGCCTTTTCGGGACGCATAATGCCCGGCGGCGATGAAACGCAGCCCAAATATATCAACAGCGCGGAAAGCGTTATCTATTCCAAAAAGAATGTACTTTTTGGGTTAAATTTTGCGCTGCCTCATATTCGGCAACAGGACGGCGTGGTGATTGTGGAAGGCTATGCCGATGTGATAAGGCTGCAGGGCTTGGGTGTGAGTCATACGGTTGCCTCTTGCGGAACGGCGCTCACCGATGAACAGATAAGGGTTTTGGGACGCCACACGCGCCACTTTTGCCTGCTTTACGACAGCGACACCGCAGGGCAGGCGGCAACCGAAAAAAACGGCAAACGCATTACGGAGGTGGGTTTTAATGCCTTTGTGCTTACACTGCCACAGGGCGAAACAGGCAACAAACAAGACCCCGATGTGTTTTTTACTTCCGCCGCTCATTTTGAAGAGTTTTACGCCCAAAACCGCCAAAACTTTCTCATCCGCCTTGCCCAATCCAAGTGCGCCAAAGCCGATGATCCGGTATTAAAAAGTTTTGCCATCAAGGAGATAGCCGCCCTTTTTTACACGCGAGCGGAGAGTGAGCGTATGGCAATTACCGATTCGCTCAGCGATATTATCAAGCCTAAAAGTCTGTGGCTTAAAGTAATTAAGGAATTGGAAAAAGCAACGCAGGAAAAACAGGCTTTTAAGGAACTCTCCGGCAATGGCAGAACCAACGAGCAAAACAAGTCTTTGGAAAAATACGGCTTCTACGAAGAAAAAAACTGTTACTACTTCTATGCACCCAAAGGGGAAGGCTTTTATCAGGGCAGCAACTTTACGCTGGAGCCGCTTTTTCACATCGAGTCTGCCGTCAATGCCAAGCGTTTGTACCGGTTGAAGAATGAATACGGGGTGGTTAAGGTGTTGGAGTTTTCGCAAAAAGACCTCATTGCCATCTCTGCCTTTCGGCTCAAATGCGAGTCGTTGGGCAACTTTCGCTTTGAAGGCGGCGAGTACGGGCTGAGCAAGATAAAAGCCTACCTGTACGAAAAAACCAAGAGTTGCAAGGAGATAGTGCAGTTAGGGTGGCAAAAGGAGGGCTTTTTTGCGTGGAGCAACGGCGTTTTCAGCAGCGACGCTTTCAAAGAAGTAGATGAATTGGGCATCGTGGAACACGAGCGCGTTTTCTTTTACATCCCTGCGCTGTCATCGTTTTACAGTCAAGACGATACGCTCTTTCAGTTTGAGCGCCGTTTCCGGTACTTGCCCGGCACGATTTCCCTTTACGAGTACGCCGAACGGTTGGTAACCATCTACGGCGACAATGCCGTAGTGGGTTTTTGTTACTATATGGCAAGTCTGTTCAGAGATGTCATCGTTTCCGCTTTTCGCTTTTTTCCCATTTTGAACATCTTCGGTCCCAAAGGGACGGGCAAAAGCGAACTGGCGGTGAGCCTGTTGAAACTTTTTGGCGACTTGCCGGTGGGCATCAATATGACCAACTCCACCATTGCAGCAATGGCAGACCACGTGTCGCACACGCGCAACGCCCTGTGCCATATTGACGAGTACAAAAACAGCGTGGACTACGAGAAGATAGAGTTTCTAAAAGGGCTGTGGGATGGCGTTGGGCGCAGCCGTATGAATATGGAAAAGGACAGAAAAAAAGAGATGACCGCTGTGGACACCGGCATCATCCTCACCGGACAGGAGATGACCACCGCCGACAATGCGCTGTTTTCCAGAGTTATTTTTCTATCCTTTTGCCAAACAAAATTTTCCGACGAAGCAAAGCGCAATTTTGACAGTTTTAAGAAACTTGAACAGCAAGGACTTACGCATATCACCACGCTCTTTCTTGCCTTTCGCCCACTCATACTGGAAAACTATGCCACACAGTACAATTTAACAATGCAAGATATTAAAGAGAAGTTGGATAGAAATTTAATTGAAGACCGTATTTTGAAAAACTGGGGTATCCTGCTTGCTACTTTTCGCTGTATTAAAATGCTGATTGAGTTGCCGTTCTCTTACGAAAAGGCTGTGGATATTTTTGCCAAACTTATTGTGCGACAAAACAGCGAAGTACTTGCCGGAAACGAAGTAAGCGACTTTTGGAATACCTTTCAAGAACTGTTTAGCAGTGGAATGATAGAGAATAAATACGATTTGTTGATTAAAGACGTATCGGAATTAAAATGTATGCAGCAGCATAATGCACATCTGACAAGAGTTTTGTTTGTCAATCCCAATCGTATTTTTTCTCTTTATGCACAGGCAAAGAAGAACAATCAGGAGAAAAAACTGCCCAAAGATACACTGCATTACTATTTACAAAATTCAGATGAATATTTTGGGTTGCATCAGGTAAGGTTTAGAAAAAACACAAAAAACTTGCAGGATAGAACTTCAGCCACACACACTCCGGGAGATGGTACCATAAGTTATGAATATGAACGCCCAAATGCGTGGTGTTTTGATTACGAAAAGTTGGTAAAACGAATGGGCTTAAACTTGGAAACCGAATTTTTTAATAATGAAGAAAATTTTGAAGAATAATACAAAAAAATGGTAAAAATGAAAGAAAAACAGTAAAAAAAGAGGTGAAAAATAGATTATTCATTTAATAATCAGTTGTTTATTAACAAACTGATATTTCTTTAAAGTGAATATAAATCTAACTTAGATGCGTTTTTTCCCATTGACATCATTGACACCATTGACAACGCATAAAATCAACAAGTTACAAACAATAATCCCATTGACAACCCATTGACATCCATTGACAAAATAGCAAAGAGAGAGAAACAGATTGACAAAATTTGAAAGTATTGACAAAAATATTATTATGAAATTTAATAAAATTACTAATAATCAACAATTTATATTTTTAAAATTTTGTCAATGGGGTCAATGGGCAATAGGTGTGTATGGTGAGAAAAAAAACATTTTTTTTATGAATAAAGACAGTAAAATTTACAGTACGGAAATTAGAGTACATCCGGCGGTATTCCGCTACATTGACAACACTTTTCATCGCAAGGGCGGTGCTTACGATTTGCGCCGGCATCTGCTCTACGATTTTATCTCTGCGGGGCTGAGCCGCCGCACGATAAAGGTTGAGAGTATGATCCCTTTGCAGTATGAAAAGATGAAAAAGATTAAGGTGGTGATTACCTCGTGGGATTACAGCCATTACGGTTGGGATATCCCGCCCGTTCATCAGGTTGCCATCAGCAACCACATTTACCGGCAAATCCTTTTCGATGCCTGTTACCGCGTAATGATTTGCCACGTCTTCGGGGGGCTGCCCCGCGACACCGCCATTAAGGAATACCTTTGGGAACACTGTTTTGAGGAGCGCGAACTCAACTACGCGGCACTGAGAAAACACTATCAGCGCCACTGGCTTGAAACAGAAAAAAATGCAAAGGCAAATGTGGCGGAGTTTAACAGTAATGCCACCCATTGTTTGCCCGAAAGACACACAAAAAAAAATGTTGGCGTTGTCCCATTGAGAATCAACCCTTAAAAATTTAACATAAATTAACAAATATGCACGACATTACCAAAAAAGCCCCATTGGGCAATATGACCGGCAACCGCCAAATTGCCATTGCCGCCACCGATGAAATCAGCGCCATCCGCCTTACCGACATCAATACCAAGACGGTGGTTTTTAAGCAAAACCGCGACTTTGGCGTGATTGAAGCCACCGACATTCGCTTTGGCGCACCTCTTGAGGACGGGGCTTATCTGCACGAGGTATCCTGCCGTTTGGTTTCCACGCAGGGCAAACATAATGCGCTTTTTAACCGTATGAAGAACAAAAGGTGGGTGGTAGTGGTGATTGACAACAACAACATAGCGTGGTTGCTGGGCTCGCTTGATGAGCCGCTGCACTTCATCTGGGAACATATTGGCGAAGAAAAACCATCGGGACAACACTGTTACGAACTCATTTTCAGCCGCCAAAGCAGCGAGCCGGTATATTGCGCCGGTAGCAACTACAAAATTGTGCACGACTTGGAGGAAGACTCGCAGGCGTACTGCGAGCGGTAGTTGTCCTTCATTACTTCTGCCTTTGCTGCTATGTTTGCTCAAAAATTAACAAACAATGGCGCTGCAATTTATCAACACAGGCGAAAAGGAAAGCACAATCGAGGTGTATGGCTCAATCGGCGAAGGCTGGGACAGTGAAGGGAAGAACACCGCCACCGGCATCAGCGAGGAACTTGCCCGCATCAAAGCCTTGAAAGCGGAGCGCATCACCGTTAAGATCAACAGTTTGGGCGGCGATGTGAATCACGCATTGGCTATCTATGATTTGCTTGAAGAGCATACGGCGGAGATAACCACGCAAATTATAGGACTTTGCGCGAGCGCAGCTACGGTGATTGCCGCCGCAGGAACAACGCGCAAGATGAGCCGCAACGCCCTTTTCCTTATCCATCAGTGTTCCTCTTATTTGGGACGGGCTAATGAAACCCAACTTGCCGCCGAAATCGAAAGTCAGCAAACGATAAACAAACGCATATTAAGTATATATAAAGAGAAGTGCGGCGCAAAAAACACCCAAGAAGTTGAAACGCTTTTTGTTGCCAACGCCGGACAGGGCAAATGGGTAGAGGCAGGCGAGGCATTGCGTTTGGGCTTTGTTACCGACATCTACAACGAAAGCAAGAAGGTTGCCTGCATCGGCAAAAAAACGTTTGAAGACGCCGCTTTGCCTGCGTTGCCACAGGAACACGCCGACTTTCTTACCTCTGAACAGGAGGTTGCCCCCGCAAGCCTTTCACAAGGTTTGCTTGACAGTTTGAAAAATCTTTTTTCTACAAAAAACAGTAATAAAAATCAACCTCTTATGAAAAATCTCTTTCCGTTTCTGTGTCTGGCGGCGAGCCTCACAGATGAAACCTACAGCAAAGAAAAGGGGGCTACGTTCAGCGATGCGCAACTGGGCGCCATTGAACAGAGCCTCAAAGGTTTTTCCGACTTAAAAACCTCTTTTGAGACTTTGAAGGCGGAAACGCAAACCGCACAAACCGCCCTTGCCGCAATGCAAAAGCAACGCGATGACCTCAAGGCTATTGTTGATGCGCTTCCGGGCGCTACTCCCAAAGTGGACGGCAACGATGTGCAACCTTCCGCCACCGAAACGTTTGCCCAATGGCAAAAAAACAACAAGTACTATCAGGAAGTAAGCGCGTGGCTTTAACAATTACGAATTATCAATTACGAATTACGAATTAACAGTTTTTAACAATTACGAATTAACCACTAACACTTAACACTTAACACTTAACACTTAATACTGAATTTTATGGCAGAATTAACTATTGAACAGATTTTAGACGAATACGGACGTTACTACGAGAACGCAGGGCAAAACCTTACGCGCCTCAAACGTGCCTTTATGCAGCCGAGCGAAACGCTCAAATACGCTACTTCCATACCCACCAACGACACCATCTTCAAGTTGGCAAATCCGATGTTTCAACCGGTATTGCAGGCTTTTCAAAGAGGCTTTACGCCGCGCGGCGAAGTGAAGTTTGTGCCCAATCCCATTGAACTGCACCCCATTAAGATTGACTACAAGTTTTACCCCACCGACATCGAAAGCAGCTGGCTGGGTTTTCTTGCCGGAGACTCAAGCCGCACGCTCGAAAACTGGCCAATTACCCGATATATGCTCGAAGAATACCTGATGAATCAAGCCGTTGAAGACAAGGAGTTGCGCGGCGTCTATCACGGCATTTGGCAAGAGCCAACAGCAGGGACTGCCGGAAACTCCTACAACTGTATGAACGGGCTGAGAAAGGCGGTTTTCGACGGCGCCTATCACCCCGATTACCCCATCAACGTCATCAGCGGAATGGGCGTACTGGACGAAAGTACCATTTTTGACCAACTCGAATATTACGACAGCAAAATTTCGGAACTCTATACAGGAAAGAAACTTATCCACTTTGTTGCTCAAAAATGGGTACGCGCTTTCAAAACCGCCAAACGTGCCAACGGCTACTATTTTATTGACGGTCCGGACAAAATCAACTCCGCGATTGATTTTACCGAACATCTTGTTGTGGGGCTGCCAAGTATGAACGGCACCAACGAAATCTTTACCACGATGAAAGAGAATATCTTACACCTCTACAAACGCGATTTAAGCAAGGTACACGTGGACATTCAAAAGGTGGACAGAGAGATAAAGTTCTTGATTCACTGGTGGGAAGCCGTAGGCTTCGCCTGCAACGCAATGGTATGGACATCAGCCGAATGCACAGAAGCATAACAATTACGAATTATCAATTACGAATTACGAATTAACCATTAAGCATTAACCACTAATCACTAATTTATGGCAAACCAAGAACTTATCTGTTCACTTGAAATGGAAGATCTCAATATGGCGGCAAGTTGCGCCAATAATATGAGCGGCGTAAAGAACGTTTACATCGCTTTCAAACAGGACGTTGCCACCTTTCCGCAACTGCCGCTTACGCGCACGCAGTACGAAGATTTTGCCGTACTGGAAGGCGACATTGCGATGAAAGACGACAAACGTTTCTATCACATCTATTGCAGCAGAGACTTGGGCGAGCTCAAGTACGTGCTGCAGGGACCCACCGGCGCTCGCTCGATGAAAGCCACCCTCGAAATCTACCACCCCGGTTTCAAATCCAAACTGCTGGGACTTGTATCTTCTACGATGAACAGCGAACTGGTAATTTTGGCGCGGCTCAACAACGGCGATGTGCATCTTTTGGGCGACAAAAACCGCGGCGTTGAGTATGGCGACAACGCAGAACTCTCAAGCGGCAAAGCCGTTACCGACAACAACGGCGGAACGCTCAACTTTGTCTTCGATACGCCCACCGCACAAATCTACACCGGCGCCAATATGGACGAAATCACCGGAATATCCTCACCTGTTGGATAATCACAGCAATAATGAAGTTAGGGGAAACCCGTTACTATTTCATTTTTTTAATTATTTTATTTTGGTTGGAAGCCGCTCCTTGAAAAAGGGGCGGCTTCTTTTTTTGAAAAAAATGAATGTTGAAAGAAATTTTTATTTGCCTGTGCGCAATTTCAAAATTTCATATTTATTTGCACCGTTAAAATTTGTTACTATGTTAAAAACTTTAATAACCCCTCGAAAAAGTACTTATACCTTGACTATTCCAACGCATTACATTGGAAAAAGGTTGGAACTGCTGCTTTATGCCTCAGATGAATTGTCGGAAAAGAAAAAAATAAATGCGAAAAAACCTTCTGACTTTTTTGGTACACTAAGCGCCGGTGAAGGTGAAAAATTTCAAGAATATATTTCTAATTCACGTATGGAATGGAACAGAAATATTTAATTGATACCAATGTGCTCATTGATGCACAGATGAATCGTTTACCCAAAAAAGTGTTGGATTTTCTGAAAGAAGTAATCAACAAAAATTTTATTATTTCGTTTATTACACAAATAGAATATCTTGGTTATAAAAATGTTAGCAAAGCATCGGAGGCGTTTATTTCATTGGCAGATGTTCTTGAAATTGACAAACAGATCATTCAAATTTGTATTGATATACGCAAAAACTACAAAATAAAAGTGCCTGATGCTATCATTGCGGCTACTGCAATAGCTCAAGATTTAATTCTCGTTACCCGAAATGAAGAAGACTTTGCCAATCTTCAGGGGTTACAATTTATTAACCTGCATTCGATGTAAGGTAATCTTTTTTAGTCCTACTTCCATTCCATAACTCCTTTTATTTTCGTCCTAAAAAACAAAATGGACGACATTAAAACTTGGCTGCAAAGCCCCGCCAAAGATTATTCAGAAGGGGTTTTACTTTTTGAGAAGTACCACAAAAACAGAATGCTTGCCCGCTATTTTCGCAACGGCAGGGCTGCCACCCACGCCAAAAAGTTGGCGTATGAATTGAAAAAACTTACCGGTGTTTCTCTTACCGTTCTTTTTGCGCAAAACGCCGAGCCGGAAACGCCTGCGAGCACTGCCATTGCGCTGTTTCCGGAGGTTATTCGCGAGGCAAAAAATACGGTGTACGAACTCTTTACCACCCTTTCCATTATGCACCGCCAACTCTTTGAACTGGGCGAAAGCAACGACGATGATGTGGTAAAGCAGCGTAAAGCGATACTGGAACAACGCCTGCCATTAATTCGGCGCTACGAACAGATTTACCTGCTTAAAGAACAGTATTTTAACACCGGCGTTATTCCCGTTGAACTGCCGCTGCTTTTGGGCGAACAGGCACAAAGCCCTATTCCAGCGCAAAACAGCAACGCCAATGATTTGCAAACCCTTTCCGGCGTTGAGTTGATGAAGAAAAAGCAATCGCTGACGGTTGCCATCAACAAAATCCAAAACCGCCTGCTGTACCAGAGCCTCACCAAAGGAGAGCACCCCAATCCGATGCCGGTTTCGCCTTTAAGAGACAAATTGGAGGCAAAACTATCGAAACTCAAAGAAGATTACAAGATTATTGTTCAACTGATTAAGGATAAAAAATGAGTTTGATAGATTTTGCCGCCATTGCCAACCGTTCTGAAAAAAAACAGCGGCAACCGGAACAGTTTCCCTACGACCACTATTTTCCCCAGTCTGTTTCCTTTGTAGGCGAGCCTTGGGAAATTTTGAGCAAACACATTGGCAAATTGGAACAGGGCGCAGTGGTAAACTTTTGGACGTTTGGCAGGTATGCAATGCACGACATCATCAACTACGTGTGCCGGCAAATCGGCGCTTGCAGCGTAAGCGCCTGCACGTGGGCAATCACCGAAAAGGCGGTCAGTCAAGTGCTGGCACGCATCAAAGACGGGCTAATCAGCGACTTTCGCCTGTGGATAGACCCGCGTGTGAAAGTGCGTAACCCCGTTCCGCTGCAGATGTGCCAAGCCAATTTTCCCGTCGTTATTGCGCCGGTGCACGCCAAACTGTGCCTCTTTTCCAACGAAAAGTGGAAAATATCGGTTTGCGGAAGCCTCAATTTTACCACTAACCCACAACCTGAACGAGGAATTATACAAGTAATTGAAAGCGTTTACAATAGAGATTTAGAGATTATCAATGAACAGTTTAACAGAACAGCAACAGAGTGAGATTTGTCAGTTGGGCAGAATCGGTTTTTCCTTTCGGGAAGTAGCCGCCAACTTTGATTTTGACCTTGCCGAAGTTGCCCGACAGTTTCGCGAAGAAAAGGGAGAGGTTTACCAAAGTTGGTATCGCGGCTATCTTTCCGCACAGGCAGAAATAAGAAAAACCGTTTTGGACGCTGCCCTCAATTCTTCGCAGCCCGCTATTTTGCAAATGGTTAAATATTTTCGACAGGCGGAAGATGATAATCTGGAAGCGCTTGAATTTTAATGATTAGTGATTAGTGGTTAGTGGTTAGTGGTTAGTGGTTAATGGTTAATAGTTAGTGAGTTATGGATAATGAATTAGTAATTAAAACGAAAAAAAGTATTGAGCAGGTTCGGGAGGATGATTTTGCGGTGATTTCGCAGTATTATTCCACCGGTGAAAGTGCGGCATTGACGCTCAAACAGCAGGAGATTTTAGAGCGTTTGCGCACGGCACACGCCATTCTTCGCAAGTACCCGCGCAAAAGCGTTGCCGTACTTAAACTGCAGGCGCGTTACCCCGATTTGAGTCGTGAACAGGCTTTTGCAGACGTGCGTAATGCTTGCCGCCTTTGGAATAAATATGATCCGGTGGACAGGGATTTTTTGGAAGGGTGGTTTTTAGACTGGCTGATGAAGGAGATAGCCAACCCCGCCTGCAGCGATGCGGCTCGCGCCAAAAACCTGAGCACGCTGCAAAAATACCTTGCCGAGCACCCGCCCGTTCAAATTGACCCGCGCCTTATGGAAAGCAATCAAATCTTTATCCAGTTTAACGTAAACGGCAAAACGATGACACTTTCCGAAGACCTTATTGGCAAACTCCCCATCGAACTGCGCCGCCAATTTATAGACGGCATCAACAGCGAAATCGGCGAAGAAACCGCCTACGAAATCATAAACTCGTAATTCGTAATTGTTAATTCGTAATTCTTTATGGAAATAAAACTCACCGGCAACCGCGCCCAACTCCCCGGCTTTATCCTTCAGCCCAAGTGCCACGTTTCTGTGGAAGGGCGCGGCACCGGAAAGTCTGCCGACATCGGCTTTTGGCTCGACAAACTCATTCGCCTGATGCCCAAAGCCATCATCGCCCTTACCGGAAAAACCTACGGGCAGCTGCTCACCAGAACGCTGCCCAGTTCCCTCAAAATACTCAACCAGTTGGGCTATCAAAAAGATCTAAATTATGTTATCGGCAAAAAGCCGCCTGCCCACTTCAACAGTTCCTACGAAGAAATTAACAAATACGACAATTTCATTTCTTTCAGCAACGGCACACGTATTGCCCTTATTTCTCAAAGCGAGCCGGGCAGCGGTCGGGGGTGCAACGTGGATTTTGAAATTGCCGATGAAACACTTACGCTCAACAAAGAGCAGTACGATCAGGAGATTGTGCCCACCAACAGAGGCAATCTGGAGTTTTTTGGCGTCAAGTCCAAAAAACCGGTTTATCTGCATCACGGTTTCAAATATTCCACCTCAATGCCGCCTACGCGAGACGGCAGGTGGGTGTTGGAGTTTGCCGACTACTACGAAAAGGAAGCCGGCATCCGCCTGTTTGAGATTTGGAACAGAGTAGTAAAAATGCAGTTGGAGTTGCTCGATATTGACAACCCCGCCCACTTTGCGCAGGCGTGGAATGAAATAGCACGGGTAAAAAGCCGTATTCGCCCCTTTTTGTCCGCCACAGGCGTGCTTTTCACCCTGAGCAATGCTTTCGATAATTTGGAGTTTTTGGGACTTTCCTACATCAAAAAAAACCGCCAAACCCTGCCGCAGTTGATTTTTTTGATTGAGATTATGAATTTTCTCTTTGACAAGGTGGAAGACTGTTTTTACGCCATTAGCGACGAAAAACACGTGTATCACAACGGATTGGACGATACAAAACTAATGGGTTTTGCCAAAGAAAATGATTTTGACCTCGCGCGGCTGCAAATTAAAAACTGCGCCTTTGACCGCGACTGCAACCCCGATTTACCTTTGGAAATAGTGCCCGACTGGGGCAGTAGCATCTGTTTGTTCTGCGTTTGCCAAGAGCGGCAGTTTGATTTTATTTCCGGAATGGTTACGCAACAGAAATGCCAAAATTTTATCAACGAATTTTTTGTTAAACCGGACGAAAACAGCAACGTGCTCATCAAAGAACTCTGCGAGCAATTTACAGCCTGTTACAGCGCTCATCAGCATAAAAAGGTGCATTATTACCGCGACAAGTACGGCGACAGCAGAAACCCCAATATCATCAATTCGATGAGTTATAACCAACTCGCCGTATCCTACCTCAAAAAAGCGGGCTGGGAAGTGATTGAACACACCCACAAAGGAATGGAGCCGCCACAAAGCGACAAATATCTCCTTTGGGGGCTTATTTTGAGGCAGGAACGCAAAGACCTTCCCCTAATACGTTTCAACGGCGACAAGTGCCGCTACACGCTTATTTCGATGAATAACGCGATGATTAGAGACGTGGACGGGCAACTTAAAAAAGATAAGAGTTCCGAGCGCAAAACCTCCGGAATATTGCCGGAAGAAGCCACGCATTTCTCCGACGCCGCCGACAAAATAGTGTGGACTAAATTCGGCAACACCATTAAAACGCACAAAGAGCGTTTTATGCCCGTTAGAATTGCAAAATAAACTTTTCGATACTGCTTTCGCAGTTTTTTTTAATCGGTACTGCTGCGCAGTGGACGTAGGGTGGACGGCGAGCGGCGCGAAAGTTAGATTTTAGATTGAAAACTGAAAAAATTTACAAAAAACTTACTATTGTAATTGTAACAAATATTTGCAGCAAAAACAGTGTAAAATATTGGCTTAATATATTGATATTTAATTGTTTACAGTTTGCAAAAAACAGCCAAAAAGTTTCCAAAAATTTGTTAAAAAATTGATAATTAAACGTTTATAATTTACAAAATTATATAATGTATTGATACAGAGGTAAATAAAATGCTAAAAAAAATGCTTTTTTTTTCCAAAGTAATGTTTTTTTCTGTATCTTCGATACAAGAAAACACAGAGAAACAAAAGGGAAAAGGGGGAAAAAACCTCCCGAAGTCTGAAAAAAGGCGGCGAAAAAATAAAGGTTCTTTGAAATTTTGGCAAGCAAAGCGCACAGCACAAAACAACGCCGCGCAGTTTTATAAAATGATATTACAAAAAACTATTAAACAGAGGCGCACGCCTCACAATTACAAACCAATTTAATTTTTTTACTATGAAAAAAGAAACAGTAAACCCAACCGCCGCAGCAACCAACGCCGCGCAAACCGTTAAAAATGTAAACGGTACACAAACACAAACCGCAGCAACCGCAAAGGTAGAAACACCCAAACCGGAAACGCTACCCACCCCGACCGCAAAGGTAGAAACGCCCGAAACGGTAACGCTACCCACCCCAACCGCCGAAACGGAAAAACCCAAAACGGAAACGATTGAGGAACTGAAAAAACGCCTTGACATCGAACTCGCCCGACTGAAAGAAAAACGAACTTTGGCACAGCACAGAGAGCAATTTATAAACAGTATGGGGAGTTTACAACTCTACATCGGCGAACTAAAAAACGAAAATGAGTTTGAGACCAAAACCGCAAAAATGACACTCAACATTTTAGAAACGGACAGATACAACCAACCCAATTTTAACAATGTTTTTTCCATAACAAACACCGCCCTAATTAAAAAGTTTTGTGCTATCCTACTTTCCGAAATGGAACAGAAAATTATTTTACTCGAAAACGAACTATTAACCGCCTAATTTACAAACAAAAAAAGAAAGGCGGGGCAAACTTTCCAAAACCGCCCCGCCTTCTTAAAATTTAATTGCTAACATTATTTATAAACAACTAAACACGCGAAAATATGAAAAATTTTGAACATCAAAACGAAACACCAAGAGAAAAAACAAACCGCAATTTACAATTTGACCGCTTATTAGACGCGAGCCACAAGGCACGAACAATAAGAGCGCAAATAGCAGGCGAGGCAGGAAACGCAAACACAGCCCTATATTACGCCTCGTTGCCCATAAATTACTATTTGTTAAATTACGTTTACAAAACCGAAGGCATAACAGAGTTTAACAAGTTTAACGAATGGAAAAAGAAAGGGGCGAGCGTTATAAAAGGCTCAAAAGCGTTTCCAATATGGGGGCAGCCCATCGGCACACAGAAAGAAGAGCGAGCCGAAGAAAAGGGCGAAGAGTACACCGCCACCGAAGAAGAAAACAGCCGCTTTCCTATTTGCTACGTTTTTAGCAATTTACAGGTTAAAAGCATCGAAGAAAAGAAAGGGGGGCAAAATGAAAATCTATAAAATCTGCAAACAATATAGCCATTTATTAGAAATGGGCAAAACCTACACAGGCGCGGAATTTGCCGCCATTATACAGGCAAGCGCAAATAAAACCGTTTCATTTTTACAAACGAGCGCACTATTTTTTCAACGTTCCGAAGGGGGCATAATTTTAGATAACAGTTATTTTTAACCCACTAAAAAACAGTTTGCCGCCTCAATACCCACCACCCCCAACCGTTCATATTTCCTTAAAATTATTTTTTGGTTATAAACTTTTTGGGTAGGGCGAGAGGCGGCAAACTATATTTATTTATTGTTTTTTTGCTAAAAAAAACAATACTAAAAACTTACAGAACAGAAACTTAACACTAACAAAAAATACACTAAATTTTCTCACTATGAACATACCTAATTTATTTAAAGTTGCAGAAGTGCAGCTCACCTACAAAAACCACACAGACCTAACCCAACGCCCGAAGATTACCACAGACACCGAAATAGTTAAACTTATGCGCGAGGTGGAAGAAATGAAATTAAACATAGATTATAAAGAGTTATTTTACGCTATTTACATCAACCAGAGCGGCAGAATTTTATCAGTGGGCAAGGTTGCCGAAGGAACAACCACCTATTGCCCGACAAATGTACGCCAGATAATACAGGGCGCACTGTTGCAAAACGCCACAGGTTTAATAGTTTGCCACAACCACCCAAGCGGCGATGTGCAGCCCTCGAAAGACGATTTGGTAAGCATAAGCCACATACAGGAAGCCGCCAAAATCTTCGATATAAGGCTAATTGACAGTTTTATAATAACATCAAACAACTACTACTCATTCGCAGCAAGCGGGCTAATTTAGCCCGCTTTTTTTTTGCTCATTTTTTCGCCGCGCCGCCTTCGGCGGCGTATCGGTAAAAAATACCCAAAAAGGTGCGCTGTGCGCTCTGTGTTTGTTTCACACACCACATTTTGTTAACAAAATCTTTTTGCTATTTTTTGAAAACGTTTTCGATACAATTCCTGCTGAAAGCGAGAATTGGGGAAATGATCTCAATTTGTCCCACCCACTCCGCCCATCCGTTTTACCTTTGCTCCCAAAAAACACTTATGAGCAACACCATCAAACGCGCCGATGCGCTACGAGAAATGGAAACGCGGGAAACAACACAGGGGCAGCCCAACTATTTCTCTATTCAGTTTTACAAAAAAGACGGCGAACTCGTTACCCTGCTGCGTGCCAAAGTTACCGGACTGCGTGCAGATATGACCGCCAACCGCTTGCGGGGCGTTCAAGCCGTTGATGCTGACGGCAACCCCACCGGACACATCTATCCCGTTTCCATTGACAATATTAGAATGTTAAACGATTTACAGGTAGTAATTTAATGGAAATAGTATATAATAATTCCGGAACACCGCTCTTGTTTTTGGGCAACAAAACCTACGGGCAAACGGTGCGCCCTGCCGAAAGGGTGAAGGAAGAACTGTATAACGTGTTCACTCACAACCAAAAAGAATACGCCTACTGGGGAAGTACAAACCGTTACCCCGAAGACGCCCTTGACATCATCGGCAAAACCGGCGTGCTATCTACCGGACTGAATTACAAGTGCCGCTGCTGCTACGGGCAGGGCGTACTGCCTATGACGCTCGCCGCTGTGGATGAAGACGGCAAACCCGCCTACCAGCCCGTTAACAACCGCGAAGTGCTGAACTACCTGCGCGGCTACTCCTTTCGCAACTACCACACCACCGCGTTTCGAGACCTCATTAAGTTGGGCAACTGTTTTCCCGTTTTCGTTTTTGACCAGACCGGCGAAAAAATCCTGCGTGTTGATGCGCTCAACGCTCGCCATTGCCGATTGAGTACCGACAAAACCAAACTCGTGATTTTCGGAAACTACGCCCTTACTTTCCCTGATGACCAAGCCCCCGTAATTGATGTGCTCGATGAAAACGACCCCGCACTCCATCTGCAAATCCTTAAAGCACAGGGCAAACTCAAAGGGCGCTGCGTGGCGTTTCCGCGCATTCGCAACTACTTTTCCAACAACGACTTTTACGCGCTGCCCGACTGGGATACTGCGTGGCGTTCCGGCTGGATAGAAGTGGCGCACAAAATCCCCACGTTCCTCAAAAAAGCCTACAAAAACGCAATGTCTCTGATGTGGCACATTCAAATCCCGGACACCTTTTGGGAAGCGCGGTTTCCAAAAGAAAAGTACGAATCCACAAAAGTTCGGGAAGACGCCATTAACAAGTATTTAGATG
>Ga0082212_10002953_pt1 | contig 24373 bp, 17 predicted proteins | sample TergutNt197P3_FD_71548 | JGI IMG/M metagenome (GOLD analysis project Ga0082212, IMG submission 71548) | Neocapritermes taracua P3 segment gut microbial communities from Petit-Saut dam, French Guiana - Nt197 P3 | ecosystem: Host-associated > Arthropoda: Insects > Digestive system > Gut ... | reverse complement strand
AATCAGCACTGCCCTCAGGCGGGGGTTACTTCTCAAGCGCAGACGCGCCTGAGCATGGGTATACGGGCGCGTATGACAATGAGGGCAATTGGGACCGGGGTGGCAGTGGTGAGAGTTTTTCCGATATGCTCAAGAGATTTGGCAGGTTCTGCGCGAGAGTGCTGAACAAGGGAGTAACGAATTATCTTGATGCGGTAAAGGGCGACAGGCTTATGTTCTCCTGCCCGGTGCTCGCGGTCGTTATCCTCTTCTTCTTTTTCTTCTGGATTACAGTGCCGCTGTTCATCTTGAGCCTTTTCCTTGATTTCCGGTACCATTTCAGAGGCCCGGATCTTGGGACCGATTCTTTCAATAATGCAATGGATAGCGCTTCGCACATGGTAGAGGATGTAAAGAGGTCATTCTCGGAGCGCGCCAACGAAACGAATAACACTGAGGAGTAGGTGTGTGCCAAATGAACGAACCGAGAATACTGCTCGTCGAGGATGAAGAGAAGCTTGCCCGTTTCGTGGAGCTCGAGTTGTGCCACGAAGGGTATTCGGTTACCAAGGCCTTCACAGGCAGGGAAGGGTACGACCTTGCCGTATCCGGCGATTTTGACTTGATACTGCTTGACATCATGCTGCCGGAGTTGAATGGGATGGAAGTGCTGCGCAGGCTCAGGAAGGTTTCATCGGTGCCGGTGATCATGCTGACCGCGCGCGACGAGGTCATGGACAAAGTGTCAGGGCTGGACCAGGGGGCTAACGACTATGTAACAAAGCCATTTGCGATAGAAGAGCTGCTCGCGCGTATTCGTGCCTCGCTCCGGAAGCAGGCGGTGAACGGGGAAGCCGATGAGACGCTGTCTGCTTCAGGCGTTGAACTAGATCCGAGGCGGCATTCGGTGACGGTCAAAAATACCCCCCTCGAGCTCACGAAGCGCGAGTTCGATTTGCTCCAGTATCTGCTCGTAAACAAGGGCATTGTGGTCACGCGTGAAATGCTTCTGGAAAATGTATGGGAATACGATTTTGACGGAGGGACGAACGCGGTCGACGTCTATATCCGTTTTTTGCGATCGAAAATTGACGAAGCGTTCGATATAAAACTGATTCACACAGTGCGTGGAGTAGGGTATGTGATCAAAGATGAATGAGTATAGAAAGCAACCTGAACCGGGTGGGAAGATACGGACTTCAATAACGCGGAAGTTGAACAAGAAGCTTTTCTTCAGACTTTTTGGGCTTTTCATTTCCCTGAATATAGTCATTTGCGTGATTTCCGCGGCTTCGCTCGCGTTCTACTGCGAGAGCAAAGCGATAAACGCGCTCGACAAACTGTCTGACATTGACCCCCCGGCATCGGGGGAGTGGATGGAAATGTCAGGGATGGGCGTCCGCTCATTACCTGAAGTCCCGAACGGACATATAGGCCGCTGGCCGCTTACCCAGTACCTGTCATACGAGCCTGATAACGCAGTAAGGGGATTTCGGGCCGCAAAAGGTGGTTTTTGGAACACTATCCGCAGTGTTTCCTATTATGTGATTGTCAGTACCGGGGAGCATGTATATGAGGTGGAGCTCTACATCGGGACGTTTATCCTGTACTTCATTTGCGCGTTCATAGCACTAATGGCAATCGAGCTGCTCACGTTATTAACCCGGACAGTGGGCGACCGTAAAATGGTCAGGAAGACGTTGGATCCCCTTGCGGAGCTTGCCCGGACCGCGCAGAGCCTCAACGAGGTAAACAGGCAACTCGATATGGAAAAATCGCTTGCCATTGCAGGAAGGCTTAATCGCATCGACGCAGAGCGGCTCGATACGCGCATACAAGTTGACGACTTGCAGGAAGAACTGAAAAATGTAGCCGTTGCAATCAACGGGATGCTTGACAGGCTTCGAGATTCTTATGTCGCCCAGGCCCGTTTCGTTTCCGACGCGTCGCATGAGCTGCGTACGCCGATTGCCGTCATTCAAGGTTATGCGAACCTGCTCGACCGCTGGGGCAAGGAGGATGAGAAGGCTCTGACGGAGTCTGTTGCTGCAATAAAAGAAGAGGCCGGGAATATGAAAGAGCTTGTCGAGCAATTACTGTTCCTGGCACGCGGAGATAGCAACAGGATAAAGCTCGTCGAGGAGTACATAGATTTGTCAAGCCTAATCGACGAAGTTGCCAATGAGACACGGATGCTGGATAACGCGCATGAGTTCAAGGTGTCAAGAGGCGACGCTTCGATAATCGCTGATAAGGCGCTTATCAAGCAAGCTGTCCGTGTGTTGGTCGACAATGCCGTAAAGTACACGGACAATGGTGGAGAGATAGTGCTTTCGGTGAGCAGGGACCGGGATTTTGCGCGGGTATCGGTTTCGGATAGCGGCATCGGGATTAATTCCGAGGTGCTGCCCCACGTTTTTGACAGGTTTGTCAGGGCGGATGAGTCCAGGACGCGCGCTACCGGAGGGGCGGGCCTTGGTTTGTCGATAGCCCAGTGGATAGTCAATCGCCATGACGGGCATATGGAGGTTATCAGCCGCGAGGGTATTGGCACAAGGATTACGTTGATTCTACCCGCAGCCCCCGCGGATTGGCAAAGACCGGGGACAGGGAACGATATAATGGAGCTGCCGCAAGTCCCGAATGTCATATCCCTCTGAAAAAATCATAGAAAACCAGTAGAAATTTGTGACGTCTTCTGCTATAATACGCAAAGTGGAAGTCTTTTCTTCTTCTGGGAGGCTTAATATTGTGGATTTTAATCTAACGGAAATGGAATTCAGACGTCTTCTGGATCTGGTGTATATCGGCAACTGGGTACTCAACTCCACGAGGGGCGCAGACCGGATTGTTGAATATGATGAAGTTGAAAGCCGCCTGTTTTCGATGTGCCCTTCAAGCGGCATGGAGACGCTTGCGGGTTATGTCGGGGGCGTCGCGAGGCCGTCCGTCGCTTTTGAGAACGGCGGTATACATGAGGCGATAGCGGACTACGAGGATTCGATTTTCTTCGAGATACTGGCTGAGGAGTTGGCACGCCGCGACATGGACTTCGAGCCAATCGGCCCGGAGAACCTGAACGAGCTGACTAACCGCATCGACGAGTATATTGAAGAGTTCGAGCAGAACGGGATCGACAATATTTCCCTTGACAAATGAACTGACTTGTAACACCAACTTAAAATGGCAGCCAACGCAAGATGGCAGCATGCGAGATAGCAGCTAACGCAAAAAGCAAGGTAGCAACCAACGCAGTAAGCGAGATGGCAGCCAACGCAATATGGCGTTGTCTTTATAGTCGGGATATGCTAATATGTCCACTATTGATGGCCTTTGATACGGAGAAGTACCCAAGTGGCCGAAGGGGCTCCCCTGCTAAGGGAGTAGGCGTGTGAAAGCGTGCGAGGGTTCAAATCCCTCCTTCTCCGCCAATTCAATGTGAGCCGCGCCGCAAAAGGTGCGGCTCAAGCACTGTTTGGATTGAGAGGGATCTATGAGACTTTTGCAGAAAATGAGAAACCCTCGACACTGTCGAGAGAAATCAGTTGGTCAAATAATGCATTGATAATGTTGGCGGCAAAAACTGACAAAGAGAGGGAATTCGGAGGGCATGCGCGATTAGCGGGTGCTTATCAAAATCATCGGGGAATGAGACCATTATATGATTAGGGAACTTGGCAAAAACGAAATCAGACAGGCTCTTGACCTGGTGAACAGGGTTTTCTCAGAATTTGTTGCCGTGGATTACTCGGAGCAAGGTAATAAAACCTTTAACGATTACTTGAAAGTTAAGTACGAAGAAGTAGCGAACGAAGTGCAGACGGGACAAAAAAGAATTTGGGGTTACTATCAAAACGAAGAAGTCGTTGGCGTTATTGCTACAAGAGATACATCTCATATAGCGCTTATGTTTGTAGAAAAACAGCATCACAAAAAAGGAATAGCAAGGCAGTTATACAATACGGTTCTTGCTGAGATTAGAAAAAACGTGGACATGACGCAAATAACGGTCAACTCGTCACCTTTTGCAGTTGCCGTTTATGAATGTTTAGGTTTTGTGAAAACCGATGAGCAACAGGAAAAGGACGGAATTATTTATGTTCCTATGGCGCATACGATATGAGAACGTAGCAAGGCAGACACATTGAAAATGTGACAGAATTGTGACGGTGGTTGTCTATAATCGATAGATTAAACGCATTGTAATATCGCCGGAAAGCTGCTCTGGGATAAGCAGCGCCATGAAAGTATCGAGGGGTGTGCAAGTGCTGTGCCCGCAATGGCAACTACAAAAGTGGGGATATAGATTATGAGAATATTGAAAGCAAATTGTAAAAGAAATAGGAAAGTAAATGGCATAGAGTTGACGCAGCGCAGGAAGATCAGCATAATGCTGGCAATTGCAATCATCCTGCAGATACTGCTGTTGCAGCCGGGATTTCTTGACGACATAGCCAATGGCGCGATTTCAGTCCCTCTGGTTACAGTCTCCATAGACAAGACTGTTGGCGGAGTCCCAATTAAGACTGCGGTGGGCAGTGCGTTCGAAGCTGTGAGAACCGGAATGAGTTTCGATCTTTACAAGGTTAGCTCCCCTAACTCCGGGTTGGAAGGTATCGCATCGATTTCCAGTGTAACGCTGGATGAAAATGGCAGGATAAACTTCGTCATCGAAAACCCGGGATGGTATGCTATCAAAGAGGTGCTTACCGGCGACGCCGCAATGACTTTCGCCGAGGTAGACCCCTTATACATCTATGTCGGTGCGAACGGTATCATGAGTTCGCTGGACGAGGGTAATATCCGCGGCGACTATAGCGTGTCGTGGCAGCCGAACTTTACCAAAGGCCTGAAACTGATTTATGAGTACGAAGGGGTGGAGTATGTCATATCCGGCATAAAGCCCGACGGCAGCGGACAGAATTTCTCAACCGAGAGGTTTGTGACGCTTATGCCTGACGGGACGTCGATTGATTCCTACTGCGCGGACTTAGGCGCGCATAATATATGGGGGAACTATGTTTTCGACGAGACAAACCATAATTTTGAAGACTGGGAGATGTACTATATTATCGCCGCGTTCGATTATATCAATGACTTGTATAAAGATCAAAGCGGCCAACCTAACGGATTGAGCAGGGTAGAAGGCAAAATACTCGCGCAGGTAGTGCTGTGGAATTTGATTCTAAAAGTTGACGAAAACACTGTGTTTATCGACGACTGGCCTAATCATGTAACTGAGATCCCAAATGACGCGAAACCTGTGAGAGTGGAAGGGACGGAAGACTGGTACGATAACTGGACAGTTGACGGTAGGACATTCAGGGTTATCGCCGAAGATATCATCAATAATGTGAGTAGTTATGTCAGCATCTATAGTGCTAAAACCGCCAATCCGGCGTTTACAGGCAAGTACGTCACAGGAGCAATTTTCATCAAGGGGGACGGGGTTGGCTATGATGGGATCGATCAGCAGCGTCAGCTCCTCGTGCTGTTTGGCAACAGCGTGGTATTTGACAACAGACCGGTATACGACGTCGCGCTGCGTAAGTGGGTTAGCAAGGTGAATGAGACGGTCATTGGCACACCGGGCGAACCAAACGTTGAGGTCCCCGAAGTCAGACCGGGGGACAAGGTCACATTTACGATTGAAGTGTACAACCAAACGTACAATCCCACATGGGTGACTCACCTCGTTGACTATTTCCCTGCAGGGTACGAGTTTGACCCGGCTGATAATGATTACTGGGAGTTGACTGACACACCGTGGTGGATGTCAGGGGCAACTACACTTCGCTACACTGGCCCCGCGATACGGTTGGATCCGATGGGCGGCCCCGGCGCTTCTGCGCAAGTGCAGGTCGTACTGACTGTAAAAGCGGACGGGACCGACTACAGAAACGCGGCGGAAGTACTCGAAATCAGGGACGACGGAGGCGGCGGCCCCGGCAAAGTGGTGGAAGATGTAGACTCAACGTTCAACGATGAGATGAGAAGGCGATGGAACCGCCAGGCAGAGGAAGATAACGAGATAGGTAAAAACGGCAAAGACGGCGAGGACAAGGACGACTACGACTTTGCGGAAGTCATTCCGGCGCTGGAGAGGACCGGCGTCAAGGTGATAAAAAACTGGGAGGACGGTGAGAATGTTTCCGGCCTCCGGCCTGCGGAGATTACGGTGAACCTGTATAGGTGGTACAGTACAACCGCCACACCAACAGACTTGACTGTTCTGACGCCATACCGCAGCGCGGTTATGACGGGAAGCGCAGCGGGGTACTTCTGGGAGTATGCTTTCCTCGACCTGCCGATTTACGACAGCGGCGGTACATTCGTGTATGCCGTCGATGAGGATGCGGACTCTGTTCCGGGGTATACAAAAACAAAAGTCATACTAACGGCAAACGGTGAATGGGAGATTACCAATAAACTGGTTAGTATACCAACAACTGAGATATCAGTCGCCAAGGAATGGGTCGATACAAACGAAGAAAGCCACCGCCCTTCAACTGTCACAGTAACTCTGATGCAAAATAGCGAGCCATATGGCGCGGTCCCATATAATATTCCGGTAGAGATATATGAGGTGGACGGTTGGCAGTATACTTTCACGGGTCTGCCAAAGTATGACGCCAACTACGTCGAGTACAGATACAGTATAGTGGAGGAACCGGTAACGGGATACAGGGCGCCGGTAGTGATTGACGAAGGCAACGGCAACTTTACGATTATCAACACGTTTGACTACTCGCAGGAGAAAGTCAGCATCGGCGGTAGTAAGACCTGGGTGGACGATAATGACTCTTACAACACCAGACCAAATCCGGCAAATGGAGATATAGAGGTACACCTGTACCAAAACGGAGTGGAGATCCGTTCTGTGTCCATACCCAAAGAAGGTTATGATAGCTCTTTCATAGATGGCACATATAGTTTCACAGGCCTGGACAAGTACGATGCGGACGGAAACCTGTATATCTACAGGATAATCGAAGACCCGGCGCCGGGATATGAAACGACATACATCGAGACGACATCCGGTTTCGATATTACCAATAAGCTAAACTTTCAGGAGCTTACGACATATATCGCTGTGGAAAAGGAGTGGGTAGACGGTGGAAGTGGGTCTTCCACCCGCCCGGCGGGCGTCAGGGTGAACTTGTATCAAAATGGAGCTGCCACCCCTTTTAGATCCGAAGTCATGACCAGCGCCAATGGCTGGAGAGTAGAGTTTACCGGTTTGCCACTGAATGATGGCAGTGAACCTCCAATTAACTATATATACTCTGTTGTCGAGGAGCCGGTGGATGGCTACGAAGCAACCTACGGCGAGTATTTACCAATTGATATCGGAGGAGAAGCCAATAGGGCATACGAGATCACCATAACCAACACGCTCCTCCCGGGTACTACCGGGGTAACTATAACTAAGGTATGGGTTGACGACAATAACAGCGACTTTACGCGCCCCGCGAGCATAACGGTGCAACTATACCAGGGCGATTTGCCGTACGGATTGCCGAGGACAGTGACGGGCGATCGGGCTGCTGACACATGGGAGATAGGTTTTACCGGGCTTCCCAGATATGATGCAGCGAATGGATATACCGAGTTTGTGTATACCGTCAGGGAGTTTACACCACCATCATCCCTGTACGACAGCAGCATTAGCGCCGACGGCCTGGCGATCACTAACACATTGCGCCCCGGGACGACGGAGTTTTCAGGCAGGAAAATATGGAGTAGCAACGGCCTCGATCCGGGTTCGGAAGACTTCCCGGCCCGCCCCGGCAGTATTCTGGTGCAACTGTTCCAAAACGGGGCGCCATACGGCGATCCTATGGTTGTCACGGGCACAGAATGGTCATATAGATTCACCGATCTTCCGAAATACGATTCACGCGGGCGCAAGTTCGAGTATACAGCGGACGAGACGGATACGCCTCAGGGCTACAACAAGAGCATTGAAGGCAATAATATAATCAACTCTGTTGCAAACGGTATGGTAATCAATGTCAGCGTTGAAAAGATATGGAGCGACCGCGGTAACGTCTACAGGACCCGGCCAGACAGTATTGTTGTGAATCTGTATCGAAACAATGTTTTTCACGATAGCTACACACTGACGGCGTCGGATAACTGGACACACACTTTTACGGACCTTGATAAATACGACGCCAGTTTCCGCCCCTATAACTACACGGTCGACGAAGTGTTGCCGACAGTATCGGGTATTGATTACAACAGTGTTTACAGCAAAACTACCTCGGGCAACATCAGGGATGGTTTTACGATCGAAAACACCCTGCTGCCGGGTACGACAAGCGTTTCAGGCAGGAAAATATGGGTCGACGGAGGTTTGAGCGCCGGGACGCGCCCCTCGGACGACGAGATAGACGCCGTGATGATTCAACTGGTACGCGACGGGGTAGACTATGGCGCCCCGATTTCCATCTCCAGTTACACAAGGGACTATGTTTTCAACAACCTGCCTAAGTATTCCAATGCGGATCAGCATCAGTATGAGTATACGGTTCGGGAGTTGGCTAGCCCCGGGGTCGCAGGCCGGTACAGTATCGATTACGATAAGGACAATGATGGCAGGCTTATCGTGGTCAACACGTTGGGTATTGAAATACGAGGGACAAAAGAGTGGTCCGACAGAAGAAATGCCGGAGGCGCGCGCCCTGCGAGTATTGAGATCGTTCTGCTTCGAAGGTACAGTACCGGGGATCCGGTGCGGGAGTGGGAAGAGTATAGACGATTGACCGTGACAGGCGGTACAACCGCCGCATCGTGGAACTGGTCGTTTGGAAATGTTCCTACATATTATCTTGTCGATCCCGCGACAAGAGAGCCAATTGACCCGGATACGAGGTTGCCAAACCCCGAAACCGAACTATATGAGTATAAAATAGAAGAAATAACAGTACCAGGCTATGATACTGTCATTTCCGGCAATACCGGGACCGGGTTTATCATCACTAATACGTCCACGGCGCCGCCGCCTACTCAAACAACGGAGCTCGATCCGGAAGAGGATCCCCCGCCTCCTGAAGACCCTGAAGACAAAAGGGAGGGCGAAGACGACGTGGAAGAAGAGGATGACGGGGAAGACGAGGAAGATATCGAGGGTGAGGAAGTCCTGGAAGAGCGGGGCGAACCCGGTGGGAAGGACCGCGGCAGGCAGCCAAATCCAACCATTCTTGGCAATCAGCTTATACCGCTTGACGACGGGGGATGGCTCGAGTTCGACGAAGATGGCACACCGTTGGGCGAATGGCACTGGGACGATTACGAAGAAATGTGGGTATTCGACGAGTACCCGCCCCTGGCGGGCCTACCGCAAACCGGTGATGTTGGAGTCCCATTATATGTTATGATTTTGTTGGGATGCTCTATGATCGGTGTTGGTATAATGCTGGGCCAGCGGGTCATACTAAAGAGAAAAGCGAGGTAACCGCCCTACCCGGGGCATGATAAGCAGATCGCGGACGCTTGCGCCGTGGACGGATGTCGAAACTTCCTGAGTAATATAAATGAGCCGCGCCGTGTGGCGCGGCTCAAAATATTGATACAGTGCGCGATCGGCGATTAGCCAATCTCTACGCAGTAGATACGCTGCGTCCTCGATCCGATGATGATCCTGTTTTCGAAAACCGCGGGCGACCCTTCTATGTTGCCCCCGGCCAGGGGGATGCTGGTCAATACCGCGCCTGTCGAGCCCTCAAGCAGGAACATCGTACCGCTGGAGTCGCAAACGATGATGTAGCTTTTGCCCTCCTCCGTGTATACCGCGACAGGTGAGCTCCACCCATATCTCGTAAACCAGGTCTCCCAGATTATTTCACCGGTAACTTTATCAATATTGACAAGAACGCCGCGTCCCTGCCCGGTTTGCACTTTTGCGACAAAGTATATGACGCCGCCCTCGATATCACCACGCCCCAGTATCGGGCTGGCAAGGACGCCGCCGTTGACACGATCGTCAAAGATGCAAGGGTATGTAACCTCCCACATGAGATCTCCATTCAAAGCGTTCAGCTTGCGGATATATGCGAGACCGCCGCGGCCTTGCTTATCGACTTCGCACGCGACATACAAACCGACGGTTCCATCTTCCTCAACATCGAGCAGAGGCGTCGAGTCGGTATCGTCCGTACAAAACCGGATCCATACGGGGGTCATAGTATTCAAGTCGACACATTGGATAAGGCCGGAGTTGTCGCCATAAAGTAAGTAGTTGGCAAAACCGGTAACCGAGCTTTCCGTACCGAGCTCGCTGCAAAGCGGCGTCCTGTACCGGTACTTAACGATTTCGGGGCTTATTGATATTGTCCCGGCCTCCCTGTCGTACTCTGTTCCGAGGTATGCTGTATACAACACGCCATTTTCTCCGGGTATTATCATTGTATCTGAAGTGCCGTCTATCAGGGCGTTTGAGTCGAAAGCGCGCCAACGGCGGTAGCAGAATCTGTCCGAACCGTTAATAAACAGCAGCTCGCGACCGTCGATGAGTGAAAAGACACGGTATCCCATCGGGCTGCCGTAGGAGATGCCCTGCCCGACATACAATAGCGGGTAACCCCTCGGATCAACATTGACGCTGCCCTTTATCGGGTCGCGTACACTGGTGATGTCAGGCCGGGTAGGGGTCCCGTCGTCCAGATCCATAAAGCGTATCTTGCCGTCCATTGCGGCATAAATGACCTCCACAAGGCCTTCCTTTTCCTTTTTATCATCATAAAGGTTCATGATTTGGCGCGTTTCATCATCCCAGCGGATGATTGCCGGTTGGCCGTTCCAGCCGACCCCGGTCCACCTGCCCCTGGAGCAACTCCCTATGGGTATCTGCCATACCTTCGTCAGGGTAGCGTTGTTTACCTCGACAGTTCCCCATGAAGCGGTGTTCCGGAAGTTGTTGCCCCGGAACCCGGCAACGCCCTCAAGCTCCGTGAACTCTTCCGAAAGCCCAAAGAATACAGGGTGTTCCCGGGTATACTCATCCACTATTTCACCGTCTATCATGATGTCGTATGAAAACCTGTAATAATCAGAAGCCGGATCCGTCTCATCTATGCAATAAGGTAAAAACAATGTCGCCGGGTGCGGTGGCGGTTCCGGTTCGGGCTCCGGTTCAGGCTCCGGCTCCGGTTCGGGCGTCGGTGCGGGCGGTTGCGAAGGGGTTGGCGTAGGCGACGGGGGGGTATAGGTTGGCGTAGGCGCCTCTACGAACGAGGAGTCGTCCGGAGGCGGCGTTTCGGCAACCTCGGACGCGCAACCGAACAGAAGCAAAGAGGATATCAAGGCCAGCAAGCAGTAAAGCATTCTCCCGGATATGTAGTTACGCATGTTTTAGCTTCCTTTCGCGCTATGCAATGAGTAGAGTCTGATAGCATCGTGAATGCAGAAATCATTATATCATATTTTTAGTGTAATCAACAGGATAAACTCTATTTGCACAACTAAATTGCTTGATTTTCAGGAATAATCTGATATGCTATAGACAGATGCTGGTGCACAAAAGTCCATTCCTTTTCATGGACTGTTTGTGTCTGCAGAAATCAGAAAGGAATGGACTTTGATATGAAGAAGTACTTAAGCATAACGCTTTGCGTATTGATATGCTTGGCGGCAGGGTGTACGCCGCAGGCTTCGCCCCCGCCCCCCCCGGCGGATACAGATCAGGGGCTGACAAGTACGGAAACGCCGGATACGTCTTCTGACGCGTCACCGGATCCGACGACAGACCAGACGCCCGGCCAACCGGATGCAAACCCCTGGGAGATTGGCCCGGACGAGACAATGCCTCCAGATGAGCCACCCTGGGACCGTGAGCCGCGTGAAGAACGTTCGCTAAGCGAACTGACGGAGAACACGATCCAAATCACGATTACAATGGAAAATGGCGGCGTGATTATCGCTGAGCTTTACCCGGACCTTGCCCCGCAGACCGTGCGGAACTTTGTCTACCTGGCGCGCCTTGGTTTCTATGACGGGCTCAGGTTTCACCGCATTCTATCCGGGTTTATGGTGCAAAGCGGCTGCCCGTATTCGATAGACGGCGGCGCCAAAGGTATACCGGGTACAGGGGGTCCCGGGTACTCGATATGGGGGGAGTTCAAAGAAAACGGGTTTGTGAACGACGTCAGGCATGTCCAGGGCGTGCTATCCATGGCGCGCGGTGATGATATGAACTCAGCAGGCTCGCAGTTCTTCATCGTGCATGCGACGTCCCCGCACCTGAATAATAAATATGCCGCTTTCGGCAGGGTAATAAGCGGCCTTGAAGTGGTAGACGAGATTGCAGCCACGCCTAACTCCGGGGATAACGGGGCGGTCGCACCGGAAGACATGCCGGTCATCAGATCGATAACGGTTGACGACGACGTCGATTTGCCCGCGCCCGAGAAGCTGCCCAGATAACTAAGGAGCGATTATGGATATAAGCAGTACCATTCAAAACCTCCGTAACGCCCTTACGGGCAAGCCCCAGCTTGAAGTCGGGGTCTGGGGCGATTCGTTGTTCCAGGGGGTAGTCCTCGACGACGTCGCAGGGCGGTACCGCGTCCTGAAGGAAAACGCCGTTGCCTTATGCTCCCAGGCGCTCAAAGCGACTATCGAGAATTTCTCCAAATTCGGGAACACCGTAATAAGGGGAAAGCAGCGGCTGATGTCGCAGTTGGAGAAGGGGAAGACTTGCGACATAGCGGTCCTCGAGTTCGGGGGCAACGACTGCGACATGCCTTGGGAAGCGATATCGGCGGAGCCTGATGCGGAGCATCTGCCAAAAGTCCCGCTCAAACAGTTCTCCGCGCATATACAGGATATAATCAAAACGTTGGCGTCGCGCGGTATCGTGCCGTTATTGACAACGCTGCCGCCGCTGGATCATGAGCGCTATCTGAGCTGGATATGCCGCCGCGGGTTGAGCCGGGATAACATTCTGCGCTTCCTTGGCGACAGCCACCGTATCTACTGGCACCACGAGAGATACTCACTGGAAATCTCAAGGTTGGCAAGAGAAAACGAATGCGGTGTTGTGGACGTCCGCTCGGCGTTTCTTGATTACTGCGGCTATAAAGACCTGCTTTGCGCGGATGGCATTCATCCCAACGATAAAGGTCAGATGCTCATCAGGGAGGCGTTCATGGAGTTCGTGGACAGGCATCTGCCGGGCATCAGGCTGCAGCCGTCGTGTACGTAAAGGTCTTGGCGTGTATGTAAGGGTCTTCGAAGATAAAAATGAAGGATGCGGGTTGCTATATGAAAACTTTCTATAAAACGCAGGGTACGTGCTCACAGTCAATCGAGGTCGACGTAGAAGACGGGATCATCAAGTCGGTCGGTTTCGTCGGGGGGTGCCACGGGAATCTGCAAGGGATATCAAAGATTGTCGAAGGGATGCGCGTCAGCGATGTAATTGCCCGCTTTGAGGGGATAAAGTGCGGGCGGAAACCCACGTCATGCCCGGATCAGCTTGCAAAGGCCCTGAGGGCGGCCGAAGGCGCGTGAGCGAGGGGCGGCCGGGGGCGCCGCCGCGCAAGAGCAGGGGCGGGGGTTCGACGCCCGGTCATTCAGGAGGCTTCAGGGGGTTTTGGCCTGAAACCATCCTTTAGCGCGACCGCGCGGTTGAACACCAGGGCGCCCGGTTTTGAGTCTTTGCTGTCTACGACGAAGTAACCGAGCCTGAGAAATTGGAACGCTGACGGCGCAACAGAATTATCAAGCATTTTTTCTACCCTGCATCCCTCAAGTATCTCAAGGGACGCGGGGTTTATGCACTCTATGAAGTCATTACCCGGGGCGTCGGGTTCGGGGTTCGTGAACAGGTTATCATAGACCCTTACTTCTGCATCACATGCGGTGCGTACGTCTACCCAGTGGATCGTGCCGCGCACTTTCCGCCCGTCCGGAGTATTGCCGCCCCGCGTTTCAGGGTCGTATTCTGCAGTAACAAGCACGACATTCCCGTCCGCATCCGTCTCGAAGCCCGTACATTTGACGATATATGCGGATTTTAGCCGGACTTCATTGCCGACGAAAAGACGGTTGTATTTCCCGGGCGGGTCGGAATGGAAGTCGTCGCGTTCTATCCAAAGCTCGCTTGAAAACGAGACTTCGCGGCGCCCTGCGCTATCGTCTTCGGGATTGTTCTCGACAGAGAACACCTCAGTTTCCCCTTCAGGATAATTCGTTATCACGAGCTTTACAGGTCTCAGGACGGCCATAGCGCGCGGAGCCTTCCTGCCCAGGTCTTCGCGCAGGCAGTGTTCGAGCAGGGCGTATTCGATTGAGTTCGACGTCTTTCCAACGCCAATGCGCTCACAGAAATCACGTATCGACCCCGGGGTATAACCGCGCCTGCGGAGGCCGCAGAGGGTTGGCATGCGCGGGTCGTCCCAACCGTCGACATATCCTTCCTCGACGAGACGGCGCAGTTTGCGTTTTGACATCACGGCGTAGTTTATGCTCCGGCGGCCGAACTCGATTTGCCTTGGCCGGCTCGGCACATCGGTGTTTTCAATGACCCAGTCGTAGAGTGGCCTGTGGTCCTCATACTCAAGCGAGCATAGAGAATGGGTGATGCCCTCCAGGGCGTCCTGGATGGGGTGCGCGAAGTCGTACATCGGGTAAATGCACCATTTTTCGCCTTGCCGGTGGTGGTTTGCGTAGCGGATGCGGTAGAGGACCGGGTCGCGCATGTTGAAGTTCCCGCTCGCAAGATCTATCTTAGCCCTTAGGGTCATAGCACCTTCGGGGAACTCCCTGTTTCTCATGCGCATGAACAGGTCGAGGCTCTCCTCGATTGGCCTGTCCCTGTATGGCGACGTCGCGGGGACGCCGACGTCGCCCCGCCTTGCCTTGAATTCTTCCTGGGATAGCCCGCATACGTACGCGCGGCCTTTTTTTATCAGGTCCACTGCCAGTTTGAATGACTCTTCGAAGTAGTCGCTGCCATAGTAGAACCGGTCGTCCCACGTGAAGCCGAGCCAGCGGATATCTTCGCAAATCGCGTCGACGTACTCCTCGTCCTCTTTCTCAGGGTTCGTATCGTCCATGCGCAGGTTGCACAGGCCGTTGTATTTTTCGGCTGTGCTGAAGTTCATATTGAATGCCGTGCAGTGGCCGATATGCAGGTATCCGTTAGGCTCCGGGGGAAATCTGGTATGGACTTGCATCCCTTCGAATCGCCCGCCGGGCGCAATGTCCTCCTCTATGAATGAATGTATAAAGTTCTTCGATGTTTCTTCCATATCTTTCAACTCCGGATACTTTGGATTTGAAAACATTGTATACGATTTCTGTTTCATTTGCAATCAGGTTGTGGTATGATTATACGTGGTTGCATTTGTAATCCTGTAGCAACCAACGGTGGCAAATCAGTCCGATTTACCACCGCCGAAAGCGAGGTTATATTCACATGGGCCTTTTACAACTAAATTCCGGGAACTTCGATGAAACCATAAAAAGCGGGCGCGTACTGGTCGATTTCTGGGCCGGTTGGTGCGGGCCGTGCAGAATGGTAGCGCCAATCATCGAAGAGCTGGCCGGGGCTTATGACGGCATCGTAAAAGTCGCGAAAGTCGACGTCGACGCCGAAAACGCGCTTGCGTCCCGGTATGGGGTCAACAGTATCCCGACAGTCGTCTTGTTCGAGGGCGGGGCGGAGGTCAAGCGGTTCGTTGGCGTTCAGTCAAAAGAGACTTATGAGTCAGTATTGAAGAAATGATTCGAGCGTTCTGAGTTCAAAGAAACCGATTTCCCTCATGTTGTTTATCGGTACGGCGAGGTTCAGATTCTGACCATAGGAAAACGAGCTTGATGCGACGCCAATGACCCTGCCGAGCGCGTTAAGCAACGGGCTGCCCCCGCTGCCGAATGAGATTGGGGCGGTGAACTGGATTAGGGATTCACCGCTGACGTCGCGGAGTTTGCTGGAGATTATCCCATCCGTTATAGTGTTTATCAGCTCCCAGGGGCTGCCAATGGTATAAATATGATTGCCTTCTTCGATGAGGTCTGAGTCGGCGAACTCAAGGTAGCTCCAACTGCTCCTTTCGGCGTCAATAGCGAACACCGCGAGGTTTAGCCCCACATCGTAGGCATATATGCCGCGCACAGGGTATGAATCCCCGCTGTACAAGGTGATTGACGCGCTTACGGCGCCTTCCAGGACATGCTGGTTAGTGACCGCGCGACCATCGGGGGATATGAAAAAGCCGCTGCCTGTCCTGATTGAGTTCCCGTTCTTGTCGAACGTCTCAATCATAAACACCGCGTCGCAGCTCCTCCGGAATATCACATCGGCGGGGAGCCGGTCCGGTAACACGAATACTACACGAAAGGCCGGGTCGGCGGATCTGAGCATGATAAGACACACCTCGGCGCGTGTGACGGTCGAACGCGGGAAGAAGGACCCGTAACCGTCCGAACCGCTGAGGACGCCGGCCCTGTAGAGAGTATAGACCGCCCTGCCGTAGTCCGCGCCCGGCATGACGTCGCAAACCCCAAAGTCCGGGATTGCGTTTATCTGCGGGAACGCCTCGACAGGCAACGCGTTGCAGATCAGCTCCGCGAAACGCGCGCGGGTGGCCGGGGCCGAATAGTCGCCATGGCTGCTTATTATGCCGTTTCTAAGCGCATACTCGGCATAGGCCATGTAGTAGGGTTCCGACTCCGGGAAGACAGCCGACCCCGTATAATAAACGCTCCTGAGCCGCGCCGCGAGCGTAACGGCTTCACCGAGCGTCAGTACCCCCAGGGGATCAAAATGGTCCGCGCTTTTCCCTGAAATGAGCGAGTAGTTGTAAGCGTCCCCGACATAGCCGGCGAACCATTCATCTCCCGTGACGTCGCGGAACTGCCCGGCCTTATAAATGTTTGAATATTTAAAATTCCCGAAGCCCGGCCCCGCCGCGGAAACCGGCGCTGTGACCGATACAGTCAGGAAGAGCGCGAGGGCGAACGAGGATACCTTGATGAAAGCACGCATAAGCAGTTATTCCCCGCTTAAATCGTTTAACATGGTTTTAATCAGTTTGACCGCGCCATCCACCCCTGTGAGGGATGTATTTATGGCAAGATCGAAATGATCGAACCCGCCCCATTGGCGGTTTGTGTAGTATTTGTAGTAATTAGTGCGGCTCTTATCGATCCGCCGTATCCTCTCCGGGGTTTTTACGGACGACAAGTTGTAGTATTTAACCGCGCGCTCGACCTTGTCTTCCAGCTCGGCCCTGATAAAAACGGTAACCAGCTCGGGCAAATCGCGCAGGATGTAGTCGGCGCAACGCCCAACGATGATACAGCTTCCCTCCGAAGCGAGCTCCTTGATGATGGAGGATTGGGCAAGGAAGACTTTATCGGTGACAGGGGTTTCGTAGAAAGCTATGGAATCGTATGACGAGTACGCGGAATACTTCAGGTTATGCAGGAACGTGTTGGGGAGGTTCTCGTCACTCTTCTCGATAAAGCCCTCGGACAGGCCGCTCTTCTCGGCGACCATGCGGATAATATCCTTGTCGTAGAAAGGGATATCAAGTTCCTTTGCGAGCAGTTCGCCGACATACCTCCCGCCGCTTCCATACTCCCGGCTGATCGTGACGACATATTTTTTCATTTCTATAAGCCTCCTTGACCGGTAAATAGTGAGTCGCAAGCTTAGGACATAAATATACCACAAAACACTCTACATTTCAATTATTTTTAGAGGTGATTGATTGTGTCATTCGATTTACCCGGGGAATACATGTTCTATGACGGCGCGATGGGGACTATGTTGCAAAAATGTGGTTTGGAACCGGGTGCAAGACCTGATATTTTGAACATGACCAATCCTGACGCCGTCGAGGGCATACACCGGATGTATGTAGACGCGGGGAGCGAAATCATCTGCGCAAACACGTTCGGCTGCAACCCGTATGCCCTGCGGGGGACCGGGTATACCCCTGCTGAAGTCATTTGCGCGGCGGTCGCGATAGCAAAAAGGGCGAGCGCCGGAAAGGCTAAAGTAGCATTGGATATCGGACCGACAGGCCAGTTGCTGGATCCTATAGGGGATCTTGAGTTCGACGAAGCATATGAGATCTTCAGGGAGCAAGCAGTGGCCGGAGAGGAAGCGGGCGCGGATTTTATCGCAATTGAGACCATGAGCGACCTTGCGGAGATGAAAGCGGCGCTGCTTGCGTCGGTGGGGAACACGGGCTTGCCTGTGCTGGCGACAATGACTTTTGATAAAACCGGGAGGACATACCTTGGGTACGGCCCGGAGGAGTTTGCGGTTGCGGCCGAACAGCTCGGGGCGTCCGCCGCCGGCTTGAACTGCTCGTTCGGGCCTTTGGAGATGTACGACACCGCCGCGCGGATTGCTAAAGCCACAAGTCTCCCGCTCATAGTAAAACCCAATGCCGGGTTACCGGATTCAGTAACGGGCGGATATAGCATCGGTCCTGAAGCGTTTGCCGTACAGATGGGGCGGTTCAAGGAGGTCGGCGCAAGGATTGTCGGGGGGTGCTGCGGTACTACCCCCGATCATATCAGGGAGCTCAGGAAAGCGTTCCTTAAGGAGACCGCTGATTGAATCCCGACGCCCTGCAGCGGGCAAAGACGTCCGGCGCAAATCCGTCGGCGCGCTTGACCGGCGGTCACCCGGTAATATATGGGAAATTTAGGCAATTATCCATTTTTGTGAGTTTAGCGTATAGAATATAATGCGCAAATATATAACGTACGGAGTTTGTATGTGTAAAGATGTTTTCTTTCCTGCTGATGTTCTGGTGCCACAGGGGGTATCGCTTGAAAAGTGGAGCGTTATCGCATGCGACCAGTTTTCTTCTGAACGCGAATACTGGAGGCGGGTACGCGAGAGGGTGGGGGAGGCCCCATCGACGCTTAATATGATTGTCCCTGAGGCGTTTCTCAGGGAGATCGACGAGGAAGCCGAGATTTCCGGGATCAAGCGGGCTATGGCTGGATATCTGGAAAGCAAGCTGTTACAGGTTATCGGGAATTCATTTGTGTATGTCGAAAGGACGTTCGCCGACAGCCGCGTCCGGCGGGGGCTCGTCGGGGCAGTCGACCTCGAGGAGTACGATTTTTCAGGCGGAGCGGCGCCAATACGTGCAAGCGAGGGAACAGTGCTCGACAGATTGCCTTTGAGGAGACGGGTGCGGCGCGCTGTAGAACTGGAGTCCACCCATATCATTACGTTCATCGACGATAAAGAAGAAACAGTCATAGAACCGCTCTCGGGTAAAGCGGACGGGCTGCCTTTGCTATATGAGTTCGATCTTATGGAGGGCGGCGGGCATATCAGGGGGATGCGTGTTTCAGGCGGTGACGCCGCCATCGTCATGGAGAGGTTACGCGCGCTGCATGAGAAGAATGGGATGCTGATGGTAGTCGGCGACGGGAATCATTCGCTTGCCGCGGCGAAACTATGCTGGGATGAGGTCAAAAAAAGCTTGAGCGGGCAGGAGAGGGATAACCATCCCGCGCGCATGGCCCTTGTAGAGATGAATAATGTTTACGACCCCGCAGTCTCATTTGAAGCTATACACAGAGTCGTTTTCAACGCGGGAGCGGAAGAGTTGCTGAAAACTCTCGAAAATGATTTGCCGTATGGGAACGATTATAGACTCCGTTGGGTCCATGACGGCAAAAGCGGCTCGATCGGGACCGGGGCGAAGTGTTTCGGCGATATGATTAAGGCGGTGCAGGGGGCGCTGGACAGATATGTGTCGTGCAACGGGGGCTGCTATATCGACTATATTCACGACGAGGCTTCTGTCTTGAGCCTTGCGGGCGGTAATCGCTGTTTTGGGTTGCTTCTGCCTTCGATGGACAAGTCTGAGCTGTTTGGTACCGTGGTTTCCGGCGGGGTTTTCCCGAGGAAGAGCTTCTCGGTGGGTAAATCGAGAGAAAAGAGGTACTATATGGAGTGCAGGAAGATTGTAGACTAATACAGCGCCTACTGCCGGCCGGTAATCAAATGCGCTATATTATGGTAACACTGCGTTGTGCCAGACGTTCTGGACGTCGTCGCTGTCCTCCATCAAGTCGAGCATTTTCTCCATATTCTTTATATCCTCAGGATCGCTTAGCGTAATGTAGTTCTGCGGGACCATCTCGACTTGTGCGGAGAGAAAACTATATCCCGCGGATTCAAGCGCCCCGCTCACATCGGTGAATGAATCAGGCGCTGTGTACACTTCATAGACGCCCTCGCCCGTTTCCACGTCGGCTGCACCCGCGTCAAGGGCGTCAAGCAGGACTTTATCCTCGTCGAGGGCGCGATCGGTATCGTTGATGATGATGAGACCTTTCCTGTCAAACGACCAGGATACGCATCCGGTAGCTCCCATATTTCCCCCGTACTTGTCGAAAAGGTGGCGCATATCCGCAGCGGTCCTGTTCCTGTTATCGGTCATCGCTTCGACGATTACGGCGGTGCCGCAAGGTCCGTAACCCTCGTATGTTACGCGTTCATAATTGTCGCCTACCCCGGCGCCCAATGCTTTCTCAATCGTTTTCTTGATGCTGTCATTTGGCATATTCGCTGCTTTGGCTTTCGCGACCGCCGCTGCGAGCCGTGAGTTGTTCGCGATAACGCCGCCACCGCCTTCCCGGACAGCTACTATTATTTCCCTTGCGATTTTTGTGAATATCTTGCCCCGCTTTGCGTCCTGAGCGCCTTTTGTCCTTTGAATGTTTTTCCATTTCGAGTGTCCTGACATACGCGAACCTCGCTTTCAATCGGGTTTAGGGGCGCCCCTAATCCCCCCTATGTAACCAGTTTAGCATACAGCAGCCTGGTACCGCAACCCTATTTGGCAGCTTAACGCAGAGATGGGGCAAATGCACTCACAACGCCTGACCGGACCGTGTGAAGTGTAGCCAATCGTTAAGCCGCGCATCATTTTGAGTTGCAAAAGTTATACAAAATGTATTTTTGTAACACTTTATGCATAAGAACGATAAATATTCATGGCATTTGACGTGTTAGTGATTAAGATCCTGATTAGTACTTTATAAAATAACGTTGATTTTTAGGCAAATTATCAGATTAACCAGCAATATCGTTCTCTGCGCGCAAGGCGTAAAATGGCTGATATAAATGACCGCCGCGTCGATGAAAACAAAGAGTTATTAACACTCTCCACAGGTTTGTCCACAACGGATAACTACAGCAACCGCAGCGGGTTAGGCGTGAAATGGTATAGTATTCCAGAACCCTCAAGCGCGTATTTCGGGTTTTTATTTGCCGCTCATATAGCGTACATTTCATAAGCATGAACACCCCGCCGGGTTTATGCATCAAATAGAGGTAAGGAGCAAAACGATGGAACAGACAGGATTTCGTGTTTTAGTAGTTGACGATTCACTATTAAACCAGGCAGTGCTGCGCAACATTTTGACCGCGCCTGACGCGCCCGGTGAAGCCGGATCGGCGCCATTCATTATGGACTCCGCAAATTCGGGACCGGAAGCGTTGGAGCTGTTGAAAGAGTCGACTCCGGATTTGATCCTACTGGATATCATCATGCCGGGCATGAGTGGGTTCGACGTCCTCAAAGCATTGAAGGAAGACGAACGAACGCGTCCGATACCGGTAGTCGTAATTACGGGGTTGGCGGATGAGGAAAACGAGGAGCAGGGGTTGCTGCTCGGCGCCTCGGACTATATAGTCAAGCCATTTAAGAAAACAATCGTTCTGGCGAGGATAAGGAATCAGAGGAGGATAGTGGAGCAGATGCGTATCATTGAACGCTTCGCGCTTTACGATACATTGACGGAAGCGCTCAACAGGCGCGGCTTCGACCTCCACTCGGAAAAGCTCTTTGGCTATGCCGCCAGGAGCAAGGAACCTGTCAGCGCGATAATGATTGACGTCGACAACTTCAAGAAATACAACGATGTGTACGGCCACCAACAGGGCGACCTCGTGTTGAAGAAAACGGCAAACGTGATCGCCTCAGAGCTGAAGCGTTCGACCGACATGCTATTCCGCTGGGGAGGGGAGGAGTTCGTGGTGCTCCTGGCGAATACCCCGACCGGAGGGGCGGAGACGGTTGCCGAAAGGATACGCTCGAGTGTGGAGGTTTCCGAAGTCCCGTATTTGGGGGAAGAGCGGCCGCCAAATGTAACGGTGAGCCTGGGGGTTGCCACTGTAGTCCCGGATAGCAGTCAAGTGACTGATGACCTCATAAAAAGGGCGGACAAGGCCATGTATGACGCGAAGAGCACAGGAAAAAACAGGGTCTGTGTGTATTGATGCGTCAATAGCGGCAATGAAGACTTTCCGCTTCAGTATAAGTAAGGGGACGCGGCGCACATCCGCGTTCTTTTCTTTTTTTGGAACAAATCGTTTGCTTCTTTCGTCTATAACCGTATAGCAGATAACGGAGGGGTTGCACCATGAAACGGAAATATATATTAGCTCTTTGCGTGTGTGTGTTAGTGCTTGCCGCCGGGATTACATGCGTGTTTCTTGCGACGTCGCAAGGCGCGAAGGGGGCGTCGGATGAGGATCCGGGGGGGAAGATTAGCAGCGATGGCACAACATACCTGATCAGCTCAATCGACGATGTAGAGTTAGCTGCAAAGATCGGGGAAGGCGGGAGGTTGCCCGCCGTCGGTGATAGGGAGACGCTCCTGAAGCTGTTGCTTGAGCGCGGTACGCTGAATACGGCATATAACAACGGCGTGCTGCGCGACGCAGTCGACGGAGATGGCTCGGCGCCTATGGCGCCCCCGGCAGCATCCTCAGCCGCGACAAGCGGCTCTGCGCCGGACGCTGAGATTGCGCTCACTGCCCCGGGCGGCGCGGCGGATTCCGGAGGGGGGTCTGCGTATTCCGGGACCAATGAGCAGGTCTCGGGCGTAAACGAGGGCGACATAGTAAAGACCGATGGGCGTTACATCTATAGTATGTCCCAATACGATAATAAGTTACGCATCGTAAAGGCAAACGGGGCAGGGCTTGAGGTGGTATCAACAATCATCATTGAAGAAATCTGGGGCGCGGAGTTTTATCTGATTGGCGGGGACAAGCTGGTAGTGATAGGCAATGAGTATCTGCCGGTGGACGCGCTCTACAGGGAATCGGGCCTCGACGGATCCGCGGGATCCGCCTCTGATAGTCCGGATGTATACTGGATTCCGCAGAATAATTACACCACCCTTATGATTTATGATATTTCAGACCCCTCGTCGCCTACGGAGATTCGCAGGGTATCCATGGACGGGTCGGGCGTATCGACGCGCGTGATAGGCAGCGTAGTCTATATGGTGACAGTCAAGTATGTATGGGGGGTCCCGGCAAATCAGGCCGACAGCCCATTGATACTCCCGTACTGCCGCGACACGGCGGCGGATGACGCCTACTCCCCGATAGCGTTTGATAGGATATACTACGTCCCGGACTCGCAGGAGTCGAACTACATCCTGATTGGGGTGGTCGACATCAATAGCGGGGACGCGTTTGCCCCGGAGGCTTACCTCGGCGCTGGTACAGGCTTCTATATGAGCAGGAACGCTATGTATATAACCTGCCCGAACTGGGGGCCGGACGTCGTGAATGGCAACATGGTCTCCCCGGGTGGGATGAAAACGGACGTCATGCGTTTTGCAATTGACGGGGACTCGGTGACCTACTCGGGCATGGGGTCGGTCGATGGGTTCCCGATCAACCAGTACAGCATGGACGAGTATAACGGATATTTCCGTATAGCGACGACCGATCGCATGGCCGGGACATATGTGACTATCCTTGACGCCCCGGGCATGAGGGTGGTCGGGCGCACTAAACCCCTGGCGCCGGGCGAGATGATGCAGTCGATGCGGTTCATGGGGGATATGGGTTACATAGTGACCTTCCAGAATATGGATCCGCTTTTCACCGTAGACCTGTCAGACCCGAGGGCCCCGGTGGTGCTTGGCGAGTTAAAGATCCCCGGGTTCTCGCAGTATCTGCACCCGGTGGGCGAAGGCCTGCTGCTGGGGATAGGCAGGGATACGCAGGAGGTATATACAAGGGACCGTTATGGCGTCGAGACCGTCGTCGGCTTCCAGGATGTAGGACTGAAGGTTTCGCTCTTTGATGTGAGCGACCCTGTTAATCCAAGGGAAATCGACGTCCTGTCGCTTGGAGAAGGATGGGCGGAGGTGAGCTACAACCCCCGCGCGCTTATGTGCGACGCTTCGCGGCACTTGTATGGGTTTGTAATGGAGGGCTGGAACAACAGGAATGGAGCTGAAAGCAGCGCGCTGGTGCTGGGCGTCGCGAACGGAAGACTCTCCAACGAGGCGACACTGGTCATGAGATCCGGTTACATCTCGTATGCCGTCTTTCGGTTGAACAACGATTGGAATTTACATCTTGCCGTTTCCC
>Ga0082212_10002952_pt1 | contig 24374 bp, 24 predicted proteins | sample TergutNt197P3_FD_71548 | JGI IMG/M metagenome (GOLD analysis project Ga0082212, IMG submission 71548) | Neocapritermes taracua P3 segment gut microbial communities from Petit-Saut dam, French Guiana - Nt197 P3 | ecosystem: Host-associated > Arthropoda: Insects > Digestive system > Gut ... | reverse complement strand
CGCGTTGCTCATGCCGGCGGCATAGCCTGGCAGGAGGATTGTCGGTCGCAACAACCCCAGCAACGCAGGCGTGCCAACATGAGTTTGCAGGACAATGCGCACGCGGCGCTTCATCCCAAAACTTTCTTGGCAACGCGCAAGCAGTGCTTCATAGCGCGCAATGTCGCAAACGAGCGCCGCGCATTTGATCTTTCGCCGCAAGCGGATTGCAGCGATCCCCATGAACGCCACAGCGCCCACTGTGCCGCACAGCCAGAGTAGGGGGAGTAGCTCGTCGAAGGCTAGGGTTTTCATCCGTAGCGAAGTTGCTTCTTTTCTTGCAGCTTCGACCTCCGGCGGCGCTTGGGGAATCTGGGGCGCCTGCGCCAAAACGGCGGAGTATTCCGCCTGGGCGCGGTTGTATTCCGCGCGGAAGGAGATTCCCTGCACGGCTTCGGCGGGACGGAGTACCGCAGCACGGCTCTGGGGCCGCCAAGGCACCGCAAGCGCCGCCAGCACCAGCAGCCACATGGCGTATTTCCAGAATGGCGAAAAGCGCTTGTCAGCCAGGCGGCGCAGCAGCAGCACGATGGCCCCCGCCGCTAGCCCCGTAAGAGACATATACACCAGCTTGTAAAACACCGGGCCAATGGTTGTCAGCAGCGTCATTTTTGTCCCTCCTCAATTTGATTCATCAGGCTGCGCAGGTCCTCTGCCGAGATATGTTCCTCCCGCACGAAATTGAGCAGCATCTTTTCCGCCGAGCCGTCGAACACCTTCTGCAAAAAGCTGCTGCGCTGCCCGGCAATGTACTCCTCTTCGCTGACTATAGCGGAATAGCGGTAGCTACGCTGGGTGATTTCCTCCGCCCGCACCGCGCCCCGGCTCACCAGGCGGCCCAGCAGGGTTTTCAGCGTACTTTTGTTGCCGCGCAATTGCGCGAGGATTTCCGGCAAAGCAACGCCATCCCGCTTCCACAGAACTTTCATGATGGGTAGTTCGGAATCGTTGATGATGGTTTTCTTTTGCATAGCTAAACTCCCTTTCGGTCTACTGTGGTAATCTTGCTTTAAGTTTACCATAGTAATCTTAGCTTGTCAAGAGGGAATTTATCGCTGGATTTTTGAGGATACCCCTTGCCTTCCCGCTGAAAACCAAATATAGCAAGAGCGAGGAAAATTACCGCAAGAAGAACGGCGGAGGCTCGCGTCCCCGCCGTTGTGCTTATATCATTTAATTCACTTTAATGTGATCTGGCCGCCATCGGCAAAGGAGAATGCATAGCGGTCAAATTCGATGCGCTCAATCACGTTGATGTCGAGCAGGTCATAGGTATATCGGATCGAGTTCCAGGCGTTCTTCATCAAAGCAGGGTTGTCGCGGTCGCCCTCCGCGCTACCGCCGCCGCCCTGGTAGGCCATCTCGACCACGCTGCCGTCGGCCAGATACATCACGGCGGGGATGTTGTACGGGTCGTCGGCATAGATGTCGCGCCACGCCCCATCGTCGAATTTGAACGTGATGTTCGCGGAAATCGGCGAAGCGGTGACGGTGATCTCCTCCGTCTCATAGCGGGCGCGCAGCACGCGTGTTTCGGCCAGCTGATCCGCGACGACAGTTAGATTCCATTCGCCGTCGATGTCCTTCAGACCCATTTCGTCATGCTGAATGCGCAGCCTATCAACGCAAACATCCCACTTGTAGCCTGCCTTGATTTCCCCCTGCGTAAACAAAGAGAGCACAGCGGTCATGTGGTCGCTGGGCCAGGCTTCCCCGGTGTCGATGACTTGGAAGCCTTGTTGTGAGCCGTAGCTGTCATACGGTCTGGCACGGCCGTCAAAATCAAACATGATGTTCCAGAAATAATTTCCGTCGCTGTCCTCGGGGAGGTAGCCGAGCCTCTGTTTGCCGGTCTGATCAGTCATATCGACAATCGCGTAGAAGCCGTTGGCGTCCACGACAACCGAGACGACCTCCATTTTGATGCCTTCCGACTCGCAGACCGTTCCGCCAGCCTCGCTAGCAAATGGGACGTTTGCCGCGCCGAACACCGCCCGGTATATCGCCCCCAGATTGATCGCGCCCGTCGCCGCGGCGACCGAGAACGTACATACCACGACAAGCGCCGCCAATACCAACGCCATTGCGGGACCACGCCGGAAACCACGTACAGGGGATTCCTCGCGGACGGTCTGTGGAATCTCGTCGTTCACCCGCGCTCGGATATGCTCGAAATTCTCTCGCTTGAATTTCACCGTTTTCATGACAATACCTCCTTTAGCTTGTTTTTTGCCCGGTAGAGGGAGTTTTTGACCGACTTGACATCTTTGCCGAGGGAAGCGGCGATTTCCGCCGGCTTTTCGCCGTCGCCGTAGCGCCGTTGCAGCAATTCGGCATCGTTGGCGGGCAGGTTGCCAATCGCGGTGTGCAGCGCCCCATCCCGCTCGAGCGTCTCGAGCCGCTCGGCCGGACCTGCTTCGGCGCTTTCCAAGGTTTCGGACAGCTCGGTCGTCGGCCTATGTCTGCGGGAAAAGTCCGCCGCTTTGTTGCGCGCGAGGACGCTCAGGTATTTTTTGACACTTGCTTTTTCGCCGTCATAACGGCTGGGGAATCGCCAAAAGTCGATGAACACATCGGCAACGATTTCCTCCAGGTCCTGCTCGTTCGCCATCGGCGCGAAGTGCGACGCGACTTTCCAGCACAGCCGGGAGTAGCGTTTCATCAAGGTTTCGATGTCTATCGGCATCCTCAAACCTCCCTGTTACAATATAATTGCGGTCAGGGCACGGCAGCCAGCCGCTGCCCTGTTCGCGTTTGTTGCCTAAGCCGTTACAATGAGATGGTATCGGTCTGACGTCACCTCCCAAGGGCTAACCACGCCCGTTAGAAGTCAGTCAGCCGCCCTCTCATTGTGCGGCGTTCGTTTTACGCAGATTGGGCTATGCCGCGCGGTTACGCCCGTGTTATGCAAACAGATTGAATCGGCAATGAACGAAGGGCGAACACCGATCACAAAAATCTATTTGTCACGGAGGAACCCGTATGGACATTACCTGTGTCGGCATCGACGTGTCCGACGGCCACAGCACTATTTCTGCGTATGCCTGGGGAGATGTGATGGTGATGAAGCCGCACGACATCCCCCACACCATCGCCGCCCTGCGCAAGCTGGCGGACGAAATCAAGTGCCTGCCCGGCGAAGTCCGCGTCGTCATGGAACATACCGGGCGCTTCTGGTTGCCGGTCGCCCAGAGCCTGCGGTCGGCGGGGCTGTACATCAGCGCGGTCAACCCGAAGCTGATCCGGGACTTTGGCAACAACAAGCTGCGCAACGTCAAGACGGACAAGGCAGATTCCAAGAAAATCGCCCGCTACGGCCTGCGCTTTTGGAACGACTTGCTGCCCTACGCGCCAACCGAGGCCACGCGCCAGAAGCTGTTGGAGTTCAGCCGCCAGCTGGACAACTCCAACAAGCTCCTGACCGCCCAGAAAAACAACCTGCAAGCGATTGTCAGCGTAACGTTTCCCGGCGTACGCAAGCTACTCAAGAGCAACGCCCGCGAGGACGGCCACATCAAATGGGTGGATTTCGTCTGCGAGTTCTACCATTGCGACGTGGTGAAAAAGCTCAGTGAAGAGGCGTTCGCGCAGAAATACCGCGCGTGGTGCAAGCGAAAGGGCTATTATTTCACAAAAGCCAGTTGCTCCAAGATTTACACCCTCGCCTGCGAATGCGTGCCGTCGCTGCCCTGCGACCGCGACACCAAACTTCTCATCGACACCGTCGCCGCACAGCTCACTGCCATTTCCGCCGCCGTCGAAGCCTTGCGAGAAAAGGTTTACGTCCTCGCCAGCGCCCTACCGGAGTTCGATTGCGTGATGTCGATCTTCGGCTGCGGAAAGACCACCGGCCCACAGCTCATGGCCGAAATCGGCGACCCAACGCGCTTCAAGGATCGGATCGTCGACGGCAAACGCGTCAAGGGGAAAAAGCAGCTCGGGCAGTTTGCGGGCGTCGCGTCCGGTAACAACCAGTCCGGCAACTACGAGCAGAAAAGCGTGAAGACTTCCAAGAAAGGTTCATCGCACCTGCGCAAAACGCTGTTTCAGGTGGTCTCGACCTACCTGAAGCAAAAGCCGGACGACCCGATTTACCACTTCCTCGATCGCAAGCGGGCCGAGGGCAAGCCCTACTACGCCTACATGACCGCCGCCGAAAACAAGTTTCTGCACGTCTACTACGCCCGCTGCAAAGAAGCCCTCGCCGCCTAATGCCTGCGGTGTAGCGCAAAAAATTAATTTGCGAAAGCGTCTTGAGGCGCGGCGCTCTTTGTGATACCCTCTGGGCATGGGGAGGAGGTTCCATGCAAGGAACACAAGGGAACCTTCTCCCCATGTCCAGCCTGTATCACCTGGGCGGCGCGGGTCAAGATGACCGTAAATTAAATTTTTGCGCGGCCCTCCTACAAAAAATCAGGTGGCTTGCCGCCTTGTTTTGCTGTGCCCTTCTCGTATCACCTCGCCGTTCATAAAATGTTTACATCTTTTTGCCGTTAGGGGCTTGATTTTTTATTTGCAGACTTCTAACCACATATTCGCAAAACCGGGTAAAAAGGCTTACGGGATCATCAATTTTATTTTACCACTTGCCAGCTTCCACGTCAATCGATAGCAAGCATTCGCGGTTTCGCTTGGGGACAGAGAGCATATCCCGCCGGGCAACTTTTTACTTTATCATTTCCAACAGCGTCAACACCTCTAGCCAGGCGTCCAGTTCCTCCTCTGGCGCGGCCCACAAACGCAATGATAATACGTTGAAGGCCTGCTGGCGGAGCCGATAGTAGCTCCGTGAGGATACAGCCAGGCGATAGAGCAATTCCAAGTGGGTCAAAACTTCCGGGGCGATGTAGGTCTCATAGATGATCTGGTACAGAAATTCGCCATCCCCGGGCTTTTTCTTGAGTACGGTCAGCGCATCGTTGATGCGGTCCAGCAGCAACCTGGATCGCTGGATGCTCTGAAACCGGTTCTCCAGCCTGCGGTTCTGCATACTCAGTTCCACGTCCACCATGCTCAGAATCGCGTCCAGTTTTTGCATGGGTTTATCCAGTTCCTCGGCAATCTGCATGGGGAAGTTTTCGATGGCCCACGAAATATTGCGGTAATGCTCCAGCATCAGTTGGGTGTTGTGGTATCTCTTGCGCTTTTTTGCCATCGCGGCCTTCCGGCGGGCCTCGCCGTCTATTACATCGTCGGCCAGAATACCCCGTCGCTGCAACAGCACAAGGAAAGCATCCGACTGGTCCGAAAGCTGGTGTTCCTGTTGATCGTAGTTGTCCATATAGGGTATACCTCCTGCAGTCCATATCATAGTGTTTACAATGAACACAGAGAGAAATATACGCGTATAAAGGAAGTGCAACACGATTTTGGGAGATAACGCGCCTGCTGAAAACGGCGATCATCCTGTTGATCTTCTGGTTGTCAGTGCCGTCCAGATGCATGTTTTGACCCATGAGGCGTATTGCATTCAAGATGTGCGCAATTTCTCCGTCCGTCGGCACAGCTGAGGCCGCGCCGGGGTACTGTGCATTGAAAACCAGGCAGCCGTAAGAGCCGGGCAGCTTGCGCAGCGGGAAGACATCCCCATGCTTTTGGAGGAACCGCCACACTTTCGTCTTTTTTTCCCAGCTCCACCGGGCGCCGAGTTTTTCCAGGGTAAGGGCCGCGCCCTCGCTTCCAAGCTGGATGATAGGCGCGTTATATGAAAACGCGTTGCGAAAATCCTGCCACACTGTGTGACACCAGAGATCTAGCCACGCGTCGGATTCGTCAAATTTGTGTTGGATATCAGCCAGCCGCTGCGTTATATTCCGCGGCAGGCAGAGAAATCCATAACCATCGGTAGCGTAGATAACGCCATCAGCGCAGGCCGCGCCGGAGCACTCGACGACCCAATCCTTGATGGTGTAGCTGAGCTTCTTGGTCGCTTTGTCGAGGGTATAGCTGATGTAGTCCAGTTCAGACAATTTCTTCATCGTAGCCATTGCCCTCTCGCGATTGTTGATGCCCAGGATGCTTTTCAGACCGACAATGCCCCCAGCCCATGAGGCCAATTCCACATCGTTGCGATGGCCGCAGTAGTCGGCCTGCCCGGGGCGGAAGGCCGCACGGGCAGCCAGGCGCGCTCAGGAGCCCATTAACCCCTTTCAGGTTGGGTTTCTTGATAAGCTGCTGTACCTCAAAATCGGTGTAGACCTCCTTAATGGTGTCGTCCACCTGGGGCAGGGCAATCTTAAATTCCTCCATCCACTCGTTTTGCATAAAGTAATAGAAGATAGCCCGCAGCCCCTTGACGTAGGTCTGCACCGTATGGGAGGCGGCATTTGGTTTTTTCTCTTTGAGCCAGGCCAAATACTCATAAATGGTATTTTGACTGACCTCCGAGCACCGCCGCCCCTGGTCGAAGAACTCCGTAAAATACCCGAATATGTTTCGGTAGTTTCCGATGGTGGACTTTGACAGGTTCATCACCGTTTTTGCCTGGATGAATTGCGCGAATGCTTCCTCTAGGGTTTTCTCGTTTTTGGGCTGGATAATGACCGCTTTCTTTCGTACCACACCTATCACCTCCGTTATGATAGGTATGAATTGCCACGCAAAAAAATCACTCTTGGCCCCCCTGTTTTTAGGTGGAAAGTCAAGAGATGTCATTTGTCCTTTTTTGTGACGGACAAACACTTTTTGGGAAACTAAAAAAGCGGCCAAGCCTTGTGTATCAAGGACAAGCCCGCTTCATTTGTTAAATTCGTTGTGTTTCAAGGCTTCATTTGTGAGGGTTCGTCACCCCCAGTCAAGCGCGCTACCAACTGCGCCACACCCGGAACTAAAACGATTATTCAGATGATAGAAACGCAAACGTATCAACGGTTTGCCCGATTAGCTGTCCAGCCTAAATATTTGCCTTTCTTGACCTGAATGAAGCGTGGTTTCATACCTGAGATAGTATAGCGCATTTTGTCCGATATGTCAAGCCCTTTTTATGCCTTTTTTACGCAAGCCTCTGGGCAAGCTGCGATTGATCGGATCCCCGCGAAACCTTCAAAAAAGCTTGCAATGTGAGATCGTTTGCGCTATAATGGAATCAAGGGGGTATCATCCATGATCAGCATCGCATCCATAGGGCTGGGCAGCCGGGGGCGTGTATACATGCGGGGGTTTTCGATGCATAAAGACGTCGAATTCACGGCGTTGTGCGACAGTAACCCGGCCATGCTGGAGGCCGCGGGGAAGCGGTTTCCGCAGGCCCGACGATTTGACAGCGACGAGGCATTTTTCGCGGCGGGGAGGCTGGCCGACTGGCTGGTGATCGCCACCTGGGACCCCTGCCACTACCGCCACGCGGACGCCGCGCTGGAGCTGGGGTATCATTTGATCCTCGAGAAGCCCGTGACCGCCGTGCCCGCCGAGCTGGACGCCCTGTGCGAAAAGGCGAAGGCGAAGGACGCCGTCGTGCTGGTGAGCCACGTGCTGCGCTATTCGCCGTATTTCAGGGCCATTAAAAAAATCATTGAAGATGGGACGATCGGCGATATCGTGAACATCAACCACGAGGAGAACGTGGGCTTCTGGCACTACGCGCACTCCTTCGTGCGGGGGAACTGGCGCAACACCAAGGTGGGCGCGCCGTTTCTGCTGGCGAAGAACTGCCACGACTTTGACCTGCTGCACTGGTTGGTCAACAAGCCCTGCGAAGAGGTGCGGGCCTATGGCGGGCTGGCGTATTTCAAGCCGGAGCACGCGCCCGAAGGGGCGACCGGCCATTGCTTGCAGGGCTGCCCGCATGTGAAGACCTGCCCCTACAGCGTGGAGCGGCTCTACCTGCGCAAGGCGTCGTTCCTCATCTGGGCCCGGGGGATCGCCGCCGCGCGCCCCAAAGCCCCGCCCAGGAAGGAACTGCGCCGCATCCTCACCGACGGGCAGTACGGGCGCTGCGTATACCATTGCGACAATGACGTGTGCGACCACCACAGCGCGGCCATGCGCTTCGAGGGCGGGGCCACGGCGTCGTTCAGCGTGAGCGCGTTCAGCTACTACTTCACCCGGCGCATACGCATCCAGGGCACCAAGGGCGAGCTTTGGGGCCGCGACCACACCATGCGCCTGCATGTGCATGAATTCGGCAAGCTGCCGCGGGTCAAAAAAATACGCAGCCAGAACCTCCTGACCGGGCACGGCGGCGCGGACGGCAGCTTCTGCGAGGCGGCGTATGCTGTGATGAAAGGTGGGCCCGTAGATGCGGAGAATATGACGACGATTGAGCAGACGAGGATTTCGCACCGGATTGTGTATGAGGCGTTGGGGATGCTCGAATAAAATGAAAGCCCACCCGCGGGGGTGGGCTTTTGTACTGCGCATCAGTTCATCCATATCCAGCCGAACAGGAAGACAATCATCAGCCATTGTCCAGGCGATTCCGCGCCGGTCCCTGTGGGTTTTAGCCTGGATTATAAATCGTGTACGGTACAGAAAACAGCTTCAAGTTCAACTGCAGGGTATAGAAGGAATAGAGCGGCACCCCGAACGGGTACAGGAAATTATACTTCAGGCCGCCCGCCGCCATCGTGCCGTGAACAAACGTGAGGCAATTATCGCCAATCGGAATGAGGCTGGCAAAGAAGCTGGCATACATGTAGAACTCCCGGAACACGTGGGTTCTGGCATAGTCATACATTTTCCGCCCTTCCTCCGGCAATATGTCAAAAACGATGACCTTGTCGAATTGGAATTTCGATATCGCGGCAGGGATGAGCCCGTCCTTCAAAAACTGGCTGAGCTGAGCGGGCGAATTCGTCGACTGCCATAGACCGCCCGATTGGAAGCTGTACAATATGCCGTTGCCGTTTTTATCCACCAGCACCATCCCGCAATGCCCAAACCCGCCTATCTCAGGATTCGTGTCGACTAAAAACATGCACTTCTGTACTGAGCCGGGGTCGAATGCCGCCGCCGCGGATACGCCCATTGCGCAGGCAGCGCACAGAGTAAGGCAAACCAACAGGATAGACAAAAACCGTTTCATACAATCTGCTCCTTGAAATTTATGATTCTGTCATGGAAAGACAGCTTGTTTCTGGAAAATTGCGGTGAAGCTTAGCAATAAGTTCCACCGCAACTGGCCCGCCTGGAGGGATTCGAACCCCCGGCCTTCAGAATCGGAATCTGCTGCGATATCCAGCTTCGCCACAGGCGGTTTTCTCTGCACTGCCAAGTATTTTAACACACTTCGCCGGGAATTGCAAGCATTATTTTAAATCCGCCAGGACCTCCATCAGCACGTCGTCGTACCACCGGCCATCGGCGATAATCGCGTCGTGGCGGCGGCCGTATTCCCGGAAGCCCGCCTTTTTGTAGCAGGCGATGGCCCGGGCGTTGCCGCTGTTCACGTGCAGGTCGATGTTGCGCAAGTTCAGCCATTGGAAGCCGTAGTCCACCAGCAGCCGGATCGCCTCAGTCCCGTAGCCCTTCGAGCGGTCCTCCGCCTCGCCGATGAAGATGCCCAGCGTGGCCTTCTGGCAGCGCTGGTTGAGGTCCATCAGGCCGATGCTGCCGATGAGCCTGTTCCCATCACGCAGGACGATGGCGAACTGATGGTTGTTCGTCTCCTTCGTCGCGTTCTCCAGGTATGCGCGCTCGGCGGGCAGGCTATAGACGCTGCCGGTTGAACCCAGCCAGCGCGTGACTTCGAAGTCGTTGACCCATTTTGTGTAGGTCTCCGCGTCGCCGGGGTCGATGGGGGAGAGGTAGATGCGCTCGCCGGGGATTTTTTCGAAGTAGGGCATGGTCAATCCTCCTGGTTTTCTTCATTGAACCAATCTTGCGCCAGGACCTCCATATACACACGGTCCGTCCATTGGCCGTCACGGAAAATCGCGTCGCGTCGGCGCCCGTATTCCCGGAAGCCCACTTTTTTGTAGCAGGCGATGGCCCGGGTATTTTCGCTGTTCACGTGCAGGTCGATGTTGCGCAGCCCCAGCCAGCGGAAGCCGTAATCCAGCAGCAGCCGGATCGCCTCGGCCCCGTATCCCTTCGAACGGTCCTCCTCCTCTCCGATGAAGATGCCCAGGGTGGCCGAGCGGTCAACCAGGTGGACGTCCATCAGGCTCACGCCGCCCAACAGGCGGTTTCCCTCACGCGATATGATGCCAAAGTGGTATTGGTCGGTGGCCTTCGTGGTGTTTTCAATCCAGGCGCGCTCGTTTGCCAGGGTGACGACATTGCTCACCGTGCCCAGCCAGCGCGTGACCTCGATATCACTGAGCCACTTGACATAGCGCTCCAGGTCGTCCGGGTCGATGGGCGAAAGGTAGATGCGCCCGCCCGGAATTTTTTCGAAATAGGGCATGGTCAAACCTCCAATGTCGTTGCGTCATCCAGTATGATATACCGTCCGGGAACAATCCCCTCCAGGGCCCGCACCTGCTCGTCGTATCGATCCAGGATGTCCCTCCCATGGTGCATGAACGCCAGCTTTTCAGGAAAAATTCCTCGCTCCAGTAATTCTTGCGCGATTACCGGCGGGTGGTGATGCCCGGTCTCCATCAGGAGCAAATCACAGCCGCCCATAAATGGCGCAAAGTCCTCCACGCCCTTCGTGTCGCCCGAGTAGACCACGCGCCTGCCCTCGCACTCAATCAAAAATCCGAACGAGCGCCAGGGCGCGCCCTCCTCGTGTGCCAGGTGCCGGTTGTGCAGCGCCGTCACGCGAAAGCCGCCGTCGTCGAAGAACAGGCCGTCACCATACGCGCGTATGTGAATTTCCTCGCCCATCCCGCTCATGAATGATACGCCGTCCCAGATGCGCAGGTCAGGGAGCAGCAGCTCGATCTCGTGTTCAGGGAGCCTATGCTGCACCTTGACCAGCTTGCGCACCGTCCAGAGCAAATTTGCCAGCCCGCCGGTGTGGTCAATGTGCGGGTGGGAGATCACCACCTTGCGCAGGCGCAGCAGGTCCACGCCCATGGTGTGCGCGGTGTAGGCGCAGCACTCACCGGCGTCAAACCAGTAGAGGCGGCCGTTGTATTCGATAGCGAAGGCGGTGTGGTGCCGCCCGGGGTAGGGCTCCGTGCCGGAGCAGGTGCCAAAGATGTGGAGGAGCATCATTTACCCTTTCCAGCGCTCCAGCTCCGGCAGCAGCGTGCCCAGATAGCGCCGGGCCGTGTCCTCGTCGGGCCAGACGCCAGGCGGCGTGACGCGCAGGATGGTCTCGATCATCTGCTCCAAGGTGATGCCCGGCTGGGGATAGCCGCCGTCCACAAAGCACCATTTGCAGTAACGCTCGTCGCCTGCGCTGACCGTGCCGGAATCGTCCAGCGGCATGCCGCAGCTCTGGCAGATCTGCCGCTCCGGCGCGCCCATCAGGACGCTGATGGAAATGCCAAACTCCTGCGAGATGCGCAGGAAGTTGTCCAGGTCCGGCAGGGCCTCGCCGCGCTCCCATTTGGATACAGCCTGCCGCGTGACGAACAGCCTCTGCGCCAAATCCTCCTGCGACAAGCCCTTGTCCCTGCGCAATTGCGTGATGATCTCTGTGATTTGCATATCCGTGCCTCCTTTATAATGTATAATGATTGAAATTTAGTATAACACGGAAATGCGGACCGGGCAAGCAACCATAGGTTGCGGCTCCGTGCCGGAGCAGGTGCCGAAGATGCGCCTTATTCCATCCAGAGCCAGCCGAAGAAGAGCCAGCGCAGGATGAATTGGAACCACGCGGGGTAAGCTTCCCACCAAGGAGTTTGAAGTCCATGTTGGACTACCGTAACTGTTATCACCTCACCGCAGTCCGCGGTTACGGTGATCGTACCAGTTCGTGTGCGGCCGGTATTGGTCGGAACAAAAAAGGTAATACCGCCATTGCCTTGCCCGCTGTAGACAGATGGCGTAAGCCAATCGACATTGGTTGTAACAACCCAGTAGACAGAAGAATAGATAGGAAAGCCAAAACCAGTTGACTCTTCTACTGGGAGATAAACTGTGGGATATGGGTTAAGATGATCGTGAATCTTGGTTGGCCGCGGGGTTCCTCTGGCAAAATCGCCTGCGTTTGCGCCGGTGATGTGGCCGCTTCCGAAAATATTTTCGGGGTAGGTCATAAACAGCTCGCCGTTAATGATTATCGCTTCGTCGCCCGGCGAAATATAACCAGTAACAGTCAGGCTCGTGCCGCTGGGGATTAACAGCTGTTCGCCGCTCCCTGTGTAGCTGTTCAGCACTACAGAATAGCGCGTAACATGCCCGATGACCGTTAACCCTGTAGAGTCGCCGCGAATCCAATTGGTCAGCCTGCCAGTGATGCCATCCGCCGCGCCCAGGGACCAATCGCGGATGATTGAATGCTCCAGCGCGTCAACGCAGTCTACCGACACTTGCGCACTATACCCAATTCCGATCTCGCCTTGCCCGGCAACCCTGGGGATAAGCGAAGGAGCGTTCACAACACCGCCCGAAAGATAAAGGTCATGGAAATGCAACGTTCCTTCAACAACGCCGCCTTGGATTGCCAATATGCCGCTGCTATCTATCGCTATGCCGTTGGTTTTGATTTCCGCGCCGTCCTTTACACAGATTGTGCTGCCTTCAACCAAAGCCTCGCCATCTTTAGTTTCGCCGCTGAGCTTTGCCTCCAAATGCACTTCGTTTACGCCAAGCCGCAACCCTCTTGTGGCCTGCATGACTTGTCCCGTTATAATAATATAAGGAATATCGGTGCCGAGAAAAAGGCGAACTGAAGCAGACAATTCTCCTTGGCCGCCATGGGTTTGATTGAACTCCGCGATTGCCGCGAGGGTTGCGGCAACGTCTGCCGCCGACCGGCTTTCGGGCAGATCATCCACTGCGACGGCAGAGAAGCCCAACCCAGACAACATAACAATCGCCAACAACATGCAAACCAACTTTTTCATGTGTGCCACTCCTTAAAAAATGATATTTGCTAGTTAGTCGCAGCCAGGAGAGAATTTCCTTTTTTGTTTTGAAAATTTTTTATATCTTCCCCTTGCACCCCAGCACATTCTCAATCTTGTGCTCCACCATGGCCTGGATCGCATCCCGGGCCGGGCGCAGGTAGTCCCGCGGGTCAAAGTGCCCCGGATTCTCCGCCAAATGCTTGCGCAGGGCGGCGGTGAGGGCCAGGCGCAGGTCGCTGTCGATGTTGATCTTGCACACGGCCATGCGGGCGGCCTGACGCAGCATGTCCTCGGGGATGCCGATGGCGTCGTCCATCGCGCCGCCGTAACGGTTGATCTCCGCGACAAATTCCTGCGGGACGGAGCTGGCCCCGTGCAGAACGATGGGGAACCCCGGCAGGCGGCGGGCGACCTCTTCGAGGATGTCGAAGCGCAGCTGGGGCTTGGTGCCCGGCTTGAACTTGAACGCCCCGTGGCTGGTGCCGATGGCGATGGCCAGGGAGTCCACGCCCGTGCGGGTGACGAAGTCCTCCACCTGCTCGGGCCGGGTGTAACTGGCGTCCTCGGCGGAGACGTTCACGTCGTCCTCCACGCCGGCCAGCTGGCCCAGCTCGCCCTCCACGGTGACGCCCCGCGCGTGGGCGTACTCCACCACCCGGCGGGTCTCGGCCACGTTCTCCTCGTAGGGGTGGTGCGAGCCGTCGATCATTACGCTGCTGAAGCCGCCGTCGATGCAGCTCTTGCAGGTGTCGAAGTCCGGGCCGTGGTCCAGGTGCAACGCGATGGGCAGGCCCGTGGTGTCCAGCGCGGCCTCCACCAGCTTGACGAGGTACGCGTGGTTGGCGTAGGCCCGCGCGCCCTTGCTGACCTGCAGGATCAGCGGCGCATTGAGCTTCTGCCCCGCCTGTGTGATCCCCTGGATGATCTCCATGTTGTTGACGTTGAACGCCCCCACGGCGTAGCCGCCCTCGTACGCGGCGGCGAGCATCTCTTTGGTGGTGACTAATGGCATTTTGGTATCCTCCTTTTGGAAATATTTCTTACTATCTATTATACAGGGCTTTGCGTGATTTGTCAAATAGAGTTTGTGCGTGCAAAAGACAGGGCGCGAAAGTCTTATTTATCAATGTGTTCGTGCAATCTTCACAAAAAATTAACGCTCCGGAAAAAATTTTTTCATTTCGGCAAAAAAAGGGCTTGACAACGGGAAAGTTTAGAGGTATACTATGGACGTACTGAAGCAGTGAAGTTCCCAGCAGCTATGAAGTAAATTTTTGGCAGCATAGAATCAACATAATAGTGAAGGGGAGAATCGTATGAAACATAACCGGTTATTGTTCAGGGCGGCGGCCTTGTTGGGGGTGCTGACCTTGCTTTCCTCGGCCGTGGCCCTTTCGGGGGGCACGGTGGCAAAATATGCCTCCATGGGCTCCGGCAGCGCTACGGGGTCTATTGCCAGTTGGGCTGTTTCTGCTGGCAATGTGTCGGCTTCAAAGGTGTGGTATGACAAAGGCTCTAGAGTCAACAGTGACCCCACGGTCACCATCACGAACAACAGCGACGTCGAGACGAAGTTCTCCTTCGAGTTCGAGATAATCGATAGCCTTTCCCCAACCGGGACCAAAACCGGCCAAAAGGTTCCCGGCGGCGGCGATGGGATTGCCAGCGTTTCGGCCTCGGGCGGCGGCGCTACAGCGAGTGGTTTGACCGTGACAGTCCCTGCACATGCCGCTACAACGGTCACTATTAACACCAATGCGACGACACAAATTTCATCAACCGACAAGACCGGCGCATACCGCAAGTTCGAGATGAAAGTCTTTGCCATGCAAGTAGATTGAGGAGGGAGAAGAAATGAAGCAAAAAACAAGCGTACTCTGGCGCGTTGCGGCAGTCTTGGTGGCACTGACAGTGCTCACCGCATCCCTTGTATTCAGTTCCACTCAGGCAAAATACGCCGAGGCTTTGGGCACGAAAGGTACCTTTGAATATTTCCATTTTCTCACCCTCCAAGGCGAGGGGACAATGTCCGATGCCCCGGCAGGCAAATATGCGTTTTACGCCAAGGGCGACAATGGCGGCAGTAACGGTACCAGTAAGGGTGGCTTGGGTGCCACTTGTTATGGCATCTACACCAAAGATGCCAATGGCTCCTTTACTAGCGGTAGCATTCCGGGTGGCTTTAATGGAGGAGACGGGGCTGGCGGCAATGGTGGGGCTGGAAGATACATTCTGGAGGATTTGACATCTCCTCCCGGCAATCCAGGTAACTCTGGCTCTAACACTCCAACTGCCGCGCAAACGGCAGCCTTGCGGTATATTGTCACGGTTGCCGGCGGTGGGGGCGGCGCGGGCCGGAACGCAAACGATTATCATGGCGGCAACGCCGGCGGTTACACTACTTCGGGGCGAGCCGCCGCAGTCGGCGGAATCTTGGACGGACCATGGGGTAGTTCAACCGGTATAGCGGGTGCTTGGCAAGGCAGTTATGAAAACGGACAGTCACAGACGACAAACCGAAACTCCTCGAGCGGCGGCGGCGGCGATGGAAGGCAATGGAACTGGTTCAACAACGCTGAGCAGGGCAACGATGCCGGGGGCGCTACCAACGGCGCTACCGTAGGTAGTTGGTTTAGCGCAGGTCGGGGCACTACTAACGGTTCCTATAGCACTGGCGGTGGTGGCGGCGGCATATGGGGTGGCGGCGGCGGTTCCTCTCGTGTAAGGGTTCTTTCCGGTGGCGGCGGGTCCGGTGGCGGGGGGGCTTCGTATGTCAATACGGTGCGCGGCGCGGCGGTTGCTACTGCGCCCACAGATCTTTACGCTGCGGAAGCCATGGCTTACTTTTGGTCCTTGACCGCCAGCAACAATATTGTCCTTGTCTGGCTTGGCCCCACCTGATGAACCACTGCAACAACCAAACTGTAAGGATAACCTGCATGAAACATAAACTTGCCAGCATCATCGGCATCATCCTGATTGTAATTTTCCTGCCCATCGTCATCGTCAACATGACCCTGGCGCTGAAGGGCAGCCTGCACCCGGAAAAAGTAGCGATGTTCATGGGCTATGGCCCGCTGATCGTCGAGACGGGCTCCATGAAGCCGATATTCAACGAGCAGGACGTGGTCATCGCCAAGGAAGTGGACGCGGAGACGCTGAACGTCGGCAACATCATCGCGTATTACAACCCCAGAGGCACGGTAGTAACGCACCGCATCATCGACGTGGAGATCGGCGAAGACGGCGCGAAGCTATACATGACCAAAGGCGACGCAAACAACGTAGAGGACAGGGACCCCGTGCACCCGTCGCGGGTGGTGGGACTGATCGTCTACGCAATTCCGCAAGGGGGCAAGGCGATGAACATCGCCAAGAATCCGCTGTGGATGGGCCTGGTGATCGCGGTCCCGGTGGGGCTGTGGTTCGGGTATCAATCCCTGGCGAAAACCCTCGCGAAGCGGAAAGAAGAGAAAGGAGGAGTGTCCGAGGACGATGAACCCCCGGCAGAGCAACCCCAGGAGTAGACCCAGAGTATACCCAAAAAATAATTTTGCAAATGGAGGAGAAAACCCACAATGAAGAAGAACAATTTCCTGCGGATCGCGGCAATCACCGTTGTCATGGCCATGTTCGCAACCTGCATCCTGTCCGGCACCACCACCCTGGCGAAGTACGCATCCGCAGCGACCGGCTCAGCGGGAGCTGACATCGCGGCGTGGAAAGACATCATGTTCGATACTGACGACGTTATCGCTGGCACTATCGCGACGGCAGATCTGTTCGGCAACATTCAGCATCACGCTGCAGGCGATGACCAAGACAAACTCGCCCCCGGCACCTTCGGCGATCTGAGCGGTTTGGATATCACGAACGGCTCTGACGTGGACATCACGGTCACTGTTGAAATCGACCTTGACAACCTCTCTGGTGTCGCTGCTACTTTGCCGGCTACCTTTACGATCAATGGCACAGCTATCACTGCTGGCGGCAAAGTGACGTTTACCACACCGGTTATCCCTGCCCAGGGCGGCATTTATACGCTTCTTGCCACTGACTTTGCTTGGGATTGGGACTTTGACGACGGCGATACCACCGATCTTGGCGAAGGCACAGAGGGCTGGGCGATCGACACCCCAATCGGCATAGCTGGTGGATCGATCAGCCTGCCCGTGGCAGTCTACGCAATCCAGGAAGACATCTAAGCACACAAGCAGTTTTTTCGCAGGCAGCCCCGCCCGGCAGGCATTGCCGCCGGGCGGGGAAGCCCCGGGACGTTGAACTCCGCGCATTGCGTTGCGTTGCCCGGTGTGCGGACTTGAGCGTTCCATTACAAGGGTTTTTATGCAAAGGAAGGGGTTTGGAGTCACTATGAAAAAGCTCTCATCCGTATTAAGCGTGTTACTGGCCCTGGTGCTGGCGTTCGTTGCCATGCCCGTGGCCCAGGCGGTGGAGGTCGAAATGTCGGGCGCCGGCGCGGTGCGCAGCATCTCCGCAACCGGGGATCCGAGCGTCATCCTCGCGTCGGTGCACGAGGGCACGTACGCCACCAAGAGCACGACCAACGACTGGACCGGGCCGGTGCTGGACGGCGAGTTGACGATGTTCGCCGGGTATGGCAAGCTGCGCCCGGGGGCCAACAACACGGGCGCCGCCTACCAGTTCGTGCTGGTCAACGAGTTCAACCGGCCGCTCGACTACATCTACACGCAGGGCCCGGTGCTGGCCCCCGAATATGCCGTCCTGCCGATGCAGTATACGCTGTACCGCAGCGGCGTGGTGACGGCCATCCCGGCGGGCGGCCTGACTGGCACGGTGCCCCCGGATGGATACGTGGAATTCGAGCTGGAGTGGGTCTGGCCGTTTGATGACGGCAGCACCACGTCCCTTGGCGACAGCAACGGCACCACCGGTTGGGAGTTGGATACCCCCATCGGCCTGGACGCGGCCCAGGGCATTCGCGACCAGTACCAGGTGGAACTGAAGTTTGTGGTCGAATCCGGCGGCAATGTCACGCTGATCTTCATGGACGAGGACGGCACGGTATACGGCACGTGGGAGCACCTCCTGCCGGGCATGACCATCGCGGAGGCCGTGGCGCTGGGCTATGTCGTCCCGGTGCCCCCGGTGCGGCCGGGCTACACGTTTACGGGCTTCAGGGACGAAAACGGCGTCCTGATTGACGACAGCTATGTCATCGCGCCGCATGTAGACCTCCGTGATGTGGCCACGGTGCTGGCCACGGGCGGCTGGGTAAAGGACGGCCCTGTCATCCCGCCGTGGGTTTGGCTTCTGCCGCCGGTGATCGCAGTGCCGCTCATCCCGCTGATCGGAGCCATTGCCCTGTTGCCGGCGGTGGCGGGCGGGCTTGGACTGCTCGGAATTGGCGGGCTCGCGCTCTTTGGCCTCGGCAAGTCCGGCAAAGAGGCCCCCAAACCGGCTCCCGATAAAAAGGTCCCGCCCGCGAAGACCGGCGAAGACTGGACGGTGACCTTGGTGGCGGGGACAGGCATGTTGCTGGCGATGGGAATGCTCGTCGTGTTGATGCGCAAGAAGAGGGAAATAGAAGCGTAGCTTTCCAGGTATAGAGAACGGTCCACCGCTGATGAGGCGGTGGACTTTTTTATGGCAAAGCACAGAGACTAGGAGTTGTTGGGGATGGAATCCGGTGGAGGGGTAGGAACGACTTGTCTTCATCCGTCGATACGCAACACATATAGGGGCAGCAGGTTTGCCGCCCCTACACTACTTTGAAAATGCTACTTCGCTACAATCTCTGCCCCGGCCTTCGCGTTCGGCATGGCGATCCACAGCGCAGCATCCGCCATGCAGTACCCGCCGTCCGCCTTCACGGCCTCCAGGGAAGCGGCTTTGCTCAGCGCCGCGCCATCCAACTTGATTTCAGTCGGCTCCGCCGCGCCATAGACACGCCACAGCAGCGGGCGATCCGTCGCTGTGCTCTTCAGCGTGAGCGAGTCGCCGCTCTTCGTGTACGACAGCGTCGAGCCCTTCTTCCCGTCCTCGTACAGCCCGAAGGATTTCTCGCCGTTCACGGGGTACACATGCACCGTGGTGAAGTCCTCGGTGTCCTTCAGGCTCACCGGGCCCATGGGGAAAATGGCCCCCTTGCGGATGAACGCCGGGAACTCGTCATAGGGGAACTCGAGCTTCCGGATGCCCGCCTTATAGGTCTTCGTCTCGTCGAACAGGTAGATCCACTCGCCCGCGGGGAACACGATGGAGCGCTCGCTGCCCTCTTTCACCACCGGCGCGACAAAGATGTCGTCACCGAGCATGTACTGGTAATAGCCGGGGGTTGGGCGCATGGTGGGCTTATTTATCTCATAGGAGTAGGCCACCTGGCTCTGGATGTAGGGGTTTAGCTCGTAGTGGAGATTGACGAACTTCCTGTAGATATCGGTGACGGTGTTCTTGCCGTCGCCGCGCTTTTCGTCGTATATCCAGGGCCTGTGCTCGCCGCCGCCGCCGTTCTCCATGATTGGGGTGAAGGCGCCCATCTGCGCCCAGCGCACGAACACGTCCTCAGGGTTGTCGGCCGGGCCGGAGCGGAAGCCGCCGATGTCGGAGCCATAGCTGACGTAGTTGAACAGTGACGAGGTGAACATCTGGTTCAGCGCGCTGCGCAGGCCGCCCCAGTCGTTGTCCTGGTCGCCCACCCAGCCCACGAAGTTGATCTCGCGGGAGGCGAAGGTCAGCGGCAGCCCCCAACCGACCACGTCGTCGGTGGGCCTGGCCAGCACGACCTTTTCGTTCCCCTTGGAGCGGGTATAGTTGTAGAAGTGGTCGTATTGCAGCTTCTGGTACTGCTTCCAGCCTACATGGCCGCCCTTGCCGTAGGCGGGCAGCATCAGCATCACGTAGGGGTCCGCGCCGTCGAGCTTCCAGCCGTCGGTGCCCAAATTCAGCATGTTATCCAGTTGGGACTCCCACCACTTGACGGCCTCTGGGTTGGTGTAGTCGATCATGGAGCCTTTGCCGCCCCACCATTTGATCACCTTGCCGTCGTTGAGGAAATAGCCCTTCTCCTTGGCGTAGGCGTGGTTGCAGGCGTCCTCGTTGACCATGCAGGAGGCCCACAGCATCACCCGGATATCACGGTTCTGGAAATAACAGAGCAGGCAATCCGTGCAGTTGGGGTCGGGCTTGCCGTCCAGCTCGCGCTTTGGGCACGCGAAGTCCCAATAGCGATTTTCGTCCATGAGATAGGTCCCCACGGTGTCCTTGTCGTCAAGGCTGCCGCCCTCCCAGGGGCGGTCGAAGACCATCGCGCCCACGGGGATGTCGCGGCCTGTAAAGCCGTCGACGAAGGCTCTGACGGTATCCGTATCGCCCTCGTTCTCCCAAACCCAGTGCTGGTGCACCCAGTTGGGGTAGGGCAGGGGTTGGAGGCTGGGGGCCGGCGTGTTGAACGCGGCCGTGAGGCCCCCGCCGCCAAACAGCGTAGCAAAAAATACGCTAATGGCGGTGATGACGCGGGATAACGGGTAGAAAATTGTGCCGATCATGGAATGCCCTCCTTAAGTTTCATTTTGTTTTTTTAAATAGATATTCCTGCTCATAAAATCCCCGGCGAACCACTGCATGCGCAGTCCCGCGCGCATGAGCGTGTCGCCGTGCAGCTCCATGCCCCAGTCATCGAGCTCGTAGAGGGCGTCCGGGTCCAGCCCGCGGGGATAGACGCGCCAGTCCCAGCGGTTGCCTTCAGCCAGCACGGTGAAGCACTGCACTAGCGCCTCGCTCTTGTCGGGGGCCACAAACATCCACGCGGTCCTGTTTGGGCTCTCAAACGGGCTGACGAGCCGGTAAAAATCGCCGCCCGCGATCAGGCCCTGCCGCTCCCGGAATTCCCGGTTGCACTCCTTCATCATGGAGATGTCCTCCGGCGGGAGCTTGGTGGGGTCCAGCTCGTAGCCGAAGGTGCCGCACATGGCGATGTCCGCCCGGTAGCGCAGCGAGGTAGTACGTCCGCGGGAATGCCCCGCCGAGACATGCGCTCCCATGCTGGATATCGGGTAGCACATGGACGTGCCGTATTGGATGCGCAGGCGGTCCACGGGGTCGGTGTTGTCGCTGGCCCAGGTCTGGGGCATGTAGTATAGCATCCCCGGGTCGTAGCGTCCGCCGCCGCCTGAGCAGCTCTCAAACAATATGTGCGGGAACGCGCCCGTCAGGCGCTCAAGCAGCTCGTACAGGCCCAGCACATAGCGGTGCGCGATCTCGCCCTGCCGTTCCGCCGGGAGGCTGCCCGAGAATATCTCGGTCAAATTCCTGTTAAAATCCCATTTGAGGTACGCGATATCCGCGCTGTTCAGCACGGCCGACATCTGCTCGAACAGGTTATCGCGCACTTCGGGCAGGGTGAGGTTCAGCACGCTTTGCTGCCGCCCTAAACTGCGTCCGCGCCCCGGGATGTGCAGCGCCCAGTCCGGGTGGGCGCGGTGCAGCTCGCTGTCCGGCGAGATCATCTCCGGCTCGAACCAGATGCCGAATTGCAGGCCCTCGGCCTTCACCCGTTCGGCCAAGTCATGCAATGAGCAGCCCAGTTTTCCCTCGTTGACGGTCCAGTCGCCCAGGCTCGTGGTGTCGTCGTCGCGCCTTCCGAACCAGCCGTCGTCCATCACCAGCAGGTCCACACCCGTCTTCGCGGCCTCGCGGGCAAAGGCCACCAGCTTGTCCGCGTCAAACTTGAAGTAGGCGGCCTCCCAGCTGTTGATCAGGATGGGCCGCGCTTTGTGCTTCCAATCGCCCCGGATGAGATTGTTCCGGTATAGCCGGTGCAGCGCCCGGGAGATCCCGCCCAGGCCCTCGTCCGACCAGCACAGCACGACCTCGGGAGAGGTGAAACCCTCGCCCGGCTCCAGCCGCCACGAGAAGCCCTCCGGGTTGATGCCGGAGACCACCCGGCTGCTATGCATTTGACTGCTCTCGACTTCTATGCGGAAATTGCCGCTGTAGACCAGGTGGAAACCGTAGGCCTCTCCCTTGTCCTCGTCGGCGTTGTGTTCGCACAGAATGGTAAATGGGTTGAGCTGGTGCCCGCTGGAGCCCCTGCGGCTCTGTATGGCCTGCGTGCCGTGGAATAGGGTGTGCCGCTCCACGGAGCGCTCGCGCACCCACGCGCCCTGCAGGGCGATCATGTCAAAATCCATGCGGGGGAAGTCCACGCAGGCGCTTTGCAAGCTCTCGACGTGCAGCGCCTGCGATCCCCGGTTTTCAGCCACAGCCCAACGGGTGATCACCGGCGCATCGTTGAATACGCAGTAGTACAGCGTCACCCGCAGACCCAGCGGCGCATCCTCCATGGCGATGGCCAGGGTGTCGGCCTCGCCCGGCAAGTTGAGGTATGTCGTCGGCAGCCCGGGCAGGGGAGGCTTCTTCCCCTCCAGTATCTCATGCGAGACATACTTCAGGCTCACGGCCCGCGCGCCGGTCTCCGCTTTCACGACTATGGCGGGCACGCGAAAGTCACCGGTGTTGCAGCCCGGGTATTCCTGCAGCAGGGTATCCAGGGAGCCGCTGCCCTCGGGCGTATCGGGGGAGAAGGAGGCCCCGCCTCCGGTCTCCAGCAGGTGGCTGAGGTCCGTGTCGCCGACATGTCCGCCGAAATACAGATGACACAGATACCCCTCTGGCGAGACCTGCATGGCATAAGAGGCCCCGCCCGCCTGGAGCAGGAAGATTTTGCTTGCCGCGTCATAAAAAATCGCCATAGGCTTGTCCTTTCAAAAATCAATCACATTTATTATAATAGATTGCGCAAGAAAGTGCAAGTAGTATGGCGATAAAAATTACTGTTCTTGTTTTTTTCTAGTGGAAACGATATACACGACGAACACTACGGACATCACCCCCACGCAGACACCCACGGTAATATACGGGTGAGCCTGCGCCCATTTCAGCGCGCCGCCCAGCTTGGGCAGCCGCAGCACCTTTACGCCGATCAGCCGGCCGCCTGGGACGGAGTCGGGGTCCTCACGGTCGTTGTGGTCGCCCTTGGTGATAAACGAGATGTCGCTGCCGCCGTTGTTCCGCACTTCGATTACGCGGTGGGTTATGGGGGCGCTTTGGTGCTCGTCGTCCTGCCAGAACGTGATGACGTCGCCCAGCTCCACCTTCTCGGGCGCGGTGTTCTTCACGATGATGGCGTCTTTCTCACGGAAGCCGCCCGGCGGGCTGCTGCCGTCCGCCGCCGGTGTCATGGAGCCGGACACCACATGATAGATGTGGTAGCCCAGGATGGAATCGTTGTACCCGCTGTAATTCAGGATCAGCGAAACGGCGATGATGGCCGCGCATACCAGATAGATCAGGATATTCAGCCCCAGCGCCAGCGCCCAGCGCGGACCGCGCCTGTGCTGCGCGGCAATGGGCGGAGGGACGGCCCAGGGGTTGGTCATGGGCAGCTCGACGCGGTCGAGAATATCCGCCACCTCGAGGAGCGCATCGCTGTCCTCGAAGAGCTCCTCCAGCCCCAGCAGCTGCAGAATATTCACGTCCATTCCGTGCGCTCCCTGCATTTTAACTTCATGGAATAAAAATTTACCATTCCTCTATCTTAATGATAACATAATAAAGCGGAAAAGTCAAGATTTATTCGGAACCTCCATCACAAGGAACCCCAGGCACAGCAGGCCGAAGCCCGCGCGCAGGCCGATGGCCAGGCGCTCCGAGACGATCATCGCCAGCTGGTAGTCCAGCAGCGTCCCGGCATAGCGGTAAAACAGCAGCGCCGCGGCGTAGCACAGGGCCATGGCGATGCCGGCCAGGCGCAGCAGGCGCAGGGTTTCAGGCTTTAAGCTGAGCTTTGTCTTTGTCGTCATAACAAACACCTCCGGAACCATCATAGCAGACCCGGAGGCGTTTGGCAATGTAAGTTATTTTCCAGTTAACATAGCTATCATTTCCACATGCCCCGTGCGCGGAAACATATCCACCGGGACGATACGCGCCGCCTCATAGCCCATGCCCCGCAGCAGCTTCAGGTCCCGCGCGAGCGTGGCCGGGTCGCAGGAGACATACACCACCCGGCCCGGCGCCATCTCCGCCACGGTGCGCAGCAGGGCGGGCTCGCAGCCCTTGCGCGGCGGGTCGAGCAGCACCACATCGGGCCGCCATCCCTCCCCGGCCAGCTGCGCGGCGGCCCGTGCGGCGTCCATACACAGAAAGCGCGCGTTGGCGATTTTATTATGCTCGGCGTTGCGTTTTGCATCTTCTATAGCTGAAGGCACAACTTCCACGCCCACCAGCTCGGCGCAATCGCGCGCCATAGTGAGCCCTATCGTCCCCGTGCCGCAATAGAGATCCAGCAAGCGATCGCCGCCTGTTAACCCGGCAAATTTTCTTGCCAGCAGGTATAGCCGTTCCGCCTGCGCTGGGTTCACCTGGAAGAACGATTGCGGTTACAGC
>Ga0082212_10002951_pt1 | contig 24375 bp, 18 predicted proteins | sample TergutNt197P3_FD_71548 | JGI IMG/M metagenome (GOLD analysis project Ga0082212, IMG submission 71548) | Neocapritermes taracua P3 segment gut microbial communities from Petit-Saut dam, French Guiana - Nt197 P3 | ecosystem: Host-associated > Arthropoda: Insects > Digestive system > Gut ... | reverse complement strand
TGGCGCGCCCCCGCAACCGCCATATTGGTTTTATTTTTCAGGGTTTCAACCTGCTCCCCAGCATGAGCGCGCTGGAAAACGTGGAACTGCCGCTGATCTACCAGGGCGTCCGCGGCGAGCAGCGCCGCGAAATGGCCGAGGAGGCCCTTGTCCGCGTCGGCCTGCAGGCCCGCATGAAGCACAAGCCCGGCGAGATGTCGGGGGGCCAGCAGCAGCGCGTCGCGATAGCCCGTGCAATAGCGACCAAGCCTCCGGTCATAATGGCGGACGAGCCAACCGGCAACCTCGATTCCCGCACCGGCGCACATGTGGTCGAAATCCTGAACAGCCTGCATGCGGAGGGTTCCACTATTCTGCTTATAACCCATGACGCCGACATATCCGGCATGGCGCGGCGGCAAATCAGGTTGATGGACGGGCACATAGTAGGAGAGGACGGATGGGGTGCAGGAAGGCAGGTGTCGTCTTGAACCTGCTCAGAAGCTATCGCATGGCCGTGCGGTCAATAATGCTGAAAAAAGGCCGCGCAGTCTTGACTATCCTCAGTATTTTCATAGGCGTAGCCGCCGTTATCGTCCTGGTGTCGCTCCAGCAGGCGAATACCAACCAGTGGATCGAATATATGCGAAGCTCCGGCGTAAACAAAATCCAGGTGTACGCCAGCATGTGGGGCGGCAAGGATTTCACGAAAGAGCTTTATGACTTCTGCCTGGGCCTGACGGATCTGGTGGACGGCGTCACCCCGCAACAGGGCATGTGGCCGCAAAACGGCATAAGGTATGGCGCAAAGACATACCAGCCGCAGCAAATTATATTCGGTTCCGACCAGTACAGCATTTGCACGAACAGCGCTGTGGCCATGGGCCGCGATATCGGCTATTTGGACGTAGAAATGGCCAACCGCGTCTGCATCATCGGCTCGGCAGTCAAGGAGAATCTGTTCAACTATAAAAATCCGATCGGCGAGCAGATCACCATCGACAACCATTCCTTTACGGTTGTAGGGGTGTACGCGCAGAAAGTCGACAATTCGCAGTGGTCGGACGATAATATCATCGTCGTCCCCTATACCCTCAACCGGTTGCTTCTGAATAACACGACCACCGAAATGTTCATTGTCAAAGCCAAAGACGCCGCTTCGACAAATATTGCGGTGGAGAGGCTAAAGGGCTTTTTGCTGACCAAATACGCGGATCGCCCCTACGCCTGGTACGATGTATCCAGCATGAACCAATATATCGACCAGACTAATGAGATAGAGCGGCAAAACATCATATTCATGGCGATTATAGCCGGCATTTCTTTGCTTGTCGGCGGCATCGGCATAATGAATATTATGTTGATCACAGTAACCGAGCGAACCCGCGAGATTGGCATAAGAAAAGCCCTTGGCGCAGAACGGCGCTCGATCATCACCCAATTCCTCGTCGAGACGTCCATGGTTTCGGGACTGGGCGGCATCGTCGGGGTCATATTCGGCATCATAGTCACAATGGCATACGTAAAGATCACAATGGACAAGGTCTTTTACCCGCATTTCGATATCATGGCCCTGGCATTTGGCATTTCAGTGGTGCTCGGCATAGCCTTCGGTCTGTACCCGGCGGTAAAAGCGTCCAGATTGCAGCCCGTCGAAGCCTTGCGCAACGAATAGAAGGTTAGGGTGTCATGACTCATCCCCTAAAGCGCCGGGGATCCAACCTCTAAGGAGATATTTTGATGAAAAGAATTTTTGCGTTCATTCTCTCAGCGGCGCTATGCTTCTGCCTTGTCGCCCCGACCGCAAACGCAATGTTTGCCGACGTCCACGATCAGGCGACTTCAAGCGCAGTGGCTTTGCTGCAAAATCTTGGTATCGTTACGGGGTTCCCGGACGGCACTTTCCGCCCGGGCGAAAGCTTTACCCGGGCGCAGTTTTGCACTATGGCCGTCCTCTTGTCGGGAGCGCGCGACGCAACCGCATACGAGGGGTTTACAATTTTCCCTGATGTGCGCGCGAATCACTGGGCCAGGGGATATATAAACGCGGCTGTGCGCTCGCTGGGGATAGTCACCGGCTTTCCGGACGGCACGTTTCAGCCCGACATCCCGATCAGCTATGCCCAGGCAGTGACCGCCCTGATGCGCCTGCTGGGCTACACAGACGCCGACGTCGGCCTGAACTGGCCTTATGGCTATTTGAACAAAGCGGCTCAGATTGGGCTTACAGACGGCGTCAGCCTAGGGGCAAACGACAATATAACGCGTGGCGAGAGCGCTCGGATGTTCTATAACGCCATCTTCGCAAACGGAAAAGATGGCATGAGATATTGCGATACGCTCGGGTTCACGGAGCAAAGAGCTATCGTCCTGCGCCAGGACGGCGTCAGCCCGGACGGTCTCTCGAGAGGCTTGGTCACGATAGGGGGCGACGGCTTCTATCCGTACCGTTCGGCGCTGTCTATCGAAAACGGCGCGCAGGGCACGCTGCTGGTTGACAAGGACGGTTACGCGCTTAGCTGGATTCCGGACAGGCAGACAGCCAGGGACATCACTGTCAGGGTCATCGGCCCCATGTCGGTCAGCGGGACTGACGGGAACAGGGTAGAAAACATCCCTTCATCCGCAAGGGTCTATATAAACGGCGAGATGAGCTCCTGGGACAGATGCTGGATCGACGTGCAGGCCGGCATGTCTTTGCGTTTCTTCTTCAGCGCTTCCGGCGCGGTCGATTACATAATCATGTATCAGCCCGCCAACGACGACTCCGGGGCAATCAAAATCATTGCCACCGAACACGGCGCGGGGGCGAACCCGTTGCCATCGCTTGGAATAGACGGCGACGCGCAGGTTTTTAAGAATGGCGTAGTCGCTTCCTGGGCCGATCTGCGAGCGAACGACGTACTGCTTTACGATGAAGCCGCAAATATCGTAACCGCAACCGATTTCCGCATAACAGGCGTCTACGAGAGCGCCATCCCCAGCCGCGAAGCGCCCGACGAGGTCGTAACGCTTGGCGGGAAGAATTTCACCCTATTGCCGGAAGTCAGGCCAATACTGGCCGCGAGAAGGATTGGCGAGGCTCTGACCTTTTTCTTCACGCCGGACGGGCGGGTTGCCGATATCCGTTCCGCGGCTGCGCCTGTTTCCCAGCCGGGGATAACCACCGGCGACAGAAGCGTGCTGCTGTGCAACGGGATGATCATCAGCGGCAACGAAGCCCTGCCGCGCGAATTTGGCGAAGGGACGCCTGTGTTGGCCTGCATGCCCCGCCCCGGCGAACTGAGCGTAGAGGCTATCCCCTCCGGGGCAAGCGCCGAGCTGGATCTTGTCAGCATGACTGCGGGCTCCGCCGTTATCGCGCCATATGCCGTTATCATAGACCTGAGCTACGCGGGCGGGCGCGCCGTCATGGCCGACATATCTTCGCTTCCGGACACGGTCGCCGCCGCGAGCGTGCTGTCGGTCAGGCTGGACACGGCGGGCCGCGCCAATCTCATTGTGCTGCGCAACGTCACAGGCAACGCCTGGCTGTATGGGTTTACAACAGTCGAACGCGGAATATATGAGGAAATACACGACGGGCCGGACATAACGGTGATCCAGCATCCAAACACGGTACACCTGGACAACCAGTATTCCAGACAGTCCTTCGAGGATCCCAGAGGCCTCGGAAGAAACAGCGGAAGCGGCATATATGGCATCGCTATCGGGACCAACGGCTATGTGATAGCCAGCCAGCCCTGCACCCGCGTGAATAATGTAAGCCGCTCCGATTTCGTCGGCGACGCAGCCGTCAGGGTATCCGGTGCGTTGCGTCCGATAATGGACGGCCTCAATGTATACGTTCAGGCAACCGGGCAATATATCCCGATTGCCGACGCGCGGCTCTATTCAAATAATTTCGCTGTTTTCCTCGACAAACCCGCCGCCGACGGCGGCATACCGCGCTTCATCATCGCTTTCTGAGCAAAGCTCCAGGGGCGCCCGGGGCGAGCCTATAGGGTGGCGGAGTTTGAACCCGACGTCGGGTTCGAATCCCGGCGCCCTAGGCGTTTATGTCGATAAAATCGAATTTCGCAACGTCAAATAGGCCCATGTCGGTCAGTTTTATTTCCGGGATTACCGCAAGCGACATAAAGCACAGCGTCATTATGGGCTCGACCGCTTCGCTTATGCCAAGCCGCTTTATCGCCGTGTCATGCGCCCGCGTCAGTTTCTCGTCGACCCACTCGCCGCTCCTGTCGCTCATAATGCCTCCTATCGGCATCGGCATGCATTCAAGGACTTCGCTGTTTTGCGCCAATACTATTCCCCCGCCCTGCGCGATAAGCTCCTCGACGGCAAAAGCCATATCGGCGTCGTTTGTTCCGACGACAATAATATTATGCGAGTCGTGGGCTATTGAGATAGCCACCGCTCCCTTTTTTATTCCATAGCCTTTGATCAGCCCCAAAGCCACGTTGCCGGTGTTTTGATGCCGCTCGACCACTGCAATCTTGGCAATATCCAGCGCGGGGTCAAATACGAAATCACCATTTTCGTCGCGTCTCACGGTTTCCACAAGCTTGCTTGTGACCACGCTGCCCGGGTTCAGCCCGATAACATGCGCCTTGCCCGTCGACAGCGGCATTTTCAGCTTATCAGCGGAAATGCCCTTCACAAAAAAGCTCCCCTCAACAGGCGCTATGCTTCGGCGGCGGACCGGGGGCAGATAAACCCCGTCGCGCGCCGCTTCGTTTCCATTTATGAATACGCTGCGGACGCGAAAATCCCACAGGTCTTCGAGCAGCACGATATCCGCCCGAAGGCCCGGGGCGATGGCGCCTCGGTCATGCAGGAGAAAACACTCGGCAGCGTTCAGCGTCGCCATGCGGATCGCCGTCACGGCGTCCAGACCGTCCCGCACGCATATTCGCAGATGGCTGTCCAGATGTCCAAGCTCCAGTATTGTCTTCGGTTGTCTGTCATCGCTGCACAAGAGGCACCGTCGGCTGTTTTCCGGCGTCACTCCCTTTAGCAGGTTGCGGAGGTCGTGGCAGGCGGAGCCTTCGCGCATCAAAACGTACATGCCTCGGGATATGCGCTCATGCATCTCTTCGACAGTAGCGCACTCATGATCCGTCCTGATCAGCGCGGAAGCGTATGCATTAAGCTCTTTGCCGCTTACGGACGGGCTGTGCCCGTCAATGAGTTTCCCCGCTCTTTTTGCAGCCAGCAGCTTATCGAGCGCAGAGTCCGAGGCATTGATGACTCCCGGATAATCCATGAACTCCCCAAGGCCCGCCAGCCTGTCGTCTGTTATCAGCTTCCCGATGGCTTGCGCGTCTATTACGGCCCCTGAATGCTCAAATGCAGTCGCGGGCACGCAGGAAGGCAGCATGAACCTGACGTCAAGAGCGGTTTCTTCCGAGGCGTCCAGCATATATTCAAGCCCGGCAATGCCGCAAGCATTCACGATCTCATGGGGATCGGCAATGATAGTAGTCCCGCCGTGCGGCACAAGCAGGCGGCCTATTTCTTCCGGGCTGACATAAGCGGACTCAATGTGGATATGGCTGTCTATAAACCCGGGGGCGGCAAACAGCCCCGTAGCGTCGACGGCCTTCTCTCCGCTGTAATCGCCGATCCCGGCAATTATCCCTCCGGATATGGCTATATCGCCTGTCAGAATGCTTCCGCTGTATACGTCGACGGTTTTTGCTCCGCGAATCACCAGATCGGCCGGGATACGGCCCGCCGCCGTGTCAATGAGCTTTTTCAGTTGGCTTTTTTTCATATGCGCCACAACCTTCTAAACACTCCCCAGCGCCACTTCCATCATGTCTGTGAAGCTCTTTTCACGTTCCTGCGCGGTAGTCATTTCCATAGCGTACAGCACGTCCGATATAGTTAGGACGCACGCGGCGTTTTTGCCGGTCACAGCCGCGTTGTGGAACAGGCCGAAGCTTTCCATTTCGACTGCGACGCAGTTTTTTTCATCGCGGATTTTGATCCAGTAATCCGGTTCGGTTTTGAGCGTCCGGTAGAAGACGTCGCTCGAATGAGCGCGCCCCTCCGCCAGAGGCACTCCGAGGTTTCCGGCGCTTTCGCGCAGCTTTTCCACGAGAGCGGGGCTGGCCGCTATCACGTCGCCGTCAAATCCGCTCTGGTATTTTGCATACGTCGATTCGCTGTATGCGTCCAGCACAAGCACGACATCGTAGATTTTCAGGCTTTCCGAATAACTGCCCGCCGAACCGATGCGTATGATATTGTCCACGTCATATTCAGTAAACAATTCGTATGAGTAAATGCCTACCGAAGGAATTCCCATGCCGCTTCCCATTATGGATACAGGCCTTCCCTTAAATGTGCCCGTGTAGCCGAGCATCCCCCGTACTTTATTGAATTGCGTTGCGTTTTCAAGATATTTCCCGGCAAGGTATTCCGCTCGCAGCGGGTCTCCGGGCATGAGCACCGTTTTTGCGATGTCTCCCTTTATTGCGGTATTATGCGGAGTTGGCATAAATAAACCCCCTTGAAAAATATAAGCATATACACTATTATTATCTTCATCTTCGGATTAATTCTGAATCGGAGGAAGCATGATTGGATAACAACAGATTGATCGAACTTGCGAAAGAAGCAAGGGATAGCGCGCTTCCCTATATTTCGAAATTCAAGGTCGGGGCGGCTCTTCTGACAAAAAGCGGGAAAGTCATTACAGGCTGCAACATCGAAGACCCGTCAGGCATAGGCATTACTAACATTTGCGCCGAAAGGTGCGCTATGGTCAAGGCTCTGTCGGAAGGCTACGATGAATTCGACAGAATAGCCGTGGCGGGGGGTGTGGATGAATTGATCTTCTGTACGCCCTGCGGCGTTTGCAGGCAGTATCTCAATTCATTCTGCCCTGAAATAATCGTCGTGTTCATCGATGGCAACGGAGACGTCCGCGAGCTTGCCTTGAGCGATATGCTGCCTTACTCATTCAACGAGAAGTTTTAGCGCAAATTGCCGGAGCCTGCGATCGGGGCTCTGTCCCCCGACGGCGGTTAGAGTGTCGGGATACGAACCCGATGCCCTATGTATGGCGTTTGCGCCACTCTTTGATCTGCTCCATACGCTCTTTGACACGCGCTTCCGCCCCTTGTGTCGTCGGCTCATAATACTTCCGTCCGGCAAGCGAATCCGGCAGGCACAACATGGAGCTGATTTTTTCTTCCGTATCGTGCGCATAGACGTAACCCTCGCCATAACCGAGCTCTTTCATCAACCTTGTCGGGGCGTTGCGTATTTGCATGGGAACCGGTTCGGCCAGCATTTTTTGCGCGTCGCCGGCAGCCTCTCCGTAGGCAATGTAAAGAGCGTTCGACTTGGGGGCAAGTGACATATATACGACCGCATGGGTCAGATGGACGCTGCATTCAGGCATACCGATAAAATGGCATGACTGATATGCGGCGACCGCTATTTCTAGAGCGCGGCTATCCGCCATGCCGATATCTTCGCTCGCAAACCTTACGACTCTGCGCGCGACATATAGCGGGTCCTCTCCGGCTTCCAGCATTCGCGCCAGCCAATACACAGCGGCTTGCGCGTCGCTGTTGCGCATCGATTTGTGCAGCGCTGATATTATATTGTAGTGCTCCTCCCCTTTTTTATCGTAGAGGAGCGTTTTTTTGCTTATGCACTGCCCGATTATTTCTTTTGTGACTGTCGTCCCCGTTTCATCGGCGTCGCTGTTGAGAACGACCATTTCCAGAGCGCTGAGCGCAACGCGCGCGTCTCCGTTCGCAAAAGCCGCTATTATATCCAGCATATCGTCTGATATCCGGATTTTCTGCCCGCCAAAACCGCGCTGATCGGACAATGCTTGTTTCAGAAGCTCAAACACGTCTTCCTGCTTGAGCGCGTGCAGCACAAATACGCGGCATCTGGACAGCAGCGCCGAGTTTATCTCAAAAGACGGATTTTCGGTCGTCGCGCCTATCAGGATAATGCTTCCCTTTTCGACAAAAGGCAAAAACGCGTCCTGTTGCGCTTTGTTGAACCGATGTATCTCATCTACGAATAGAATCGTTTTGTCGCCCATCAGGCTCATGCTTTCCGCGCGGTTCATCACTTCCCTGATCTCTTTTATCCCGCTTGTTACGGCGCTGAAATTCACGAATTCCGCTTTGGTCCTGCCCGCTATGATCCTCGCGAGCGTTGTTTTGCCGACGCCCGGCGGCCCCCAGAATATCATCGAGGATATCATATCTTTTTCGATCATCAGGCGCAGGACCTTGCCCTCTCCCAAAAGATGGCTCTGTCCGAAGAATTCCGGCAAATCACGCGGCCGCAAGCGGCTCGCCAGCGGCCCCTGCGGCTCCGGTCTATCAAATATCGAGCGCTGCCTGTTAATATTATTCATTAATATCACCGTCAGTGCGCCGGCTATGCGTTGCGCGGCGCTTGCAACATAGCGCTGCTAAACGCCGCGGTAGGACATTAGCTCTCTCAGAATTGCGTCAATCAGAATTTAATGACCTTTGGTTCGCTTCTGTCTCCGAACGCGTTAAACGTCGCTGTCGCGTCTTTTAGGTACAATATCTGCATGTTATCGTCGTCAGCCGAGTACCTGCCCTTGAGCTGCGGATAAGCGTCCAGCAAACTCTGCTTTGCCTCGACGCTGTCGTCGTTTATCGCGAGCGCCTCTATTCTCACCCACACTTCGCCGTCAAAAGCGCAAATCTCTATCTTTGGGTTCGCCGCCATTTGCTTGGAGCATGGCTTCACTTTTCCGGTCTGGATATAGAGCTTGCCATTGTAGGCATGCGCCGTGCCAAACGGGCGGACTCGCGGCTGGTCGCCTTCTGCCGTCGCCAGATAATACGACTTCGTTTTCTTCAAAAAATCAATAACTTCCTGCATAGAATTAACCCCCTATACTTTACTGTCAGATGATTATCAGCTTAGATAGCTGTCTCAGACGATTATATCACATCGACAAAAAACATCAAATATTTTGTTCTATGTTATCCGTATCGCTTCTACGTTTACGCATTTGCCTGTGTCAACGTCAATTTCAAAAATGGCGCCCTCTATTTTTGCCGGGCCGTCCGCCTGCTCGAATTTCCCCGGCGGGTTGCCCATAAACCTCGCCACAGGCTGTTCCGGCTTCATGCCGATTATCGAATCGCACGCGCCTGTCATGCCAAGATCCGTTATATATCCCGTGCCTCCGGGAAAAACGCGGCAATCGGACGTCTGGACATGCGTGTGCGTGCCCCATATGGCGCTAACGCGGCCGTCAATATGGTAAGCCATCGCATGCTTCTCGCTTGTAGCCTCAGCGTGGAAATCCACAAGTATAATGCTGGTCCCCGCGTTTTTCAATATCCTGTCAATCTCAAAAAACGGATTCTCATAGTGTTCATGCATATCGACCCGTCCCGCAAGGTTTATTACGCAGACGCTTCCGAAAAAAGCGTCAAACAGGCCCCAGCCCCGGCCGGGCGTTTGCGGCGCAAAATTCGCGGGACGCAGAATTTGGTCGCACTCTTCAAGAAAACCGCTTATCTCCTGCCTGGCCCAGGTATGGTTGCCGAGCGTTATGACGTCCGCTCCGGAGCTCAGCAGGAGCTTTGCCTGCTTTGGCGTAATGCCAAGCCCGGCTGCGTTCTCGCCGTTTACCACGGTAAAGGCAATGTCCCCCCATTTTTTGACGCCATTCAGTTTTTCCGCCAAAAAATCGAGCCCCGCCTGCCCGGCTATATCGCCTATCGCGAGTATGTTGATTGTCATATCATCACCAAATCATACAATTAAGTTTACCGCTCTGTGGCAATTGGTTATTTCGGCTTCCCTATGCGAGCCGCCTTCCTCGCCGTCTATCGTCCACGCCACGTCTTCTTCGAATCTGAACCTGACATTTGAAGAATGCAATAGCTGCACGTTTTCTCCGTCGTATGTATGTTTCGCCAGGCCCGCCAGGATATCGATCATATCGGCGGGGTTCAACGGCTGCTTTATAAGCACAACCTCGAACAATCCGTCGTCGAGCGCTACACTGTCGGGATCAAGCTTCAAAAAGCCGGCGACAGACGTGGAATTTGTTACGCCGCCAAAAAGAAAATCCCCTTCAATAACGCCGCCATCGTGCTCCACAATGGTGTGCACGGCTTTGACTGCCGTCGCTTCGGCCACCCCGCCGAGCACGTAAGCAAAATGCCCCAGCGCGCGCTTGGCGTTTCTCGACGTCAAATACGAAACGCTCGTAAAAGCGCCGAATGCCGCAATATAGGCAAAGTACCTTCCTGAAAACAGGCCAATGTCCAGCTTGCGCGATTCGCCGTTGAGTATCGTTTTTATGGCGTAAGCGTGTATTTTTGACAACGAGTGCGTGGCCGCCATATCGTTGGCAGTGCCCGCCGGGATATATCCGACGGGCACATCTGCCCCGGAGCGGATAATGCCCGAAAAAACGCTGCTGAGCGTGCCGTCGCCGCCGACGCAGACGAGCGCCTCGTAATTCTTCGCGTGTTCGTACGCCAACTGCTCCGGGGAATCCTCTCCGACGAAAAAAGCCGTGACAGCATAACCGCCATGGCATAATTGCGAAATAATATTCCCGATAGCGTGTTTTGTGACTCCTCTGCCGGAAAACGGGTTTATCAGCAACATCATGTTTCGCATTACGGGAGCATCCTCACTCTTATCACTCCGTGGATCTTTTCGATGGTATCCCCCAGACCTTCGGGCAGCGCGCTTACGTCGAGCATCGTGTAGGCATAGATGCTGCCTTTTGTGCTCGCGTTTATCATGTTTTCGATATTCACGTCAAATGACGATACTTTTGACGAAATTTTCGCGATCATCTCCGGCACGTTGAAATGGATGATGCATATGCGCGGGTCGCCGCTGCGCGGCAGGAACGCGTTTGCCATATTCACGGAGTTATGGATATTCCCGTTCTCGACATAGTCGATCACCTCTGAGCAAGCCATGCTTACGCAGTTTTCTTCGCTCTCAGGAGTCGAAGCGCCCAGATGGGGGATCGCTATCACTCCGGCTGCCCCCGCCAGTTTGCCGGTCGGAAAGTCGGTCACGTAGCGCGAAACCTGTCCCGAAGCCAAGGCCTCGAGCATGTCGTCGTCATTAACCAGTTCCGCGCGCGCCAAATTGATCAGGCGGACGCCCGGTTTCATCTTTGCGATGCTTTCCTTGTTGATAAAGTGGTGCGTCGATTTGAGGTAAGGCACGGGGACCGTGATGTAGTCTGATTTTCTGTAGATCGTGTCCAGGTCGCTTGCCTGAATTATGTCCGACGACAGCTTCCATGCTGATTCCACCGAGAGGTACGGGTCGTAGCCGTACACGCACATGCCCAGCGAGGTCGCGGCCTGGGCTATCTTTGCCCCAACAGCGCCCAAGCCTATGACTCCGAGAGTCTTTCCGTATACTTCCGGCCCGCCGAACCTTGCCTTCTCCTTTTCGACCAAAGCCGTAATCTCATCGCCTATCTTGGCTTCCGACTTCACCCAGTCTATGCCGCCAAGGATATCCCGCGAAGACAGAAACATGCCGCACAGCACCAGCTCCTTTACCGCCTCCGCATTTGCGCCGGGCGTGTTGAAAACCACCACTCCTTCGTCGGCGCACCGATCGACCGGAATATTGTTGTAGCCCGCGCCCGCGCGTACGATGCAAAGCAGCTCGGGGTTGATCTCCATATCATGCAGTTGTTCGGAGCGCACGATAATGACCTCGGGCGCCTCGGCTTCTGCGGATACTTCGTATTTTGAGCCGTCCAGCTTTTCAAGGGCTTCCGACTTGATATTGTTCAGTATTTTCACCTTAAACATAATTATCGCCCTACCTGTTCTTCATTTCAAAATCGCGCATGAACGCGGCCAGCTTCATTATCCCCTCGACCGGCATCGCATTGTATATCGACGCCCGCAAGCCGCCGGCAATGCGGTGGCCCTTTAGGTTTTCGAACCCGGCTTCTGCGGCTTCTTTGGCAAATTTGCCGTCAAGCTCGTCGTTTGGCGTCCTGAACGTCACATTCATGTCTGACCTGGAGTCGGCTTCTGCGCAGCCGGCAAAAAATCTGCTGTCGTCCAGCACATCATAGAGCACCTTCGCTTTCTCGGCTTTTGTCCGCGCTATGCGCTCAATGCCCCCTTGTTTGTCAAGCCATTTCAGCATCAGGCCAAGCATATATATTGTGTAGCACGGAGGGGTGTTGAGCATCGAATCGGAATCGATCATGACCTGGTAGCTCAGCAGTTTCGGCGTCAGCGGATGCTCGTTTCCGGCAAGCGTTTTGTCGATGATCACCACAGCCATGCCGGCAGGCGCCATATTCTTCTGGACTCCGGCAAATATAACGCCGTATTTCGACACGTCCACGGGCATCGTCATAATATCTGACGACATGTCGCAGACGAGCGGCACACCGCCGGTATCGGGAACATATTTCCATTCCGTGCCATAAATCGTGTTGTTCGCGCAATAGTAGAAGTACGACGCATCGCTTGAAATGCTCAGCTCCTCCTGCGCCGGGATATACGTATGGTTTTTGTCCCCGGAAGAACACGCGGCGCGGGCCTCGCCGTATTTTTTTGCCTCTTTCATTGCCGAGTCTGAAAAATTGCCCGTGACAGCATAATCGGCGGCTCCCGTCTTTCCTATGAGATTCATCGGCACGGCGGAAAACTGAAGCGTCGCGCCTCCTTGCATAAAGAGTATTTCATGCGTGTCCGGGATCTGCAATTGCCGCTTCAGATCCGCTTTCGTCTCATCGAAAATATCCTGATAGACTTTGCTCCTGTGGCTCATTTCCATAACGGACATGCCGGAGCCGCGATAATTCACCATCTCGGCGGCGGCTTTCTCAAGCACTGTAAACGGTATCATTGAAGGTCCTGAAGAAAAATTGTAGATTCTATCTGCTGGCATCATGTCCTCCGAAATAACAGCATTATTCACAAGGCAAGCGCTGATTTATTCGCAATTCAGCCCATTATAACGCGCTCTCCTTATTAATGTCAATTGACCAAGACTAACAAAAAAACACGCCAAGACATGAGTCTATCTGTTCTGAATGGTCACATATGTGAAAATAATGCTTTTACCCGGCAATCTCTCCCCAGACAAACCCGTCTTCGGCGCTGATGATCCGTACGTTAGACACACTGTTTCTCGCCCCGCCGCTCATTGCCGTTATCTCGATGTAATTCCCCGAATGACCGGTCCAAAAATCGCCGCGTCTGCGCTCAAAGAGCACTTCGACGATTTTGCCGACTTGGCTGAGTTCGAAATCATGAGCCAACTCCCGCGCCGCGGCTGAGGCGATGCGCGCCCGCTCCCGCCGGACCCCCTTGGCGACCTGTCCGGGCATATGGGCAGCCGGCGTTCCCGGTCGCGGTGAAAACGGAAAAATATGCATTCCGGAAAAAGCCATGTCCTTAATAAAGGCCAGCGTTTGCTCAAACTCTGATTCTGTCTCTCCGGGAAAGCCGGCGATAAGGTCGGCGGTAATGCCGCAACCGGCAAACCTGTCGCGCAGCAGATTTATCGCTCTGCCCGCTACTTCGGTATCATATAACCTTCCCATCCGGCGGAGCGTTTCGTCGCATCCGCTCTGAAGCGACAGATGAAAATGGCCGCACAGATTTTTAACCGCGCTCAGGCTGTCACAGAAATCCTCCGACAAAGCGCCCGGATCAAGCGAGCCCAGACGGAGCCGCGCGCGCGGCGCAGCATCGCTGATGGTGCGCAAGACTTCCTGTAGCGGCGGTTTACCGTCAAGGTCCCTGCCGTATGACGAAATTTCAATGCCTGTTACAACTATCTCCTTGTACCCCTGCCCGTCTAGCTCCCGCGCCAGGTCTGCGGCGCGCTCGACCGATAAGGAACGTACGCGGCCTCGCACATACGGAACAACACAGAATGTGCAGAAATTATTGCAGCCATCCTGTATTTTCAGCAGCGCCCTTGTCCTATGCCCGCCTAGATGCACCGCGTCGCCGGATTCGCAGGCAACCCCTGACGCGAAAGCCGCTCCGGGTTCGGCGCCAGCCATGGTTTTTGAGCCTGCTCCGTCGTCTGTTATTGTTTTGATGCCTGCTTTGGCACCCGCCATGGTTTTAAAGCCTGTTCCGTCGTCTGTCATGGTTTTGAAGCCTGCTTCAGCGTCTCTGTCCGCATTGATTTCCCCGAGAGGGAATATCTCTTCAAAAACACGCCTTTTGCCGGGATCGTCGACTCTATATATAGGAAAAAGACAAGTTTGCTCCCCGCATTCTGCTCCCTGCTCGCCCGGATCCTTTCTCTCGATTAAAAACTTCTCTATTTCCAGCGCGAATTCCCGCCTGCCGCCGCTGCCGCCTATAAAGTCGGCGCCGATCTCCGCAGTCCCGTCGGGTTCGAGCTGAGAAAGGCAGCCGAACGCAGCAATCAGTGCGCCCGGCTCAAGTCTTTTCAAGCGCCGTATAGCCTGGCGCGATTTTCTGACGCTCTCTGCAGTAACGGCGCAAGTGTTTATAAAGCAGACGTCGCAACCCTCGCCCATATTCGCTTTGGCATGCCCGCGCGAGATCAATAACGCTTCGACTGCCCGCGTCTCAGATTGGTTGACTTTGCATCCGAGGGTCGCCGTGCAAAATATCATTATGAGCGCCCTCCTTCAAGGGTGTCGGGTTCGAATCCCGACACCCTAAGCTTTGTAGTTACCAGAATAACACACTCGTGCGCGTTCTGACAACTGCGGAAAGCAAGGGGCAAGGCACAGCAGCAGAAAAGGTTACAATTCGCGGGTAGCCGGGATTTCACTCTGACGCAGTGTGACCCGCCGGCTGAAGCCGGTCATTAGCACATACCGGGGTAGGTATGGAACATTGGTACAGCATTGGAGCCGGCTAAGCGGCGTTATTCACACAAGACAGAGTGAAATCCCGGCTACCCGCGAATTGTAAGCAGAAAAGCGGGATACTATTCCCTTGCGCCAGCGCAGCCATGGACGGCGGAGCGCCGCGAATTGGCGCACGGACGCGACACTGAGCGGAAAGCAAGGGAATAGCATCCCGCTTTTCGACAGAGAGCTGTAACATTTTTCTTGAAACTTTCCACAATATAGTGTATCATCCCTATTATGATGAGAGCATATTTTGATAATGCGGCGACGACGAAGGTCCGTGAAGAAGCGATAAAAGCCATGCTACCCGTTATGCGGGAAAACTATGGCAACCCGTCTTCCGGGCACTATATGGGCCGCGAAGCGGCGAGCCGACTCGCGACAGCCAGAAAGAACATCGCCGACGCGATTGGCGCGCGTCCCGAAGACACCTACTTCACATCCGGCGGGACAGAATCGAATAACTGGGCGATCCTCGGCGTCGCTAATGCGATGGCGCGCAAAGGCAAGCACATATTAACCACCGCTATAGAGCACGACGCCGTCGCCGAACCGATAAAAAAGCTTGAAAGCGCGGGTTGGGAAGTATCATACCTCATGCCGGACAGCGCCGGGCGCATCCCCGCGGACGATTTTGCGCAAGCGCTCCGCGAAGATACGGCATTCGCCACTGTCATGCTGGTCAATAACGAAACGGGCGCGATAAATCCCATAAGCGAATACATGCGGGAGATAAAACGCCGTGGGATGGACACTGTTCTTCACACAGACGCCGTGCAAGCATTTTGCAAAATACCGTTCAACGCAAAAACGCTCGGCGCGGACATTATATCCGTGAGCGCGCATAAAATACACGGGCCCAAAGGAGTCGGCGCAATACTTGTCAAACCTGACATAACCCTGCCGCCGATCCTGTTCGGAGGAGGCCAGGAAACCGGGAAGCGACCGGGGACAGAAGCTCTCCCCTCCATCATCGGCTTTGGCGAAGCCGCTCGGCTCGGGCGTCTTGAACTCGACGAAAACGCATCGTATGCCCGCAGCCTGCGCGAATATACGGTCGCGCGACTGGCAGCAGAGATTCCGGAAGCCGTATTCATCGGCGACGGAGATTCGCCATTCCTGCTCAGCATATCGCTTCCGGGGTTTAAAAGCGAAGTCCTTATGACATACCTCGAGGGCGAAGGCATATGCGTATCAAAAAGCGCAGCATGCAAAAAAGGGGCGCGCAGCCGCGTGCTTGAGGCCATGGGCTTGAGAAACGAGGTCATAGACGGGGCGCTGCGCGTCAGTTTCTCCCGGTACAATACTCAAGATGAGGCTGAATACTTTGTCAATACGCTGAAAAAAGCCTCGGAAACTCTTTTTAGGTCACTATGAACGTTATGAACGACGGGAATATCAACATGTCGGGCTCCGCATTGGTCGCAATGAGCGGCGGCGTCGACAGCACGGTAGCGGCAATGCTCGCATTGCGCGAAGGATACGACTGCATCGGCGTCGTTATGAAGCTGCACCAATACGCGCAAAGCAGCGTGGATGACGCGAAAATCGCGGCGGAACGTCTCGGCCTGCCATTGCGCGTACTTGATTTTTCCGCATCATTCGAGCAGCGGGTCATTGCGCGATTCATCGACGTCTACCGCAACGGCGGGACGCCAAACCCTTGCATTGATTGCAACAAGCACATTAAATTCGGCCTGCTGATGGACAAAGCGCGCGAACTCGGAATAAGCGCCCTCGTAACAGGCCACTACGCACGCATCGAAAGCGACGGCGCTCGCTATTTACTGAAAAAAGGCGCTGATTTTTCCAAAGACCAGAGCTATGTTCTGTATACGCTGACGCAGGAGCAGCTCGCTCACATTCGCTTCCCTCTCGGCGGGCTGACAAAACAGGAAACACGCGCGCTCGCACAAGAAGCGGGATCCGAAACCGCGAAAAAACGCGAAAGCCAGGACTTATGCTTCATCCCGGACGGAGACTACGCAGAATTCATCGCCCGGTTTACCGGCACAAGATCGCGCGAAGGGCGGTTTGTAGACGTAGACGGGAATGATCTCGGGAGGAATAAAGGAATCACTCATTACACGATAGGGCAGCGCCGTGGAATGGGGCTGTCGATGCCGTACCCCGCTTATGTCCTTGAGCTCCGCCCGGAAGAAAATACAGTCGTCGTTGGCAAAAATGAAATGCTATTCTCGAAATCTCTTGACGTCAGCGAAATAAACCTGATACCCTTTGCCAGGCTTGACGCTCCTATCAGGGCGCGTGTAAAAATCAGATACAGGCACAACGAACAGCCCGCCACGGTGGAGCAGACCGGCGCAGATGCGCTGCACATAGAGTTTGACGAGAGACAAAGGGCGATAACAAAAGGACAGGCTGCCGTGATATATGACGGAGACGTAGTGATAGGCGGCGGAACAATAGTTTAAGCGAAGCCGGGTCGCGCGCCGACGATGCCGTATTGGCACGTGCAGCAGTAAGCAGAACACTTGTCGGGTCGCGCGCTGCCGATACCGATAGGCAAAAAACGGCTGGCGCCGATATCCAAAATGACAAGCCGGAGGACCATATGAATGCTTTACAGGAAAAGATCCTCAACCTGAAAGAGGAAAAAAACGCGCTGATACTGGCGCATTATTATCAAACCATGGACATTCAGTACGTTGCCGACCATGTTTGCGACTCTTTTGAAATGGCGCGTCGCGCCCAGGAAGCAAGCGAACAACTGCTTGTCGTATGCGGCGTGCGCTTCATGGCGGAGTCCGCAAAGATACTTAATCCGCTAAAGACAGTGCTGCAGCCAAAACCGGGCGCCGGCTGCCCCATGGCGGATATGATTACGCCCGGCGACGTTCTCGCGCTGCGCAAACAGTATCCGAACGCCGCTGTTTTGTGCTATGTGAATTCGTCGGCTGCGGTAAAAGCGGTATGCGACGTCTGCTGCACCTCATCATCGGCGGAAAAAATAGCAAAAGCGCTGCCCGAAAAGCAGGTGGTCTTTGTCCCAGACAGGAATCTCGGCGCTTATATCGCTTCGAGAGTCCCGGACAAGGAAATTATCCTCTTTGACGGTTGCTGCCCGGTGCACGACGCAGTAACCGAAAGTGATGTATTGTCGGCTAAATCAACCCACCCCGGCGCGAAGCTCCTAATCCACCCCGAATGCAAAATGGAGGCCCTCAAGCACGCGGATTATATCGGGAGCACGGCGGGCATGATAGAAGAAGCGTTGAAATCCGGCGACAGCGAGTTTATAATAGGCACGGAAATCGGAGTGATCGAATTCCTGAGGGAGCGCGCGCCGGAGAAACGCTTCTACCCGCTGAAAAACGGTTTTTTGTGCGCGGATATGAAAAAAACCACGTTAGCGGACGTTTTGCACACCCTTGAGACCGGCAACTACGCTATAATTCTGGATAAGGACGAAATGGACGCCGCGAGAAAGAGCCTTGAATCAATGGTCGAGCTGGGCAAAAGCTGACGCTGCGGACATTTGGGCGTCCGGAGCCGACCGCTCAACTCCCATCGTTGGCGTTTTCAGCCGCATTTCATTGGATTTTGAATAAGATCCGCAAAAAATGTCACGGTATTATAAAATATATTACGCCTTTTCGCAAAAGTGTGACTTTTTTGTGATTAAGATATGTAGAATAATAAGTGTAAAGCACATACGGGCTGACTTAGCGCTGACCCGGCAGAGAAAAAGGGCACGGCAAAAAAAAGCAATAGTTTCTCTTGAGAAAAAAGTTGTAATGTGGTATAATATGTTGGCGTCAAAGCCAACCCCATGACAGGAGGCAAAAAAATGAAAAAGCACAGAAGACTAATCGCGCTGATGATCATAGCCTTGATGATGTTCGGCATGCTATCGGCGTGCAGCAAGAATGAGGTAACCCATATCCAGGACCCCGAGGATGTTATTGTTGATTTCGACGACGATGAATTCATCGATTGGGCGTCGGAACTGGTACCGCTGACAGCGACGCCCGCAGTGTTCACAATTCCTGTTCCGGCCGCGCCGGGCACCAGGGCCAATTCGAACCAAAAGGCTGTCATCGACTATTCCAACACTACCGACGGCTATGTAATGGCCAAATACACAGCTACGACGACAAAAGAGCTGCGCGTGATAGTCAGAGGACCGAGCGGTGTTCAATATCAGTACAGGCTCAACCATGACAGGCAATTCGACGTGTTCCCGCTTTCCGACGGCAACGGGAGTTACACGATAACCGTATACGAGCAGATCGACGGCAGCAGATACGCCACGGTCATCTCTGCGACGGCAAGCGTCAACCTCAGAGACGAATTCGCCCCGTTCATCCGCCCGAACCAATTTGTCAACTATAGCGCGAACAGCGCGGTGGTGACAAGGGCGGCCGAACTCACCAGAGGCGTCACCGATCTGACAGGCAGAGTATCCGCGATCTACAATTTCATTATCAGCAACTTCACATACGACAGGAATTTCGCGGCTGAAGTCCAGCGCGGCATGCACTCCGGATACGTGCCTGACGTAGACGCCGTTCTGTCAAGGAGACAGGGCATATGCTTCGACTACGCGGCGGTCATGGCGGCAATGCTCCGTAGCCTGAATATCCCGACAAGGCTCGTCGTCGGTTATGCCGGCCAGGCATACCATGCTTGGATAGACGTTTGGTCAGCGGAAACAGGCTGGATAAACAACATCATATACTTCGACGGTCGCGCGTGGCTGCTGATGGATCCCACCTTTGCCTCCACGTCGAACCAGAGCGCTGAAGTCATGCGTTTCGTAGGCGACGGCTCGAACTACTCATCGCGTTTCATCTACTAGTCCCAGCCGCCCAACGCTTAGCGACATAGAGGCGAACCCGTGCTTTCCGGCACGGGTTCGTTTTTGCATATTGTGATGAGAGGTGGCGCAGCCCGGAGCTGAATCATGCCGCTTTAGTGCCGCAGCCATGTCATAGCTATGCCGTAGTCATGCCGCGCTCCGGACCTTTGCCGGTTCGGTCCGCTGGCGCTTTATCTGAAAAGATTTATAAGCCTGTCCCAGAAATTTGCCGGCCCGGCCTCTACGGGCGCTGTTTTATCGACGGCGGGCTTGAATATGCCTTCTGTCCTGAAAACAAACTGTACGAAGCTTACATCCGCGTTCTCGCTTGATGTGAACGACACGGGTTCGAACTCTGATCCGGCATAATCGCTGACCAGGGCCTCTATCTCGGTTCGCGCCTGTTCCGGCATTCCGGAAGTCTCCTCCGCCAATACTCCGGCGCCTTCCAGGAGTTCCCCAATTCCTCCGGACATTTCCTCTAGCCCGGAAGCTAATCCTTCGATTCCTTCGTCTATCTGCGCGTAGCCGTCGGCAAGGACGGATACGCCCCGGGCGAACGACTCCAACCCGCTATGAAAAACAGCGTAGTTTTCCAATAGCTCGGACATGCCTTCCGCAAGCCGGTTCAACTGCGCCGCTGTCTCGTTGTCGCTTAGCGCGCCGCTGATTCGGGCGGATATGTCTCTAAGCGCATCCGCGATCGTATCGACAGAAGCTGAAAGCGCGTCAAGGGTCGCGCTGACGCCCGAAAGCGCGGGCCTTGCCTGCTCATGCGTCCCCTTGACTGTCATAGCCGCAATGTAGCTTTCCATAAGCCGGCCTAGCGTAGCCCGTTCATCGGCGTCGGCTTTTGCGTACAAACTCAATAGTTGCGCTTCGGTAATTATGTGGTCCGGCAATCCCTCGATCGACGCTTCCAGGGCGGCATACGCCTGCGAGTAGCCGTAGCTCAGTTGCCTCATCCCGGCCGAAATCTGGCCGAGGCCGTCCGCAAGCAGCGAAAGTACGCCGGGCAGCATCGCCATTTCGGCCAGCGTGTCCGTCGACACCCCGGGGCCGCTGAAAAAAGACGCAATCAGCGACAGCGCTTCCATGATCTGGCCTGACGCGCCGGTCAATTGGCCGGAATTATTTCCCAGTTGAGATAATCCGCTATAGAAATCGAAAGACCCATCCCTCAACGCCGCCGAGCCGGACGCTATTTCGGCAGCTCCTTCTTTCAGCTTTTCCACTCCGTCATTCAACTGCGCCACAGCGTCGGCCAACATGGCAAAATCGTCGATCATGCCGTCGAACCCGGGAATCTCTATGCTTGCGGAAAACGGCATTGCGGTTATATCTATCCCCGCCATTTCAAAGTCGACGACGTCGGCCGTTATGACTATTTCAGCGTTTTGCTTGGGCAAAATCGTAAAGACGAGGACGCGGTTTTTCCCCATGTTTGCGACAGTCGCGCCGCCCGCCGCGATATTGGCGCAGTTATCGATGCTTAGCGTTATGCTTATCTGCTGCATATAGTTGTTGTAAAAGGTATCGTCGACCGCATTATTTTTTGTCGAGTATATCCTTATTTCCAGGCTCCCGGACTCCCCTGCCAGCGCTGCGGGCTGGATTTCCGCCCCGCCTAGCCGGTATTCTATCCTGTAGAGCCACGGCAGATCGTTATCAGCAAGATTCCCCTGATAATAGAAGTTATCGCCGTTGGCCCGCGCGGTAACTGTTCCGTTGTCCAGCGAGATCGTTTGGAGGTCTGTCAAATTCACTACGGATATATAGCTGCCGTGATCCGTGATGCTTCCCCCGCCGGAGAGCGAAAAGTGATTGACCGCGTAAACGCTCCGCACCTCCCCGTTTTCGAATAGGCGGGCGTATATCACCTCGTCCTTGCTTATGACCTCAGCGGGACCGCCAAACGCGGGCTGCGGGTCGCCCGCGCCGCCTGCCCCGCTTACGTCGGCGGACGCGGCTGGCACGCATACGATAATGCTAATCGCTAGCAGCGCGACAACAAACCTTTTTTTGGTTTTCATGGTTTTTTTGCCTCCCCGGGGCCAATCCCCCTTATTTCAGATGCAAAACTTAGACTTATATGTAGTTTTGCCTATCGCTTTGTCAAATACCATCAGCATCACGGGCAGGAACAGAAGAACCATGATCATCGACAGAAGCGTCCCCCGCCCGAGCAGTATGCCTATGTCGGCGATCAAGGTGTTTGACGTTGTCCCTGCAAGCGTGAATCCGGCCAGAGCCATTGTTACGGCGGACACGATTATAGACCTAAACGAGCTGCCTACCGCCGCGTGTATAGCTTCTCTTTTTTGCATAGTCCGGCGGCAGTTCATATAGGTCATCGCCAGCAATACGGCGTAGTCCACTGTCGCTCCTAGCTGCACCGTATTCAATACCAGATACCCGACATAGTTGATTGAAGCTCCGGTGAAATATGGTATCGCAAGATTGATCCAGATAGCCGCCTCTATCGTCAATAGCAGCAAGAACGGCATTATACCCGATCTGAAAGTGATCAGCAGCACGGTAAAAATCGCGATTATCGCGATCAGGTTGGTAGTGCGGTTATCCTCGCGCACTACTGTCTTGATGTCGTACAGATTCGAGCTGGGGCCTGCCGAGAATACCCCTTGAGGATAATACTTCGCCGCCGCCCCGGTGATTTCTTCCACAGTGGAAAAAGCGGCTTCCCCCTCCTGCGGCGTATTGGTATATATGATCATGCGGGCGTAATTGTCCGAATAGAATTGTTCCGCGATCGAACTGTCCAGGTATTCCGGCGGGACGCCGGAACCAACGGCTGTCGCATACGACATTACGGAAGCGACATGGGGGAGCGCCAGCAACTCGTCGCACAGCGATTCTTCCCTGGCAATGTCGCCCTTGGGCACAAGCAGCACCATAACTGTCGACGCCGATTCTTCGCCTACTCTGTCATCGCGTCTTGTCATCTCATTAAACGCGGATTCATACCCGTACAAGAAGTTCGTTTGCGACTGCCCGAGGAAACACGGTACGATGATTATCAAGACTATCACAACGGCAGGTATGGCTATCTTGCGAAGGATTTTGTTGATATTCGAAAAAGACGGCAAAAATTCCCGGTGGCGGGTTTTGTCTATTGTCTTGTAGATGCATATGGTAAGCGCGGGCAGAAATACCATAACTGATACAAAGCTGAATACTATTCCTTTCGCAAGGCTCATCCCCAGGTCAGCGCCAATGCGGAAATCCATGAACAGCAGCGCCATGAACCCGAACAGCGTCGTAGCCGCGCTGGCGGCAACCGTGGAAAAGCTTTCTTTTATTGCCTCGCGCATGGCAACGGTCACGTCCGCGTTTGTCTTGCGATGCCTTGCGAAACTGTGAAGCAGGAATATTGCGTAATCGAGCGACACCGCAAGCTGAAGTATCGGCGTTACCGCGTTTGTCAGGAAACTTACGCCGCCGAAAAGCGCGTTAGTGCCCATGTTTATTACTACCGATATCCCTATAGCCGCCAGAAACAGCAGCGGTTCGATCCATGATGCGGTCGATATGATCAAAATAAGGATTATCAGCGGTACGAGAATTATCATCGCGTTGGCGACTTCCGACCCCGCCGCTGACTGCACAAACTCGATTTCGGGCGCGTCGCCCGTCACGGCCCCCCTGTCGCCAAGCAGAGCCCTGATTTCGCGAACGCCTTCTTTTTCGCTGCCTTTTTCGACCGCGACCCGGTAATATGCGGTTCCTTCTTTATAATAGGCCCCAATGGTGTCTTCGTCGCCCATTTCGAGAGGCTGCAATAAGTCAGCCATGTCATCCAGCCATATGACTTCGCTTATGTGTTCCAGCTCCGCGAGTTCCCGCTTTATTTCCAGCGCTTCCATCAGAGAGACGTCCCATACCGTGACGTCCGCGTTCGGCAAAGAGCCCGCAAACTCGCTGTTCATCAGCTTCAGCGCCCTTGTGGACTGCGCGTCCGGCGGTAGGTATTCCGCCATGTCGTATTTGACGACAATCATAGGGAATAGCAGGAGGCATATAACCGTCGCCGCTATGAATATCGCCAGTATCGCCTTCCTGTGGCGGATTATGGAGCCAGCCAGTCTGTCCATGCCTATCTCCTCATCAGTACGTGTTTTTTTACCATATCATACGCATAGTTTCATTACAACCAGTAAAGTCGGAACAAAGTGTAAACAATATTCGTTACTGTTCACGGGTAGCCGGAATTTCACTCTGTCTTGCGTGAATAACGCCGCTTAGCCGGCTCCGATGCTGTACAAATGTTTCATACCTACCCCGGTATGTGCTAATGACCGGCTTCAGCCGGCGGGTCACACTGCGTCAGAGTGAAATACCGGCTAACCGTGACTTGTAAACAATATTCACTACTCCTGGCGCCCACGCAGAAAAGCGGGATGCCTTTCCCTTGCGCCAGCGCAGCCATGGACGGTGGAGCGCCGCGAATTGGCGCATGGACGCGACACTGAGCGGAAAGCAAGGGAAAGGCATCCCGCTTTTCAACTGGCCATGAACTGCATCACATACCCTGCGTTACAGGTCGGGGGTAGCCGGAATTGCGCTATTGCGCAGCGTGAGCGGAAGCTGAGGTCGGCAGGAGCATATCCCGGGGTAGGGATGGGACATTTTTTAGACTTTAAGCCGACCAAGCGACTTTCTCACGCAA
>Ga0082212_10002950_pt1 | contig 24379 bp, 24 predicted proteins | sample TergutNt197P3_FD_71548 | JGI IMG/M metagenome (GOLD analysis project Ga0082212, IMG submission 71548) | Neocapritermes taracua P3 segment gut microbial communities from Petit-Saut dam, French Guiana - Nt197 P3 | ecosystem: Host-associated > Arthropoda: Insects > Digestive system > Gut ... | reverse complement strand
GGGCCGGAAATGTTTGGCGCCGTAAGCGCGGGCGTAGTTTAGTGGCAAAATGAAAGCTTCCCAAGCTTTAGTTGTGAGTTCGATTCTCATCGCCCGCTCCAACCGGAAGTCAAGCCCGCGCTAAACAGCGTGGGCTTGACTGTTTCAAAATTTTCTTGACAGGAACGCACAAGCGATGTTATAATAACGACAGAAAGGGCGATGGCTTTACGGCCTTTGTCCAGACTGGTTGCATTAAAGTAACCGCTACCGGCTCAAGGTTAGGCGGTTACTTTGATTTTATGGCGCGAATGAGGGATGCGAGAGCTTGTAGGATTTTGCGAAACTCTGTAAGTATTCCCGTCGTACCACCCCCTTTCACGCCCAGCTTACGCTAGGCGTTGGGGGACAAAGACCGCCGTCAACAGCACGTCATGTAAGGTAAACATTGCTTGCCGTTAAAAATCAGCATCAGAATACCCGTATTATTTCTCCCGTCTGTGTTTTTAGCGTTAATGTTAAGTCAGGCCTGTCAACGCCATTGCCCTGTCCCGATTTCGGGTGAAAAGAGTTTGGAAATATAAGAAGGGTCATTATGAAATTCCATGACGTCGATCTTGCTTCACTCACGACTTATGGTAAGGTAAAAACCAACGTATCGGAAGGCGTTCTTGATGTTTGGACGACGCAATCAATCACGCCTGTTTCTTTTAACTTGTACGGTGATTCTTTCAAGCGGCATTATGTATCGCTGCCAGAAAATCATCGTTTGCCGTTTCGCATTGATATGACGGTCAAGTTGGATTACCCATCGTTTTTATTGTTTATTGGTAACGGGCATATTTCTTTTGCTTCGCCGTGGCAAGACAATCGAAAAATTGAAGATATTGCTTTTCCATCCGGCAAACCGAAATCGTATAACAATAGCTTACCACTCGGCGAGTGGACCGATATTTCCGTAACATATAACATGGATGAAATGCAAATACTTATCAACGGCGAAGAGCGTTTTACTTCACGCAAGCTGCCGTACATGAGCCAAAAAAACCGCCATGAATTTGAAGTCATGAACATAGACGGTTTTTCGGTCGGTCTTGCCGTTTCCAAACTGTCTGTGATGAGCATTAAGTCTATTACCGTGACGGAATATGAAGAAGCGGCGCCCATAGAACATAGTACGCTTGAAGAAATCAAGATAAAACCCGAAATGCAGGATGAACGTCCCAAACTCACGTTAGAGAGTGTTATTTCGGAACTGCCGCAAGGGTATCAAGACGAAGTAATCGAAACAGACAGTTTCTTAAAGTTACTGCGTCCGATAAAGTTCAAACGCGCAATTGACAAAGGCGGCGGGAAAATCAGCTGGGTTGCTTCCGATTACGGAATTTCATATCACATCGAACCGAGCGGCCATCAATTATCGCAGAGGTTTGGCTGGTATGTTGTGTACAACGGGACGCCCGATACATGGCACCGCAAGTCCGATGATATGGAGGAAACGCTCAACTATATTTCCAAGTCCGATCCGAATCTTGCGCGCCGTATGTTTTATGCGCTGAATGATTGCGTTGCTTGTTACGGCGCGCGCTGTCTTGTCAAGACTCTTTATGAATTTGACGGACAAAAGCGGCTTGCGTGTCACGGTACGGTCATGCTCCGAATGTCACACGATGATTTTAATGACGCCCGTGAATTTTTCCGTTATTTGAATGCGCTGATGGAAGAAAAAGACGGTATATCTACCGAAAAAATATACTTGACGCGCCCCTAATACAGTTCCGGCAGCTTATCCAGCGTCACCGCGTAATCACCGGCATAGGCCGCCCGCAATGTCTCGCGGGCGGTTACATCTTCGCGGCAGAGGCTTTTGCTCCAAGTCATAAACCACGCCCAGGGGATACGCGTCTCCGACAGCTTCGGCAGATCCGGCAGCGGCCCCGTCTCGCCCAGCGCGGCGATCTTGTCGGCCGGGGTAATCGCTTTCAGTTCTTCGTACTGCGCCGCGTAGTCGCTGTGCTCGCGTTTCGGCAGGTATACGTCCCGGGAGACGACGTCGCAGACGCCGTCTCCGGGGTAGCCCTCTTTGCGCGGAGAATTCCACACCCATATCAGATTGTGCAGCGCGTGGCGGTTGACAAAACGGTCAAACATCTCGCGGTACAGTTCTTTTGCCGTTTCCGGCCCTTTGTGGCCCCACCAGAACCAATCGCCCTCGGCCTCGTGGAAGGGCCGCCACAGGATGGGGACGCGTTTCTCCGCGAAGGGCCGCAGCAGTCCCGCCATCGCGTCGAGATCGCTTAGGAACGCCTCGCGCTCGGGCGCGCCGTCTATCAGCGCCTGCCGCGCGTCAAAGGGCGTGTTCCTCTGGTAAAACGCCTTCCCCGCGCCGCCGAGCGGCGAAAACCAATGCCATGTGAAGGTAATCAGCCCTTTGCGCGCCGCCCATTCCCACGCCTTTTCCAGCGTCCCCTTGTTTTCCTCCACCTCGGTCAGGCACTCTTCGTCGCTTTCGGCGTAGTTGATATTGGGTGAATACGCCAGCAGTTCAAAGCCGCACAGCGCGGGCAGCGCGCCGCCGGTGACCCCGGCGATGTATTGCAGTTCCTCCTGCGCCGCCGTCTGGGTGTGCTGGCCTGTTATGACGCCGCGCCCCCGCAGGCCGGATAGATATTGCAGCACGGCGCGCGCCTCGGGGATCGCTTGCGGGTCGCAGGGGGTATAGCCTGTTTTCAACCTTATCCCTCCGTGTGTTTCAAATCGTCCGGCGTTATATAGGGGTTTATGTAACGGCGGCGTTTCTGGGTCTTGTTTTTATAGTCGATCGCGCGGTTTGGGCAAAGCTGGATACAGGCCATGCACTGCTCGCAGCGGTGCCGGAAATCCGGCCTTCCGCCGGTCAGCGCGATGTTTTTGGCCGGACAGACGGAGACGCACAGCCCGCAGGCGGCGCAGGCATGGGAGATTTGAAAGCCCTTGTCCTGTTCCGGGTAGCGTTTGGCGGCGCCGTGCATCAGGGTAAAGAGCGGGTTGGCGACGGTCCGCAGCTTGGTGCGCTCTTTGCGCAAGACGCGTTCCGCCGCCGCGCCCGTCAGTCTTTTGGCCCGCGCCTGAATCTTCCCGCCGTTTTCCGACATGTTATACAGCGCCACAAAGTTGGCAAACGAACGGATAGGGAACGCCGCGTCGAGGGTGATCCCCTTATCTTTTAAGAGTTTGCGGACGATCGGGAACGAATTGCCGGCATACCCCCCGCAGGTGGCGGCGGCGAAGAAATACGCGTTATGGCAGGCCGAGAAGTCCGTTTCCGCGAGAAAGCGCTTGACCCGGTTGGGCGGTCCGGCCGCGTAAACAGGGAAGACGACGCCGATCCGCTCGTAGCCGTCCGGGATGATTCTGTTTTTATATCCGGAAATCGCGGCCAGTTCGCAGCTTCCGACCGCCGCCGCTATGTCGCGGGCCGCCTTGAGGCTGTTGCCGGTGCCGGTGAAATAAAAGATGATGTTTTTGGCCATTGCGCCGCCCCCTTTTGAGATAGATTATATAGGATCGGGCAGCGGTATGCAAGGGGAAAACAAGGGAACGAGGGGACCCTTTCCGCGCGCCGAAAAAATTTGAGCCGCAAACGGATTCATCCTTGCTTATTGGCGCGATGTGGTTTATACTTATACTATGTTAACCAATGTAATCTGGCAGGCAAGGTGGGATTCCTATGCAGACGAAGAATAAACGGAAACTGAAGAGTTCCGTCACTTGGCCGTTTTTGGCGATGCTGACGCCCGGACTGCTCATTCTGCTCATGAACAATTATCTGCCGATGCTGGGGACCGTCATGGCTTTTCAGCAATACCGTTTCAGGGGCAATTTCATCAACAGCATCATGGACAGCCAGTGGGTCGGCTTTAAGAATTTCGAGTTTATCTTCCGCAATCCGGTTTTGTGGGAAAACCTGCGCAATACCGTCCTGTACAACATCGTCTTCATCCTCTTGGGCATGATCGTCCCGGTGGCCGTCGCCATCATGCTCAACGAGCTTTGGCGGCCGCGTTTGGGGAAGTTCTACCAAACGGTCCTCTTCCTTCCCTACTTCCTTTCGTGGATCGTGGTGTCCTATCTGGTCTTTGCCCTGTTTCAGACGACCGGCGCGGTCAACACCATGCTGATGGCCCCTTTCGGGTTTGAACCGGTCAGCTGGTATACCAAAGTCAGCGCGTGGCCGCCGCTGCTTGTATTTCTGAACTCATGGAAGTACACGGGATACAACGCGGTCATCTATCTGGCGGCGATCAGCGGCATCAGCAGCGAGTATTACGAGGCCGCCATGATCGACGGCGTCAGCAAACGCCAGCAGATATGGCATATCACCCTGCCGCTGCTCCGCCCCGTTATCATCATCCTCAGCCTGCTGGCGGTGGGCCGGATCTTCAACTCAGACTTCGGGATGTTTTACAACGTGCCGATGGGCCGCAGCACCCTCTACCCGGTCACCGAAGTGCTGGACACCTTCATCTACCGCGCCATGCGGGGGGCGACCGAGTTCGGTATGCCGGTGGCGGCCAGCCTGTTCCAGTCTGTCGTAGGGTTTGTCACGATCATTACCGCCAACTTAATCGTAAGACGGCTTGATCCCGATTCGGCGCTCTTTTAGGGAGGGATGGAGATGATGAGAAAACGTAAGCGTTCGTTCAACGCGCATCAGGTCTCCGCGCCGGCCAATATCATGCTGAACGCCTTTTTTGTCCTCACCACCCTCGCCTGCGTCTTGCCGCTGCTATTGGTCATCATGGTCTCGGTCACCGACGAACAGAGCCTTATCCAGCACGGCTACAGCCTGTTCCCCAAGAAGTTCGGGTTTACCGGCTATGAGTATATCTTCATGAGGGGCGGCGCCATCCTCCACGCCTATGGGATCTCGATCCTTGTCTCCCTGGCCGGCACGGTAGCCGGCACGCTGGTCATGGCGATGTACGCGTATCCCCTGTCCCGCCCGAACTTCAAATTCCGGAAGAGTTTTACCTGGATCGTCCTGATTACCATGCTCTTTTCGGCCGGGCTGGTGCCGTGGTATATCGTGTATACGCAGGTGCTCGGCCTCCTTGACTCGCTGCCGGTCCTGATTATCCCCTATCTGATGAATGCCTGGTATGTGCTGATTATGCGCACTTTCTACCGTTCGGCGCTGCCGGAGGAGTTGCTGGAATCGGCGCGGATCGACGGCGCCGGCGAGTTCCGCATCTTCTTCACCATCGCCCTGCCCCTGAGTACGGCGGGGATCGCCACGGTGGCGCTCTTTACCATGCTGGTCTATTGGAACGACTGGTATTTGCCGCTGATCTACTCCCGGAGCCCCAATCTGAACACCATCCAGAACTTCCTGCGGCAGATGCTGGAGAATGTGCAGTTTTTAGCGCGTATGTCCAGCCAGATGGGCGGCGTCACCATCTCCCTGAAGGATCTGCCGTCCGAAACGATCCGGATGGCCATCGCGGTCGTCGCCGTCGGCCCGATCATCTTCGCTTATCCGTTCTTCCAGCGGTATTTCGTCAAGGGCCTGACGATAGGCGCGGTCAAAGGCTAGAAAAAGCAACCGGAAAGGGCCGTCTCGGCGAGACGGCCCTTTTTGCAACCGGAAACTATTTGGAAGCTAAGAACGCGTCGAACTGCTCTTGCAGCGCCGCGATCAACTCGTCCATACCGGCGGTTTTGTATTCGCTTTCCAGCTGGGCGAATTTCGCGTCTACCTCGTCGAGCGGCACATAGCCCTTGAAGAGGTCGTCATAGCGCTCGCGGACCGCTCTCATGCCGCTGATCCATGTCTGCATATCGGTGCTGCCGGTGTCCGGCACAAAGCCCAGGGCCGGGAGCGGGCGGCCCGCTTCGTTGAAGGCGATGAACTGGTCCCACTTGGTGGGGTCTTCGTTTTCGGTCAGGTAGTTTTTGAACTGATCGCCCATTGTCCAGCCGTTGCCGTAGCCCCAGCCGCTTTCCTTGTTGGTGATGACCTTGTCTTTTTCGACGAAGTCAAAGTCGGTACCCTCTTCGCCCCAGACGATCAGGTTGACCAGCTTGGCGTCGGTATAGAGCAGGGAGATGAAGTCAAAGGCTTCGTTTTTGTTCTTGGAAGCGGCGGGGATTGACATCATGGCGCCGGTGGTTTCGGAGTTGGCGATTTCCGGCTGGTTCATCGGAATCTGCACCAGCTGGCCAATGTTCAGGCTGCTGGTCAGTTCGCCGTCTTTGCCGGGTTTCAGCTGATAGGGGATGGCGAAATATTTGCCGGTCTTGAACTCTTCGTCGCCGCTGGACTCGCGGTTCAGGTTGGGGTTGATGATCCCGTCGGCGAACCATTTGCTGTGCATCTTCACGGCGTTGATATACTCCGGCTCGAGGTCGGGCGCGATTACCGTCTTGGAGCCGGTCTCGACGCGGGTGCCGATGATCGGCTCCACGATGCGGTCAAACTGATAATCGGAGGGGATGAAGATGGGGAACGACCACATGTCGTGCTCCTCTTTGGCCTTGTAGATCCAAGGCTCCAGATCGGCGACCGATTTAATGGCCGAAATGTCCATGCCCATCGCGTCGGCGATGTCTTTACGGACCACCCAGCCGAGCTGGCGGGCTTTTTCCTTGTTGGTGGGCAGGGCGTAATTTTTGCCGTCCACCTGGCTGGCGTTCATAAAGTCGGCGGTAAGGATGCGCTCGACCTCGGGATATTTCGCCAGATAAGGCCCCAGTTCGGTCAGGTTGCCGTTGGCGGCGTTGGAGTAATAGTCCGCGGCCCAGTTGGAGATGAAGCAGACGTCAAACTCTTCGCCGACGGCCAAACGGAGGTTGATGTTGTCGGTATAGGAGCCCCAGCTTTCGATGTTTAGTTCCACCGAATAGGGTTTGCCGATGCTTTTCAGATACTCGCTGACCGCGTTGCTGATGCGGCTGATGTCGGGCTGCGGGTCGCCGATCAACTGCATTTTCAATGTAACGTCGTTGAAGTCGCTCGGCGGATTGTTGTTGTCGCCGGGATTGGCGCCTGATCCGCTGTCGGACGGCGAGGCGCAAGCGGCCAGAACCATGACAAGGACCAAGGATACCGCTAGGATCTTGCAAAACAGGCGTGCTCTTTTCATAAAAGTTCTCCTTCTCAAATTATTCCCGCGCGAAAGCGGGCGGCCGGTTTACACTGCTTACAGACATCTCCCCTTTCGTTGGCCAAAATAGTTTCGCAAACTTTCACACCTATTATACTATATACAGAGGCAATGTCAATATTTTTTCGTAAGCCCTAAAAGTTGACATAACAAGCGCGGTGATTTACCGCTTTTTCCAAAGGGGAGCGCCTAGGGCGATTTCGTTTTGTAACGTGTAGGGGCGCGCATTGCGCGTCCGTTGCTGAAAACGCGAATTTTTACAAGATACGGACGGCCAATGGCCGCCCCTACGCCACGATTTGCATCAAACGGTTACAAAACCAAATCCTCCTGGGGGAGCGCCGTCTTTGGGTTGACGCGGCGGGCGTTGGATGGTACAATGGGGGAGATTTCGCGGGAAGGGGCAAGAGTTTATGAAAACCGCCTATGTGACCGGAGCGGACAGGGGATTGGGATACGGCCTGACGCAGGTGTTGCTGGAAAAAGGGTATACCGTATACGCGGGGCAGTATATGCCCGAATGGACGCAGCTCGGCGCCTTAAAGGAAGCGCATGGCGGCCGTTTGCGGATTCTTCCGCTGGACGTCTCCAGCCTCGAACAGGTCGGCGCCGCCGCCGGCGTGATCCGGCGGAACGAAACCTCGCTGGACCTTCTCTGCAATGTGGCCGGTATCGCCAACGCGCACGGCGGCGACGGCAAAGGCTCGATTTTTGACCTGTGCGGCGAGCCGGATTACGAGATGATCCACCGGCTGTATGACGTCAATACGCTCGGCCCCCTGCGCGTGACCCGTTCGGTGATCGATCTGATCGTTCAGGGAAACGGCAAAACCGTCGTTACGATCTCCTCCGAGGCCGGCTCGATCGGGGGCAACTGGCGCGACAATGAGTACGGCTACTGCATGAGCAAAGCCGCCTTGAATATGCAATCGGCCATATTGCAGCACAGCGTTCTGCCTTTGGGGGTCAAGGTGCTGTGCGTTCATCCGGGATGGCTGCGTTCTTATATGAGCGGCAAACTCAACGAGCGGGCCACCGAGGAACCGCTGGATGTGGCGTATAAAATCATCGGGCTGCTTGACGACAAGCGAATGATGAATCCGGCTTCGCCCATGTACATGGACTACAGGGGTATGCCGCTGGCGTATTGAGCCGGCGCGTTACCGGGCGTTCCAAGCCGCCGTAACGCCGGCCTGCATTTTTTTGTCGTACGACGTGTTGCCGTTGTGCGACTTGCTTTTGTAAAAGTGCAGGCATATCTGGCCGTTCATGCCGTTGCCCGAAATGACGCCGCCGCCGTGAGGCCATCCGTTGATGGCGGCGGCTATGGTCCGGCCGCTGAAGGTCACCCAGACGGGGCGGGCGTCGTAACTCCATTTGCCGCCGTAGGTTTTGAAGATCGCGTCGGTATCCGCTTTGGTCTTCGGTTCCACGTCGGCGTGCTGGCCGTTGGAAAAACTCTGTACGGTATAGGTGACGCCTGTCCGCACGTCATAGATCTCCAGCGGGGTGTGGAGGGGCAAAATGGCTTTGACGGACGGCCACTCCAGCAGTTCGACGCCGTAATTGGCGCTCCTTAAAAGGTCGGACCGGATATACCCGGTTTCGCCGCCCGCCTCCACCAATGACCAGCCGTCGGGGTCATACTCCAGCGCCGTCACGAGAGTGCCGGCGTTTAACTTCTTAATGACGTCGTCGTCGGTAGACGGGCCGGCCCGGAAATTGACCCGGTCTGTTGTTCTGAACCGCGTCTCCTTGGGGGATAGATACTCCGATTTGATATAGCCCGTCACGCCGTCAACTTCCGCTTTCGACCAGCCGTCCGGGTCATATTCCAGCACCGTCACGGGCGCGCCGTCGGACAGCGTGTCGATAATGTCCGTGTCGGTGGACGGGCCGGCGCGGAAGTTCACCTTTCCCACGGTGATATAGATCGTCGAATCGTCCGTTTCGGCCGATGGCCGCGGTTCTTCGGGAGACAGGTACTCCGACTTGATATAGCCCGTCACGCCGCCGACGCTGACCTTTGACCAGCCGTCGGGGTCATACTCCAGCATTTCGACCGTGGTGAGATCGACCAGCTGTTTGATGACTTTTGTGTCGGTGGACGGGCCGGCGCGGAAATTGACCCTCGCGTGGGTGGTGCGATATGTATCAGCCGCCAATGCCGTCTGAAACAGGCCGGACGCCAGAAAACAGACGGTCAGAACGCTTACAATCCCGCCAATACCGCGCTTCAATGAGCAACACTCCCTTTTCGACTTTATCCGACAGAAGCCGTCAGGATAAAAGCGTAACAGACGCCGCCCCTTTTGTCAACTATTTTGTTTATATTTTGTAACCGGTTTGTAACCCGCCGCCCCCGCGCGGGGATACGTTAGACCAATATTTCCTTGTCCACAAGGGCCGCCGCCTTTTTGAACTCCCCGTGCAGCAGCGTCAGGGAGATTTCATCCAACAGCGCGGCGGTGGGGGGAGGCCATGTTTTTTGCTTTAACTCGGCCAGCGCCGATTTCGCGGTTTTCTTATCGAACGTTATACAGGCCGCCCTGACGATCCGCAGCTTTTCCCGGAGGAACACCGCGTCCTCCGCGGCGATTTCCACCGCGCCGCTCACGTTTGCCGGCTTGAACTGCCTGACCAGCGCGTGAAGCCCGTCGAGCAGCGCGGGCGTCCCGTCCGCGACCGCGCCGGCGTCCCGCGCCCTCCCCGCGTTTTCCAGCGCGAGGGCCGCGTCGGACAGCGCCGTTTCCCCGATGATGGCCAGAGCGCTCTTTATACCGTGTACGGCGACGACGTATGACCTCCATTCCGCGTCGTCAAGCGCGTGTATTCTGGGGATAATCACATCCAGCACGCTGATGGTCTTTTCCGCGTCCAGGACGAAAAACTCTTCGAGTTCATGCGTCCTGTTCTTCGGCTGCGCGAGAAACGGGGCGCGGGCGGTCTTTCCGGCTCCCCGCCGCGCCGCTTCGACGACCTCCGGCGGTTTTGTATCCCGTATATGGGTGGTCAGCGACTTATCCAATTCGCGCAGGTCGATCGGTTTTGAGATAAAGCCGTCGAAACCGCTTGATAAAAACATTTCGGCCTGCCCGCTGACGGCGTTGGCCGTCAGCGCGACGACGGGGCGCGTATACCCCATGGCGCGTATATGGGCCGTCGCCTGTATGCCGTCCATTTTGGGCATCATATGATCCATGAACACGATGTCGTAGTCCCCGCCGGCCTTGATTTTGTCTATGGCCTCAGCCCCGCTTTTGGCCGTCTCGATGTGCAGCCCATACGGGGTCAGCAGCCCTTTGGCCACATATAAGTTGGACTCAATGTCGTCCACTACCAGAACGCGGCCGTACGGCATATGTTCGCGGACAATTTGCAGCTTTCTTGAGACGGACGCGTTGTGATAACTGAAGTCCTGGAGCCTGTTTACCAACTCGGCCCCGCATAACGCCGCGCCGCCGGTTTTTTGCGGCAGGCGCACGGTGAACACAGACCCTTTCCCGATTTCGCTTTCCACAAATATCTCGCCGTTCATTTTTTCGATGAGGCGTTTGGTGATGTTCATGCCCAGGCCGGTGCCGGATATGCCGCGGTTTGCTTCCCGGTTAAAACGCGAATACTCCTCGAAGAGTTTGCCGATCTGGCCTTGGCTCATCCCTTGCCCCGTGTCGCTCACCCGGAGGAGCAGAATCACGGTATCGTCATCCCCCCCCGGCGCGGCGGAGACCGCCAGTTCGATCCTGCCTGATTCCGTATATTTGAACGCGTTGGAAAGCACGTTGTTTAGAATCTGCTTGATGCGGAGTTCGTCGCCGATCAGTTCCACCGGCGTGTTTTCGTCCATTTGCAGGGCAAAATCGATCGGCTTGCCCTCGTTGTGCAGAAGATTTAGCTGCACGGCGTCATTGACCATGCTCGGAACTTCATACCGGAGGGCGGCGATTTCCATCTTGCCGGCGTCAATTTTCGAGAAATCGAGGATGTCGTTGATGATATTCAACAGCAGGCTGCCGGATTCATAGATCCTGACAAACCCTTCTTTGGCTTCCGCCGACAGGTGCTCGTTGAACAGCTGAATTTCGGAAACGCCCAAAATCGCGTTCATCGGGGTGCGTATCTCATGGCTCATGTGGGCCAGAAAAATATCCTTTGAGCGGTTGCTTTCCTCGGCATACTCCTTCGCGGCAATCAACTCCGTCATGTCAACGGAGTACCGCACGTGAACCATCTGCCCGTTGGGCCATTTGATATACCGGCCTACGTTGCGGTAGATACGTTTTGACGAGGCGTCCTGTTCCTCCCAGATTACGGTTGAATCCGGGGCTTTGTCCAGCTGGGCGCATGGGCAGAAATCACACGGCCGGTCGATCCCGCCGCGGATGATCCGATAGCATATCTGCCCGACGACGTCTCCTTTGACGCCATAATGCTCTTTCATATAGCTGTTCATAAACAGGATCTCGTATGTTTTCGGATCGGTGACGCAAACCATCGCGTCCAAACCGTTTAATATATTCCCCAAGTTGCTGAGGGCCGTTTTTTCCTCGATCGCTTTTTCCCTCTCCGCCTCGGCTTTTTTCAGTTCGCGCAGGTCACGGATGTAACTCACGACGACGTAGTCATCCTTATGTTTTACCCGGGCAAGCGTGATTTCACAAGGGATTTGCTCGCCGCCCGGCTCCTTCTGCATCATCCATTCAAAACGGCCGTATCCTTCTTTGTCAAACGCCGCTTTGAGTTCCGCGAGCACCGCTTTCCCGCTGTTCCGCCCGTCCGGCTGAAATTCCGGCGAAAAGCGGTAAAACTGTTCGATATACTCCTTTTTGTCGGATAACCCGAACAAGTTCGGCGCCGCTTGGTTGCAGTCAATAAGGCGGAAGTCACGGTTCCAAAGGTTTGCGCCCAACGGCACGGAATCCAGCATAATTTGCGTGCGCGCTTCCGCTTCGTGCATTTCCGCCTCGACAGTTTTCAACTCGCGCAGGTCTTTGGTGTATCCCGCGATAATATCGTTGTCCTTGTGTTTCACGCGGACAAGGGTTACCTCGCAGGGAATCATGTCCCCCGCCGCGTTCGTGTGCAGCCATTCAAACTGCGTACGGCCCTTCTCAAAGGTTTTCTCGAAAAACGCAAACGCTTTCTCCTTTGAGTTCTGCCCGTCCGGCTGAGTCTCCGGCGAAAAACTGAAAAATCTGCTGCGAAGCTTTTGCTTTGATACCCCGAACAGCCTTTCCGCCTCTTTGTTGCAATCGATAATGCTGAAGTCTTTTCCTATCAAGGTACAGCTAAGAGGCACGGAATCGAGCATGACCTGCGTGGTTTCTGTTTCGGCGATTTCCCTCTCCATTTTCTTGATGTTGCGCAGATCGTATATGTATGTCAGCACCCTGTAGCGATTGTTGTATTTTACGCGCGTCACGGTAAGCTCGCAGGGGATTTCCTCGCCCGCGGGGGACCGGAACATCCAGTCCAGCGTCAATTCTTCACCGCCAAGCGCCTGTTCATGAAATCGCTTCATCTTTTCGGCAGACAGCAGCCCGTCGGGTTGATATTCAGGCGAAAAATCGGCATAATGCTCGAAATAATGCTGTTTTGTAAAATCACCCAATATGCTGATGAAAGCGTTGTTGCAATCCACGATCGTATGATGTTCGTCACGGATCATCACCCCGGTCGGCGCGGCGTCGATAATGTCACGGATAAACAGCTTCTCGGCGGCGAGATCGCGCTCCATCTCGTTGCGTATGACCGCGCTGGCGCACAAGTGCGCCGCCGACTGCAATACGTCCAGGCAGTCCTCGTCAAAATACCGGCAGCGGGTATGGTCCTCCATCGTGACGACGCCCCAAAATTTGCCGTGATCGAAAATCGGCACGGAAAACATCGCCTTAACGCCGATCTGTTTTAGAAAGCGCGCCGAGTCCTCGGCCATATCGTCCACATTGGCATTATGGCGGCCGCTCTTGACCAAAATATCAAGCCAGCGGAGGACGGAGGGAATTTCCGGCAGCAAAAGCAAATCGTCCTCTAAAGGGATGGTCTTTCCGTACCAGAGATAGATCTGCCCCAATCTGGATTTCCCGTCCAAAAGCCGGTATATGGCGACGCGGTCCACGCCGGCCACGGCGGTGAGCGGTTTCAGGCCGCGGCTCATTACATCCTCAAAGGACTCCGTTTCATGGGAAAGGAACGCCATCGCCATTTCGTTGAGCGCCGACAGCATTTTCTCGCGGCGTTCGAGTTTTTCCAAGGCTTCGTTCCTTTGTTCCTGCACGCGCGTTTTCTCGTCTATATCCATAATCGCGCCGGCCGCCCTGACCGGGGCGCCCAGGCTGTCTCTCAGCGTGTTCCCGAACGAGCGGAAATGGCGGTACGGCCCGTTTTTCATCAGGAAGCGGTATTCGACGTCAAACAGCGTTTTCCCCGTGTAGTCGCCCAAGTGCGCCGCGACGGCGGACAGTACCCTTTCCGCGTCTTCGGGATGGATCCTCTCTATCCAGCTGGAGAGGACGTCGGGAAAATCGTGTTGATCGGTGAAGCCGAGCATTTGCCGGACTTCCCGCGAATATATGATCGCGTCGTTGCGGCCGACCGGATCGTCGCTCACGATAGTCATGTCCCACAGCCCAATGCTGAGGGCGTCGTTTGTGAGCGTATATTTCATCATCTCGTATTCCGACAGGTATTTCGTCTTTTCCAGCAGTTCCTTATGCTCCGTTATGTCAAAGGAGTGCTGTATATGGACCGTTTTCCCCCCGGGCCATTGTATGTATCTGTCGTAATTACGGTAACAACGCTTTGTCAAGGTGCTGTTTTCTTCCCAAATGACAATCTTGTCAGGTTCCCTGTCAAGCTGGATACAGGGACAAAATTCGCATCTTTGGTCAATCCCGTCTTGCAGGAACCGGTAGCATACGCTTCCGACGGGGTCCCCTTCAATGCCGTAATGCCGCTTCATCCCGTCGCTCATGAAGAGGATCTCATCCGTATTGGGATCGGTGACATAGATCATCACGTCCAAACTGTTCAACACGGTATCCACATAGCCGAGCGCGTTCTTCGCGTCCGCCGCTTCTCTGCCCTTCTTATTCAAGGACCGCCACCTCCTGCCTTAATTGCCCTCGACGTTTTGCCGTCAACGATATTTCAATCCCTGGCTTACTTCCGCGAACAAGTCGCTCACCTGGAGGAACACATCCACGATCCGCGCGTCAAAATGCGCGCCGCCGCCGCTTCGGATAATCTCGACCGCTTCCCTGTGTGAGAGCGCTTTCTTATAGGAGCGCTCATTGACCAGCGCGTCGTATACATCGGCTATCGCCATGACGCGGCCCTGCAAAGGGATCTCGGCGCCTTTCAGCCCGCGCGGGTAGCCCGTGCCGTCCCACCGCTCATGGTGGCTGCCCGCGAACAGCTTGGCGTTTTGCAGGAAAACCTCGTCTCCCGACTCGGCGATGATGCCGTCGATAATGATTTCCCCTTCGGCGGCATGATTTTTCATCGTTTCATATTCATCCGCGCTCAGCCTGCCGGGTTTGTTCAAAATCATGTCTGTTACAATGATTTTCCCTATATCATGCAAACGCGACGACGAAATGACGACTTCTAAATCCCAGCTTTCTATCTCTCCGGCATATAGGCCGCGTTCAAGCATAGCCGTCAGCAAGATTTCTATGTACTCCATTGTGCGTTCGATATGCCTGCCCGTCAGTTTGTCGCGGTTCTCCACCATCTTGGCCAAAACCGATACCATGCTGTTTTGCAGCCTTAAAAGTTTTTCCGTCCGTTCATGGATGATCTCCTCGATGGCCAGATGCGTCTTGATCCGATTGAGGAAGACCAGATTGGAAAACGGTTTTGTGATAAAATCCACCACGCCCATTTCAAAACCGAGGGCTTCCGTCTCGTTGTCGCAATTGCTTGTCAGAAAAATTACGGGGACGTGCGCGTATCGCGCATCCTCTTTGAGCCGCTTCAAGGCGTCAAACCCGTTGACCTCCGGCATCGCTATATCCAGCAGGATCAAGTCCGGTATGAGATTTTCCAAAAGTTCGAACATGATCTCGGCCGATAACAGCGTGAAGACATTATAATGCTCCGACAACGTCTCCTCCGCGGCCAAAAGATTTACGTTGCTGTCGTCTACCACGAAAATCGTTTTCATTTTTTGATTCTCATCCATAGCTTCAACGCCTTTCCGTATTCAGAAAATCGAGGATCCTCCGGAACCCGCCCGCGCATAATCCGCGAGAACTGTTGTTATGACGCCTATATCATATCATACTCCGCTTCTCTGTTCAAGAGCAAGAAAACGCGGCGCCGTTTAGGACGCCGCGCGCTCATATGCGGACGAGGATTGCCCCTTGCCTTGATGGGTGTCTTGCGGTTGTCTTGCTTGTGCGATCTGTAGCTTGTTTGCAAAATAAGGGAACGCTCAAACTGCTGGGGTTCTAGCGTTCCGTGGAGCCGAAAGCCGGACTTGAACCGGCGACCTGATGATTACAAACTATCTTGTCTTAAAGCTTGTATTCGTTGCGGCTCTAAGACTTCAAAAACAGCAAAACGTCACTGAACCTTGAATGGAACCTTTTCTATTTTTTCTGAACCTGTGCCGAACGTCTTGAAAATTGCGTCATAAAGGTCTTTAGGAGCGTTATCAATTACGTGTGTGTATATGCGCAAGGTTGTGTTTACATCGTCGTGTCCTGCTAAATATTGGATTTTCTTAATATCCAAGCCGGATGCGCAAAGTTCTGTTATATAGGTATGCCTTAGTAGATGGGCGTAGATACGGAACGGTGTTTTATTTTGAACCTGCTCCCACATACGGCGATATGCTGAATCGCTCATAACACTTTTAGTTTGTGCGGCATAAATCACAAATAGGCTCTTCGGATTTTTCTTGGCTTCGGCCAAAGCGTCAGCAAGTACGGGCGGTATTGGTATAGACCGATAGGCGGCTTTGCTCTTTAACTGGTTAGTGTGGATAGGTCTGTCGTTGTCGAATTTTACAGCATGACGTACGTCGATATGAGGAAACTCTCCAAGGTGAACATTGCTCCATAGCAAGCCTAGCGCCTCTTCCTTGCGTAACCCCGCATATAGGCAAAGCAAAATGTAATGATACGCGCGTGTATTAAAAACGGTTTTACATAATACGGTTTGTTGTTTTTTAGAAAGAGGTTTAACTGGTTGTGCTTTGTTCCCCCCTGCTGTAACTCCCTTGCATGGGTTTTTAAGTATTAACCCGTTGATCTCCGCGCTGTTCATAATTTGGTTGAGCGTGATTAGTAGTTTAGATTGTGTAGAATGGGAAAACCCAGCCTTGCTCGATATAAACCTTTCAATGTTGAGCGGTTTGATGTCGGTTAGCTTCATGTTTTTGAAAAACGGCGCTATATGCGTATTTATGGCATTGCGGTACATTTTGACGCTGTATAGTGTAAGGTTAGGTTCCTTAGTAACAAACCATTCCCGCGCATATTGAATCAATGCTATATCACGGTTCAACACAAGTCCGGCCTCATGCGCTTCCATCATGGCGGCATACTTCTCGTCAATCTCGTCCGGCGACTTCCCGGTAATAGCGTGCTCCTGCTCCCCAATGCGTACCCGCACCCGATACCGCTTCTTGGATTCAATCCACGGGTAATGTGCAAAGACGTTGTTTTTTTTAGGCATAGCGATTCCCTCTACTTGATTTCTATTGTATAGGTCTTAACGGGCTTTTCATTCGTTGGCGGTTGATAAATCGGCGGTGGTTGACGAATCTCGAAAAACTTATTTGCTAATTCATGTGTGGTAATTTTGTTGTTCTCGTATAAGAGATTGCCGCTCCAGTTATACATCCTCATTAGCCAGCCTTTCGGCGTTTTGTTTATAATCATTTTTGCTTCGTTCGCATTGGGATTCAAGTTGTGGATTATCATCTCATGGGATGTTTTATCTGTACTCCATGAACTTAAAATATCATAACATTCACCTTGCCTAGAGGGAATGAATTGAGAGTATCGCGGTAAATAATTGCGCTTCTGTTTTTCCCGCCGTTTGGCTGGATGCTTGCTTCTGTAAAGAAGATAAAGGAGTATAACAATGGTGATAAGCAATCCGGCGATAAGGAGCCTTGGGCCTAGTTCTTCCGGCATAGGCAGTAAAAAGCCCTCCATAATGTCAACCCTCCAAAGATAAAATTTGTTCTTGACAAGCTATCTGTTCGGTGTTACGATAAAGGCACAAGTGTTCGTAATCGTCAAGAGGAGGTACATAAAACGATGGAAGAGAATGTCAAGAAAGTGTATGAACAGGCTATTGAGGAGGCTCTGGATTTACTGCGGATGCTTCGACCATATCAATTAGAGGTTGCCGCATATGTTCAGGAACAAACTGAATCAGATAATTGAATTTGCCCTTGAGTTCCTCTAGCGTCGGGTCATAACCCGGCGCTTTTGTTTTGTCTGCATAAATGAGTAGTTCATCAAGTCCGAGATTTAAGGCGTCAGCTATTGCAATAGCGTTGTTTAAGCTGGGTTCGACGGTGCCAGTGGCGTAGTTAGACATGAGAGCAGATGAAATGCCAGTTATTCGGCAAAGTTCGGCTTGCTTGATATTGCGCTCATTTAGGACGGCTTTGAGACTGTCAGAAAAAGTCATATTTAATCCCCCTTAGCACAATCATAACATTTGCTAAAAATATTTACAATAGGGTATTGACAATATAAAAAATCTTTAGTATATTGATGATACAAGCTAAATATATTTAGCGAATAGCCGCAGGTGGGGCAACGCCACCGGGCAAGGGGGAACGCGACAATGGGAAATATGGTGATGAAAAGAGCGGACGCAGTTGCGGTGCTTAACTCGGCGAATAACTTCGTGTTGTTCGTGCCGGAGCACACAGAATACTCATGGGCGCCGATGGTGTGTAAGGTCAGGGGCAAACGCTTGGAAGAGGTCAAAGGAACCGTACGGAGAGATACCGTCAAGAAGATGATAGCAGAGGATATGCTTGAGGAAATTGCCTGCGGAACAAGCGGCGCGACGTACATACTTAAAAAAGCATAACCGGCTTCTGGGGGGTTGAGCCAATCAGCCCCACCCCAGCGGCAGTATCGCCGCATAAGATGCGGAGTTTTCGGGGTTGTGCTCCCCCTGACCTGATATGCAGGGTAAACAACCCCAATTTCCCCCTAAGGGAGGTATCTCGATGAAACCAACTAAGCCCCCGGACTACCGCATAGCCGATATAACCCGCGAACTCCGTATAGGTCGGGATACCGCCCTAGCCCTCCTGCAAAACGGTGACTTGATCGGATACCGGATAAACGGTCAATGGCGCGTCGAACCGTCAGAGGTAGCCAGCTTCAAGGTCCGTAACGCCCCGGTTATCAGCGTTGACCGTGTGACAGCCCGTGCCATCGCCCGGAACCGTCCCCCGGCCCCAGCGCCATATATCTACAAGCCCGGTGACAAGGTAGTGTAGGGTCAAGCGGGAACTCCCGCATTACATATATCCCGATTACGAAGAAAGGAGGACACCGACCAATGAGCCAGAAGTACATTGCTACTAGGATTGGGTTGCGGAAAGAGGACAAGTCCCCTTACACCATCCTTTGCCCGATCGTCAGCGGCGTATCAAAGGAAAAGGGCGCGTACGGCTTCATCGACACTAACAAGGCTATGTTCGTAGACGGGCATATCCCTGTCGGGACAGTCAAAGCGTACGAGATCACCGAAGTCAAAGCGTAAGCCGCACCCACACGGGGGTGGACGCTGACCCGTTCACCCCCACCACCCCGACAGGAGGTAGCCCCATGAAAGCGCAGGTAGTCGGAATCGGAAAACGGCGCGTCGGCGTGTCACGGAACACGGGCAAACCCTACGACGGTATGCCGATTTACATATTGTACGTCTCCGGCGACGTAGACGGCTATAAAACAGGCGATACGTTCTTCAACTTCCTCAACGATACCGATTTCCCCAAGGTAGAGATCGGGGACCTGATCGAGATAGACTACAACAGCGAAAGCGCCAGTTCCTATATCGAGCGCGTAACCGTTCTGAAAAAAGCAAAAGCAAGGGGGATCCCAGAAGGTGAGTAAGCTAAACCGGATTGCGTTTCTGCTCTCGTGCCTGTCCCTGCTGACGGCCCTGTCATGCCAGTTCCTCCCCAAAGCGTTTGCCGAGGAAACTCCGCCACCCATAGAAGAACCCGAACCCAGCCCCGAGCCGTCCCCGGAGGAAGAGTCACCGGACGAACCCGCCCCGGAGATTGACCTGACCCCGATCATCGTCGCGCTGGGCGTGATCGTCGGCGTTCTGCTCGTCTCGGCCTTCTCCGGCGGCATGAGGAACGCCACATGATGAACGATCTGTTTTACGGCATAGGCGTTGGCGTGGCGATAGGCACCGTGGCATGGTTCGCGGGATGGATCATCGGCAAAATATTCAAAATGTTTAAGTATGTAGCGCGGTAACGCGAAACATAACGCCCGGCGTACGCTTGGCGTATCACGACAGGAAAGGAGGAGAAGCACATGAAAAAGGCTCTTATCGCTCTGGCGGTTGCCGCCGTTCTGGTGGCGACCTTCGCCCTCCCCGTCTTTGCCGCCACCGGTGACAGCGTGGCGGACATCATGAAGGACGGTTTCGACAACCTCAAGACGGAACTGCTGCCGATCATTGGCATCGCCCTGGCGGCCGGCCTCGGCATCTTCGCGATCTTCTTCGGCGTTCGCAAAGGCATTTCCCTGCTCCGCAAGGTTAGCGGAGGCTAAACCCAACGCAACGGCACCGGGGGGAGCGACACCGCTCCCCCCACTCACTCCAAAGGAGGGAACCACCCGATGAAACACCCGCAACAGATAGCCAGACGCACGGCGGCGCTCCTGCTGTGCGTTGTCCTGCTGTCGGCGTTTATCCTGCCCGGTATCATCCCGCAAGCCCGCGCTATCGACGAGTACGATGCGGAATTTGAGGAGATTATTGTTGAACTGGTCAGCAATATAACGGAATCAGATATTCGTCAGTTATCGCAGGTGGCAGATATATATGTCGGGCTGGGGATAATCGGCGCGGCGGCAGCCACAACAGGGACATATACGGAAATACAGATAATCAACTTTAAGATGTTGGAAGCAGTCTTAAAGAAAAAAGCGGCAACGGCGGCACAAGCTACGGGAATCAATTGGAGCGCTGTGGGAACAACGGCGTTAAAATGTGTGATAGGGGCATTGGCGGCGGCAGGGGTAACGGTGGTGGCTATGACTGATTGGCGAATGGTGCTTGAGTATGAGGGCGCTGCTATGGCCTCTGGAAGATGGGATTTGGAGGACGCAGAAGCATGGTTAGCGCAAAACGTATATAAGACAGGCAATATGTTTTATGACTGGTCGGCAAATTGGAGTTGGAGCATTACCAAGCTAATGAATTGGCTGGATGGCGATGTATACGACGCTTCAAACCGCAAGGAAAAAGCGGCCCGCTACTGGGAACTGACCCAAAGCGGCTGGGAAACCATAAATAGCAGCATAAAAAACCTATTCGGCGGCAACAAAGCCCCCGGCCCGCAGGAACTCCCCGCCCTAACGCCGCAACAAGTCCTAGAAATCATTCACTATGCAAAAGAGACAGATATAAGCAACTTTGGCGGAATACCCTATAACGCGACAGAGTTATACAGAATCCCTAGAGGGGTCACATATGAAGGCAGAAATGGTCAGTTTTTGCGAATCTATGATAGCGGCAATAGGATTTTAATGGATAGAAAGGGAGTCCTGAATTATACAGATTTGCTTAACGGTAAATTCATTCAAGATATAGGATATGATGTAGGAAATAGCAATTTAGAGATGATGAGTTGGATCATAAAGATACCGGATGGAACGATAGTGGGGGATTATCCGGCAGAATATACATGGCTGATAAGTGCGGGACACCGACATAAAGTTACAGGGTTTACTCATGCGGGAACATTTGGTGCGTACATAATGGCAACGGATTCAGACCTCGGCCTCCCCGCCGTCCCCTACACCAACAACGCCGACAAAATCCAAGAGCAGTTGGATCGCATGGAGGACAAGCTAGACAACCTCGTTATCGAGTTTCCCCAAATTGAAAACCCCACAGGGGACCCTAACATAGACTTCTCCCGCTGGATGGATCAAATGCAGAACTGGGAGCCGTATATCAGCACGGGGACAGGGACAGCCCCCGGCACCAATCCGGGGACAAATCCCGGCACAGAACCCGGCGCAAACCCTGACCCTGATATTGACACAGATACCGATACCGACAAAGACAGCGACAACAGCCATTTCCACCTATTCCCGTTCTGCATCCCCTTCGATGTGGTGAACATGGTCAAAGGCTTGCGCGAAACACCGGAGGCCCCTCAATGGGAAATCCCCTTCGGCCTCCCCTCCGCGCTGGCCGACTATATGGGACAGGATACCATCACCATGACGGTGGACCTGTCGTTCTTAGAATCTATCATGCCGTTCGTGCGGCTGTTGATGCTGGCGGGATTCATCATGGCGCTGGCGAAGGCCACGTCCAGCTTTATCAAATGGTGAGGAGGTACACACTATGGAAATCCTGTCTAACCTGTTGCCCAGCTTCTGCCCGTTCGCTGACTTCGTAAGCTATCTCAATAACGCCACGTCGGGCTTCGGCGGATTCCTCAAGACGTTTAACTGGTTCGTCCCGATTGCCGATATGATCGTGATACTGGAGGTTTGGGGGCTTGCCATCGGCGTATGGTACGCCGCCAGCATCATCCTCCGCGCCGCGAAGGCCATCCAATGATTACGGCGTACACGGGAACACCGGGGAGCGGCAAGACGCTGGACGTTATGCGGGCGATCATCTATGCGCTCCAATCGGGTCGGAAGGTGCTGTGCAATATCCGGATTCGGGATTTGCCCCGCAGTCTGGAGAAAAAGCGGCATCTGATTGAGTACATCAGCGACAGCGACATCACACCGCGCAACTTCCTCCGCTACGCCGTCCGGGAGCATGATCTGTCGGAAGAGGGGCGGGAGTATCAGACGCTTGTCGTAATAGACGAGTGTCAGCTGATCTTTTCCGATACCGTAATGAAGAAATGGCAGGAACGGCAGTGGATGCGTTTCTTCTCCCAGCATCGGAAGTTCCGCTATAACTTTCTGCTGGTAACCCAAAGCCTACGGGGCGGCATCGTCCGGCAGATACGGGACAAAGTGGAGTTGGAGATGCTGCACTGGAAACTAAGCAACTACCCGACCAAAAGCGTCATGTTCGGGCTGATCTTGTTATTGGTGGCTCTCTCCCCTGTAGAGATATTCATGAGCGTGACCAAATGGCCCGCCACGACGGAGAAGGTAAAGCGGATGTTTCTGTACAAGCCTAAGCTGGGGCGTATGTACGGGACCTATGAGTTATTCGACATGGAGGAGTTAAAGGACATCATCGGCGAAGAGGAAGAGATTGAGAAGGAATACGCTTTTCCGGAGATCAATCTCGGGCTGACGTTGCCGGAGGAGGATACGGCGACATAGAGCGGCGCGGCGGGGGGTTGGCCCCGCAGGGGGGACCCGCCGCGACCGCTTCTCCGGGGGAGCCATTCACCGTGACCCCCGCGAACTAAACAGGGGGGTCACAATTACAAAGGGGGGTACACACAATATGCAAGCGCAAATACTGCTGGACTGGTTCACATTCACAGTCCTCGATACCAACGATTCTCAAACGGTTATCAAAGACATCCTCAATCTCGACCCCGGCATATTCGAACCGACTGAGTACGGACGGAACGGTTACAAGTCCGGTCTGCATTATGACAACATAACCGTTCTCTACGACGGCGGGATACTGGCGATGGGTGTGTGCGTGTCTCTCTCCGGCAACGGGTGCCGTACCTATGAACAGTTGGGCGGGAATGTCCTTGATCTTGCTTTCAAGGTCTATGACAGGGAGAGGGCGAATATCACCCGCATTGACATCGCCTGTGACGATAAGGGCGGCGCTCTTGATATGGACGAACTGGAACGGTACTACAAGGAGCGGCGTATCCGCTCCGCTTGCCGCAGACGGCAGTTCTATCAAAACAATAACGGCGAATACGCTCCGGAACGGACGATCTACATAGGCTCCCGCAAGAGTGATCTATCCTTCCGCTTCTATGATAAGGCCAAGGAACATTACGACCCCAAGGCGGACCCCGAGTTATACGCCAGCCATTGGATACGTGTGGAAATGCAAATGCGGCATGAAGTGGCGGAGAACGCTGTCCGGCATATCCGGGACGGTATGGTCAAAGGGCGGTCCCTCGGGGAATGCGTGGCGGAAATGCTGGGCGGCCATGTGCAGATGATCGAGTTGGACGATAGCAATATATCACGCTGTACGATCTCCCCGTGGTGGGTGGATTTCCTTGAGACGGTTAAGGGTATCAAGATCACGGGCAAAGAGGAGAAGGAACATATCTTCGAGCGCAAGCTGCAGTGGTTCAACCGTTCGATCGCGCCCCTTGCCGCAACGCTGGTGGGTGGTATCGGGGAACACGGTTTCCTGGAACTGGTCTATGCCAACTTCGACCGGCGTACCGATAAGCAGATCAATATGCTCAAGGTATACAGCGACAGCCCGGAGGCTAAGGGCGGGCTGAATGTATTCGGTAACAGGATGATGGTCAAGATTTATAAGCAGTGGCGCAAGCGTATGCGGGAGAAGGGTATCAATGTACCAAAGGAACCGGAGCGCACGTGGTGGGATGATTTCCTTGACGAGGATTGCCCCTTGCCTTGATGGATGTCTTGCGGTTGTCTTGCTTGTGCGATCTGTGCCTCGTTTACAAAATGAGGGAACGCTAAAACCGCTGGGGTTCTAGCGTTCCATGGTGACCCGCCGCGGATTCGAACCGCGGACTCCCTGCTTAAAAGGCAGGTGCTCTGCCGACTGAGCTAGCGGGTCGCGCTGCGTGTGGCTGAACGTCGAAAACAGCCGATTTTTATTATAGCGCGGAGTATTGGCTTTGTCAACCCTAACTTCGGTTTGAGTTACCCCAAAACACAGAATAAAAAAGCAACAAACCCTTACGGCGCAGGAGATACCCCGGAGAAAAAGATGAAAAACCCGAAGAAACGTGATATAATTGGAATCGCTACAACACCAGTCATATCAACATTAAGAGGGGTTTTTCACTATGACACATTATAGCATACTCAGCAGCAATTTGAAAAGAGGGGTTTTGAGATTTTCGGAGAAAATCCCAAAAG
>Ga0082212_10002949_pt1 | contig 24379 bp, 22 predicted proteins | sample TergutNt197P3_FD_71548 | JGI IMG/M metagenome (GOLD analysis project Ga0082212, IMG submission 71548) | Neocapritermes taracua P3 segment gut microbial communities from Petit-Saut dam, French Guiana - Nt197 P3 | ecosystem: Host-associated > Arthropoda: Insects > Digestive system > Gut ... | reverse complement strand
AAAAATCTTATACAATTTTTGCGATTTTGTCAATTTTTGTAATAATTCTGTAATATTTCTTTTATTTGACAATACTCATAAATTTTATATTATTAATATGTCAAGTGAAGATTGGCACCGGTTTTCTAACCCGGTTTAAAAAAAGGAGTTATTTTTATGTCTTCCATATTCATATTCCCGGGCCAGGGGTCGCAGGCCGTCGGAATGGGCAGGGAACTGTTCGACAACAGCCCTGCCGCGCGCGAAGTGTTCGACGCAGTCGACGACGCGCTGGGCCAAAAGCTTTCGGATATAATATTCAATGGTCCGATAGAAGAGCTGACGCTGACCGCCAATGTCCAGCCGGCGATATTTGCAACATCGATGGCCATGCTGCGGGCCGCGCAACAAAACGGATTGGCCCAGAACTTTGCTTTCGTTGCCGGTCATTCGTTGGGCGAATATATCGCGCTTTGCGCCGCAGGCGCGCTGACCCTTTCCGATACGGCCAAACTTTTGCGGCTGCGCGGGGAATCTATGCAGCGGGCGGTTCCGGTCGGATGCGGCGCGATGGCCGTAATAATGGGATTGGAAATCGACGGCTTGCAAAAAATCTGCCGGGACGCGGAATCGGGGACCGGCGGCGTTTGCGATATCGCGAACGACAACGCACCGGGCCAAACCGTTATTTCCGGCGCAAAGCCGGCAATAGACATGGCGATGGAATTGGCCCGCGCGGCCGGGGCGAGACGCGCCATGCTGTTGCCGCTTTCCGTGCCGCCGCATTCGCGGCTGATGGAGTCGGTCGCCGATGAAATGCGGGACGCGCTTTCCAAAATCGATATGAAACCGCCGGCCGTACCGCTGATTTCGAACAAAACATGCGCACCCATGACCGACCCCGATGAAATAAAGGACGCGCTGGTTTACCAAATCACCCACGGGGTCCGATGGCGCGAAACCATTCTGGCGCTGCCAGCCTTGGGAGTGACGGAAACAATCGAAATAGGGCCGGGGAATATACTTTCCGGACTGGTCCAGCGCATAGAACCCGGCATTATTGCCAAAAAATTAGAGGTTTAACATGTTTTCATTAAAAGACAAAGTTGCATTAATCACCGGCGCGACCGGCGGAATCGGCGAATCCATAGCTATGGAATTCGCAAAGGCCGGGGCGACGGTCGTCATTACCGGCCGGAATGAATCAAAATTGGCCGAAATCGCCGGTAAAATTCGGGGCGCCGTTGTTATACCGGCGGATTTGGCGGAGGACGGCGCAGCGGCCGGTCTGATTGCAAAAACAATCGAAAAAGCCGGTAAAATTGATATTCTGGTCAATAATGCCGGACTTACCCGCGACACATTGCTGATGCGAATGACGGACGAACAGTTCGACGAAGTGATGAACGTAAATCTGCGCAGTGCATTCCAGCTTTGCCGGGCGGCGGTCATGCCGATGATGAAGAATAAAACCGGCCGGATTATCAATATATCGTCAATCGTCGGATATATCGGCGGGGCGGGTCAGGCGAATTACGCCGCATCGAAAGGCGCCCTGGTCGCAATGACAAAATCCATCGCCGCCGAAGTCGCATCGCGCGGCATCACATCAAACTGCATAGCACCCGGATTTGTCGACACCGCGATGACCGCAAGTCTGCCGGAAGAGCTGAAAGCCGCATACTTGCGGCAGATTCCGGCCGGAAGGCTGGGAAAACCGGCCGATATAGCGGCCGCAGCCCTGTTTTTGGCCAGCGACGAGGCGTCTTACATCAACGGAAACACCATTCATGTGAACGGCGGAATGATGCGTTTTTGACATAAAAAGTCGCACACGGGTTATTTTTTGTCATGTGCAGACGCGGCAATATATCCCGGTATATTTACAAAAAAATCGCCCCAGACCTGTGGTTTTCTGGGGTTTATTTTTGATAAATAACAAAAATAACCCCTAGGAATTCGGATTTCGCAGTTTTCGCAGCACGACCATTATCCCGGCCGGCGTCATGCCGGAAATTTTTGACAGTGCGGCCATATTTTCCGGACGCGTCCGGGACAGTTTTTCGACCAGTTCGTTCGTAAGTCCCGGCAGGTTTTCATAATCGAACCCGGCCGGTATTTTTATATTTCTGTCCTTTGCATAGTTTTCCATCTCGCGCGCATTGCGGGCAATGTATCCCGCATACATTTTATCAATTTCATTTGCGATTTGCGATTTGCAATTTGCTATTTCTTCAAATCGCTTTTGCGGCAACAGCCCCAGGTCGACGGCGACGGGTCCCAAACGGAATATCGCGTTGTCGGCCCGCAGGCTTAGCCTGTATTCCGCGCGCGACGCGAACATTCTATACGGTTCGTCCACGCCGTTCGTCGTTATGTCGGAAATCATGACGCCAATCATGGAATCGGTTCTGTCCAGAACCAGCGGCGCGGCGCGTAATGCCGCGGCGGCCGCGTTCGCACCGGCGACAACGCCCTGGGCGGCGGCCTCTTCATATCCGGACGTGCCGTTTATTTGCCCGGCGAAAAAAAGCCCGGGCCAATCTTTTGATTCCAAGGTCGATTTCAGCGCGCGCGCGTCGATGGCGTCGTATTCTATCGCATACCCGAACCGTTCTATCTTTGCATTTCCAAGACCGGGAATAGTTCTGATAAATTTTTCCTGGACCTCTGGCGGCATGCCGGTCGATATACCGTTCGGATATATGGTTTTGCCGTCCATGGTTTCCGGTTCCAAAAACACGTGGTGGCTTTTGTGTTCAGGAAACCGCATAACCTTGTCTTCGACGGACGGGCAGTAACGCGGGCCGGTTCCGGTGATATCGCCGTTGTACATAGGGGCTTTCGATATATTGTCGCGTATCACCTTATGAGTTTCCGCGTTGGTATGGGTGATGAAACAAGAAACGTGATGCGTAAGGCGTAAGGCGTAAGGCGAATTTCGCTTCACGCCTCCCGCTTCACGTTTCACGCAAGAAAACCACTCATGGTTTTCATCGCCGGGCTGCATCTCGCATTTCGAAAAATCTATTCCGTCCGCGTACAGCCGCGCCGGGGTTCCGGTTTTAAGCCGAATCAACGAAAAACCGGCTTTTTCGAGTATTTTTGATATATTTTTGTCGCCGGACTGGTATGTCCCGTCGTCTTGCAATCGGCCGGATTCGATTTTTTCATCGCCCAGGTGGACCAGGCCGTTCAAGAACGTCCCGGTTGTGATTACAATCGATTTGGCGCGGTATTCGCCGTTTACAATTTTGGCTTCAAGGTCAAGCGTCAGGACGGGTTCGTAAACAATGGTTAAATTTTCGACGCCGGCCAGCAATCGTTTCACCGCATCGCGATAAAGATTCCGGTCGATTTGCGCGCGCAGCGCGCGCGTCGCCGGACCGTGCGACATATTCAGCATTCTGAAATGAATTCCCGCCGCGTCCGCCGCAACCGGCATTATACCGCCAAGCGCGTCTATTTCCGCGACCATTTGCGATTTGCCGGGACCGCCTATTGACGGGTTGCACGACATCGCGCCCATATCGGATTCGGATTTCGTCAAAAGCAGGGCGGTCGCACCGCGGCGCGCGGCGGCAGACGCCGCCTCTACCCCCGCATGCCCGCCGCCGATAATGATGACGTCGAATTCTTTCATTTTTTCCGCATATTGTAATCTTTGATTATTTTCAATGTCCGCCGGCCGCTTTCTATGGCGGTTCTGACCGACGCGACGAATTCCTGTTCCGCCGCCTTTACGCATTTTTCATAAGACCCGTTCGGGCCAGCGGCGCAGCCGCGCACTTCGCCTATATAGGTTTCGTACGCAATTATAACGGCGTCGCCGGACATTTCCGCACAGCGGTATAATTCTTTAGACATCCAGGTATTGGGACGGATTCCCCGTTTTTTTATAAAAAACATATAAATATCCATCGCAATTTGCAGCGTGTCCATGTTCTATCCCTTTGTTTTGCCGCATTCTAGATTATTTTATCCGGATATCAATATATTTCTTGAAACCTGCCAAAACTTGTATTAAAGTTTTTGTTATGTACAACAGGACAATAATTATTATAGAATAACCGGTGAACGCGCTTTGACGGTCGGTCTGGCGCGCATGCGCCGGTTTTTTTATGCAACAAGGAATATTTGAAATGTCATATCCAAAAACAGAGCCAAAAGCAAACTTTCCGGAACTGGAACGTCAAATTCTGTCATTTTGGCGGGAACGCGGTATTTTCCACAAATCGCTGGACCAGACCAAAGACGGCGCGCCGTTCACTTTTTATGACGGGCCGCCTTTTGGCAACGGCCTTCCCCATTGGGGGCATTTGGGCGTGTCCGCCGTAAAGGACATGGTTTCCAGATACCAGACTATGAACGGGCGGCATGTGGAACGCGAACTGGGATGGGACTGTCATGGTTTACCTGCGGAAAACGCCGTGGAAAAACAGCACGGACGCGGCGCCAAAGACATCGTGGCGACGGACGGCATGGCGACGTTCTGCGACATGTGCCGCACGGGCGTTCAGACATATGTAAAAGAGTGGGAGCGGATTTTGGAAAGAATCGGCCGCTGGGTCGATATGGGCGAAAACGTCGGATACCGCACAATGGACAAGGATTATATGGAATCCGTAATATGGACGATAAAACAGCTGCACGACAAGGGATTGCTGTACAAGGATTTCCGCGTGAATCCTTTCGATTGGAAACTCGGGACCGTTCTGTCCAATTCCGAAGCGTCCAGCGATTACCAAGAAGTAATAGACGACGCCATAACCGTTTGGTTCGAATTATCGGACGGCCGCCGCATTCTGGCATGGACCACTACGCCGTGGACTTTGCCTGCGAATTCTGCATTGGCCGTCAATCCGAAAATGACATACGTTTGTATGCGGGACGAAGACGGGCAGGAATATATAATCGCGGAATCGCGTCTGGGCGCTTATGAAAAACAATTCGAAAAAGCCGTCAAGACCGGCGAATTAAAGGGCGATGCCCTGGTCGGGCTTTCTTACAAGCCCTTGTTCGATTATTACAACGACGCCAAATTATATAAAATCATTACCGGCGATTTCGTATCAGACGATTCCGGCACCGGCATAGTTCATATCGCGCCGGCGTTCGGCGAAGACGATTTCTGGGCGCTGAAATCGAACGACCCGGAATTTCCGGTTTTGCTGAATGTCGATAATTACGGAAATTTCGACGAAACCGTCAAGGATTTCGCCGGCATGAATATATTCGACGCCAATCCGAAAATCATAGAATTCCTTAAAAAAGCCGGACATTTGGTTAAAAAAGAGCAATACAAGCACAGCTATCCGTACGGCGAACGGTCTAAAGAAAAGCTGATATATCGCGCGACGGAATCATGGTATATAAACGTTCCGAAAATCAAAGACAGGCTTTTGGCCAACAACGACACGGTACTTTGGACATCCGCCGGCGAACGTTTCCGCGACTGGATTGAAAACGCGCGGCCGTGGTCCGTTTCCCGCAATCGTTTTTGGGGCGTACCGCTTCCTATCTGGGTGCGCGGGGACGAATACAAGGTTTTCGGTTCCGTTAAGGAACTGGAAGAATTCTTTGGCGTAAAAATAGACGACCTGCACCGGCCGACATTGGACGCATTGGAAAAGGACGGCTGGACACGCATACCGGACGTATTGGATTGTTGGGCGGAATCCGGGGCCATGCCATGGGCGTCTTTGCATTATCCGTTTGACCCGTCGTCGCACAGCGACGCCGAGGCTGGGCTTCCACGAAATTTTCCGGCGGATTATATTATAGAGGGCCAGGACCAGACCCGCGGCTGGTTTTATTCTTTGATGGTGCTTGCGACCGCATTGTTCGACAAGCCGGCGTTCAGGGTTGTGTCGGCAAACGGACTGGTGGTGGACGAACATAAAAAGAAATTTTCCAAATCGCTGGGCAATTTCGTGAATCCAGAGGCGCAAATAGAACAATTCGGCGCGGACGCCGTGCGCCTGTTCATACTGGGGTCGAATTTTATGAAGGCCGAACCGGTGCCAATGGACAAGGAAGGAAAAGTTTTTGGCGAGCCGATAAAAAACATCCTGGTGCCGCTTTGGAACGCGTATCATTTCTTTACGCTGTACGCGAACGCGGGGAATGTGACGGCACAGGGCCAATCAAATACGAACAATGTATTGGACAGATATATATTGGCAGAACTGGACGAATTGACCGGCGTGGCGCGCGATGCTTTGGATAATTATAAACCAGACATCGCTATTCGCGGATTTGCATCTTTTCTTGAAATCTTGAACAACTGGTATGTGCGCCTTTCGCGCGAACGATTCTGGAATGAAGAGCAGGGCGCGTTCGATACTTTACATTTCGTACTTGCAGAATTATGCAAACTGTTGACGCCGTTCGCACCGTTCGTATCGGAATACATTTTCCGCGCGCTGACCGGCAAGGAATCGGTGCATTTGGAAGGGTTTCCGACAGCCGTCCAGACAGACAAAAATATAATGAAAACCATGCGCAAGACACAACAAATTGTGTCTGTCGGAAAACAGTTGCGTGATACCTATAAACTGCGAAACCGTTTGCCATTGAATGAAATTAAAATTTACGGATTGATAGATTTGGATAACGAAAACACAGGAATTGTAAGGAACGAATTGAATGTAAAAAATGTAACGCCGACGGGTACGGATTCTTCAAAGGTCGCGGATTCGTTCGTATATCTTATCACCCCGAAAATCGGGGCACGATTGGGTGCAAAACTAAAAGAAATCATGGCTGCATCCAAACAACCGGGATTTGGCCCTGTGGAATGGGGTCTGCGCCCGGATGAATACGAAATGCGATTAACCGTAAAACCCGGAATTACCGGCGCGGCTTTGCCTGACAATACTGCGGTCGTGGTTATCGACACGAATATCACACCGGAATTAGCGACCGAAGGCCTTGCCAACGACGCCCTGCGCTTTATCCAGGATTCACGCAAAACGGCCGGCCTTGACGTGTCCGACCGCATAGATTTGGAATATTCGGCGGACGGAGAACTGGCGGCGGCGATAGAAAAGCATGCGGATATGATAAAGGACAACGCGCTGATTAAAACAATGACCGCTCTTTCCGGGACCCCCGGCGACACGCTTTTTGGCGGCGCCAAACTGGATTTGCCCGGTTATTATTACCAGGAAATCGAAGGCCACCATTTCGGAATAAAAATAACAAAGGCGGTATAATATGGACCTGCACGAAGAATTGAAAAAGTTCTCGCCGGACGATTTTGTTCGAATATCGTGGGACGATTATATCAAAACTCTGACCAAACTGGGCGATAAAATAGAACGGTATTGCGCGGAAAATAACTTGAAAATCGACGTCGTTGTTCCCGTTATGCGCGGCGCGATGGTCGCCGGCCAATATGTGGCGTACAGGTTCGGCGTATTGAAAATTGTTCCCGTTCAATACAAATATTTTTTTGAACCGACGGAAATAACCATGCGACAGCTGTTGCCGTTCAATCCCAATGGAATAAAAGATGACGCAACAATCTTGGTGGTCGAACAGGACCATTGTTTCGGCACCATCGGGGCACAGGCCACGGCGGACATAAAGAAATTAATGCCGAATGTGCGGATACTGTATGCGGCGGATTATATGGATTATTCGCACCAGATAAATGAAAGCGCGGACGCCATGTTTTTCGGAGAACTGTCCAACGGCACGAAAACATTGACCAACGACGAATGCAAAACATTGAATATATTCGAAAAAACCAACCTGTATCCGTGGGAAAGAATGGACGAAGAATGCGCCGTGATTTCCGGAAAACAATTCGACTATAATGACCTGGACACGGTTATAAAAAATTCGGACAAGAAACAAACATTTTGATGAAACCGACCCCCAATATTTATTTCCGCGAAGTGCCGCCGACATTGGATATGACGACGCGGACAGAGCTGTATTCCGTAAATGCGTTTACTTTCGCGGTCGCGGTGATATTATCGGCCCAGGCGACGGATAAAAAAGTCAACGAAGTCACGCCCGCTTTGTTTGCCGTCGCCGACACGCCGGACAAGATGTTGAAATTGGGGCAGGCGGGCCTGAAAAAACACATAAAAGTCATTTCGTTTTTTAACAACAAGGCACGCAATATCATTGGTCTGGCGCGGGAATTAAAGGGCGGGCGGCCGCTGCCGCGCACTTGCACGGAACTGATGGCCCTGCCGGGCATAGGGCGCAAGACCGCGAACGTCATCATGAACGTCCTGTGGGGCGCGCCCGCGGTCGGCGTCGACACACATGTTTTTCGGTTGGCGCACAGATTCGGATGGGCCGACGAATCCGACAATACGCCGGACAAAGTCGAAAAGAAATTGTTAAAAATAATCCCGAAAAAATATCACGGCATGGTTAATCATGTGATGGTGCTGCACGGACGGTACGTTTGCAAAGCGCTGCGCCCCAAATGCGCCGAATGCCCGGTTGCAAAATTCTGCGCAGCAAAGGATAAACAAAAGGAATCATAATGGAAAACAAAATCAATATCCGCCTGGCCGTACCGGCCGATTTGGACAAGTTGGCGGAATTATACATAATTTTCGAAGAACATTTTAATATGCTTGACGGGACGCAAAATCCGATTGTATCCCAAAAAGAAAAAATCCAAGAATTGACCTTTTCCGATAATCCGCTGTTGCGGACGCTGGTGGCGGAATTAAATGGACGGATAATCGGCGCGATTTCATTTTACAAGGGTATTGCATGGGAAATGGACGCCTGTTATCATTTGCCTTATTTTGCGGTTCATCCTGAATTTCGTGGCGGCCGGGCGGCCATGCTATTGATGCAGGAAGTAAAAAAATTCGCCATTCGCGAAAAAATAAAATCATTCACTTTCGACGTTTATGGGAAAAACAAAACCGCGCGCAGGTTGTACGAACACATCGGCGCAAAATATTGGATTGACAGGGACGCGCATTTTATGTATTTGGATTTGTGATAAAAACCGGTCTTTTTGACCGGTTTTTACTATTTATCGCGGATTTTCGCGTCGAATTTTGATTCGATATCATTGATAATTTTGGACTGGAATTCCGCCAAGTCGCCGTCGGACATATTGCCCGTCGGTTGCAAAATCAATTCAAACGCCACGGATTTTTTAGAATTCCCCATATCGAAAACATCGAACACATTCGTTTCATAGACAATCGGATTATTCGCCGCGATGTAATTCACCATTTCATCTGGCGATATTTTGTTATCGACAATAAATGCAAAATCACGGGTGATTAATGGAAAATCGGGGACCGCGTTCTGTGAATGTTGAATGTTGAGGGTCGAAGGTTGAATTGCCGCTTGTTCCGGCAACATAGAAATGTCATCGACCAATCCAATTACAACATTCGTTTTTATTCCAAATTTTTTGGCGATTGCGGGATGTAGTTCGGCAAATTGTGCGACAGTTTGTCCATTCAATATAATTCTACCGGCGCGGAACGGGTGCGCCCACCCTTCGTACTTCGTGCTACGGGTGGCTTCGCCATTAATTCCATTTTCCACAGTTGCGCCGGGAAACAGCGCCAGCAAGTCTTCGCGGACATCGTATATTCCGACCGGTCGACCGTGCTTTGCCCCTATGTTTCCGCCGGCTATGCCCGTTCTGGCGATTACCAATTGGTCGTGCTGTTCCCCAGGTTCCACGCCGTCGAACACCGCGCCCACTTCAAACAGATTCAGATTCGACCGGTTGAACCGGTCGTTGTTTGCGATAACGCCCAACATACCATGGACCAGGCCGTTTCGCGCCGTATCCATGTCCGAAACAATCGGATTTTCAATTTTGACGCTTGGTTTGTCGGACAATAATTTTTCTTGTTTGGATGAACCGAATCCGTATGATTTTATTTCATACAGCCCAAGTGTCGCAATACGTTGTTTTAAGGACAATGTTTTTTCAAAACCGCCAAGGTTTTTATCCTGGTCGTTCAATTTGTCCACTTCGGCGACATATTGCCCGCGCATGAACATATTTCCTTCTGCGGCCTGTCCCAGGATTTTGCAATACCCGAAAATCCGCGCAAGTTCCGAAACTATGTTTTCCGGAATCAGAACATCGACACGCGCGGGCGGCGGCGTAACGGTCCAATCATCCCCGGATATTTCAACGCCGAACCCCAGTTTTTCCAAGATTTCACGCTGGACAGGGGCGGGCAAATATTCCAACCCGATTCCCGTTTTTTGTTCAAAAAGGCCGGGTTTATAGCCGATTTTGCGCAATTTCACCGGGTCGTGACCAGCTTCGTAATTGCTGATAATTTCACCGCCGCAGGCATTCTGGATTATCCGTGCGGCCCGGACGATTCCAAGCCCTGTAATCGTCGGGTCGATGCCGCGCTCATATCTGTACGAAGCGTCGGTCGAAATGCCCAGGCGTTTTGCGGTCTTGCGGATTGTCACCGGGTCGAAATATGCGGATTCCAGAATTACGTTTTTGGTCGCGTCGGTCGTCATTCCGCGCGAACCGCCAACAACGCCGGCCAGCGCAAGTATTCCGTCAGCGTCGGTTATAACCAAATCCGTGTCAATCAATTCATGTTCCGCGCCGAACAGGTCGGTGAATTTTTCACCCGCTTTCGCGTTACGGATTATTATGTCGCCGTTTATTTCATCGGCGTCGAAACAGTGCAGCGGCTGGCCCATGTCGTAACACACGTAATTCGTCGCGTCGATGGGCGCGTTTTTCGGATTGATTCCGATGGCTTCAATTCGCGCGGCAATCGTCGGGTTCGACGGGGCCATATTAATCCCGCGAATTTCGCACAAACGATATACGGGACAGGCGGCCGTGTTTTCGATTGTTGCCTTGCGGGTTTGCCCTTTGCATTCAATGATATCGGACGCATGATTTATAATTTCGCCAATCCCGGCGGCGGCAAGGTCCCGGGCGATTCCGCGAACAGAAAGATAGTCCGGACGGTTGGGCGTTATGCCGGCGGTGAAAACTATTTCTGATTTTTGATTTCTGATTTCTGATTTCAATGGCCTGCCAATTGTTTCACTGCTTTCATTCAATTCTATAATACCGTCATGGTCGTCGCCGATGCCCAGTTCCTTTGCGCTGCACATCATGCCGTCGGACAGGTGCCCGCGAATTTTGCCGCTTTTTATTTCCATATCGCCGACCTTGCAACCGGGCAGGGCCAGCGCGGACACCAGTCCCGCGCGCGCGTTCTTTGCGCCGCACACAACCTGGCGCAACGTTCCCGTGCCGTCGTCAACCCGCAACAGATGTAAATGAGTATCCGGAATATCCGCACATTCTACAATCTTTGCAGCAATCGGACGGACGGGATATTCAATGCCGTCGATTTCCAGCCCTATGTTGGTAAGGCATTCTGCTATTTCATCAACCGACACATTCGTCTTCAAGTAATCTTTCAACCAATCAAGTGTAAATTTCATTTTTTATCCCCCAATGTTTCAAATCCGTTCGCTTTCAGCCATCGCGCATCGCCGCCGAAAAATTCGCGTATGTCGGACAAGCCGTATTTCAGCATGGCCAGCCGGTCAAGGCCGAATCCGAACGCGAACCCCTGGAATTCATTCGGATTAATTTTCACATTGCACAGAACGTTCGGGTGAACCATTCCGGCGCCCATGATTTCCAGCCATTTTCCGGGTTTCCATTCAACGTCTATTTCCACCGACGGCTCCGTGAATGGAAAATACGACGGACGAATCCGCATATTCAATTCGCGTTCGAAAAAACGTTCCAAAAATGTTTTTATATCGCCGACCATGTCGGAAAGCGTTATACGCCTGTCGACAACCAGCCCCTCTATCTGGTGGAACATGGGGGAATGGGTCGCATCCATTTCGCGCCTGTACGTAGTGCCGGCGCTGAATATTTTTATCGGGACGCCGTCTTTTTCCATCGACCGAATCTGGACGGCCGACGTCTGGGTGCGCATGACGTTGCCGCCGCTTACAAAGAACGTGTCCTGCATATCGCGGGCGGGATGATGTGGCGGAGTGTTCAGCGCGGTGAAGTTATGCCAGTCGTCCTCTATTTCCGGCCCGGTCCGCAGACTGTATCCCATTTCCGTCAGCACGGTTGACACTTCGGACATGCATTGCGAGAGCGGATGCAGCCGGCCGTTATCCGTTACCCGTAGCCCGTAACCCGTAATCGCGGCCGCGTCCAATTTCTGGGATTCCAGCGCATTCATCATCGCGGCATGTTCCAGCTCCTCTTGGGCGTGTTTGAACGCGTCGCGAAGTTCCGCGGATTCGGCGTTCAGCGCGGCGCGCGAGTCATTATCCAGATTTTTCATATCTTTCAGGCGGACCGTCATCGTTCCGTTCTTGCCGAAAACCGACGAATGCAGCGCGGTCAGGTCTTCCGGATTTTTAATTTGTTTTATTTGTTCCAGCATATTCATAATAAACCCCTTATAACACAAAACCGCCCGATGGGCGGTTTTATTGTTGCATATAGCGCGACAAATCGCCACCGATTATTTTTTATCGGCTTCGCTAAATCGTTTCGCGCTGTCCAGCAGTTTTTCGAAATTCTTGTCGTTCGCGTACGCCATTTCGGCCAAGACTTTGCGGTCCAGTTCTATGCCGGCTTTTTTAAGGCCGTTCATGAATTTGGAATAGGTCAGCCCCGCTGCGCGCACGGCGGCGTTGATGCGGATAATCCACAAAGACCGGAATTCGCGCTTTTTCACGCGGCGGTCGCGGTATGCGTATTGACCCGCTTTTTCGGATTTTTCGCGCGCTGCGCGGTACGTCGTGCCGTGACGGCCCAGGTATCCCTTTGCGCGCTGCAGAATTTTTTTATGCTTTTGTTTTACGGTAGTACCGCGTTTTACACGTGCCATCTTCGCCCCCTTTTATTTCAAACCGTACGGAGCAAGCAGTTTCACCTGCGCTTCGTGGCTTTCGTCCAGATAGTTGACTTTGCTGCCGGCTTTGTTGGCGCGTTTGGTTTTTTGGCGCAGAAAGTGATTGTGCCCGCTGCGCCCGGTTTTGATTTTACCGGTCGCGGTCATGGACATGCGTTTTTTCACGCCCGACTTTGTTTTCATTTTTGGCATTTTTATTCCTTTTAATTATCCCTGGTGGCAATGCTGGCCACTTTGGGCCCGCCCATTATTAACGATTTTTCTGAAAATGCAAGAAAATTTGCATTTAATAATTGATATTTGCCAAATAATGTATAAAATCACATTCTGTAATTACAAAGCGGGCGCGAAAATGGCCATAAAATCGACCACTTCGAAGATTTCAAGCAGGCTTTCGGAAATAATCCGGGCATTCACCGCGGCGTCCCTGTTGCCCGTGTTCTTTTTCTATATACTGCTGGACAAACCGGATTATAAAATAATGAACGCGGTAAGGCATGTCATCGTGCCAACGGCGCACGTTGTCGGCGACGCGCTGTCGTGGCCGTTTCGCGCTTTCGGCCGCAGCGCCGCAAATTTTTATACCCTGACCCAGGCAAAACGGGAAAATGAAGAGCTGCGCGTCAGGCTGGACGCCGCGCTTTCCCGGCAAAGCCTGTGCGACACCGCCATTATGGAAAACCAGCGGCTGGAAACCTTGCTTGGCATCGCGCGGGACGCGCCGTTAAAAACAATAATCGCGCGCGCCGTTTTGGAATATTCCGCGTTCCGGCACACGACCCTTTCCATCAGCAAGGGGACGGCCGACGGAATCCGCGAAGGCCAGGCGGTCATATCGACCGACGGAAGCCTGCTTGGCGTCGTTGCGGAAGTATTTGAAAATTCCGCGCGCGTGCGCGGGCTTGAAGACACAAAATCCAACATACCCGTGCGCGTCGCCGGGTCCGAAGTTTACGGATTCTTGCGCGGCAACGGGGAACGGGCGCCCATATTCGAATTTTTCAGCGACCAGGAATTCGTCCCGACCAGGGGAATCCGCCTGGTTTCCAGCGGCATTCGGGGAAATCTGCCCAACGGAATTTTCGTGGGGGTGGTCGACAGAGAGGGCAAAATAGAAGCGCGGGTCAAACTGGGCGCGCAGATTGGCGGCGCGCAAGAGGTTATCGTGCTGCAATTCGACGGAAAAGACGGATACAGATAGTGTGCATAACATAAAAAAATTCTTTGACGCCATCTTTCCGTTCGCCGTAACCATACTGTTGTGGCGGATTGCGAATCCGTTCTGGAACCCGAACGGAATCATTTCCATGGTGCCGATATTTTATTACTCGTTCATACGGCCGCGCCCCGAATTCATGCCCATGGCCGTTTTGGGCTGTCTGCTTTTGGATTACAATTTCGACACCATGCTGTTCTGGACCGCCATGTTCTGCGCGGTTTATGCGGCGAATTATCTGCAAACCACGACAAAACCCATACTTCATATACGCGGCGGATTGTTTGCGTTCGCGTTGTTTGCGGGCGCATGCCTTTTGATTCTTGCGATATGGGCGTTCACATGGCGGTCGCTTTGGACGGCAATCTGGATGTTCGCCGTCGCGACTTTGTGCTATGCGGGATGGGCGAAAACAATGGGGGGCGTCGACCGCGGATAAACCGATGCTGGACAAACACGTATCTTTGACATTCGACAGACGGTCCGCCATGTTTATCACCGGGGGGATTGTCCTGACGTCCGCGCTGGTTATGCGCATGCTGCACATGCAGGTGTTCCAATACGGAAAATACAGAAAGCTTTCCGAAAACAACATAACGCGCATACGCGTGAACCTGCCCGAGAGGGGAAAGATAATATCCGCCGACGGCGTGACCCTGGCGCGGGACGAATCCGTATACAGAATCTATATAATCCCCGAAGAAACGGACGACCTGCCCGAACTGCTGCGCGCCTTGAAACGGGAACTGGGCTTGAAAACCGCCGATATAGAAAGCATAGAAAAAAGAATCAAAAAACAGCGCAGATTCCAGCCGTCCATCGTCAGGGAATCGGTCACGTGGGAACAGCTGGCGTCTTTACGCGCGCATAATATGGCCGGCCTGCATATAGAGCGCGGATTTTCCAGAAGATATCCGGGCAAGAAAATGGCGGCCCATGTCCTGGGGTTCGTCGGCGGCCTGGAATCCGCGAAGCACGACCGGCGCACCGCGATAACAAGCCCGTTCTTTATGACGGGCCAGGCGGGGTTGGAACGCAGCTTTAACGACGTTCTGTCCGGAATCCCGGGACAGTCGATTATAAACATAGACGCGACCGGACGGATAGTCGGCGAAGACGCGTCGCGCGAAATACCGGCGACGGGCGGGACGGATATACGGACGACCATCGTGGAATCCGTTCAAAGAACTATGGAGAACGCGCTGGAAAATCACAAGGCCGGATGTTCCGTCGCAATCGAAATCGAAACCGGAAACATAGTGGCGATGGCGTCGACCCCGGGATTCGACCCCGACAGTTTCAGGCGCGAAGACGGCGCGGAAATAATGGACGCGCTGCGCCGGGACCCGCTGAAACCCTTCATGAACAAGGTCACCGAGGGTTTGTATCCGCCCGGCTCTACATTCAAAATCGTTGTGGCCCTTGCCGCGCTTGAATCCGGGGCGATTACGCCGGGCGAAAAGATATACTGTCCGGGGCATTGGGAATACGGCCGGCACACATACCACTGTTGGGAAAGACGCGGGCACGGAAACGTCGATTTGGAAACCGCGCTGGCCAAATCTTGCGATATTTATTTCTATCAAATCGCGCTGCGCATCGGAATCGACGCGATAAAGAACATGGCGCTGCGCCTGGGGCTGACCGAAAAACTTCTGGAAGATTTGCCGCGCATTTCGACCGGCGCCGTTCCGGACAGAAAATGGAAGGAGAAAAACATAGGCAGCGGCTGGCTGCACGGCGACACCATAATCACCGGAATCGGACAGGGGTTCGTGCTGGTCAACTGTTTGCAGCTGGCCGTCATGACCGCGCGCGCCGCGTCCAACAAACAGGTTGTGCCGCGGCTGGTGGTACGGGACGGCGCAGAACAAACCGAATTCAAACCCGTGGGCTTGCAGGAGAAAAACATAAGGATTGTTCTGGGCGGACTTGAAAAGGTTTTACAACAGGGCGGAACCGCCGCGTATTCCGCGGTCAATGTCGGCGGCAAAAAAATGGGCGGAAAAACGGGAACGTCGCAGGTGCGGCGCATTACCGAAGAGGAACGCGCAAAGGGAATACGCGGCAACGACCAGCTGCCGTGGCATTTGCGCAACCACGGCCTGTTCGTGGGATACGCGCCGACGACGAATCCGAAATACGCCGTCGCGACGATTGTGGAACATGTCGGCGGGTCCGGCCCGGCGGCGCAGGTTACGGCAAGCACGATGAGGGAGTTGTTGAAACAGTGACTGGCGGCTCGTACTGGCGGCCGGTAGTATGAGTTTATTGGAAATATTATCACAAAGACAAAATCACGAGCCACCAGCACAAGCCACAAGCCACCAATAAAAACCAAAGGTTTTTTCATGTCACGCCAAATACGAATTTCACGCTCTGAAAACATGCCGCTGAAAGAAAAGCTGCGGCGTTTCAGCTGGCTGTTTTTTTCGCTGATGATTATCATATTGGCGCTGTCCGTTATAACCCTGTACTCCGCGGGAACGGCGGACTGTTCCGGGGCCGTTGGAACTTGCGGCAAATTCGGCGCATGGCGGCCGTACGCTTTGGCCCAGATGGGTCGAATAGCCATCGGGCTTTCCGTGTTTTTCATCGCCGCTTTTTCGGATATAAAGCTTTGGCTGCGCTCTTCATACTGGCTTTACGCGGGCGCGCTGTTTCTTATCATGCTGGTCACGTTCATCGGGCATTCCGGCATGGGCGCGCAGCGGTGGCTGAACCTGGGGTTTGTTTCCATTCAGCCGTCCGAATTTATAAAGGTGGGTCTGGTGCTGGTTTTGGCGCGGTATTTTTCATGGCAGAATTCTTTTGAACTGGAACAGTTCAAAAACTATCTTCTTCCCGCCGCTTTCGTCGCGTTTCCGTTTCTTTTGATACTTTTGCAGCCGGACCTGGGCACCGCCCTGTCCATCGCGTTCATATCCGCGGGATTCTTTTTCATCGCCGGCGCGAAACGCCAGTGGTTCGCCATAGGCGCGGTCCTGTTCGCAATCACGGCGCCCGTGATATGGACGGTCGGCCTGCAGGGATACCAAAAACAACGCATAACGACATTCATTAACCCAAGCCGGGATTTATCCGGCGCGGGGTACCAGATAAACCAGGCGAAAATCGCTTTCGGTTCGGGCGGAATCGTCGGCAAGGGATATTTGCAGGGGACCCAGTCGCAGTTGTCGTTTTTGCCGGAAAAACATACCGATTTCATATTCACGATGTTCGGCGAAGAATTGGGATTCATCGGCGGATTCGTTCTGATTGCGCTTTATTCCATCATGGTCGGAATCATGCTCTGGTGGTCCAAAACGACCAGGAATAGATTCGGGCAACTGGTATGTTTCGGATTTTGCTTGAATTTCTTTATCTATTACTTTATAAATATCGCCATGGTTTTGGGTCTGATGCCGACGGTCGGCGTGCCTTTACCGCTGATGTCCTTTGGCGGAAGCTCTTTGCTGGCGCTGATGTTCGGGCTGGGACTGGTCCAGAATGCAAGGATATACAGGGACGTCCAATTGTCCGCAAAGGGCGGATAATGCGCGCAAAGCGCGCAGAGCATAGTTAATAGAGCATAGGGCATATATTATGAATTTGTTAATCGTTGAATCACCGGCGAAAGCAAAAACAATTGAAAAATATTTGGGACGCGATTGGCGCGTCGTGGCGTCCGTCGGCCACGTCCGCGACCTGGTGCCCGAAGACGGCAGCGTCGATACGGAAAAAGATTTCGCCATGAAATGGGCGATAATGTCCGGCAAGGAAAAACATATAAAGGCGATTCTGGACGAAGTAAAGAAAGCAGGCGCGGTCTATCTGGCGTCCGACCCGGACCGCGAGGGAGAGGCCATCGCGTGGCACATCCTTGAAATACTTTCCGAAAAGAAAGCGCTGAAAGACAAACCGCTATACCGCGTGGTGTTCAATGAAATCACAAAATCGGCCGTTTCGGACGCGATAAAAAATCCACGCGAAATAGATAATAACCTGGTCGACGCGTATCTTGTGCGGCGCGCGCTGGATTATCTTATCGGATTCAAGCTGTCGCCCGTTTTGTGGCGCAAAAATCTGGGCAAATCCGCCGGGCGCGTGCAATCGGTCGCGGTCGCATTGGTCGTCGGCCGCGAACGCGAGATAGAAGCGTTCAAGCCGGTGGAATACTGGTCGCTGGACGCGATGTGCGCGCCAGAAAGCGGCGGTGGGTTTTCCGCGAGACTGACGCAGTTCGCCGGCGAAAAAATAGAAAAGATGACCGTCGAAAACAAAGGGCGGATGGATAAGATTCTGTCCGTTCTGGGCGCGCCGGCAATCGACGCAAAGGTCGTATCCGTCGAAAAGAAAAAATCATCGCGAAAACCCGCGGCGCCGTTCACCACTTCGACATTGCAGCAAGAGGCCGCGCGGAAATTATATTTTTCCGCAAAACGCACTTCCGCGGCCGCGCAAAAGCTTTACGAGGCCGGTCTTGTCACATATATTCGCACGGATTCCACGAATCTGTCCGCAGAGGCCATCGATTCCATCCGCGGATTCATAAACGAAAGGTACGGCAATTCGTTCCTGCCCGGGTCGCCGAATATTTATGCGACCAAATCCAAAAACGCGCAAGAAGCGCACGAAGCGATACGGCCGACGAATATCGCGCACATAATTGAAAAAAGCGATTCGGACGAAGACAGGCTTTACGACCTGGTCTGGAAACGGACCGTCGCGTGCCAAATGACGAACGCCGAATTCGATTCCGTCGTCGTCGATATAAAAACGGACAAGACCGACGCCGTGTTCCACGCCGTCGGAACAACGCGGACATTCGACGGATTCATGAAAGTATATATCGAGGACAAGGACGATTCCGACGACGATACACAAGAAACAAAACTGCCGCCAATGACTGCAGGCGATAAAATAGACATCAAAGAATTGTTGCCGGAACAGCATTTTACTTTGGCCCCGCCAAGATATTCCGAAGCGTCGCTGATTAAAAAATTAGAGGAACTGGGCATCGGCCGGCCGTCGACTTACGCGTCCATCATGTCCACGATTGTCGACCGAGAGTATGTAAAAAACGAAAGCAAGCGGTTTTATCCGACGCCCAGCGGCTGGCTGATTTCCGCGTTTCTGGCAAAATATTTCGAAAGCATAGTCGACGTGAATTTCACGGCGAAAACCGAAGACACCCTTGACGACGTGTCGAATGGCGAACAAAAGAAATTGGCCGCGCTGAATAATTTCTGGTGCGCGTTCCAACCCCTTGTCGGGGCCGCGCGGGACGTGCCGACGCCGGAAGTCATGGTGGAACTCAACAAAGCGCTGGAATCGCACCTGTTTCCGGGCGGCGACAACAAATGTCCGGAATGCGCCGCCGCGCTTACCTTGAAAGTTTCCAAATTCGGCCCGTTCGTTTCGTGTTCCAATTATCCCGAATGCAAATATACGAAGAATCTTAATTCCGCGCCGCAGGCCGCCGACGGCGCGGCGGCGCAAAGCAACAACATGGATTTGGGCGACGGAATATTCTATAAAATCGGACGGTTCGGGCCGTACGTGACCGATGGCGAAAAGAACGCTTCGGCGAAAAAGTATTCGGCCGACCAAATCACCCTTGAAATCGCGCGCGAACTTTTGTCGGGCGAAAAGAAAAAAGCGGAACCGGTTGAAATCGGAAAAAATCCGGCGACCGGCAAAATGATTTATTTCTATCCGGACGGACGGTTCGGGCCGTATCTTTCCAGCAACAAAGTCAATGTGTCGGTATCGGCCCGGCCGGACTTGGACACGGCCGCCGATTTGATTAACAACAAAAAACCGTCCGCGAAAAAATCCTGGGGCCGGAAAAAATCATAAGACCGTTTTCTTCGGCCGGTCCGTTTTGACGAAAGGCCGACCGTGATAATCGCGGCCGTATATTTCCGGGGTTTGCATTATATCCGCATAAAATCCAACGGAATAAAAATCCCGGCCAATGGCCGGGATTTTTTTATTTCGAGACAGAGGTCAGGCGCCAAACCGCGACCTTGTCCGGAATGGCTTTCGCGCCCAATGCGACCGCGTCGCCTTCGACAACCCATTTGTATTCGCCGTATATGAACGGAATGTACCAGCTGTACCTGTACATTTTCGCATTCACCAGAATATCGCCGCCGTCCGAATTTTTCAACGCGTCGCGCACCGCTTCATTCGGCAGAGTCGTTCCGGTCGGAAAGATAAAGATTATGCGTTCTTTATCCTGGCCGCGGACATTTTTAATCACCGTTCCGCTTTCTATGCTTTTCGAAGGGTTTATATTATCCGTGGATATCGCCGTGAACGTTTGAACCCGGCTGGAACAGGCCGCCAGGGCAATCGCGCAGATTATCATAAAAATTTTATTCTTCATCGGGTTTCCTTTTTGTTACAATGCAAATAATAGAATAAAATAATCCATTGTCAACTATTTTTTACAATTTGCCATCTGTAAATTACTGGTCTATAATTCACGCATGTCTGGATTTTCCAACAATTTCAACGACGAACTGCGGGCCCGGCTGTCGATTGCCGACGTGGTCGGACGGCGCGTGCCGCTTTTCAAAAAGGGTCGGGATTTCTGGGGCTGTTGCCCGTTCCATAACGAAAAAACGCCGTCGTTCAAAGTGAACGAAGAAATGGGCCGGTATTACTGTTTCGGATGCGGCGAAAAGGGCGACATAATTTCATTCACTATGAAAACCCAAAATATGCAGTATCCGGACGCAATCCGCGAACTGGCGAATATGGCGGGATTGAAGGTTCCGGAATTCAAACCGAAAGACGCCGCGACGATAGAGCGAGAGCATACGTATTTCGACATAATGGAATCCGCGGCGAAACTGTATTCGGACAGGCTGTACGCGCCGGACGGGGAATTCGCGCTTTCGTATATCCGCGGGCGGGGATTTTCAGACGAGGATATAAAAAAATACCGCATAGGATACGCGCCCGCCGGCAACGTTGTCGCCGGGAAATTTTCAAACCTTAAACTGGCGAATCTTACTGCAACCGGATTGGTTCGGGAATCGAACACGCCCGGCGGCGCGCCGTACGATTTTTTCCGAAACAAATTGATGTTTCCTATTTTTAATGCGGGCGGTCAGATTGTCGCGTTCAGCGGACGGTCGTTGGACGGGACGGAACCGAAATACATTAATTCTACGGAAACCGAATTTTTCAAAAAACGCGGAACAGTGTTCGGCCTGAACTTTGCGCGGAACGATATTTACAAAGCCAACCGGTCCATCATCGTCGAGGGACAGATAGACGCCATAAAAATGCAAATTAACGGTTTCGGCGAAACGGTCGCGCCGCTGGGCACCGCGTTGTCCGAAGAGCATCTGCAATTGCTTTGCAAATCAAACCGAAACATAGTTTTTTGTTTCGACGGCGACAAGGCCGGACAAAAGGCCGCGGCGCGCGCCGCCGGTCTTGTCATGCCAATCCTGCGCCCCGAATCCGACATTCGGTTTGCGTTCGCCACGAACGGAAAAGACCCGGACGATATTTTGAAACAAAAAGACGGCGGCGCGCAGATGAAACAAATTATAGACTCCGCCATATCATTGGAACGGTTTTTATGGAATTTAATCAATGCCAACTATGCGGCGACCACCCCGCGCGGACAGGCGATGGCCGAAAAATTCTTTATCGGCGAAATCGAAAAGATTCAGGATTTTTCGTTAAAGAACAGATTCAAACAATTCTTTTTCGACATGCGCCGCGAAAACTGGAAATTCACCCGCCGCGCGGAAAATATCCCGGTGCCGAAAATCGGCGATTTGGAACAAAAGACTTTGTCCGAAATCATGTCCGCGCACCCGGACCTGGTCGAAAGACATTCTGAATTTTTATTGAAAATCGGCGCAAAGTTCGAAGACGCCGCCCCAGCGGCCGGAACCCTTGCAAAGGCGGATGCGGAAAAATTCATTGTTTCGTTAAAGCTTAAACATTATCTGGAAATGCTGCACGACGAGAAAAAGGAACTTACCGCCAAAATGCTGGGGTCCGGTGATTCTATGGGGCCGGACGATTCCGCACGTATGAAAACGGTCGATTCCGAAATTAAAAAGACAATGGAAAAAATCGGTATGCTTGCGGAAATCTAAGGGATGCGGCGCAGCATCAGTTCAAAAAGGCGTCTTGCAGCGTCTGTTTTATTTGCCCCAAAGAAAGTCCCGCGATGGCCAGGAATTCTATCTGCGGCTTTGTTCCCTTGTATATCGATGCGGAATGTTCCGCCAATTCCGGCACGCTGGCGATTTTCTGGTTCGGCGACATTTTGATGGATTTTATATCCGGCGCGCACATTGCAGACAAGCCGATATCCGATTCACAATTCCGACAATCCGCAAGCACATTCGCCGCAGCGTATAAATCCGTCGCGGACCCCCCATGCGCCAGAACCCGGGTTTTAACAAAAATCCCGGTGTTTTCCGCCAGATGGTCCGCCGTTATGTTCAGGGTTAAATCACTTTCATTCTGTATTACTATATCCCCGCGGGTTTCGGAATATTTACCGGCGTTTTCGATAAAAAACCGCAAAAAAGCCGGGGATTTGTTTTTTAATTTTACCGAAAAATACAAAGCGCCGCGAACGGGATTTCTGATGATTATTTTTTTATCGCCGGCAATTTCGCCGACATAAATAATATGGACGGGTAAATCGTCCGGTTTCAAAACCGTAATTTCAACCGTATCGCCAGACGTTTGAATTTTGGTATTTTCCATATCCGACAGTTCGGAATCGAAAACGCCGTCGACAAAAACCGCCGGCCGCGCCGGAAAAGTTTTAATGTTGAATTTTTCCCAAAGGTATTTCATTAGATAATAGATACTAGATATCAGATATATTTTCAAATGTTTTTATTAAAAAAATCACTTTACTATCTAATATCTAGTATCTATTATCCAGTATCTGTAAACGGAGTTTATCATGGGTTTCAATTGCGGTATCGTCGGACTTCCCAATGTCGGAAAATCGACCCTGTTCAACGCGCTGACGGCGACGGTTGCCGCCGACGCGCAAAATTACCCCTTTTGCACAATCGAACCGAATACCGGACGCGTTTTGGTGCCGGACGATATTTTATTAAAATTGGCCGACACCGCCAAATCCATAAAAATAATTCCAAATGCCACGGTCGCGATTTCAATATGCTTTACTATAATTCCAAATCCGACACCCAAGACAAGCCAAAACACCGCCGCCAAGCCTAGCATAATCAGCATCGCCCTGTTATTGACAAAGACTGTTTTTATCTTATTCATATAATTTCTTCGTATAACTCATTCAGTGTGACACGCGCTTCATCAAATATATCAAACCATTCTTTATTTAAATTATTTTCTGATTTGCCATCAGATATAAATTTATTCATCGCATTTACAAATCGGCAGGTCGCTTCTGCAGATGTAGTCGCGGCCATCTTTTAATACTTCCCGGCAGACCGTCCGAAGAATATTCTCCAGTTCTCTGAAATTTCCAGGGAATTCATATTTTTTTAACGCTTCCAACGCTTCATTCCCTATCTCTTTAACACAACTTTCGCCTTTTTTGCCCCATCCGGGATTGATCGCATTGTTCTGCAACAGGCAATCCAGAATGAAAGGAAAGCTATCCACGCGTTCCCGAAGTGTCGGAATCGTTTCTCTGTCGGTAAACCTCATTAAAAGGTCGGCGCGGAATTGTTTTTTTTCAACCATATCATCCAAATCACGGTTGGTAGCTGCTACCACAAGTGTGGGGCAATAGAAAGGATCTCCCTGCCATCCTCGCGGTCGGACGTGGTAATCATCCAGATAAGCGAGCAGTTTCGCCTGAATAATGTCATTTGCCTCTCCAATTTCATCCAGGAAAACAACCCTACCGACATTTTCTAAAAGAAGTCCGTGATCTCCGCTTTCCCTTCCTCCTGTGTATGCTCCTTTTACATAACCGAAAAGAGCGTATTCAAACATATCTTCTTTATTCAAATACTCTGGAATGACAATCCGTACCGGGCGTTCGCCGGGATTGTTTTGGAGATACCGCGCAATCAAGGTTTTGCCAACACCTGTTTTTCCATAGAGCAACAAACGAGGCAGGTCTGAGCATGATATTTTTGGAACGACAGCCTCATTAACGCTTGAAGCCTTCTTTCCATCACCGATACATTTGTCGATTTCACCCTCGTGTTTTAAACCGCCCTGTTCGCGATTTCAACCGGGCGGACCGCAGTCACCGGAGGGTTTACCGAGACTCCGTTCCTCGATATGCCACTCCTGCCTGTCACATCTGAAAACGTAG